>Ga0081539_10006212_pt1 | contig 11594 bp, 8 predicted proteins | sample TabmetS4T2R2_FD_71023 | JGI IMG/M metagenome (GOLD analysis project Ga0081539, IMG submission 71023) | Tabebuia heterophylla rhizosphere microbial communities from the University of Puerto Rico - S4T2R2 | ecosystem: Host-associated > Plants > Roots > Rhizosphere ...
TCCACAATCACGCAGAACTATGGGACGGCCGCCCCGCACGCAAGGCGACGCGCCGAACCCCCGGCGGAGACGTTCCGTGCCCACCCGCCAAGATCAGGTCTCAAAGTGCGGCTGCCGTACTAGGACTGAGCGACGCTGACCTTGCCGCCGTACGCCGGTGGCTCGAACAGCGCGAAGAGACCGGTTGATCAGCTGCGCGGACCTGTCGCTGCGGGCGTGCTGGCGTTCATCGCTGTTGGCAACGCACAGTGTTGCATGGCTGCTTCTTCCGCTACTTCCGGCGTCACGGACCGCACTGAGCTCGTTCTGCAGGTGGCGTCGGCTGCGTACCTGGGCCGCTACCGCGGCCAGACCCGGATACATACTGAGTCGGATCTTCGGGTCTTCCTGCGCTGGTGCACCGCGATGGAGCTCGACCCACTCGCCGCGGTCCGGGCGGACATCAAGCGGTACGTGCGCTGGCTGCAGGACACCCGCTGCTACAAGCCCTCGCACTCCTCGATGACGGCATGGGGATCGATGCCGCGAACGACGAGCGCTACTGGGAGGGGTACCTGCTGGTCCGGCAGCAGTTCATCGAAGAGATCCTCCACAAGTTGGCCCACGCCGATCTCGGGGTGCCCGAGAAGAAGCGCATCACGGAAGCGCTCAAGGGTGCGCGAGGCCGGCTCGCCCACATCACCCCGCGGTTGTGCACCGAATACCTCGCCGCACTTCGCGACGACCGGGTGACCTGGCAGACCTATCTCCGCCAGCTGCCACATAGGTCGAGCGCGGCGGGCGCGCTGCGCCACCTCGGACTTGAACCGCCCCGGGTTTGGTAGCGGCGTGATCTTGTGTGGAGGATCGAGCCATGTCACGTCCGGCGTCGAGTGTCTGTCGGCGACGTCAGTGTGACGCCATTGTGGTCGAGGTCGTGGTCGGGCTGAGTTTGGCGCGGATCTGGTCGGCTTGTTTGCGGTCGAGGTCGTCGAGGACGTGTAGTGCTTGCTGCCATGCGGTGCGGGCGGCGTCGTGGTGGCCGGTGGCGTGGTGGGTGTCGCCGAGGCGGTCGAGGATTTCCGCCTGGCGGTACCGGTCGCCGACGTTGCGTTCGATGTCGAGGGCGTGCAGCAGGGTGGCGCGTGCGTCGTCCAGGTGGCCGAGGTGGAGGTGGGCGTGGCCGATCCAGTACCAGGAGGCGGCTTGCCCGTCCCGGTCGCCCAGTTCCTCGAACTGGGCCAGGGCCTGCCGGCAGTAGGCGAGGGTTGTGGCGTGGTCGCCGACCATGCCGTGGTACGAGCCGAGGTTGTGGAGGATGTCCGCCTGGCCGGCCTGGTGATCGGTGGCTCGGAACAGGGCGAGCGCCTGCTGTGAGTGGCTGATGGCTTCGGGGTGGCGGTGTTGTCGGCCGTACAGGTAGGCGAAGCCGTCGTGTATGCGGGCCTGCATGGCCCGCTCGCCGGTCTGGGTGGCGAGGTGCAGGGCGTTGTCGAGATGGGTCTGCGCGCCGTCGAACCGGCCCAGTTCGATGTAGGCGACCGCAAGCAGGCGGTGTGGGTAGATCGAGGCGCTCGGGTCGGCGAGCCGGCTGGCGGCGGCGACCGCAGTGCGTTGCACGGTGACCATGTCGTGCCAGTGGCCGCGCCGCATCAGGAATGTGGCCAGCGTCCAGGCCAGTTGCCAGGCATGGGTGTCGAACCCGGCGCGGGCGGCGTGGTCGACGGCTGCCAGCAGGACGTGATGCTCCGTGGTGAACCAGGCCATGACCATGTCGTGATCGATCGGAACGTCCATGATGGACGAGGACGGCGGCGGTCCTAGGGTGATCGGGTCTCGGGTCGGATTGAGTAGCCGGTCGGCCGCGTGTGCGGTGTGCAGATAGTGGTCCAGGGTTCGCCGGGTGGCCGCCTGGCGTTCGGGTTCCGGGTCGGTGCGGTGGGCCAGATCCGTGGCGTAAGCGCGTAGCAGGTCGTGGTAGGTGTAACGGTGCGGGACGTGTTCGGTGAGAAGGTTGGCCGCGGCGAGCTCGTGGAGCAGTTGCCGGGCCTGGGCAACAGGTTCGTCGATGAGTCGGGCTGCCGCGGTCGTCGAGATGTCTGGGCCGGGGTGCAGGCCGAGCAGTCGATACAGCCGCGCCGCCGGTCGCGTGAGAGTGGTGTACGACCAGGAAAAAACGGCTCGGACGTCGGCGGCCGGATCGGTGTCGGACAGCGCCGACAGGCGTGTGTGGCTGTCATACAGTTCCGCGGCGATGCTGCCCAGGGGCAGCTGCGGGCGGGTCGCCGCGCGGGCCGCGACGATGGCCAGTGCCAGCGGGAGCCGGGCGCATCCGGTGATGAGGACGTCGACCGCGTCGGGTTCGGCGAGGATGCGGGCGGTGCCGATGCGGCGCGCGAGCAGGTCGCGTGCCTCGTCGATGGCGAGCAGGTCGAGGGGTAGACAGTGCGCGTCGGTGGTGACGACCAGGCTGGTCAGCTGGTCGCGGCTGGTGACCAGGACCAGACAGCCGGGTGCACCGGGCAGCAGCGGCCGCACCTGCTCGCTGTCGCGCGCGTTGTCGAGCACGATGAGCATGCGTCTGTCGGCCATCAGGGTGCGATAGAGGGCGACCTGCGCGTCGTGGCTGGCGGGGACGCGCTCAGCGGGCACGGCGAGGGCGTCGAGGAAACCCCGCACCGCGTTGGCCGGGTCCATCGCCACCCCGCCGGGGTCAAAGCCACGGAGATTGACGTACAACTGTCCACTGGGGAATTTCTTGACGACGCTGTGAGCCCAATGCACCGCGAGTGCTGTCTTTCCTGCTCCGGCGGTACCTGAGATCGCGGCGACGACCACAGCGGCGGGTACGGTGCCGACTGTCGCGGCGATGGCATCGAGCTTGGCGAGCTGGTCGGCGCGGCCGGCGAAGCGTCGCACATCAGCCGGCAGCTGCGCCGGTACCGGCAGGCCGTCGCCGCTGTCCGTACTTGCGGCAGGATCCGTGTCGGGTGACGGATGGTCCTTGTACTGTTCTCGGTGACCGTTGTCGGAGTCTGCGTGGAGCCGGTCGAGGTAGTCGGCCGTGTCCGCATCGCCGTCCGGCGCCTTCAGCAGCTCACCGAGCGCGACATTGAGTTCGGATCCCGGCGTGATGCCCAGCTCGTCGGCGAGCCGTTGTCGCGTCCGGTGGTAGACGGTGAGCGCCTGGTCGCGTTGGCCCATCGACTGGTACACCCGGATGAGCCGCGCCTGGGCGGACTCGTCTAGGGGATGTTCGGCACCGTCGGCGGCCGCCGCGTTGAGCACGTCCGGGCCGTTGTCCAGGCCGACCATGGCGTCGATGTAGCGGGCCAGCGCACGCCGCCGGTCCAGTCCTGGCCCGAGTATCCAGCGGTGCTGAGCCAGTACCGGGACATCGGCCAGGACCGGCCCGTGCCACAGTGCGAGGGCGGCACCGAGCAGCCCGGCTGTCTTGTGGAAGGCGCCGACATTTTCGGCGCGGTCGGCTTCGTCGACCAACTCGCGAAAGCGGGTCAGGTCTACGCGGGTGTCGCCGGGCACCAGCAGCCGGTAGCCGTCCCCGACGGTCTGGATGTGCCGGCTCGGTGTGCGGGCCGCACGGGTGGGCTCCAGCAAACGCCGCAGATGCATGATGTGGGACTGCACGATGTTGATAACAGACGTCGGTGGGTTCTCGCCCCACAGCGCGTCGACCATCTCGGCACGGCTGATCGTCCGGCCCTCAGCCAACACCAGCAGCCCCAGCACCGCCCGGCGGCCGGTCGGCCCGAGCGGGACCTCGTCGGCGCCGCGCCACACCCGGAGCGGTCCGAGGACTTGAACCGTCAGCACCAGCACCTCCGAGCGGAGGAACGCCGTCACCAAAATCATGCATCTAGATGACGATATTTCAAGAGTACTGGCGTGTTTTCAGACGCGCACGCGGCTGCTAAGTGCGCTTCCAGTCCCCGTACAGTGCCGGCCCCTATCGTGCCGACCATCGACGCGTGGTGCGGTGCCGTGAGGGCCCCGACGCTCGCGGACCAGGAACGGAGGTCCTGTGCTCATGTCATCCCTACGAACACGCCGATCGATCACTGTGGCGGTCGCCGGGCTCCTGTTGGCGCTGTCGCCCGCCGTGCCGGTGCGTGCGCATGCGGCGCCCGTACCCCAACCGGCAGACGTTGGCCAGGACTGCGCCACCAAGGTGCGGCAGGCGGTTACGGCCCGGGGGTCCGGTAGGGCTTACGTCAACTGTGTCCAGCCACTCGGACCGGCCCAGGTCGCGGAGGGCGGGATGTCGGCGACAGCTGCATGCGGCAGCAACAGCTGGGCGTTCACTCGGCAGTACGCCTGCTCCGCCAACAACGCCACTCTCTACATCATCGAACGCAGCACCGGAGCCATCGTCGGCCAGATGAACTACATCGCCACCAGCGAGGTTCGGGTCAACGGACGAAGCGACCGGTGGAACCACTACCTGACCATCAGCGCGCAGTCCGGATGGGGGGCAATCAACGGCTTGACTGTTTCCGCGAGGGCCGAATGCGGAACGTCCTGCAACCGGGTGGTGGTATACAACTTCGATTCCGGGTCGGCGTTGCCGGGCAACACGCGCACCGGCGGTGCGACGCTGGAGAGCGCCTTCCACGGAATCAACGCGATCTGGCATCCATACTCTCAGTGGACGTGGTGGTTCACCAGCCCCAACACCGCACCACCTGACTCCAACCCGCTAACCTTCCCCGGGCCGGAGCACCGGTGCGACTCCACACTGGGACCGTCCACTGCGGCCGGATGCGCCTTCCCGCAGGTCCGGCCGGTCCACGACATCGCTGAGGGGCGCTATCCAAAATACGCCAGACACATTCAGTTGGCGATCAACTACTATCACATGACTGACGTGCTCACCCGGACCACCGACTCGGAACTTAACGCCCTGAACGGCAGGATCGCCTGCCCGCCAACCGACGCGGACCATCCGAGGCCGGACGGGCATACCTGCGACGAGTACCCGTTCCGTTCCACGTATGAAGGGGCCGCAAGTCACGGATACGGTAAGACAATGTTCATCTTCAACTGGAACACCAGTTACGAGTTCAGATGCAACGTGAAGTGGTTGTCGACGCGCCAGCTCGGGGATACCGGCGGATACAGCGTTTGCATGGTTCCCGCAGGTGAAAACAGCGGCGGCGGCACCGACCTCGGGATCTTCTACTACGACAACCGCGTCATCGACCGCGATCAGTTCCAAGTGCGGATTGTCCCTTAACGTCGCGTCTCAGGTGCATTACGTAGCTGAGAGAGGTCCGCCCAGCCCTCATTTTGCCGAGATTCGGCTGAATTCCCGAAAACGAACGAGGCCGCCGGAAGCACGCCAAATTCCACATCGACTACCGCCCAATCTCGAGACGTGTCAGAGGAACCCTTGACTAACGGCAACTCGTGATCCATCGCGTGGGGTCGGCGCCTGCTGACCCCACGCGCTAGCTTGGCCACACCGCAATCCGAACTGAAGGCCAGCTTCATTGGGTCATGTTCGCGACCGCCTCCGATGCCGGCCCGGCCCGGACGACCCCTCGTCTTGCTGGTCATCTATTCCGCCGGCCGGCGACGCCGAGATTTTGCGCAACGCCATCCGGATCTGCCCTCGATCGCGCCTCGCCCAGCCCGTGCGTCGACAGGTTCGGCGAGTGATCTTCGCGTCCGGATCTGCCGCAGTCATCGCGTGCTGACCGCCGCGCGGTAGGCACGGTCGGTGTATGTCGGTTGAGGTGTGCCAGCCGTCACGGTGTGCCGCCGGCCGGAATCGGTTGAGGGTCGTCGAGGTTCGCGCTGACATGACGACGATCGGACTCATCGGCAGTGGCAACATCGGAAGCACGGTAGCGCGGCTGGCGGTCGCCGCCGGTCACGACGTGGTGCTGAGCAACTCCCGTGGCCCGCAGACCCTCCAGGACCTGGTGTCCGAGCTGGGGCCGAAGGCGCGCGCTGTGACCCCCGCGGAGGCGGCCGTGGCCGGCGAGATCGTGGTGGTGACCGTGCCGCTGCGGGCGTACCGGGACGTCCCGGCACAGCCCCTCGCGGGCAAGGTGGTCATCGACACCAACAACTACTACCCGGAGCGCGACGGCGTCTTCGACGCGATCGAGGACGGCTCCACCACCACGGGTGAGCTGCTGCAGAAGCATCTCCCGGAAGCTCGCGTGGTAAAGGGTTTCAACAACATCTGGTTCGAACACCTGCGGTCCCTGGCGCGACCGGCTGGCAGCGCGGACCGGTCTGCGCTGCCGATCGCCGGTGACGACGCGGCGGCCAAGCAGGCGGTCACCGAGCTGTTCGACAGCCTCGGCTTCGACACCGTGGACGCCGGCCCGCTCGCCGAAAACTGGCGCACTCAGCGGGACACCCCGGTCTATGTGATTCCCTACGGCGCTTATGGGGTGCTTCCTGGCACGCCGGCCAGCGCGCAGGTCATACGCGAGGCGCTTGCCGCGGCGAAGTCCACCACGGCCTGAACCCTCCCGCCGGCTGAGACCCGCTGCCGAAGCTCTCGGCGGCGGGTCTCAGCGCTCTTGATCGCATCATTCGGTCGATGGTTCAGGTATCGGCCGCAACCCGGCAGGCCGCACCGCTGGCCCCGCCAGCATGACCGTCGAGGGGTTGGGTCCCCACCGGTTGCGGTCAGCGGAGCCGGACCCCTCGGGCGAAGACAGCCGCCGGTCGGGCCAGCACCGCCGGATCGGAGCGCGGATCGTCGTGGTACGTGACCAGATCGACCGGGTCGCCTGGGGCGGCCTCCGGTGCTCCAAGGAACCGTCGGGCACCGGTTGACGCGGCGGTGAGCGCGGCCGCTGGCGGGACGCCCAACTCGGCCAGCAGCGCCACTTCCCGAGCCACGGTGCCGACCACATCAGTGCCGGTCATGATGGTCACGCCGAGAGCCACCGCGGTCGCGAGGCGGTGCCGCATCGCCTCGGCGAACGCGGGATCCTGCTCAGCACGCCGCTGAAAGGACGCGCACAGCGTCGGTGTCCAAGCGCCGCCCCGGGCGGCCAGGCGGGTCAGGTCCGTGTCGTCGAGGACAGTTCCATGTTCGATGGAATCGACGCCGGCGGCGACGAGGTCGGCGACGAACCTGGTGGTGGTGTGGGCGGCCACCCGGGCACCAGCGGCGTGGACGGCCGTGACGAGGCGCTCGACGTCCGCGAGGTCGTACGTGGACTCGTTGTCGACGAACTCACCGTCGCGCAGGTGCGGAAAGTCCGCGATCAACTTGACCCACCGCGCCCCAGCGCTCAACTCGGCGAGCGCCGCCTCAACCAGGTACTCGGCCGGCACCGGTTCGGGCAGGAGGACCGGGAAGTAGCGGTCCGGGGGTGCGAGGAACCGGCCGCACACGAGTAGACCGTCCACCTGGGGCGCCAGTGCGAGCACCGCGCCGGCCGGGCTACCGACGTCGCGGACCGTGGTGACACCGGCGCGGCGGGCCGCGTCCAGGTTCGCACGGGCGGAGGCCAGGTCCACCGCGTACGGAAAACCGTCCTCACCGGCCGCGACGGTGAGATGGCGGTGGGCATCGACGAGGCCTGGCAACGCGAACCGGCCAGGCAGCGGCTCGGCGTCGGGTAACGGCGCCCTCGACCAGTAGCCGTCCGCGGTGATACCGGCGTCGAGGACATCACCGTCGGGAAGCTGAACCGCGCGGACCGCCCAAGCCGCCACCCGGCAACCTTAGCCGGGGACGGACGCCGTCATCGACTCACGCTCATGCCGCAGACAACGCGCGCGCGACCATGACCTTCGCGACTCTCGGCATGCTGGTCGGGGTGGTCAGAAAACATGTGCCAGTCAGCCTCGTGCGAGCGTCGATTTAGCCTGGGCGGAGGGCGATGAGCATGTCGCGTAGGGCGGTGTCGAGGTGATTGCGGGTGACGCGGACGTTTCCGGCCCGCTCGGCGGCGCGGATGGAGTCGCGGGCGAGCTGCGACGCGATTGACGGTGAGCCTGCGGCGATCCGGACGAGCGATGTTAGGAGGTCGTCCTCGACGGTGAACTGGAGTCCCTGCTCGTAGAGTCGTTCGACGCCGCGGTTGAGCATGCGTAGCAGATCCGTGTCAAGCATGACGTCGAGCGTGATCGGGATCGCGATTCGGGCCAGTTGCCAGTAGTCGGGTAGTAGGTCGCCGAGGCGGGTGGCGGTGCCGGCGAGCAGGAAACGCAGTTCGGTTGGGCTGGTGCCGGCTACCAGTTTCAGGAAGGTCGCGAGGGCGCGCGCGTTGGGTACGAGGTCGAGATCGTCCACGATGAACAGCAGCGGGTTGCCGGACTCGACGGTCACCTCGGTTGCGAGGTCGATGATCTCGGCGTCGATTCCCGCGGTCGGGGCCGCGGGTGCGGCGGTGTACCGCCGGGTGAGGCCGATCTGGGGGCTCAGGCCCAGGCTGACGTTGACGGTTTGCTCGGCCGGTGTGAGCTTGGCGGTTTGCGTGAGGCGGCGCCGGAGATGGTCGGCGACCGCAGCCAGGATGCTCTCGCCGTTCGGGGTGGGTAGCCGCGAGCAGTCCACCCAGAACGTCTCGTAGAAGAACTCGCTTACGTCGCCGTACCGGGCCGCGCCCAGGCCGTCGAGGACGGCGGTGTTGCCCTTGGCGACGAGTTCGGCCTGCCAGGCGAGGGTGGACTTCCCGATACCCTTGGGTCCGAAGATGATCGGGCACAGCCCGGGGGTTTGCAGCGTCTGCACGACCTCGATCAGCTCACGCTCGCGCCCGACCACGAGTCCCGGTTCAGCCGAACGTGCGCCTGCCGGAAACACCTCGCCTAGTGCGCGTAGTTGGTTGAGGCTGGGGCCGGTCATGTGCGTACCCGGGTGAGGCGTGCCTCGATGGCAGCCAGCTCGGTGGTGAGCGGCGCCGCAGCGTCGGCGGTGAGCGCCTCGCTGTCCTGCAGGATGTCCGCGACCTCCTCGCGGAGCCGGTCGAAGTAGTCGGTGACGACATCGGCGATCGCGCGGCCGAAGTCGGGCGCCCGGTCTCGGATCGATGCCTGAGAGTGCTCGACCACCCGCTCCCGCAACTCGCGTCCGGCTCCCTTGCTCCATTGCCTCGCGAGCAGGCCGGCGGCGGCAACCACGCCGAGCAGGCTGACCGGAGATGTCGCGGCGATCGCGGCGCCCAGCGAACCGACGTAGGCGGCGGGCATCGACGTCATGCGCGGCTGGAACGCGTCGACGGACGGCGGCACGAGCGCGATCTGCCCGAGGCGGTCCGACATGTTGTCGAGCAACTCGTCCCACCGTGCCCGCAGCAGCGGTAGCAGCACCTCCTGCGTCCACCGGGCCACCTCACGCTGGAGCCGTTCGCCGAGCTCGTCGGTGATAAGGCGAGCGGCCGCCTCCACCTGCTTCGGTGTCCGCAGCGGATTGAGGGAGGTGACCGAAGGCGTGGACGCCCACTGTGGAACGTCGTCGGCGAGCCTCTCGAAGAACTCCTCGCCGCGCCGGGCGGCGAGTGTCCGGGTCTGGTCGACCACTTGGTCGAGCGCCGTGTCGATCTCCCGCGCGCGGGCGACCAGCTCCGCGCGCTTGCCGTCCTCGACCGCGCGGCCCACCTGCCGGGCCGCCTTGATGTGGCTCTCGACCGACGCGGCGAACAGGCGCAGCTTGTGCGGCACCACGGTCTGGCTCAACAGGGTGGCCAGCGCCTCCTCGAACCGCGGTAGTCCGGACATCTGCAGTTCCCTGGCGTCCGCTGTCTTCAGGGCGGCAAGCGCCAGGCGGGCGGAGATCGGTACGAGTACCGGCGACGGATCGTCAAGGTGCGTGGTCAGCTGCTCCCGTAGCACGGCGACCACCGAATCCGGGTCCACCAGCTGGTCGATGCGGTTGAGGGCGAAGATCATCCGGTCGCCGACAATTTCCCGCGCACGTTCCACGAGCGTGAATTCCTCATCGGTGAAGGGAAAGATGCTCTTCACGAACACCGCCACGTCAGCGGTGGCCAGGTGCGCAAGCAGGGACCGCTGAAGGGACACGTCATCAAGCAGGCCAGGTGTGTCGACGAGCTCCAGCCCGTAGCGGGGCAGGTCGGCGTCCACACCAAGCATGACGGTCCGGAACACGGACGGCGCCTCATCGCCACCGAGCACGTAGCGGTCAAGCACGTCGGGGCTGACGGGCAGCCCCTTACCGGCCTCATCCAGGATTTCAGCAGTAGGCGGCCCGGGAGCCCACCGGACGATCAGAATGACCGGTGACGTCGGGTGTGCCGCGACCGGCAGGACCTCGCGGCCGAGCAAAGCGTTCACGAGGCTGCTCTTGCCGCTCTTGAAGCTGCCGACAAACACCACGCGCAGCCGCTCGGACCCAAACCGCTCTGCGGCCTCGCCTATCGGCACCGCCAGACTGTGCAGCCCACGGCGATCGAGCACCTGACGCAGGTCGTCGGCGATCGCGGCAAGGACTTGTCGCTCCTCCTGATACGCCTGGTACCGCATCAACACAGACACACTGCTCCCGTCGCCAGCTGGCCCTGAACAAAGATTGGCCTCAACACCAACCGTGGTCAACACGCAAGTCGGCAGCCGGACTTCACGCGAAGCGGCGAAATGCTGAGGGTACTTGGTTCGCGTTCACGCCTTCATGATCCGCCTGGGCCCAGTCCTTTAGCGACTTCCCCCCAGCAGCCTGATCACAAGCCAACTCCTGGGTCGGCGCCAGCCGCACCGACGCTCCCACCGAAGCGGTGCTGTCGGTCCTGGGTGTGTGGCCGCCGCGTCGCGACGGGTGTGAGCGGGCCGAAGGCGACCGGCGGCGTGTCGGTCCGGCGGGTCCACGTCGAGGTGTGGCAAGGGTGGCGGGCCGAACGTAGCATCCATCAGTGGAGTGATCGATCCAGGATGTCGCCATGGTCGAGGACGACGAACGGGGCCGTGACCGGGCCTGGCGCGGTGGCACCTCCGCTGGCCCGAGCCGTTACGGTCGCATCAGACGCCGTCAGTCGCCGGCTGGCTGGCTCGGTGACGGTGTCGCGTGAGGCTGAGTCCGCAGTGCCGGTGGTCATCGTGGCCGGGCAAGGCGGGTTTGGTCATTGCAGGAGCGGGGCGTACGTCCCCAACTCATCGAAGAACGCCGAGGCCACCAAGGCGGTGTGCGCCGCGACCATCACATCGGCCCGTCCGTGCGGGCGCCTCCGGCCGCCCGCACACCCGCGCGAGCACGCAGATCGCGCAGGATCCCGATCACGGCATTCTTCGGTGCGAACAGGTCGACCTGAAAGGCGACGTTGGTGGTCGCAAGCACGACGTCCAGCACCCGGTCCACGGTGGTCAGAAGCGCATCATCGCCGCCGGCCAGCAACCGCACGGCGTCCTCGAACCGGATCGGACGAGCCATACACTGGTGTTGCTGGGCGGTGACGTAGCGGCCGGCGCATCCCACCTGCGGCGGGGTGCAGGGCTGGGCGTATCCGTGTCTCGCCTGACCTTGAGGTAGGGCGCCCCGGGAGGGTCTGAGCCTCGATCCACGGGTTTGATTCATGGTGGCCGTTGTCATGCGGCTTCGCGATCTGCTGATCTTGGCGGCAGGGGTGACTCGCCGACCACGGGTTGTCGGCCTGCTCGTGGGGTGGTTG
>Ga0081539_10006213_pt1 | contig 11593 bp, 16 predicted proteins | sample TabmetS4T2R2_FD_71023 | JGI IMG/M metagenome (GOLD analysis project Ga0081539, IMG submission 71023) | Tabebuia heterophylla rhizosphere microbial communities from the University of Puerto Rico - S4T2R2 | ecosystem: Host-associated > Plants > Roots > Rhizosphere ...
CAACGAGCGGCGTCCGCACCGGAGCTTACAGCACCTGACGCCGGCCGAGTTCGCGGCGAAAGCCGGCTCTAAACAGGCGGCGGAACTCTCATTATAGCTGCACCTCTATTGGGGAGGAGGTCATGCCGTCTTGCTCTTTCTTGTAGAGGAAGGGATTGAGACCTGGAATTTTGCGATACTTCCACCGCTCATGTAGGTCAATCAAGCAGACTTTTTCGATTCTTTTGTAAGCACACCACTTCAGAATTTCATTTAAAGTCTTTGCGCCTTTAGTCGCATCGAGTAAGCAAACACCGAAGCCTCTCCGAATATCCTCTCTAATAAGCAGCTCTAAGAATTTGGATTTACCTTCGCCGGTAGAACCGATAAGGTGGGCGTGCGGGCGTTCTTCTTCGGTGATGGTGAGGTCTCCGTTTACTCCGCTGCCGAGAAGACGTAAGGGATATTTGGTTTTAAGACTTTTCCATTGCTCATTTAAGGTCTGCTCAAATGTCGGTATCCTCGTCGTCTCCTCGAACGTCTCCCCCGTTATGAGCTTCCAAAAGTCTCTTTTGTCTGCCACGCCTATCCTCCTTGAGCGTTGCCAGAATATCCTCTCGGTCTTCAATTAATCTCTGCTTTGTCTTCTCTGAAAGAGTGGGGTCGTTTTCAATTTGGTCAATCTGTTTAATGATTCCATCAATGTTTTCTTGAATCAGAGCAATCTTCTGCACTTCATCCAAATGCTTGGCAATGATGGCAAGTCGCACTTGCTCCTGCATCTTTCTTAAGTCATGTTGCAAATCAACCTCGTTGAGATATTGTTTTTTATTAACCTCAGCTACGTCTTGTGCCTGAATACCCTTTTGTTTACCCATCGCAATCAGTTCATCTCTCAACTCTAATTCTCTCTGTGCAGTATCTAAAGCGCGCTGATTGACAGTTTCCGATTTTAATGCGGTATTGCGTTGGGCATCCACTAATCCAATATTCATCCGGGCTTCGTTATCTATTTGCTGAGTTCTAATCTGTTCAGTTCGCAAAGCATTACGTTGTCTTTCAATATCAGTTTGTGCTTCTAGTTCTTCCTTTTCAATCTCGTAATGATGCTGAGCAAAATGCCAGAAGAGCACCCCGCCGATGACCCCGCCAATTGTCACGAGAAAATATCTGCCTCGATAAACTGATGACTGCCCCATTAAAAGAGCGCCTATCCCGATAACCCAACAGGCGATAGAAATAATGTATTTAAGTTGGCAAGACATCTCTTACTCTTTTCTACTCGGAAGAGTTAACGCAATACTACCTATTGCGCCGCCAAAAATCAGAGTAGCCACCATATAAACCCACGAGTGATAAGAAGCAAAATTCATTGCCAACACCAGCCATAATAGAGCGATGATGAAAGCATTTCTTTTCAAATGCTCTTGCATAAAGGGCAGCCTAGCCGTACCTAGAAAAGCAACCCCTCCGATAATTATGAAAGTTGCTTCCTTCAAACCGAACTCGTTAGTTATATAGGTACTCCGTCCAGACATAAGAGCAATCATTGAATAGACCATAAGCCCTAACACCCCTAAGATAACCAAGAGGAAGACGTAAATAAATAACTGTCTAGCGCGACGTTCTTCTGGGGATAAATTCATGAGACCTCCTCTAGCTTGCACTGAAATTCAGAGCCGTGCGGGTCGTCCATCTTTATACCCCTCCAATCTATCCAAGCATGGACAAGTTCATGCTTCATACAACGAGACATCTCTTTAACGTTATCCTTCTGTCGGTAAAAATAACTCGGCTTAAACTCAATGGCTTGATGTCCTCGTTTACGCCAATGTCCAAACCCATGATTGTAATGAGCAACCCTGTCACTTTTATCTTCTATCCCTGAATTCAGACGGGCTTTTATGCGGGGCATACCATCCCAGTCGTAGATATTTAACAATCCATCAGCAAGATGCTGTAAATACCGTTCTTCATCGGTCTGTTCATCGCACCAGCTTAGATAATCTTCTTCCTGCCGATGCTTCTCCACTGCTTCATCAATTGCTTTTTTACGTTTAATCTTTTTATCTTCTCGTGCATTAACCTTTTTCTCAAATCTACTGGCGATAACACATACATATCCCCCTAACACAAAGCATCCACCACTGCATAGCATCTTCAGCCAAGGATTTAGGCTCGTCTGGCTCACTATTCCCGACACTACAGGTGTAACAATAAGAACGATAAACGCACCTAACAAATTAAGGATAAGTGGTAATCTATTTTCTATGGCTTCAGACATCAGAATAATTCCTGCGAATGGTTGAGAACGAGACCCGCTTGGAGGTCGCGGATTATACATATTTTCAAAGAACAGGGATAGGTTTAGCGGTAAATTGACGAGACGGTAGGCTTATAGTAAGTTGTCTTTCCGCTCTTTGCAGGCTCATTTCACTGGCTTTTGATGTAGTGAAAACTGTAGTGACCTTTGGCTAAAAAGGGCTGAAATGGTCATGGCAGGTAAGGGAAGTGAGCCGGTAAGTCTTTCAGTGTCAATACGGCGGCGTAGCCAAGTGGTAAGGCAGAGGTCTGCAAAACCTTTATTCGTCGGTTCGATTCCGACCGCCGCCTTAATAGAATCAAATAGTTACGGGCAGCCAGTTGGCTGTCCGTTTGCCTTTGAGTCACTATTGAGTCACTCCTTTCAAGGAACTGTTTTCATTATTCATCTATTCACCGCTCAAGTGGGCTTCTGACGCCCCGCCCACCACGATTTAGCACATGAGTGTAGATCATGGTCGTGGAGATGTCGGCATGACCGAGCAACTCCTGAATCGTGCGAATGTCATAACCATCTTCCAACAGGTGCGTAGCGAAAGAGTGCCGCAGGGTATGGCAACTCGCCCGCTTCTCGACGCCCGCACTCTGAATTGCTCGTTTGACGGCTTTCTGCAACCTGTCCTCCGAAGCGTGATGCCGCCGCCGCTCGCTCGTGCGTGGATCAACCGAGAGCTTCGTGGCGGGGAAGACATACTGCCACACCCATTCTGTGGCGGCATGTGGGTATTTACGCTCCAGCGCGTAAGGCAGATAGACGCTGCCACAGCCCAACCGCACGTCCTCTTCGTGCTGCAACCGGATTCTGGTGAGGTGCCGCTTGAGCGGCTCGACGAGCGGCGCAGGCAGAATCGTGCGTCTGTCCTTCTCACCTTTGCCGTCGCGCACAATAATCTGCCGGTACTCAAAGTCCAAGTCTTTGACTCTGAGGCGGACACATTCCATCAACCGCAACCCCGCGCCGTAAAGCAGGCTGGACATCAGGTGGTGTGTGCCGGTCAGTTGCGCCAGCACTCGTCTCACCTCTTCAGTTGTAAGAACGACGGGAATGCGTTGCGGGCGTTTGGCGCGCTCGACGCCTTCAACCAGCGGCAGTTCAATCTGTAACACTTCACGATAGAGAAACAGGAGGGCGGCGAGCGCCACGTTCTGCGTCGCCGCCGCCACATGCTCGTCCGTTGCCAGATGCGATAAATACTGTCTGCTTTCGTCCGTGCCCATCTCTCTGGGGTGGCGCTTCTGGTGATAGAGGATGAAGCGGCGGATGACTTGGACGTAAGCCTCTTCGGTGCGAATGCTATAATGGCGCAGGCGAATGGCCGCGCGCACCTGATCGAGTAGTGAGGGTTGAGCCATGTGAGACCTCCACGGGAGGGGCGGAGTGATCAGAGCGCGGGGATGATACGGCAAATGGCGGTAAAAGTCAGCCCGGCGCGATGTTAGACCGGCGCGCGCGGTAATTGTCGGCTTTTCAGGTGTTAGACCGCCATTGGCGGTATTTTTCGCCTCTTGGCGACTTTTACCGCTAGTAGCGGTCTAATGAGCGTTGGGCGCTTCTTGCACGCGTTTGGAGGAAAAGATATGGTGAATAATCATGGTAAGGCACAAGATGGTCTTGAACTGATTAAAGAGGCGATTCTCTCAGAGTTGAAGGCTCATCCTCACGGAATGACGAATGCTGAAATTGTGCATCAACTTGGACTCGAATCTGACTTTGAGGGGCAGAATCGTAACTATCTTTCTTGGTCAATTTTGGGCATTTTGATTGGTGAGGGCAAGGTGATGTATACCGGAGCGCGCCAAAGCAAGACTTATCATCTGGCTGGCTCAAGATAATCTCCGTGCTTTGCTTCGGAGTGGGCAGGTTCATTTGAATGCGCCGCTCTTGTAATGAATCACGCGCCCAACAACTCATTCAACCGGAGCGGAATGAGCTTGCCTTTCATTCGCAAGATTGAATGCTTGGTCAGATACTTCCCGCCCGGTTAATTCGGGCGTTAGAACCGCCTGAAAGCAGCAGGTCGCCGACGCGGGAGTTGCAACCCGCTGCTCTGAGGCGGTCTAACAAGCGGATGAACCGGACTCGCAATCAGCGGGCCTCTCATTAATAATCTCTTGGGCTCGCCGGTTATCCGCGGCGTTATGCTGCTTCTCCGGAGCGAAAGGTAATGATGAAACTCATCTCACTTCTCTTTTGCCTGGCGGCAGCCTTTGCCCCTGCATCCGGCAAGTCCCGGCCGAATCGTTTACCTCCGATGCCTGCCGGCATCAATCAACTTGTTGAAAAACGGGGCGGGCGTGTTTCGTGCTGGGGCGTCGTGATTCGGCTCGGCAACTCCCGATTTAGCGATGTCATAAGGCCCGAGCAAATCCTAATCCGCGAAGCCAAACACGGGCATGATCTCAGGAACGTAATGTCATGGCGCGTCGGGCAGAACGGGAAACGGCTGGTGATAAGATTCAAACCCGGCATGGGTGATTTCGGCAGCGGGAACAGGGTTGAAGTGCTAATCGACCGCTCCGCCCTGTCAGGCGGCGTCGAGTCCCAGAATGGTCGGCTTGAATGGTCAATCGAAACGGATGTTCTGTAGCGGGCGGCGCAGCATAACAACGGCATGCAGCGGACTCGCGCCATAGCGTTGCCTTCATGCAGAGATGTCTGGGCGCTCGCCGCTGATGCCTGGCGTTAGACAGCTTCGATTACTTTGAGGGGGAGGCAAGATGAAGAGAAAATATTTAGTTACCCTCTACGTACCCAAAATCAAAGGGGCGGTTTCTTGTGCGAACCGCCCCAGCTGTGATCCCCTCTGGTAAAGCTCATACGAAAGCAAATACGCTCACCGCATGGCCTCCAGGAAGCGGAAATCCGACATCCATCTATCCCCCGATTCATCGCTGAGGATAGCGATTCGACCCGTGCTCATGAAAGCCAACTTGAGGATGTCCCATTCTTCATCGCTGATGTTCCCCTGCTGTGAGCTGACGCCCCCTTCGTCCCAAACAATGACGACTTCTCGACCGCCAGCGATCTGGAAGTTACCGACCCGGCTGATCCGCCCGTAATGCCACTCGAATTTCGCGCCCGCCTCTCTGGCCTGTGTCGCTTCTACTCCTTCGGCGCTCGTCTCTCGCACCCGATGTCCATCGCCTCTAGTTAATCTAGCCTTTTTTGTGGATTTCGTCGCAGACTTGGGCATATGTCATTTCCTCCTTGTTGGTTTAATGTGCTAATTCTTTCGTAAGAACGACGCAGTCCTCTCCGGTAGCTATTGTATAGAGGCACTGCCATAAAGAGGTTAGCCTAGCACCGCGAGCAAAGAAATTCAAAGATGGGTTCACCTAAGGCGCTGTCTAACAACTCATTCAAGCTGACCCGCCTCAGCTAGTCTGGCATCAAGCTTGTAACCTGCGCTCAGGTTGTGTTTAATCGTCGGCGGGCAGCTTAATTCGGGCGTTAGACGCGCTTCGATAGAAGAGACTGTGAGCCGCGCAATTCCTCGGAAGGAACGAGTCGGGCATGGCTCGTGTTGAAACCAACGGGCGGTCTAACAACCGCATGGAGCGGACGCGCAGGAAGCATCTCTCTTATCAAGAAGTTTTGTGCGCGCCGCTCATGCGGAGCGTTAGGCCGCCAGAAGGTTGCGCCCTGAAAGCTAGGGTGGCGCTTCAGGCCGCAACCCAGAGGCGGTCTAACAAGCTAATGCAGCCGACCGGCATTAGCTCGGATGTCATCCGTTAGCTCGGAGGCTATTCGTAGTTGTCTCCCGGCGGCTGATTCGCGCGTTAGACACGCTTCGCAGAAGCAAAGCAGTCGAGGCTTGAGCCGCGAATCTCAGAAAGCAGATGCCGCGCTGAAGGGTACAATCCGAGGGCGGTCTAACGACGCCATGCAGCCGACCGCGAGTCAGCGGGGCTTTCATCGAGAACTTGCGTGGATTCGGCGTTGAATCCGCGGCGGCTGATGGCGGGCGTTATGCCGCCTGAAAGAAGCGGCCTGATGGCTCAGGAGGCTCAGGCCGCTTCTCCGGGGCGGTCATAACAAGCGATTGCAGCCGACTCGCAGTAAGCGACTCTCTTATGTTTGTCGCGCGTGCTCGCGGCTGAATCGCGGCGTTAGGCGCGCCTGAGGGTTGCGGCTTGTGAGCAAGCAAAGCTTATGCTTCAATCCGCAACCAGAGGGCGGTCTAACAGCTCATTGAACCGGACTCGCATTCAGCAAGTCTTTTATCTTTGAAGTTGATTGCTCGCCGGTTAATTCGGGCGTTATGCTGCTGTTGAATGCTAGGTAGGATTGGCTTGTGTATTGTGGAAGGCGAAGCGTAAAATTCAACTCTAAGCTTGAGAAAGGATTTGGAAGTTATGTTGAAACTTCGTGATGGATTGCTCCTTAATGAGACGCAAATTGTAGCAGCAGAATTTGTGTCAAAGGGCAATGATAAAACCTTGATCTTGACTCTTACTGCTCCGGCAACCTTTAGTCATACGGTTGAAGGATGCGCGAATCAAGTAATCCTGAATGGCGCTGAAGCTGAAAATCTATGGCGAGTCTTGTCTGAAGGTGCGACGAAAGTTGAGCCTGCGCGTCCACCAGAGTTTCTCGCGTATGTTGTTAAATGAAAGTTGAATCTAATCGGATTCAATTTACAACCGCACGCAGCATAACAACTCATTCAACCCGACCGCGAGTTAGCGTACCTTTCATCGTCAACTTGGGTGGTTTCGGGGTTGTGTGCGCGGCGGGTTAATTCGAGCGTTAGGCGTCTGAACGTATGAATGCCGATGAGTATTGGCGCGACCTCGTAAATCGCGTGTTCCGCGAACAGGCGGAGCTTCATGGGGACGAGGAGCGATTCTATCGGCTTTCATGCATCTACGGCGAGACAATGGTTGACGGTATCGAATCGTACTTCGAGCGTCGTTTCGATGAGTTCGCGACGGATATGGACGCGCTTCGTGGCGCGGGATTTGGTAAGCTAGCTGCCGAGTATGAACGCGCGCGTAAGCTTATGTTCGGCTCATTGCCGCTTGATCGTGAGGTGGTTGAAACAACAACCCTAAGACTTCTGGATGAGACAGAAGAATCGTCGCCTGTCCTCAGAGAAATCGGTAGCATCTATGGTCGGATCATCCCGCAACTCGAACAGCTTGCTGATTACAAGTATGCCTTCGGGCTAGCGGCCGGTCTCTACCGCGCCGCCTAACAACGCCATGCAGCCGACCGCGAGTTAGCGAGCATGTCATCGAGAACTTGGCCGTAGCGGTGTTGAATCCGCGGCGGCTGATGGCGAGCGTTATGCGCTTGCCTTGTCTCTATTGCTACGAAGGTGTATTAGTGGTTGAACTCTGACGAAAGGACAAACTTTATGGCAGTCACGGTTTCCATGTACGTCATTAGACCAGAGATTCTCTTTAGAGGTGTTTGGCATGAGCGTCATCACCTTGAGTTGACGAGAGTACCTTCGGTTGGTGAATTCATAGACCCCTACTCTATGGAGAATCGTCCAGATGATGATTGGTACAAAGTTGTGATGGTAGTCCATTCTCCTTCAGAGGCGAATTGTGTCGCCAATATTTTCGTCAAGCCTGTGGATTATCATGAAGCTTTCCCCAGTGATGAAGAAGATGAGGCACGCGTCGAGGCAGAGTTGAGAGCTATTGAATCGAGCAGTAATTTGCGAAAGCAGCTTGAGAGCAAATAAAGCTACACCTCTTTGCAATCGCCTTTTATATTGCGACGCCGCGCATAACAACGGCATGCAGCGGACTCGCCGCACAGCGTTGCCTTTATTGTGAGTTGCGCGAGCGGCTCGCCGCTGATGCCGGGCGTTAGATGGCTTAACTTCATAGGTGAAATAATATGTTTGATGATTTGAGTGCTTACTTTCATGAGAATGTCTGGGAGAGCTATCAGAATTTCGTTAAATCAAAGAAGAGTATTAAAGCGGGTAAAAGCTGTGATTTACGCCTTGCAGTAGATGCAGCGACAGCTCTTTATCATCTGAGAGAGCATATCCCGCAACGTCAACGGAAATCACGCGCCAAGCTTGCTAAACTCTGCCCCGATTATGATTTGTTGGGTGATGTGGTTAATGCTGCTAAGCACAATACTTTGACAAAGGGAAATCCACAGATAGTTAGTGCCGAGGACATTTTTGAGCAAGTTACGTCAACCCTCTATAAAGATGAGAAAGGAGATTATTGGCATGGTGAGAAATCAGTTTTCGTTAGGCTCAAAGACGGCTCTGTAAGAGATTTGTATGAGGTTTTAACCAATGTCCTAAACATGTGGTTAAAGGAGCTTCACGATTTAGGAGTAATCGGGCATGTTGATCCTATTGAAATCAAAGATGAGGGCATTCCGCCTAGATCGAGCGAAAGTGGAGCGGCTCCCTTAGACCTCGAAATCATTCAGGGTGTGCGGTTCATTCATAACATGCGATTACAGAAATACAACTACGAAACTGGAAAAGTTGAGCCGATGGATTTAACTGGAGCTGAAATCAAGTTTAGAGTCTACAAGCCGTCATTCGATCTTAATATTGCCCTCAAAAATGAGAAGACAGGTGAAGAAATAATCAAAACCATTTCCTTATCAGAGGAGCAAAGTCAAAGAGTTCTGAAGTTGAGCAGCGATGAGGAACGCGACGCTTTTGTTATGGAAATCGCTAAAGAGCATGGCATTCTCCCGCAAGCATTAGCGGAGGGTAATGAGAATGAAGATTCGAGTGAATCGTAACGCGCCATCTAACAACTCATTCAACCCGACGCCTCGGTAGCATCTCTTTCATCGTCGTGTGGTAAATTGCGGCTTGTGTGCTGCTCGCTCGGCGCGGGTTAATTCGGGCGTTAGGGGCTTACGCGGGCCGTGCGGCCTGCTCGCTGAAAAACTGTTTCAGCCTTTCAATTAGCTCCGGCGTCGGGAAGATGACGGTCACCCGGCCGTGCCCCGCCAGTTCACGCTCCTCTTCCCGGAACAGTCCGTCGGCGCGTAGCGCCCGATAAGAACTTGCGTTCTCGACGAGCCCATGCCCCGCATCGCGGAACACGCCGGCACCGCGGATCGAGAACGGCTCGCCATAGGCGCGCAGGTTCAGGTTTGCGGCGTGGATGGTTTCGGCCACCATGTATTCTTTTTCGAACTTCCCTAAAAAGTTACAGAGCGACCAGTTGTCTTTGATCAGCCCGCTCAGGGACTTAATGTCGGCAATGAATTGCTCGCCCATGCTTTGTGTCCTGTCAACGCCGCCCCTAACTACGCCATGCAGCCGACCGGCATCAGGCTGCATGTCATCGTTAGCTCGGCTGCTGCTCATAGTCGTCTCCCGGCGGCTGATGGCGGGCGTTCGGTGCTTTGTGTTATGAAAATCAGGGAACTCACATTCGGCGTTTTACCTTTATTCCTCGCCCTTTTAGCTTTTGTGCCAGCGTTGGCTCAAAAACCATCAAGCTCTGATTTAGTCTTGCGTGGCAGAGTGCGGAGCATCAGGCATGTGTTGAGTTATTCAAATTCTGTAAAATTCGACGTGGATTTAGATATTGATTTCGTCAATGTGGGAACACAGCCAATCGTCTTCCTATCGCCTCAGCAAGAGCCTCAAGCAGAGATTTTCCAAGTTGAAGGTATTGCCCTAGCATTATCTAAATTGCAAGCGGAAACTTACCCTTATGGCTGGGATATTTGGGCGCGGGGAATGTTTACTTCCATAAGCACCGCTCCTGAATACGGGGAAGTGGCTAGGCGTCTTGATCAATCATCCCCGCCGCCCGACCTAACGCGAGTTCTCAGATCTAGAGAGTCGTGGACATGGCGAACCACAGTTGCGTTATGGTTCGAGGCACACACCGTAACCGCGTATGTGAATCGGACTCCTTCCCCGTCAGATTTGGGATGGGACGTTATCGGAAAGATTGGTACGCCCTTGTGGATGAGGTTGAGATATAGCGTTTGGTCTCATAATCTCCAACGTGCCGATAGGAATCTCAGGGCAAGATTACAGAAGCGTTGGAGGAATGCTGGCTATCTGATTGTCGAACCTGAATTGGATACGCAGGCAATCGAATTGAGACTCAATGAGGTAAAGTTGAATGATTCACCGTAAGGCGCACCGAACAACTCATTGCAGCCGACCCGCGCCAGCGAGTCTTTCATCATCAAGCTGCCCGATTTCTGGTATGTTGTCCGTATCGCGCTGGCTCGGTCGGCTGAATTCGAGCGTTATGCCGCTCGGTGAGCTGTGCCTCTTTGACAGCTAGGCCGCAAGCCGATAATTTATCTCTTCCGACGAAATATTAATTTGCAGAGAGGATTGCTAAGAGCGATGGCACGGAGCGGGCATAAGGGCATCAGCCGTATTGACTGTCCACAGAACAAGACGGTCGGCTGGTATGTCAGGGTGCAGTTGAAGAAAGTCACCAGGGCGAAGTTCATTAGCGATAGCCGGCATGGCGGCAAGGACGCGGCCTTGGCGCAGGCCATCGCGTGGCGTAATCAGTTGGAGCAGGAGTTAGGTAAGCCGCGCACCGATTGGGTGGTAGTGGGCGACAACCCGCGTAATAACAGCGGCGTGGTGGGGGTGCGCCGGGCGGTGAAGAAATACCGCGGGAAAGGCGGCACGCTGTACTTGAACGAGGTCTATGAAGTGTCGTGGCACGCGGGGCGCGAAAAGCGCGGGCGCACCTCAGTGTCCATCCGGAAGTATGGGGAGGCGGGCGCGTTCCGGCGGGCGTGTGCGATCCGGCGGCAGAAAGAGCAAGAGATGTATGGCGCGGTGGTCGTGAGCAAGTGGGCAGAGTCTTTGGGCAAGGTGTGCGCGGCATAACAAGTCATTGGAGATGACGCCCCGATAGAAAGCCTCTCATCCTTCTTCCTAAAGATGAGGTCGGATGCTGTTCGCGGGGCGCATCTCAATTCGGGCGTTAGATTGCTGGTCGAAGGATATTGCCCTGCCCTCCGAAAGTCGTGGGGAGGTTGCGTGAAGAGCAGCCCGCAGGGTGTGAGCCCCACGCGTCAACTCGGCCTTGTGTGTCATGATAGTCTCGCCGCCGGCCGGCGTGCTGAAGATTGGGAGGTACATGCCGCGGCGCTGCTGGCAGTGCTTGAGCTAAAGTCGGCGCAATCTAACAACGGCATCCACCCGACCCGAGTCAGCGTGCCTCTTATCGTTAGCTCGGCCGTGCCGCAGTTGCATCCGGGCGGGTGAGATACTGTGTTAGATGTCAAGCCCTTTGTGCCCACTCCGGGTCGAAGGGCTTACCCGTCTTGAGCACGCCGTAGGCGAGGTGAATGAGCTTGCGC
>Ga0081539_10006214_pt1 | contig 11591 bp, 11 predicted proteins | sample TabmetS4T2R2_FD_71023 | JGI IMG/M metagenome (GOLD analysis project Ga0081539, IMG submission 71023) | Tabebuia heterophylla rhizosphere microbial communities from the University of Puerto Rico - S4T2R2 | ecosystem: Host-associated > Plants > Roots > Rhizosphere ...
GGGCCGGGAAGGCGCCCGCCACGGAGCACACGGTGACCGGCCGCGGGCCAACCCGGCGGGGCGGCCGCGACGTCTTCGTGTACTTCGACAACGACGTGAAGGTGCGCGCGCCGTACGACGCGATCGGGCTCGCCGAGCGGGTCGGGGCGCGGCCCGCGGGCGCGCCGTCGTGCTGACCGGCCACTCAGTCAGGGCGGCCCGTCGAGAGCCGCCGGACGGCGCTCGGCGGCGTCCCCCGGCCGGGACGCCCGGGTGTGCCCGGAATACCCGAAGAACCGGGCCCGCCGGAGGATTGCCTCACGCCCCGCGGACTGGTCTGCTGGGAGGGACCGGTTCCGCGACCGGAGCCGGTGTACGCGGAACGAGGGAGGCGCTATGACAGTGGAGTCGGACGCGGATCAGCTGACCGCCGGGCGGGTGGACATCGCCCGGACGGTGACCCAGCCGGCGGGAGCCGTCTGGCAGGCGCTGATCAGCCCTCAAGGGACCGGTATCTGGCTCGGTGAGGGTGCGGTGCTCGGCGGCAAGGGCGAGTCGTACCACTGCACCGACGGCAGTACCGGCGTCGTCCGGAGTTATCACCCCCTGGAGCAGCTGCGCGTGTCGTGGCACGCCGACGACTACGCTCCGGCCACCCTCATCGAGGTGGACCTCGTCCCCGAGGGGGACGCCACGACCATTCGCTTCCAGCACGACGGCATCACCGACGCCGGCCAGCGCGCGGTCCTCGAAAGCCGCTGGAACAGCCGGCTCGACGACCTCGCGACCTACGCCTCCGGAATCGGCTAGGACCTTTTCGCGCGGATTTCGAACCCGTTCTCCTTCGTCGCCGTACTAAGGCGTGTCCGAGTCGCGCCGCAACGGCGCTGTCCGAGATCCTCGGGCGGAGGAGAACGCGCATGCACTGGCGGCCCTCGACGTCGCTCACGGTCACGCTGACCGTCACGCTCGTGCTGATCGTGACGGCGATCGGCCTCGGCCTGCGCCTGGGACCGGGGCAACCCGCGGACGCCGTCGTGTCGGCGCCGTCGGCCGCGCTCTCCGGCGCCGCGGCCGGCGTCGAGGACGTCGAGCCGCGGGTCAGCGTCGCGTGCCCGTCCGTCGAGGCGCGACTCACGGACGTGCCCACGCCGGCGCAGGCCGCCGTCTCGGCGGAGCTCGAGGCGATGGACCGCCAGGTGCAGGAGGTCAACACCGTCCTGGCCGGCACCCCGGACCGGGCGGCGAGCGAGGCCGACGCCCTCGCCGCCGCCCGCCGGGCGGCCATCGACCGCATCGTCGCCGGCATCCGGCAGAACGACGGAACGCCGCCGCGCGGCCTGGCCGAGCTGGCCGCATGTGCGCTGGTCGGAGCCGAGTTGCGGGCTTCCGGCGACCCCGCGCCGTCCGGTGGCACCGGTACCTGGAGCGGCGAGCCGTCCGGCGTCCCCGTGCTCACCAGCGGTCGCGTGAGCTGCCCCTCGGTGGGTGACGCCCTGCCGGCCGTGCCGGTCGAGGCCCAGGCCGAGGTCACCCGGAACCTCGACGAGATGGCGGGCGAGCTGGCCGACGCCGACGCCCGCATCGCGGGTCTCACCGGGTCCGAGGGCGGGCCCGACTTCATCGAGAACGCCATCCTCGGCCCGCTGACGTCGCGGCGCGTCGCCGCCATCGACCGGATCGCCATCGCCATCGGCCGCGACGCCCCCCGGCCGACGGGGCTCGAGGTCCTGGCCCCCTGCACGCTGTCGAACTGACCTTGCTCTCGCCGACGGTGGCGAGACGACACCGCGCCGTGACGGATTGCCGCCGCGACGCCGTGGGGACGCGCGCCGAGTGACGGCGCGTGGCCGCTCGATCTCGATTCCGCGTCACGACTCATTCGGGAACAACATATTGTCGTTAAACTCTTCTTAATTTCCAGAATCGTCGAACTAGTTCTCCGCCGCGCACGTCATTGGCGAACGACCGGTGTCTTGCTCGGACGAAGGAGAACGTGGATGTACCGGCGAGAACGACTAGCCTCGACGCCCCTGACGGTGATGCTCCTGCTCACCGTCACCCTGCTGGTGGCCGCCGTGGTCCTCGCGATGCGTGGTGGAGGGGTGCTGCCCGGCGGTGCGGACCGCGTGGGCCTCGCGGCGAACAGCTCGGGCGTGACGGTGTCGTGCCCGTCGGTGGCCGACAAGCTCGTCGGCGCCAACCTGCCCGCCGCGTCGCGGGCCGGCATCGCCACGGAGCTGGGGAACCTGGAGCGGCAGATCATCGCCGTCAACGCGCGGCTGGCGACGGAGCCCGGCGTGGCCGGGTCGCTGGCGGCGGACCTCGCCGGCAAGCGGAACGCGGTGATCGATCGGATCATCCTCGACATCACGCGCGTCGGCGGGACGGCGCCGTCCGGGCTGAAGGCCCTGGCCGAGTGCTCGATCGTGGGCGCGCAGGCCAACAACGGCGGCGGCGACAACGGCGGTGGCAACGGCGGTGCCAACAACGGCGGCAACAACAACGCGGGCGGCAACGCCGGCGGGGCCGTCAAGGCGCAGCAGGTGAGCTGCCCGTCGGTCGAGGGCGCGCTGCCGGCCGTCCCGGCCCAGGCGCAGGCCGAGGTGACGCGCAACCTGCAGCTGCTGCAGACGCAGATCAACGAGGCCAACGCCCGGCTCGCCCGCCTCGCGGTCAAGCCGGAGGGTGGTCCGGCGTTCGTGCAGAACGCCATCCTCGGCCCCCTCAAGGACAAGCGGTTCGCGACGCTCGACCGGATCCAGATCGCCATCGGCCGGGTCGCCGCACGACCGACGAACCTGACCGCGCTCGCCGCGTGCACCGTGGTGAACGGCGGTGCCGTGAACGCGGGCACCAACGCCGGCAACGCCGGCGGCGGCAACGCCACCGCCGGTGGCAACAACACCAACGCCGGTGGCGCGGTGCGCGCGCAGCGCGTCAGCTGCCCGCGGGTGACTCCGGCGCTGCCGGCGGTCCCGGCGTCCGCGCGGGCCGAGGTCGACCGCAACCTGGCGCTGCTACGCACGCAGATCAACGAGGCCAACGCCCGGCTCGCCCGCCTCGCGGTCAAGCCGGAGGGCGGCCCCGCCTTCGTGCAGAACGCCATCCTCGGCCCACTGGAGGACAAGCGGTTCGCGACGCTGAACCGGATCGAGATCGCGATCGGCCGGACGGCTGCCCGTCCGAACGCGCTCTCGGACCTGGCTCCGTGCCGCGCGGTCGGGTGATCTCGCCGACCGAGCTCTTCGGGTAGGGCACACAAGCACCCGGTGCCGGTGGTGGCGGTCACCACCGGCACCGGGGCTCTCCTTTTTCTTCTTGGGCACGCTGTGACGTTGTGCCCGCTCAGCGGGCACAACGTCACAGCGTGCCCAAGAAGGACTCAGGCGACGCGGCCGGCGGCGAGGCGCAGCTCGCGGCCCTGCCAGCGGCGGCGCAGCCAGCGGTCGTGGGTGGCGACGACGACGGCGGCCGGCGCGACGTCCAGCGCCGCCTCCAGATCCTCGACCAGCGCGAGCGAGAGGTGGTTGCTCGGCTCGTCGAGCAGCAGGACGTGCGGCGCGCGGACGACCGCCAGGGCCAGCGCCACCCGCCGGCGCTGGCCGACGCTGAGCTGCGCGAGCGGGCGCGCGGCGTCGGCGGGCGCGAGCAGGCCGAGGTCGGTGAGGGACGGCGCGTCGTCGGCGCCCGGGGTGGCCGCGCGCAACACCTGGGACGGCGTGAGGTCGGGCCGGGGGAACGTGACCTCCTGCGCCAGCAGGGCGACACGGACGCCGGCCGCGCGGGCCGCGCGCGAGGCGAGGACGTGGAGCAGCGTGGACTTGCCCGCGCCGTTGGGGCCGGTGACGAGCAGGCGGTCGCGGTCGGCGACCTCGACGCGCTCGACGTGGAGCCGGCCGGGGACGGTCGCCGGAGCCGCGACGAGGAGTGGCCGGTCGGCGTCCCGCCCGTCGGTGGTGCCCGGTGCGGGGGCGCGGAAGCGCAGCGGCGGTGGCGGCTGGGGGACGGGGTCGTCCAGGAGCTCGGCGAGCCGCTGCCGGGCGTTGCGGACGCGGGAGGAGACCGACGACTGGACGCGCCCGGCGTGGCGGTCGTAGGCGGGCTTGTTCCTGTCGCGCATGGCGCGGCCGGGCGCCACGCGGCGCGCCGTGACGTCGACGGAGTGGCGGAGCTCGGCGACCTCGGCGACGTAGTCGGCGCGGGCCTGCTCCCACCGGGCGCGCTCGGCGACGCGGGCGCGGCGGTGGTCCGAGTAGGCGCCGGTGTACCGCGTGGGGCCGCCGTCGCGGGTCGGGTCGAGGTCCACCAGGTGGGTGCACACGGCGTCGAGGAACGTGCGGTCGTGGCTGGCGGCGACGACGACGCCGGGCAGCGCGCGCAGGTGTCCCTCGAGGAAGGCGAGCGCGTCGTCGTCGAGGTGGTTGGTCGGCTCGTCGAGGAGCAGCGCGTCCGGGCGCCGGACCAGGAGCGCCGCGAGCGCGAGGCGGCTGCGCTCGCCGCCGGACAGGTGCGCCGTCCGGCGTCCGGTGGGGACGTGGCCGAGGCCGAGGCCCTGGAGGACCAGGGTGGCGCGCCGGTCGGCGTCCCAGGCGTCCTGGCGCTCGGCCCGCTCGAGCGCGTCGGCGTAGGCGGCGGCCGCGTCGTCGTCGGGCCGCTCGGCGAGGGCGCGGGCGAGGCGGTCGAGGTCGGCGAGCAGGCGCCGGGTGGGCGCGAGCGCGGCCGCCACGACGTCGGCGACGGTGTCCGCCGGCGCGAACGGCGGCTCCTGGTGCAGGAGGCCGAGGCTCGGCGGGCGGGCGACCTGGCCGGCGTCGGGCTCGTCGACGCCGGCCAGGACGCGCAGGAGCGTCGTCTTGCCGGCGCCGTTCTCGCCGACCAGGCCGACCCGCTGGCCGGGGGACGCGGTGAGGTGGACGCCGTCCAGGACGCGGCGCGCGCCGAGCACGCGGACGACGTCGCGCGCCACGAGCGCCTGCGTGGCGGGTCGCGCGGCGTCGCTGGGAAGGATGACGTGGGCTGGCAAGGCCGGCTCCCGAGGGGTCATGGGCTGGGGCCCGCCGGGCGTGTGGCCGCGGGCGCGGGCCGGGGCGCGAGACGTCAGCTCTCCATGACCGGGTCAGCGTGGCACGCGGCGTCCGGGGATCGCCATCGAATTTCGGCTGGACCCTGACGTCACGTCAGGCCCTACCGTCGATGTCGTGCCGCCGGGTGTGACGGCGGGTGACCGGGGAGGGACGGGCGCGATGATCACGCAGACGTGGTCGGTGGGCGAGGTCGCGGCCCTGGCGGGCGTGACCGTGCGGACGCTGCACCACTACGACCGCATCGGGCTGCTGCCCGCGAGCGAGCGCACGCCGGCCGGCTACCGCACGTACACGGAGGCCGACCTGCTGCGCCTGCAGCGGATCCTCGCGTACCGGGAGCTGGGGTTCGGGCTCGACGACATCGCCGCCCTGCTCGACGACCCGGACAGCGACCCGGTGGCGCACCTGCGGCGCCAGCACGGGCTGGTGCTGGAGCGCATGGAGCACCTGCGGCAGGTGGCCGCGGTGCTGGAGAAGACGATGGAGGCACACCAGATGGGGATCCGGCTGAACCCGGACGAGATGTTCGAGGTGTTCGGCGACCACGACCCGACGCGGTACGCGGCGGAGGTCGAGGAGCGCTGGGGCGACACCGACGCGTACCGCGAGTCGACCCGGCGGACGTCGTCGTACACGAAGGAGGACTGGACGCGCGTCAAGGCCGAGCAGGAGGCGGCCGGGCACCGGCTGGCCGAGGCCATGCGGGCCGGGCACGCGCCGGACAGCGAGGTCGCGATGGACGCGGCGGAGGAGGCGCGGCTGGTGATCGACCGCAACTTCTACCCGTGCAGCCACGAGCTGTACGTGGGCCTGGGCGAGATGTACCTGGCGGACCCGAGGTTCACGAAGACGTACGAGGATCTGGCCCCGGGCCTGGCCCAGTACGTCCACGACGCGATAGCGGCGAACGCCGCCAGGGCCGCCTCGTAGAGCGTGCGGCGCTCGCCACGAACGCGCTCCGGAGCTCGCCGCGGGCAGGTGCCGCACGCGCGCGGCCGGCGCCGCCGCGGGACGTCGAGGCCGGGTCGCGGATCGGTGTCGTGCCATAGACTCCGTCGATGGAGCTGCTCGAGCGCGAGCGTTTCCTGCAGGCCCTCGACGACTACGCGGCTGACGCGGCGGCGGGGAGCGGACGCCTCGTGCTCGTCTCGGGCGAGGCCGGCGTCGGCAAGACGGCGCTCCTGGAGGCCTACCGCGAGCATCGCGGCGACCTGCGCTGGTGGTGGTGCGCCTGCGACGGCAGCTTCACGCCGCGCCCGCTGAGCCCCCTGTTCGAGATCGCCTTCCGGGTCCGGGGGCGGCTGCTGGAGCTGTGCGCGGAGGACGCGGATCGCCGGGAGCTGTTCGCTGCGTTCATGGCGGCGCTCGACGTGCCGGAGACCACGACGGTGCTCGTGGTCGAGGACCTGCACTGGGCGGACGACGCGACCCTGGACTGGTTGCGGTACCTGTCGCGGCGGATCGCCACGACCCGTGCCCTGGTCGTGGGCAGCTACCGCGACGACGGCCCGAGCGACATCGGCGTGCTGCGCCCGGTGATCGGAGAGGTGGCGACTCATCGCGGGACACGGCGCGTGTTCCTGCCACCCCTCTCGCCGGAGGCGGTGCGCCGGATGGCGGCAGGGCGGGGCAGGGACGCCGACCAGTTGCACAGGTTGACCGGCGGAGTTCCGTTCTACGTCCGCGAGGTGCTGAGCGCGGCGCCCGGGGAAGTGCCGCGGACGGTCGGGGACGTGGTGGCGGCTCGGACGGCCCCGCTCTCGGCGCGGGCACGGCACCTGTTGGCCGCCGCGGCGGTGCTCGGCGGGGCGACGGAGCCGGCGCTGCTGACCGCCGTCGCCGAGCTGGACGCCGCGGCCGGCGCCGAGGCCCTGGACGAATGCCTCGGCTCCGGCACGCTCGTCGGCGGGCCTGTCACGTACCGGTTCCGGCACGAGCTGACGCGGCTCGCGGTGGAGGGCGCGATCCCGGCGCGCCACCGTTCGCGGCTGCACGCGGCGGCGTTGGCGGCGCTGCGGGAGACGGCGCCGAACGATCACGCGCGCCTGGCCCACCACGCCGAGGCGGCCGGCGCCGCGGACGAGGCCCTGCGACACGCGACCCTGGCGGCCGCGGACGCCGTGGCGTTGCGGTCCAATCGAGAGGCCGTGGTGCAGTTCCGGCGAGCGCTGCGGTTCGCCGACGGAAGCGACCCGGCGAGTCGCGCGGTTCTGCACGAGGGGCTGGCGACCGCGCTGGCCCTGACGGATCACTGGGAGGACTCGGCGCGGGAACGGGGCGAGGCGCTGTCGCTGCGTCGCGGGCTCGGTGACCCGGTGAGGATCAGCGAGAACCTGCGGGGGCTGGCGCGCTGCATGTGGCGCCTTTGTCGAGGCGAGGAGTGCGAGGCGGCCGCGGCCGAGGCGCTCACGGTCATGGCCGACCAACCCGCCTCGGACGAGAAGGCGTGGGCGCACGTGCTGTACGCCACTTTGATCAGCGAGTCCCATCCTCGAGCGCAGGCGTTGGCCGCTGCGAAGGAGGGGCTCCGCCAGGCGGAGGCTGCGCATTGTCGCCGGGCGGTCGCCTACGGCCTCAACACGTTGGGGATGCTGGAGATCGGGGCGGGGCGCGACGGATTCGGCGACGTCGCCCGCTCCCTCGAGCTGGCGCTCGAGCATCACCTCGCCGACGAGGCCGGCCGCGGCTACGCCAACCTCTACCAGGCGGCCGTCGATCGGGTTCGGTTCGCGGAGTACGCCTGGTGTTTCGACGAGGGCGTGGTGTTCTGTCACGAGCACGACACCGCGACGTACGGCGTCTGCCTGCGGGGCAGCCGTGCCACCGCGTTGCTGCGCACCGGACGTCTCGCCGAGACCGAGGCGCTCGTGGAGGAGACGCTGCGGGAGGCCGTCTCCCCGGTCAACCGGTTGCACCTGCTCCTACCGCTGACGGCGGCGCGTCTGCGTCAGGGTGATCCGGGTGCGAACACCGCCCTGGAACAGGCCTGGGAGCTCGCGACGAGCAACGGGGAACGCACCTGGCTGCTGCGGGTGGCGACCGTGTCCGCCGAGGCCGCCTGGCTCGCCGGGCCGGCCCACACGCTCGACCGGCGCGTCGTCGACGTCGCGGGATCGGAGCCGGACGACGACGACACCTGGTTGCGCGCGGAGCTCGCGGTCTGGCTCGATCGGCTCAACCTCCCGAGCCGACGACCCCTCTCCCTACCGGGTCCTCATGCGTTGGAGCTGAACGGTGAGCACGACGCCGCCGCTCGGTGGTGGCATGACCGGGGATGCCCGTTCGAGGAGGCGGTCGCGCTGACCCGGGCCTCCCGGCCGGGACATCTGGCCGCGGCACTCGCGCTGGTCACGTCCATCGGCGCCGAGCAGGCGGCCGCGCGGGTGCGCAGGGCGATGCGTGACGCGGGCGAGCGCGTCGTCCCTCGCGGAGCGCGCCCGGCCACGCGCGCCCACCCGCAGGGGCTCACGCCACGTGAGGCGGAGGTGCTCGGGCTGCTGCACGAGGGCCTGTCCAACGCGGCGATCGCCCGACGGCTGTTCATCTCCGAGCGCACCGTGCACCACCACGTGACCGCCGTCCTGGCCAAGCTGGGCATGTCCTCGCGCCACGACGTGCGTTCGCTCGCCCAATCTGAGTAGCGCAACCGCCAAGGTGGGCATCGCCGGTCGATGCCCGCGACCGCGCCGCGTTCCTACGGTGACGGAGTCGGCCGGGCACCTCGCTCCCGCGAACCGGCCGATCCCGACCGAAGGAGCTGCTGATGCCGCTGTTCATGGACATCCACAACGTCACCGGGGAAGTGTCCGTCGACGACGTCGCCAAGGCGCACGAGGCCGACGTCCAGGAGCAGGGCCGTCACGACGTCCGGTACCTGCGGTACTGGGTGGACGAGACCGCCGGGAAGATCTTCTGCCTGGTCGAGGCGCCGGACGCCGAGGCGGCCCACACCGTGCACCGGACGGCCCACGGGCTCGTCGCCGACGAGATCTACCGCGTCCAGGAAGGCGTCTGACGATGCGTCGCCGGCTCCTTCTCGGCTCCGCGACCGCCGCGGTCCTGCTGCTCACCGGCACCGCGTCCGTCGCCGAGGCCCACGGCCGGTCCCAGCTCGGCGCCGTCCGTGCCGCCACCGCCAGGTTCCACAGCATCGCCGTCGCGGAACAGCGCGGATACAGCCTTCTCACCGACGCGCACGGGATCGCGTGCATCGACCTGCCGGGGACGGGGGGCATGGGCGTGCACTGGGCCGACCCGGACCTGGTCGCCGACAAGCAGATCCGGGCGACACGTCCGGAGGCGCTCGTCTACGCGCCGGACGACGACGGCACGCTGGTACTCGCCGCGGTCGAGTACGTCGTCCTCAAGGCGGACTGGGACGGCGCGCACGATCATCCGCCGCGTCTCTTCCGGCGCGACTTCGACGTCACGGCCGCGCCGAACCGGTACGGCCTGCCCGCCTTCTACTCGCTGCACGTCTGGGTGTGGGAACACAACCCCGCCGGTCGTTTCGCGATGTGGAACCCCCGGGTCGTCTGCCCGGCCGAGTAGCCGCGGACAGGCTCGCCCGACGTCCGCCGTGCTCTCGTCGCGGCGGGACGGGCGGGCCGCCGCTCGCACGAGGAGCTCTCACCATGACTGTGCCGAACCACGTGAAGATCACCGTGATCGCCGTCGTCGCCGCGGTCGTGTCGGCCGGGTGCGGAGCCGGTGGCGACACTCCCGGCCTGAGTCGATCCGGCGCCGCGTCGTCCTCGTCCCGGGAACTGACGTCGAACGTGCAGGACATGCGTGATCTCTACGCGCTGAAGCGGCAGGTGGCCGCCCTCCGGCGCGAGGCGGCAGCCGTCTGGGTCCCTGGCTGCGGCGGTCGGTGACTCGGTGCGGGTGCCCCCGGGCAGCCGGGTCGGGGGTTGTCCGGGGTCTTCTCGTGGCTGCCGCCGCACGGGTCGTCGTCGGCGGAGCGGCGTACGGGGTCCTTCGCGGGCGGTAGCTGTCGCGCACCCCGATCGCGCGCAGGGCCGGGACCAGGCCGTGGCGGGTCATGCCGTTGCCGCGAGCTCGACCTGGTTCTCGGCTGCCCACTCGGCGAGGTGCGCCAGTGGGCCGCCCGCGAAGGACGCGCCCAAGGGTGTGAGCTCGTAGACCGCGGCGTCGCGGTGCGTGTCGGATGACGTTCGTGCGACCAGGCCGCGCGAGCTCAGGCGTCGGAGGGATTCCGTCAGGACCTTGTCGCTCGCCCCGGCGACACCTTCCAGGAGGGCGCTGCGTCGGGTCGGCCCCAGACGCAGCGCCGAGAGCACGACCGGGTCCCAGGTGTGCTTGATCAGTTCGACCGCCGTCCGCACGTGGCAGTCCGAGACGAACGTCTCACACCCGGCTTCGTTCACCGGACCAGCTTAGGAGGCCCGTTCCTACGGATTGGTAGGAACGGGCTTCCTAGCGTCGTCGGGGCACTCACGAGACGAAGGAGACCACCGTGAAGATCGGGCTGCTGGGGACCGGAAACCTTGCTGCGGCGCTGGGAGACGCGTGGGCGGCGGCCGGGCATTCGATCATGGTCACCGGTCGCAGGCCTGACCGTGCGAAGGCCGTGGCGGAGCGGATCGGGGCCGCCGCGACGTCGGTCGACCCTGGTGAGTTGGCACGCGAGGCCGACGTCGTCGTGGTGGCGGTCGCCTGGGACGGGCTGGAGCCGGCCCTGCGGCTCGTCGGCGGCCCCGACGGGGCGCTGTCGGGGAAGACCGTCATCGACTGCACGAACCCGGTGGACTACGCGACCGGCCGCCTGCTTCCGGAGACGGGGTCGGCCGCCGAGGCTGTCGCCGGCGTCGCGGTCGGCGCCCGCGTGGTCAAGGCACTGCACCTGTTCGCGGGCGCATCCTGGCCGTTCGCCGGCGACGTGGAGGCCTCGCCCGTCGTCGCGATCTGCGGCGACGACGCCGACGCGCTCGGCCGGACCGCCGCGCTCATCGGTGACCTCGGAGCGCGGACCGCGGTCCTGGGCGGCGGGCTCGCCGCGGCCCGGCAGGCCGAGGAAGCCGCGGGGTTCGTGATGCGAGTCGTCGGCGCCGGTGCGAATCCGCGCTTCGCGGTTCCGGACGTGGCCCCAGCCTTTCTCCGCACGGCGACGGCCGACCACTGACGGCGCCACCCCGACCGGTGCTCCACGTTGCCGCCGCACGCGACGGTGAGGGGCAACGGTCGTCCGCACCGCGTGGGGCGGCGGGGGTCCCCGGGTTCCTGGGCGCGGTGTCGAAAGGGCGCGCGGACCGCTGCGGCGGGTGTGGGGCCGCTCCGCCGGGGCTGCGCCGGATGGGCGCGGGATCGCCTTGCGGGCGTGGTGAGGGGCGTGACGCGCCCCAGGCCGCGTCTCATGACTCCCCGCCTACTGCGGGCCACCCGGTGGGGCGCTCCGCCGCACCCGGCATCGTCGCCCATAGCGCTGCTGTGAACTCCTCGCCGGGCACGCCGGAGCACCACACCGGGCGGCTCCTCGCGACGGCGCTGAATTCCAAGACAGGC
>Ga0081539_10006215_pt1 | contig 11589 bp, 12 predicted proteins | sample TabmetS4T2R2_FD_71023 | JGI IMG/M metagenome (GOLD analysis project Ga0081539, IMG submission 71023) | Tabebuia heterophylla rhizosphere microbial communities from the University of Puerto Rico - S4T2R2 | ecosystem: Host-associated > Plants > Roots > Rhizosphere ...
TGTGCGGCCCGTGCCCGAAGGCCAGGTGCTGACGCAGCTGGGCGCCGCGGTCCGGATCGAACCGCTCGGGGTCGGTGAACACGTCCTCGTCCCGGTTCGCCGACATCAGCGAAAGCACCAGGGTCGATCCCGCGGGCAACGGGACGCCACCCAGCTCGGCGTCCCGGGTGACCCGCCGATGCGCGCTGAGGGAGGGAGTGGTGACCCGCAGCGCCTCCTCGACCACGGCGTCGGCATACTCCGGCTCCTGTCGGACGCGCTCCCAGAGTTCCGCACGGCCATCGGCCAGGAGAACCAGCTGAGCGATCGTCTTGGTCGTGGTGTCGTTCCCCGCTACCAGCAGTTCGCGGATCATGGTGAGCAGCAGGGCCGTGCTGATCTCGCCGGACCCGTCCGCGTCGGCCGCCGCGGCGAGCTGCCCGATCAACCGTCCGGTCGGGGCTCGGCGTTGCTCGTCCAGCGCTCGGGCCAGGACGTGCTGCAGGGCCAGCAGCGCCTCTTCGTCGGCGATCCACCGATCCGCGGACGGGCGAGCGCCGATACTCGCCGTGGCGGCGCGGGACCAGCGGACGACGTCGGCTCGGTGCTGTGGCGGCAGACCGAGGATTTCTGAGATCGCCCAGACGGGCAATGGCTGCGCGAAGGCCTCGACGAAATCCAGCTGCGCGCCGTCCGGCAAGGCGTCGGCGAGCTCCCGGGCCACGTACAGCACCAGGGGCTGCATCCACGCCAGCCCGCGCGGTGTGAAGGTCTGGTTCACCAGCTTGCGGCGGCGGGTGTGGGCCGGCGGGTCCGTCGTGCCGAGCCCGGGGGTGTATGGCCAGCCCCGGGCCCTGATCGCCGCGACCTGCTCGGCGACCTCGGGCGGCGGCGCCGAGTGCTTGTGCACCGCCGATGAGTACGTCGATGTGTCGCGCAGGACCTCCCGCACCAGCTCTGCCCGAGCCACCAGGTACCACCCGGGGCGCCCGGCGGGCACGACGCCGGGGCCGTGACGAGCCCGATCCAGGGCGGGGAACGGGCAGCGCAGGAACTGCGGGTCGTCGAGGTCGACGGCGGGCTGCGGCGAGGTGTCGGCGGCTGGTTGTGCGCTCATGAGTTCCACCTGGCCAAGCGCGCGAAGTGGGCGCCGGCAACGGAGTAGCCCCCGTCGACCCGCAGGACCTGTCCGGTGACCCAGCCCGCCTCGGCCGAGCAGAGGAAGGCGATGGCGGCGGCGACGTCCTCGGCCACGCCGAGCCGGCGCAGCGGGAGCACGGCGGCACGGGCAGCGAGTTCCGCCGCATCCCCGTAGTGATCGGCCGAGCCCTCCGTGGGCACCATCCCGGGCGCCACCGCGTTGCACCGGACGCCGAGCGGCCCCAACTCGACGGCGAGTGCCCGGGTGAGAGCCTCAACGGCGGCCTTGGACGCGCTGTACAGCCCGGTGCCAGGTGGATGCGCGGCCGCTGTGATAGACGACAGATTCACGATCGAGCCCCGGCCGTGCCGAGCCATCACCGGTGCCAGCGCGCGCGAGGTGAGCAGCGTGCCGACGACATTCACGTCGAGGACGGATCGCGCCTGCCCAGCCCCGGTGTCCAGCAGCGCGGTGTAGTAGGTGACGGCGGCGTTGTTGACCAGGACTGTGCAGTCGGGTGCGTACTCGCCCAGGTGCGCCACCGCGGGCGCGTCGGTGACGTCAAGGACGCGTCCCCGGACCGGCAGGCCGCGCTCGTGCAGGTCCTTGACGGCACCCGTGAGCGGTTCGGCGTCCCGGTCCAGCAGCAGGACATCGTAGCCGTCGGCGGCAAGCCGGGCAGCAGTGGCCAGGCCCAGCCCCCGCCCGGCTCCTGTCACGACGGCGGTGGCCATGTCAGCGGTGCGTGCGGGTCGCCACGAGGTGCCCGGTCTCGTTCACCGTGACGGGAACCATTCTCCCGTCGGCCATCACCTGGATGCGGCACAGCGATGTGTACCCCGGGTTGAAGAAGAACGTCTCGGGGACGCTCAGCACGGCGCTCATGAGGCTGTTGATGGCCCCGCCGTGGCTGACCAGGACCACGGTGGCGCCGAGCCACCGCTGCACCGCGCGACGGACCGCGTTCGTCATCCGGGCACGCAGCTCCGCGCGGTCGTGCGGTGGGACGAATTCGGCGAACCGGCCCTCGGCGAACGCCCGGCCGCGCTCGCTGGAACCCAGCATCTCCGGGGTGATGTACTGCTGCGGCCGCGGCGCATTCCACTCGCGCAGGTCGTCGTCGAGCTCCACCGCGAGATCGCATGCCTTCGCGATCCACTCCGCCGTCTCGGCGGCCCGGCGGTAGGGGCTGGCCAGCACGCCGGCCGGAGACTCCCAGCGCAGCCAGTGGCCGGCTCGCCGCGCCTGGGCCTCGCCTTCGGGTGACAACCCTGGATCCCGCGTGACGCCGCTGACCGGCAGGGCGTGCCGGACCAGGACGACGGTGGTTGTCCCTGGGATCCCCGCGGCCCGTGTGCTGGTCATCGATCGCCCCCCGTTGGCACTCCCAGGGACGCAAGAGCCGCGGCGACGATGCCATCCGCGTCGAGCCCCGCCGCCGCGGTCAGTGACGCCACCGGGCCCGCGGAGGGGATTCCCGGCACCGCCAGAGCGGTGAGCCGGGCCGGCACACCCGCCGCCGCCAGCGCCTCGGCGACCGCGCTGCCGAGCCCGCCCTGGGGGTAGTGGTCCTCGACGGTGACCACCACACCGGTGGCTCGGGCGGCATCCAGCACCGTGACGTCGTCCAGCGGTTTGATGCTGTAGCAGTCGAGTACCCGAGTGGCGATCCCGCGCTCCGCGAGACGGCGCGCGGCCTCCAGCGCGGGATGCACCGTCACACCGGACCCGATGAGCGTGATGACGTCCTCGTCGGTGGAGCTGAGCACGCGGCTGCCACCGATGGGGAAGCGCTCGCCCGGCCGGTAGATCACCGGGACGCCGCCCCGGGCCGTGCGCAGGTAGCTGAACCCGGGACGGTCGGCCAGCTCCGCGACCAGAGCCGCCGCCTGGTTCGCGTCGCTCGGCTGCACGACCGCGGATCCGTTGACGGCGCGGAAGCAGGCGATGTCCTCCAGTCCCATCCCGGAAGGCCCCGACTCCCCCACCGACAGTCCCGCGTGCGAACCGCACAGGCGGACCCCGGCCCCGCCGATGGCCGACATTCGGGCGAATTCGAAGGCACGCGTGGTGAACGCCGCGAAGGTCGCCGCGAAGGGCGTCCAGCCGCGGGAGGCCAGGCCGGTCGCCGCGGCCAGCATCTGCTGTTCGGCGATGTACATCTCGAAGTACCGCTGTGGATGCGCGGCGGCGAACAGCTCACTCATCGTCGAGTTGCCCGTTTCGGCGTCCAGGACGACGACGTCGCCCCGGGCGTGGCCCAGCGCCACGAGGGCCTCGCCGTACGCGAGCCGGGTGGCCACGACGTCGCCGGGTGCGTACTCGGGAAGCCGCGGCGCGGTGCGTACCCGAGGGCGCGCGGCGACCGGCGGCGGAGGTTCCGGACGGTAGGTCAAATCCGGCGCGGGGCCGAGCAGGTCCAGCGCCGTCCCGGGATGGGCCAGTGGCCGACCGTGCATCCCCGGGCGGCCGGCGACGTCGCCGAGCCCGTGTCCCTTCTCGGTGGCCGCGACGATGGCCAACGGGCGGTCCAGATCGTCGTCACACTGCGCCAGGGCCCGGTCGACAGCGCCGACATCGTGCCCGTCGATCTCGATCACCCGCCAGCCGAACGCGGCTGCGCGGCGTGCATAGACGGTCGTGTCGCCGGCCGGCATCGTGGGGCCGCTCTGACCGAGCCGGTTGACGTCGACGACCACGACGAGATTGCCGAGACGGTAGTGCGCGGCGTGCTCGAATGCCTCCCAGACACTCCCTTCGGCCATCTCGCTGTCCCCGCAGAGCACGAAGACCCGGGCGGGGCTGGCCTCGAGGCAGCGCAGGGACAGGGCGATGCCGACGGCCGCGGCCACGCCCTGACCCAGCGATCCGGTGGCGACCTCGACCCAGGGCAGGATCGGCCGCGGATGCCCCTCCAGCCGGCTCCCCGGGCTCGCGTGGGTCAGCAGCTCTGCATCGTCGATGGCGCCCATCGCCTTCAGCCAGGCGTACTGCAGCGTGGACGCGTGACCCTTGGAGAGCACGAAGCGGTCGTTGCCCGGATGGCCCGGATCTGTGACGTCGTAACGGAAGTGCCGCAGGCCGAGAACGGCGATCAGCTCCGCGGCCGACGCACCGGAAGTGGGGTGGCCCGCGTTGGACGCAGCGGTCGCCCGGACCACGTCGATGCGCAGCTGCCGGGCCAACTCCATGGCCGTCGCCAGGGTCTTGTCCGGCGCGGCGCCCGGGTCTCGTGTGAGCGTGGACACCGGATCCTCCTGCGCGTCGTCCCGCCTGGTGACTATGGCACTTTCTTAATGTGTGGTCAAGAAACTCAGTGAGTGATCCCGGACTTCGGCCGGCCAGCCGTCGCCGTACACCGCCCAGGCGACAGTGCGCGACACTAGAGTGCGGAACTCGGGGATGTCCCAGGAACCGCGGTCGATGCGGCCCAAATCCTCGATCCCGAGGTCCTGAACGTCGTAGCGGCCACGGCAATGACCGAGTGTGAAGTAACAGACCTCGCCGGTGCCGGTGACCTTGCGGTAGAGCACGGGATGCGGGCCATCGCCGTCGAGGACGTGGCCCTCCTCGAACCCGCGAGACGGTCCGTGATGGCGCGCCTGGAGCAGCACGGTCAAGGGCGGGTGCAATTCGCTGACGTAGAGCTCGTCGGTGGTGGTGAACGCGCTGATCCCGGCGACGAGCGGGTCGGCGTGCCCCGTGGGCTCGACGACGTACGGCGCGATCGGCGGGTGTCCGAGGAACTGGCTGCCCAGCAGTGCGGGCAGCGGACCGAGAACCCGCGGGGTGCGGAACACTCGCGGCTCGCCCGACTGTGGAGCGTCGATGGCCGAGTTGGTCCCGTGCAGGGCGAGCCACCGTCCACCGCCGGAAACGTAGGTCACGAGGGCCGACTGCTGGCCGGGGTCCGGACGCACGTCGCAGGTGAACGTGATCAGCGCATCCGCGCTCCGCAAGGGCGAACGGTCCTGATCGTCAAAGCCGCGGTAGTCCTCGAACACCCGGGTGCGGACCCGCTCGTGACGGCCTAGCTCGCGCAGCAACTCCAGCCGAGCGAAGTCCAAGTCGTGCCAGCGTCCGCCGACCACGAGGACGACGTCGAGGCGCCCACCGGGTCCAGCCATCCCCACGCCCGTCAGAACTGCACGCGCGACACCATGCCGCCGTCGGTGACGAGGTTGACCCCGGTGCAGAACGACGCGGCCGGGCTGGCCAGGAACACGATGGCGCGGGCCACCTCCTCCGGCCGGCCCATCCGGCCGAGCGGAATCCGGGACTTGATGTCCTCGAACAGCGCCGGGCGCCCTTCCTTGACCCGGTCCCAGTCCCCGCCAGGGAAGTAGATCGGACCGGGCGAGACGGTGTTGACCCGGATCTGCTTGGCGGCGAGAGCGTGTGCCCGGGCGGAGGCATGCTGGATCACCGCGGCCTTCATCGCCGCATAGGAGTTCGGCGCGCTCGGAGACGCGGTGTCCAACCCCGAGATGGAGGAGACGGCGACCACGGCGCCGCCGCCGGCCGCCTCGAAGTGCGGAATCGCGGCGTCAATGGACCGCACCAGGGGCAGCAGGTCGGTGGCGAGACTCACCGCCCACTGGGTGTCACCCTTGGCCGAACCGGCCGTGACGTTGGAGATCAGGAGGTCCAGACCGCCGAGCGCCTCGGCTGCGGCATCCACGAACGCCGCGATCCGCCCCTCCTCCGCGACGTCCACCGCCTGGGCGAAGACGGTGGTGCCACGTGAGCGCAACTCATCGGCGAAGCCGAGCAGGTCCTTCTCGCCGCGGGCGCAGATGGCCAGTGAACAGCCCTCTTCGGCGAGCAGTTCGGCCGTAGCCTTGCCGATGCCGCGGCTCGCGCCGGTGACGAGAGCACGCTTGCCGGTCAGTTCGAGACGCACGGTGGATCCCTTCGGTTCGAGGTGCCGTTCAGCTCCCGACGCCTGCGAGCGGGGTCAGGAACACAATCTCCGGCCTGGTGCCGGTGGCCCGGAGCACGCCGCGAAACTCCTCCATCGCCGGACTGGTGCGGTGCGCCGTGACAGCGTCCTCGTTGCGATACCGCTCGAACACGACGAAATACCCGGACCGGTCGGTTGCCTCGGTGACGTGAAACAGCTCGGTCCCCGGCTCGTGCCGCACCTCGTCGGCGAGGCGCACGAGCCCGTCGCGCAGCGTCTGGGCATGCGGCGCGTCGGCCTGCAGGGTGGCCAGGACGGCAACGGCCGTCACCGCGCCGCCTCTGCCGGGCCGCCCTGCTGCAGTGCGGCTCGCACGGCAGCCACGCCATCGGCGGGCAGCTGCAACGACGTCAGCTCGAAGTACTCCAGCAGGCCGTGGACGCCGAGCTCACGCCCGACGCCGGACTGCTTGAACCCGCCAAAGGGCGCCATCACGTTGAACCGGCCGCCGTTGACCGACACCTGGCCGGTCCGTAGCCGTCCCGCCACGGCCACGGCGGTGGCGACGTCGTCGGACCACACGGCACCGGACAGGCCGTAGTCGCTGTCGTTGGCCAGATCGACCGCCTCCTCCACCGTGTCGTAGGACAGCACGCTCAAGACCGGGCCGAAGATCTCCTCCCGGGCAAGGACGCTGCGGCGGTCCAGTCGGCTCACGACAGTCGGCCGGACGTAGAACCCGCCTGCCAGGCGTGTGGCCAGGCCGGGGACCGGGCCGGGGCCGCCGGTCAATACGACGCCCTCGTCCCCCGCCTTGTCCAGGTATCGCTGGATGGACTGCTGCTGGCCCGCCGACGCCACCGGCCCGATCTGCGTGGCCGGGTCGAGCGGATCGCCCACGACCATGGCACTCACGAGGGCGGCCAGCCGCTGCTCGACCTCCTCCAGTTCCGCCCGGGGCACGAGCAGGCGACTCGTCGCCGCGCACGTCTGCCCGTTGTTCACGAACGCGGACCTCACCGCGGTGGGTAGAGCAGCGTCCAGGTCGGACCCCGGACAGAGCACGAAGGCAGACTTGCCGCCCAGCTCCAGCGCGGTCCGCTTGATCGTGCCGGCGGCCAGCGCGGCCACCCGTGCACCGGCCGCGGTTGAGCCGGTAAGGCTGATCAGGTCGATGTCCGGATGCTGGGCGAGTGCCTCGCCGAGCACCGCGCCCGCCCCGGTGACGACGTTCAGCACGCCGGGTGGCAGTCCGATCTCGTCGGCGACCTCCGCCAGCGTGAGGGCGGCGAGCGGTGCGACACTGCTCGGCTTGGCGACGACGGTGCAGCCGGCGGCCAGCGCCGGCCCCACCTTCGCGGCGAGCTGGTAGATCGGGTAGTTCCACGGCGTGATCGCCCCGACCACGCCCGCTGCCTGGCGCAGGACGACAGAGGTACCGATCCACTCGTGGGCCGGCAGCTGCTCCACGGCGTCCGCCATCGACTGCAGGACCGCAACGCCGAGCCCGACCTGGACCCGGCGCGAGACCGCAAGAGGCGTTCCCACCTCGCGGCTCATCGTGGTGGCCAGCTCGTCCTCGCGGGCGGCCAGCCCGGCCCCCAGTTCCCGGACCAGCCGCGCCCGCTCGGCGACCGGAGTCATCGACCACGCGGCGAAGGCATCCCGGGCAGCCGCCACAGCATCCTGCAGGTCCTGTTCGGATCCCGCGGGCACCGTGGCCATGGTGTCGCCGGTCGCCGCATCGACGATCTGGATCCGCGCGACGCCCTCCGGCGCGCGCCAACGGCCGCCGATGTACAGCTCGTCGCGCTGGTGCATGGCATCGCCGCCGATCATGCCTAGCCCGGTCGGCGCCGGGCCGACGGTACGCTCTTACTTGACAGTGGTTACTTCAACTTTCAGTGCGAGTCTGCGTGTTACTGAACGTGATATCACGAAACCCGCCACCACAATAACCAGCTCCGGCAGGCCGGCACCAGTGCTTGCGGCACCCAACTCCTCGACGAATCCTGCGGGCTGTTTCTATAGTAGGTTTTAAGTAACCATGTCGAGGAGGAATCCATGCCACCAGGGCCGGCCCGGTCGCCGGGGCCGAGCGTCCAGGACTACCTCGACGCCGACAGCCGGCCCGTTCCCGACGTTCTGCGCTACGACGTCAACGAGCCGCTCGGCTCTCAGGACATCTCGGTGGACAGGTACGTGTCACGGGCATGGCACGACGCCGAGGTGGAGAAGGTCTGGCGCCGAGCGTGGCAGTTCGCCTGCCGTCTGGACCAGGTGCAGAACGTGGGTGACCACGTGATCTACGAGGTTGCTGATGACTCCCTGATCGTCATGCGGACGGCGCCCGACGAGATCAAGGCCTACTTCAACGCCTGCCTGCACCGCGGCCGGAAGCTGCGCAGCCAGGCTGGCACGGTGTCCGAGCTGCGCTGCCCGTTCCACAGCTTCGCCTGGAACCTGGACGGCAGCGTAAAGGACATCCCCTGCGTCTGGGACTTCTCGCACGTCAAGCGGGAGGAGTTCGGGTTACCCGAGGCCCGGGTCGGCACCTGGTCCGGCTTCGTCTTCGTCAACCTCGACCCGGACTGCGAGCCGTTCGAGGACTTCATCGCCAGCCTGGCCACCGAGTTACAGCGATGGCCGATGGACGACCGGACGATCTACCTCCACATCGCGGCGGAGATCGGCTGCAACTGGAAGGTGGCACTGGAGGCGTTCATCGAGTCCTTCCACGTCATCGGGACCCATCCCCAGCTGATGCCGTGGCTGGCGGACGCCAACTCGCAGTACGACGTGCGCGCCGGCGAGCACTGGAACCGCACCATCACGGTGCAGGGCGCACCCAGCCCGCACATCGCGGACGGCCTGAGCGAGCAGGACGTTCTGGACTCCTACTACGAGACCCGCGCCTTCTACAGCGCCGGTGTCGGCCGCGACCTCACCACTCCCGAGGACGGGGCGCCCGAGGTGCCGGAGGGCGGCACCGCGCGGCAGGTGCTGGCGCGGCAGCTGCGCGCTCAGCTGGAGACTACCTTCGGCCGCACATTCTCCGACTACACCGACAGTGAGCTGCTGGACGCGATCCAGTACTTCCTGTTTCCCAACTTCTGCGTGTTCGTGGGGGCGCGGACCAACGCCGTCTACAGGTTCCTCCCGGCCGGGAACGACCCCGAGCGATGCATTGCCGAGGTGATCCTGCTGGCTCCGCCGCCGAGACGCGGTGCTGAGCGGCCGGAGCCGCCGCCGGTCCGCTGGTTGCAGAAGGGGGAGAACTTCGCCGACATCACCGAGCTGGGCCTGCTCGGCCCGGTGTTCGATCAGGACTACTTCAACCTCCCCTACATCCAGCAGGGCTTGCACACGACTCGGAAGCCCGGCATCACGCTCGCCACCTATCAGGAGAGCCGGATCCGCCATTTCCACCGGCTGCTGGAGCAGTGGCTCGAACGATGACGACAGCGATCGCGGAGTGACGGTGCGGGAGGAGGTCGTGGAGGCGGTGGTGCGCGTCCTGCCGGCCGGGCTGCGCTTCGGCGTCCGCGACGACGAGACGGTGTTCCGGGCGGCGGCGCGGGCGGGGCTGCGCTGGCCCACGGTGTGTGGTGGCAACGGCAGTTGCGGCACGTGCGTCAGCACCGTTGTCGACGGGGCCGAACACTGCTCGCCCGTGGGGCCGCTGGAGCAGGAGGTGTTCGACACCGTGCTGCATCAACCGCTGCGCGACCGGCGGCTGGTCTGCCAGCTGCGGGTCAGCGGGCCGGTGACGATGATGCGCCGGGGCGTCCGCCCGGCCGCCCAGTAGAGAGGCCACACATGCCGAAGTCGATGAAGCACCCGATCAGCGGGTTCATCTATGCGCTGACCGAGGACGGCAAGGTGCGGGTGAGCGACCCCGCGAGCGACCGCTTCGGGATCTTCGACAGCACGGGACGGTGGTTCTCCGGTGAGATCCGTGACGCCGACCCGCAGATCCTCGGCTGGGTCGGGCGGCTGCCGGTCGCCCGCGGGCCGGCTGGCAGCTGATCATCGATGAGCGCCATGACCTTCTCGGCGACCGCCGGCCCACCGGCCATGCGGACCACTCAAGCGGTGGTGCTCGCCCGGCGACCGACCGGCGCGCTGGTTGCCGAAGACTTGGACCTGAGGCCGATCCCGCTTCCCGAGCCGGCCGCCGGGCAGGCCCTCGTCCGCAACGAGGTGATGAGCCTCGACCCGTCCACCCGGGGTCGGATGGACGCGACGGAGAAGGTCTACACGACCAACTTCGGCGTCGGAGATCCGCTTGACGGCTGGGCGGTCGGGCACGTGGTCCGCAGCCGCGCCGCCGAACTACCGGTGGGCGCCACGGTGCGGCACCGGTTGGGCTGGCGCGAGTTCGCGGTGGTCGACGCGGCGGGCGCCCGGGTCATCGACGTCGGCTGGACCGGCTTCACGGCGCCGGCCGCGCAGTGGCTCTCGGCCCTCGGCCAGACCGGATTCACGGCCTACGTCGGTCTCACCCGGATCGGGGAGCTCGCCGTCGGCGACACCGTGCTCGTCTCGGCGGCGGGGGGCGGCGTCGGGTCGATGGCGGCCCAGCTGGCCCGGCTGCTGGGCGCAGGCCGCGTGATCGGGATCGCCGGCGGACGGCGCAAGTGCGCCTGGCTGCGTACGGAGTTGCGGCTGGATGGCGTGCTGGACCACCGCGCCGACGACCTGCGCGATGGGCTGAACCGGCTGGCGCCGGACGGCGTGGATCTGTACTTCGACAACGTCGGCGGGGAGGCCCTCGCCGCGGCGCTGCACGGCATGCGGCCGGGCGGGCGGATCACGCTGTGCGGGATGGCGTCCACGATGCAGGCCGCCCGCGGCGAGCAGCCGGGAATCGGCGAGTTGGTCGAGGCCGTGCTGCGGCGGTTGACGCTGCGCGGCTTCATCGTCCGCGACCACGAGGACCTGCGCGAGGAGTTCGAGTCGCGGGTGAGCGGGTGGCTGGCCGCGGGTGATCTGGTCGACCGCTGCACCGAGATCGACGGCCTCGCCCGGGCACCGGAGGCCCTCGTCGGCCTCCTCTCCGGCGCTCATCTCGGCAAGGCCCTTGTTCGGATAACACCGGAGGCGCCGTGAGCAGCCGAGTGGTGGACGTCGCCCTGTTCGCCGAGGACTTCGGGGGCGCACCCGTGCTCGTCGGATCTCGCTGCACGGACGACGGCACCGTGGTCTTCCCGGCGCAGGAGTCCTGTCCCCGCTGCTGCGGGCGCCGCGTCCGGCGGGAACCCTTGCCGCAGCGGGGAACGCTGTGGTCCTGGACCGTTCAGCACTTCCGGCCGAGGGCGCCGTTCCGGCAGGACACAGCAGAGTTCGTCCCATTCGCGGTCGGGTATGTCGACCTCGGGGACGTGATCGTGGAGGCCCGCCTTGACGCCGACCCGGCCGCGCTACGGATCGGCCTGCCGATGCGCGCCTGCTGGCTGCCCGCCTGGAACGAGGCGGACGGCGACGTCGCCACGTTCGCGTTCTCTCCGGCAGAGGACGCACCGTGAACGGCGCCGGGACCGTGGCGGGTGGCGGCGCGGGCATT
>Ga0081539_10006216_pt1 | contig 11584 bp, 12 predicted proteins | sample TabmetS4T2R2_FD_71023 | JGI IMG/M metagenome (GOLD analysis project Ga0081539, IMG submission 71023) | Tabebuia heterophylla rhizosphere microbial communities from the University of Puerto Rico - S4T2R2 | ecosystem: Host-associated > Plants > Roots > Rhizosphere ...
AGGTGATCCACAAGTGCACCTCGGTGCGCCACGGCATATCGGCCGAGAAGGTCGGCGTCGACGCGATCTCGATGGACGGTTTCGAATGCGCGGGCCATCCCGGCGAGGACGACATCCCCAACCTCGTGCTGCTGCCGGCCGCGGCCAATGTCATCAACATTCCGATGATCGCCTCCGGCGGCTTCGGCGATGCGCGCGGCCTTGTCGCGGCCCTGGCGCTGGGCTGCGAGGGCATCAACATGGGCACGCGCTTCATGGCGACCAAGGAAGCGCCGATCCACGACAAGGTGAAGCAGGCGCTGGTCGACGGCGACGAGCGCTCAACGGCGCTCATCTTCCGCACCATGCGCAACACCAGCCGCGTGTTCGGCAACTCGGTGGCCAAGAAGGCGATCGAGATGGAGCTTGAGGGCAGGACCATCAAGGAGATCGGCCCGCTGGTCGCCGGCACGCGCGGCAAGGTGGTCTACGAGACCGGCGAAATGGAGCACGGTATCTGGTCGGCCGGCACGGTAATGGGGATCATCAAGGACATCCCGAGCTGCAAGGAGCTGGTCGAGCGCATCGTCACCGAAGCCGAGGAGATGATCCGCGGAAAGCTCAGCCAGGCGATCGCGGCTTAGGCGCGCCGACGGCTCCACCAGCGCGCCGCCAGCCCGACGAGCGGCGAGGGCAGGCAGGCCTGCATGGCGAGCGGCCCGACGCCGGCGAACATGCAGTCCCAGCCGGTCTTGCCGCCGACCAGGCAATCCCACTGCTCGAGCGACCAGGCGATGCCGGCAATCATCAGCGGATTGGCCAGCGTCGCCATCGGCCAAAGCTTCCACCACGAAGCGGCCAGGCCGGGCCACCACCAGCAGATCAGCGTGCTGATCGCGGCATTACCGGCCAACAGCGCCGCCAGAGTGAACACGGCTTTGAGCTCGAGGAAGGAACCGCCGATCGCGCCGACGACCAGCGCGCCGAGGACATGACCCAGCGCGAACGCGTTGGAGGACGACAGCTTCAATTGCCTCAAATGGGCATGATACCACGGCGCGGCGTGTCGCCGGCGTAGGTCTCGCTACTGACCGGCGCGCCCAATCCCTTGAGCGCCGCGCGCTGTTCGGCGACCGGCGTGCGCAGGATGGCGTCTTCCAGACGGGCGAGCTTCGCGAACGGCGGCGACGCCAGCGTGCGCGCCATCCACGCCGCAGCCCGTGGCCAACGCCCGCCATCGATCTGGAAACGCACCCACCCGGCATTGCGGAAAAAGCAGGCGGGTGCGATGTCGGCGAGCGACAGGACGCCGAACCGGAAGCCGTCGGCAGGGGCTTCGCTCTCGAGGTAGTCGAGCACGACAGGCACCTCCTCCTTCAGCGTGCGGTCGACCAGGTCGCGATCGCCCTTCTCGCCCCAGACGCTGGGCCGGATGGCGATCTGGTTGAACAGGCGCCAGATGAAGACGTCGCCCATGCGTGTGTCGGCGAACTCCTCCAGCCAGCGCGCCCGGGCGCGGTCGCGGATATCGGCCGGCAGCACCGCGGGCGCGGGCTTGAGGTCCTCGAGGTATTCGCAGATCACCGACGAATCGGTCAGCACGAGATCGCCGTCGACCAGCACCGGGATGCGCCGCAGCGGACTGAGCTTGGAGAAGGCATCGTTGCCAAAAAACGGCACGATGTGGTCGACCTCGTAGGCGATGCCCTTGATCTCGAGGCACACCAGCACCTTGCGCACGTAGGGCGACAGGTAGCTGCCGACGATGAGCAGCGGCTTCATACGAGGTTGATCCGACAGCCGCAGACATCGACCTGCGCCGGCCCCAGCTTCCTGCCGCGCTTGTCGGCAGCGGCGATCACGCGCTCACGGTCGACCACCTTGACGTCGTAGGCGGACACACCCGGCCCGCGGCCGTCGGCGATCGGCACGAAGCGGATCTCGCCGTCATCGTCCAGCCGGATGATGTCGTCCTTGATCGGCCGATCGAGGATCCTCGACCACAGCGCGCCGGCCTTGTCGGGATCGTGCGCCTGGATCTCGACGCCAGCCAAGCCGTTGGTGACGTCGGAGCGCGCGTGCTTCAACCAGTCCTTCTCAGCCGGCGGCCACCACAGCGCGGGTTCGACTCCCTTGGGAGCGAAGGTGGTATCGAGCGACAGCAGGACACCCGCCGTGTCCGACGGATGGAAGTGGGTGTACTGATACTCGGGCAGGTCCTTGTGCGCCACCGCGCGCACGCCGAGCCCGGTCACGCGACTGCGTTCGGCGGCGGCGTCCGGCACCTGGATGATCACCATGTAGCCGCCGTCGCCCTTGCGGCGCTCGATGTAGCGACCGGCCGAGGTGCCCTCCTGGAACGGAGTGACGATCTCGAGGAAGTCGTGACCGGTCGGGCAGACGACGTTGACCAAGCCCCACTTGGCGACACCGGGATCGCGATAGGCGACCTCGATGCCCAACACGTCGCACAGCTCCTCGCGCGAGCTCTCGAGGTCCTTGCAGACGAAGACGCACTGCCTGAGTTTCACCGCATCCCTCCCATTCCTCGTTGATCGGGATTATCGTAACGCCATGCGGACCGTGTCGACCATGGGCTTCGTGGCAGCGGCCGCGCTCTCATTCTGCTTCCCGGACTTCGTCGTTTTCCGCTTCACGCAAGCCGCCATCTGGGCGGTGGCGCTCACCGGCCTCGTGCTCTTGTGCGGCGTCGCCGGCCAGTTCTCCTTCGCGCAGGCGGCGCTGTTCGGCATCGGCGGCTATGCTGCCGCGCTCATCACCAATCACACGATGCTGCCCGTCTACTTCGGCCTGCCGCTGGCACTGCTGCTGGGCTTCGCTGCCGGCTATGGGCTCGGTCGCGTGACCGGGGCGCACAGTTTGTGGACTCAGGCGCTCGTTACCTACGCCTTTGCCATCGCCTTTCCGCAGCTCTTGCGCTGGCGGCCGATCGAAGCGTGGACCGGCGGCGTGCAGGGCCTCTATCTCGACTTTCCCACGCCGCCGCTGGGCCTCAGCACCGACCGCTGGATGTTCCTGCTCGCCCTCGCCCTGCTCGGCACCGGACTGTGGCTGGCGCACAATCTCATCGACAGCCGCTCGGGACGAGCGATCAGCGCAGCGCGCGACGACGAACTCGCCGCCGTCGCCAGCGGCATAGACGTCGTCGGCACGCGTGCCGTCGCGTGGGGCATCGCCGGCGCCTACATCGCCGTGGCGGGCTGCCTCTCGGCCTTCCAATTCGGCTTTGTCGGCCCGACCGCCTACAACTTCGCCCTGTCGGTCCAGATGCTGTTCGGCCTTGTGATCGGCGGCATGCAGTCGCTCGCAGGCGCCGTGATCGGCGGACTGTTCCTGCAATTCTTCCCCGACCTCACGGCGGGGCTGGGCAGGGGACTGTCGGCGCTGCTCTACGCCGTGCTGCTGATCGTCGCCATCGTCGCAATGCCCCGGGGCATCGCCGGGTTCATCGGGGCCTTGCGGCTGCGGTCGGCTCAGTAGCCCTTGAAGACGGGCTGGCGCTTTTCGACGAAGGCGCGGGCGGCTTCCTTGTGGTCCTGTGTCTCGCCGGTGCGGATCATGCGCGCCGCTTCCGAATCGAGCGCCTCGGCGAGCGTGCCCTCTTCCGCCACCTTCATGTTCTTCTTGACGTGCCACCAGGCGACGCGCGGGCCCGACGCCAATTTCTTGGCGAAGGCCATGGTCTCGCTCTCGAGGTTGGCATCGTCGACCACCCTGTTGGCGAGGCCCAGCTTCTCGATCTGCTCGGCGCTCAGGATCTCGGCGGTGAAGTAGAGTTCGCGCGCCTTGGCCGTGCCGACAAGCTTGTGCAGGAAATAATGCGAGCCGAAGTCGCCGGAGAAACCGACCTTGGCGAACGCCGTGGTCATGCGTGCACTCTTGCCGACGAAGCGCATGTCGGTGGCGAGCGCGATCGAGAGGCCGGCACCGGCGGCCACGCCGTTCACCATGGCGATGGTGGGCTTGCCCATCTCGTGCAGCAGCTCGGACACCTGCATGCGGGCGCGCAGGTCCTGCACCTTGTCCTCGTAGGTCTTGTCCTGGTCACGGCCGGCCGCCATCGACTTCACGTCGCCCCCGGCGCAGAACGCCTTGTCGCCGGCCCCGCGCACCACGACGCAGCCGACCTCGCGCGAGCCTGCCGCCTCCTCCAAGGCCTCCTGCAGGCCGAACATCATCTCACGCGACAGCGCGTTCATCGCGTCCGGACGGTTGAGCACGAGTTTCATCACGCCGTCTTCGACGGATTTCAGCAGGTGAGACATCGGGTTCCTCCGGCATTGCGTGTTGCAGATGTTGCGGCGAATGTTTCTCAAAGTGCGCAGTCGCGCAACGACATTCCGCCTCGCTGCGCGGAACGACCGGGGACCGGACATGAAGTACGAGACGCTGCTGACCGACTTCGCCGAAGGCGTGATGACCGTCACCCTCAACCGCCCCGACAAGCTCAACGCCTTCAATACGGTGATGAGCGGCGAGCTGATCGACTTCTTCCATCGGGTCAACACGATGGACGAGGTACGCGCGATCGTCGTGACCGGCGCCGGCCGCGCCTTCTGCGCCGGCGCCGACATCTCGGGTGGCAGCGGGGCCTTCCAGGTGTGGAACGACGGCAGCAAGTCCGCGAAGCGTGATCCTCGCGAGTCGATCACGCTCGCGATCTTCAATTGCCTGAAGCCGATCGTGGCGGCGATCAACGGCGCGGCCGTCGGTGTGGGCATCACGATGTGCCTGCCGATGGATATCCGCATGCTGTCGAGCAGCGCCCGCATCGGCTTTGTGTTCAACAAGCGCGGCATGGCGATGGAGGCCGGCTCCTGTTGGTTCCTGCCACGGCTGGTCGGCATGCAGCAGGCGCAGGAATGGGTCATGACGGCCGAGCTGTTCGGCGCCGACGAGGCGCTGAGGGGCGGCCTCGTTCGCTCGCTGCACGCACCCGAGGAGCTCGTGCCGGCGGCGCAGGCCTTGGCGCGCAAGTTCGCCGCGAACTCCTCCTCGTCCGTCGCCGCGGCGGTGAACCGCCGGCTGATGTGGAGCATGTGGGGGGCGCAGGATCCGATCGACGCCGTCACGCTGGATCTGCAATGCGTCGGCTACCTCGCCGCCGCCGCCGACGCGCAGGAAGGCATCAAGTCGTTCTTCGAAAAGCGCGCGCCCTCTTTTCCGCTCAAGCCCAGCAAGGACATGCCGCCGTTCGGGCCGTGGTCGTCTGCGAAATAACGGACTTGGAACGCCGCCGGTCGAGGCGTCTAATGATGGCCTCGGAGGTCCCCATGCCCGACGCTGCCTTGGCTGCGAGTACGCGTCCCGACCCTCTCTACAGCGCGCTCGAAGGCCGCATCCTCGACCGCGACCAGAAGGGTGCGAGCGAGGTCTATTACAAACTGGTGCGCGAGGGCCGGCCGCTCCCCGAGATGCTGCGCGAGGCAGTGCGCATCCACGCGCCGTACACGCACGTGCCCTACCACGAGCGCATGGACGACGGGTATGTTAACTTCGTCAACAACGACCATTGCCTGTTGAGCGCTCGCGCCACCCTGCATCTGTCGCGCATGGTGCCAGCCGCGGCGTCCGGGCTGCCGATGGCGCAGACCATCTGGTATATCCCGACCGGCCTCGACATCTGGAACCAGAAGATCGGCAAGGCGCCCGGCCACTACACGCGTGGCTTCAAAGTCGCGGAGGGGCCGCCGCCCAACCCGGTTGTGCACTGGCCCGACCAGACTCCGCTTCGGCTCGAGGGGCCGTTGAAGGAGCGGCTGGAACAATGGGCGACCCTGGTGCATCGCGGCCAGGTGATCGACGCCTATCGCGTCTTCCTCGGCTTGATGGAGACTCCGGCCGAGCGCCAGGCGGCGTTGGCCGAGCTCTGCTTCGCCGGCCTGATCGACGTGCAGGACCGCTCGTTCCACAATCGCTCGTACACGACAGGCCACAAATCCTTCCGCGCCCGCGCGACCGTCGAGCTCGGCGAGGCGATCGGCTGGGAGGCCGCGCACGACGTGCTCTATGCCGGGGCGCTCGACATCGCCGTCGGGCCGCGCTGGTACTCGCTGTACGAAGTCGCCTGCAACGCCATCACCATCTACATCGAAGGCCAGACCCTGCACGCCGTTCCCTACAAGGGCACAACCGAGCAGGAACGTGCGATTCTCGCGAACAACAAGGCGGCGCTCGATGCCAATGAAACGGAGGCCCTGATCGAGGTCATCCTGCGACAGCCGGAGCCCGCGTACCTGCCGCACCTGACGGCGCTCCTGAAGGCCGGCAAGAGCCCGCGCTCGGTTCTCGATGCGATCCAGGTCGGCGCCGCCCAGGTGATCCTGGAGACCCACGACGAGCTCAACTTCTCCCTGCCGCAGCACTGCTACGAGTACGTCAACACGCTGGGCTGGTTCTGGGACAAGTACGACCATCCGCAGCGACTGAAGCTGCTCTATCTCGCCGCCGCCTATCTCAATCAGAACGCCTGGCATCAGAAACTCAGCGGCGACCTCACGCCAATGCGGCTGGAGAAGTCCGCGGCCTCGGGCCGACCGGCGGATGAGCTCGCCGGCGATGTCCACACGGCCTGCATCGCGCTCGACGCGCCCAAGGCGGTCGGCTGCGTGCAGGCCTATCTCGATGCCGGGCACGACACGGCGCCGTTGGTGCAGGCGCTGGCGCTCGCCTGCGCCCGGCTCGGCAACGACCCGCACAACCAGGAGATCGCGCTCTGCCTGCTCGAGGACTACGGCAAGAACCGCAATCCTGAACGTGCCCGGCTGCTGCTGGCGGCGGCGCAGCACACCGCGCGCCATCGCAAGTACGGCGATCCGCTGGACTGCAGCCGCCGCTTCGGCCAAGCGCTCGGCGTCGGCGATCTGCACTGAAAGGCGACGCTCAGGGCGCGCCGCGGTCTCACTGTTGACGCCACGGCGAGGTGTCGGCACGGCCCTCGCGGTGCCAGCGCACGAACTGCTTGGCTTGCTTGCGAAGATTCTCGAGGTTCGGCAATGGGCGCGGCTACCGATGAGTGACGTAGGTGGGCATAGCCCCTTCGGCACACGGCCGATGCGCCCTGCAGCACGGTTTTAGGCTCAGCGATGCGCAGGAACTGGTCGCCCGGCAGGCCGGATACGAGAGCTGGCAGGCGCTCAAGACAGGAGTGCAAGCCATGAGCAACCAGGAACCCGCGACGACTGCGAGACCGATCCTGTGTGCCGCGGAGCCCGAGCTGTTCGTCACCGATTTCGACGCGGCACAGGCCTTCTACACCGAGAAGCTCGGTTTCGAGGTCGTGTTCACCCACGGCGAGCCGCCGTTCTACGGCCAGATCAAGCGCGACCAGGCGCGGCTCAACCTGCGTCTCATCTGCGAGCCGGTCTTCGTCGGCGACATCCGCGAGCGCGATGAGTTGCTCTCGGCCGCCATCAACGTCGGCAGCGCCGCCGACATTCGTGCGCTGTTCCTCGAGTTCCAAAGGGCAGGCGTGGATTTCTTCCGGCCGCTGAAGCAGGAGCCGTGGGGAGATCGCACGTTCATCGCCCGCGACCTCGACGGCAACCTCCTGCTGTTTGCGGGAACGGCGGCGTAGCAGATCGAAAACTGTTGTCATCCCGAGCGTAGCGAGGGACCTTTGGGTACGCAGACAAAAGGTCCCTCGCTTCGCTCGGGATGACACCGGCCCCCAAATCCACGACATGTCCTACGCCTTCGATCTCGGCAATCCTGCCACCAACGCCGACCCCTTCCCCGAGTTTGCCCGCCTGCGCCTCGACGATCCGGTGCACTGGTCGCCGGCGATGAAGGCCTGGATCATCACGCGCTACGCCGACGTCAAGCAGGTGGCCTTGAACAACCGGCAGATCTCGGCTGATCGGCTGACGCCGTTCTTCAAGGCCAATCCCGAGTACCAGCGTGGCTCGATCGAGAGCCTGGTGCGCTATCTCAATCATTGGATGGTGTTTCGCGATCCGCCCGACCACACCCGCCTGCGCCGCCTGTTCAACAAGGCGTTCACGCCGACCGCAGTCGCGAACCTGCGACCCAATATCGAGGACATCGTGGCCCACCTGATCGGCCGCATGCAGGCCAAGGCGCGCGCAGGCGATGCCGTCGACTTCATCGCCGACTTCGCCTATCCGCTGCCGGCGTCGGTGATCATGGACCTGCTGGGCGTGCCGCGCGCCGACCTCGAGCGCGTCAAGGTCTGGTCGGACGATATCGCGCTGTTCATCGGCACCGCGCAGGTCGCCGGCAACAAGTACCTGCGCGCCGAACAGGGCGCGAAGGCGATGGCCGGCTATTTCCGCAGCCTGGTCGAGGAACGCACCGCGGTGCCTACGGACGACATGATCAGCCAGCTGGTGCTCGCCCGCGACGACCGCGATGCGCTCACCACCGACGAGATCATCGGCACCTGCATCCTGCTCCTGTTCGCCGGCCACGAGACGACGACCAACCTGATCGGCAACGGCTTCCTCTACTCGATGAAGCATCGCCACGAATGGCAGCGCCTGGTCGGCGATCCGTCGATGGCCGCCACGGCGGTCGAGGAATATCTGCGCTACGACGGTCCATCGGGGGCGCTGGCGCGCGTCGCGGCGGCCGACATCGAGATGGGCGGCAAGACGATTCGCGAGGGCGAGCGGGTGTTCGCCTTCATGAACTCCGCCAATCGGGATCCCGAGGCGTTCGACGATCCGGAGCGCTTCGATATCGGCCGGCTGCACAATCCGCACATGACGTTCGGCCACGGCATTCATTTCTGCCTCGGCGCACCATTGGCGCGCCTGGAAGCAGAGATTGCGGCCACGCGACTGGCTGAGCAACTGCCGCACGTCCGGTTGCGCGACGGCGAGCCGGAATGGCACGATTCGCTGATCCTGCGCGGTGTCAAACGCCTGCCGGTGAGTCTGTGAAAGCGATGGTCTGCCGCCAATGGGGCGGCCCGGAGCACTTGCGGCTGGAGGATGTCGAGCCTGCGCCGCTCGCGGCGGGGCAGGTGCGCATTCGCATCAAGGCTGCCGGCGTGAGCTTCGCGACGACGCTGGTCATCGCCGGCAAGTACCAGCGGCGGCCCGCCTTCCCGTTCGCGCCGGGCACCGAGGTGTCCGGCGTCGTCATCGACGTCGACGCAGCCTGCAAGCGCGTCGAGGTCGGCGACGAGGTCGTGGCCGTGCTGGACTGGGGCGGCTTGGCAGAGGAGGTCGTGGCGCACGAGGTCAACGTCTTTCCCAAGCCGCGCAACGTGGGGTTCGTCGAGGCGATCCAGCTGTCGATCTCCTACCCGACGTCGGCCGCGGCGCTCACCTGGCCGGCCGCGCTCGACGTCCGGAAGGGCCAGACGCTGCTGGTCCATGCCGCGGCAGGCGGTGTCGGGATGGCGGGCGTCGAGATCGGCAAGATCCTGGGCGCGACGGTGATCGCCACCGCCGGCGGCCAGCGCAAGACGGCGTTCGCCAAAGCGCACGGCGCCGATCACGTGATCGACTACCGCGCCACTGACTTCCGCGACGAGGTGCTGAGGCTCACCGATGGCCGCGGCGTCGATCGCGTCTACGATCCGGTCGGCGGCGACGTCTTCACGCAGTCCTTGCGCTGCATGGCGGTGGAAGGCCGTATCTGCCCCATCGGCTTCGCCAGCGGCACCATCCCGCAGATCCCGGCCAATATCCTTCTGGTCAAGACCATCGCCGTCACCGGCTTCAACTACGGCTACTATGTCGGCTGGAGCCCGCACGACGCGCGCTTCGAAGAAGCCGATCGCGTGCTCGCGCTCATGGAGCGCATCCGGGCTTGGTGCGAGGCCGGCCTCTGCCGGCCCCACGTCGACCGGACCTTCCGACTGGACCAGGCGGCCGAGGCGATGCGGGCGCTAATCGAACGAACGGTCATCGGCCGCGTCGCCGTCGTCATGGAGGATTGAGGCCAACCATGACCCTGTTGCTCAATATCGACGTTCCCGATGTCGAGGCAGGCGTACGGTTCTATACAGCGGCCTTCGATCTGAAAGTCGGGCGCCGCTTCGGCACCGACTTCGTAGAACTCCTGGGTTGGCCGGCGACGGTCTATCTGCTGACCAAGCAGGCCGGCACGATCGGCGCGGGTGGCGATCGGCGGCGCTACGAGAGGCACTGGACACCGGTTCATGCCGACATCGTCGTCGACGACGTGGATGTCGCCGTCGCGCGCGCCGTCGCTGCCGGGGCCAAGCTCGAGGCGTCGGCGAAAGATACATCCTATGGCAGGATCGCCATGCTGGCGGACCCGTTCGGCCACGGCTTCTGTCTGCTGCAGTTCAATGAGCGCGGCTACGACGCCTTGCTGTCATAGCCGCATCAGCCGGCCGTAACCGCCGACCTGCGTATGAACGCCTGAAGACCTCAGGCAGTGCCACAGGCTTGCCTGGTTCGCCGATACCACGGGACGCTGCAGATCCTGTTCGAGTGCATCGAGGATCGCGACGCAGCGAAAGCCGGTACCGGCGATCAGCACGCCATCGGCATCGCTGGGACAGGCGGCCTTGATCTGACGGAACAGCGGCTCGACTTCCTGCTCGAAGCCCAAGCCCTGCCCCACCAGCTCCCCGGGCGGCAGGTCGCGCCACTTGCGTCCTGGGTCGTAGCGCAGGTGCCCCGCAGGTGCGAACCCGTGGTCGACGTAGTAGCGCACGCCCGCGGCAACCGTCTCGTCATTGAACCACGGCGGCAGAACGACAAACGGGCGTTTTACCTCGAGCGCCCGCAACGCGGCTTGGGTGTCGAGCCCGTTCGTCGTGACGACGGTGCCGGCAACAAACATCCCCGACAATGTCACGACACTCGCCTGATCCCAGCCCTTGCCGCCGACGAGACTGCTCGAACTGTGAGCAATCGTCACCGCCGACAGGCGCATCGCCGCGAACTGCCGGCAACCGCGCACCAGATCGTCCTCCGCCTCGACGCCGCCTCTGCCCTCGCCCCAGCGCAACCACGGTGTGCGCGCTGTCACGCGCGCCGCATGCAGCGACACGCCCGGCGGCGTCATCGCCCACCATTCGGCTTCGGGCACGGCCTCGTTGCCGACGATGAACAGGCCGATGCGGGCGCGCCAGCCCCAGTTGTCGTTCGCCATGGTCATTGCGACCCTGCTCCCGATGCGACTATGCCGGGGCGCCGCAGCGGCCGGTTCACGACGCTCGGCAAATCGCTGAAGTTCATGCAGGGCGGCTTGGTGCTGGTGAGGGCGCGTGGCTTGCGATTGACGTAGAGATCGTAGGGAATCGCCTCGGCAAGCACGGCGGCAGCCTGGTCGATCTGGGCGCGCAAGCCCGCGGCCTCGTTGGCCGCCATCTCGACGAAGTGGTGCGGCTCGCCACAATAGGCCCAGATCGCGCGATGGACCTCCTGGTTTCGGTTGGGATCGCGCACGCGCGCGCTCACCAGGACCAGAACGCCGATTTCGGGGTTTACCAGGTTGTGCCGATGCAGGCCCAGCCGATACTCGATGGCGAGGTAATGATCGGGAGAGCGCGCGTTGTTAGCCACCGCTTCGAGCGGGACGGTCTGCGAGGTCATGTTGACGATCTCGATGTCGCCGGCGGCCTTGGACTGCGCCAGCC
>Ga0081539_10006217_pt1 | contig 11579 bp, 8 predicted proteins | sample TabmetS4T2R2_FD_71023 | JGI IMG/M metagenome (GOLD analysis project Ga0081539, IMG submission 71023) | Tabebuia heterophylla rhizosphere microbial communities from the University of Puerto Rico - S4T2R2 | ecosystem: Host-associated > Plants > Roots > Rhizosphere ...
GTCCTCGCTCCCCTCTTCCACACCGGATCGCAAGAGGGCCATTCCGAAGATGTATGGGATCATAAAATCGTCCCGATTCAGCTTTGACCTCTCTCTCAAGACCTCGACGGCCCTGGGAGTCTGTCCGAGCTGCATCCAGGCGATTCCGAGCGCAACGTAAGGGAGCGTCTTCTGTGGCGCGAGTTTGTTGGCCGTCTCGAAATCTTTGACCCCTTGAGCCGGCATCCCCTTCATCACCATCATGACTCCGCGTTGAAGGTAAAGCCGGTCAGAATTGGAGATCTGGCGCAGACCGATGTCGATGATCTCCAATCCCAGGTCATAGTTCTGATAGTCAAGGCAAATGGAAGCCAGTGCGACATAGTTATCTTCGTTCTTCGGGTCGATCTGAGTGGCGGTTCGCAAGGCGTCATAAGCTTCCTGGAGCTGTCCGGCTCCGAGATAAGCTTCCGACATCAAATTGTAGAGCTCGGCCACTTGATGACCGAGCTTGAGCAGCTCTTTAGCTGCCAGGATTGCCGCCAGATAGTCTTTGCTCCGAACAAGCATGAGCGTCTGGTTGTAACCGGCGGCGTAAGGATCGTGATAGCTGTTGCGGGCGAGGCCGAAAAGTCTCGCCGCCTCTGCATGACTGCCTGCCTGGCCCAGCATCACGGCGGCTTGAAAGATGCTCTCGGCATCACTCTCGGGCAGGAGTCTCAGGATCGACACGGAGTCCTTCTCGCGGCCCTCTTTCAGCAAGCATTCGGAATAATGCAGGATAAATGCCGGATTCTGACCGATCGATTCGCGGCCCTTTTCGTAATGTTCAATGGCTGGGACGTGCGCCTTCTGCTCGAACGCGATCTCGGCCAGATAAAGATGGGTCACTGCGTCCTCAGGCACATATTTCAAGACTGCTTCAAAGTGCTGCCTGGCTTCGGCCCGGCGATACAACGTCAATTCATTGATGGCCAGATTTTTGAGAGCAGGGTAGAATCGTGGATTGATCCTGAGGGCTTTCTTGAACTGAAGATTGGCCTCATCAACCTGGCCCTTGCCGGTGAGCGCGATGCCGAGAAGATTGAGAGCCTTCAGATTATGTGGTGATTGCTTGAGCTCTTGATTCAGGTAACGGATCGCCGCCTCGAGGTCCTGGCGTCCAACATAGAAGAGAGCGCAATCATATGGTGTGCGGCCGCAATCACCCTCTTGCGCCCGCGCCGTCAACGGAGAGGACAGTAAACAGGCGATCAAGATGGCGCGAAACACGCGAAAAGAGAAAGTGATAGATTTTTGCGTGTTTCGCGCCATGTCGTGCGTTACGCAGTCTCTTTTAAAATTCGAGCCGCAGGACGAATTGAATATCTCTCGCACCATAGGCCGAGGTCGATCTGCCAAAGATGGGGCTGTTCATCGTGCCATTAACGGCTCCCAGATTCACCCGGTTGAAGAGATTGAAAAATTCGGTTCGGAACTGCAATTTTGCTCCTTCGTTGCCCAGGAACCAAGGGGCTCCGAAGGTTCTGCTGAGTGAGAGGTCCGTGTTGGCGAACCCCGGACTATGAAATGTGTTCCGGCCCAGGTTTCCTTGTTGATCAGGTTCGAGCGAGAACCCGGTGTCGGAAGGTTCCAGACAAAACTGAGCGCCAGTTTGTGCCGGATGTCAAAATCAGAGAGGCCGCGCTGGCGCTTCTGATTGAGAATGTCGGGATACTCTCCGCCGTCCAGTTTACTGGTGACATCGATCGCTTTGCCGAATGTATAGGCCCCTGCGAAGTTAAAGCCCTGACCGAAACGCTTCCTCATCCACTAAAAAGCTATTGGATTCCGCTCGTGCTCCATTCGCGTTGAGGTTGACTCCATACTCGTTATTGTAGATGTCATTGGTGGCTTGCGAGTAAGCCTGTCCGCCTCCGCTGGCCAGACCAGTGACACCCGTCAATACTGGAGCGTTAGCGAGCGATGGCTTTTCCCTTGCTTTCCTGCAAGACGAGCACCTGGTTAGCCTTGAGGTTCTCAAATGACTCGGCCCTTCCGCTCGGCCAGCCGACATCCACGCGGTCTATTTTCGTGGCGTCTCCAATGCCGAAATGGAGGCGCAGGTCGTTCTGAGAGATGAAACTGCCGCCGCTGCGGACTTCATCGGTTTGCTTGAGGTGTCCGGTCACGACGGTCACACGAGCGCCGATGCCGTCGCGGTTGGACTCTTTACCGGCGAGTTTGATGAGCACCCAGTTCTTCTTTTCCCCGGAATTCTTTAAGAGGCTGGGCCGGTCGTTCATATTGTTGATGACGATCTCGAGACTGCCATCATTGTCGAGGTCTCCGACCGCCGCGCCACGAGAGGCCCAGCTGGTCTTGATTCCGGGTCCTGCATGGGCCGAGATGTCCAGAAATTTCCCGTTCCGAAGGTTCCAGTAGAGCAAGCGTTCTTGCTTGTAACGATCGTCAGTTTTGCCGTCCGCCTCCGGATAGACATGTCCGTTCACCATGAAGATGTCTTTGTACCCGTCTTGATCGAAGTCAAAAAAGCCGACTCCCCAACCGAGGAACCTGGTATTCAAACCGAGGCCCGCTTGAAAAGAGACATCGGTGAAAGTTCCGTCCTTATTATTACGATAGAGTGTGGAGGTGTCGTCAGAGAAGTTGGTCTTGACGAGATCAATAAAGCCATCCAGGTCGTAATCGGCCGCCGAAACTCCCATGCCGGCTTGTTCCTGCCCGTCTTCGTTGAGCGCGCTGCCGGAGAGCAGGCCGATGTCAGTGAACGTGCCGTTGCCTTCGTTATGATAAAGAATGTTAGGGGTGGAATCGCAGGCGACGTAAATGTCCGGCCATCCGTCATTGTCAAAATCGGAGACGATGGAGGTAAAAGAGTAATGACCGCTCGGGGCGGCGATGCCGCTCTTTGCAGAAACATCGGTAAATGTTCCGTTGCCATTGTTTCGATAGAGTAAATTCTTTCCGGCCGGGAGCCCTCGCGGGCCGCACATGACCGGAATACCCTTCCACGTGCAGTATTGACCGCTGCCTTTGGCCGGCGTCTTTTCGAGATTGAAATCGACGTAGTTGGCCGCGAATAGATCCAGGCGTCCATCTTTATCATAATCGACGAAGGAACATCCCGTTCCCCAACGCGCGGATTTGTTTGTCAACCCGGCGCTCTGGGTGACATCAATGAACCGGCCCTGACCGGTGTTTCGGTAAAGGGCGTTCTGTCCGAAGTAAGTTACGAATAGATCATCGTAACCGTCGTTGTCATAATCGCCTACACACACGCCCTGGCCCCAGCCCGAACGCGTCAAATTGGCCTGTTCAGTGACATCCGTGAATGTTCCATCCTTATTATTGCGGTAGAGATGGTTGGACGGTTCGCGGCCTTTCGGAAAACCTTCAAGGGTGGTTCCGTTGACCAGAAAAATATCGAGCCAGCCGTCGTTATTGTAGTCGAAGAGCGCGACTCCGCTCCCGACCGTTTCAAGAATATACCTCTTCTCCAGCTCTTGCCCGGTCACGTGTCGAGCCGTCAGTCCGGCCTTGGATGCGACATCGTCAAATTGAACTTTAGGAAGTGGAATATCGATCTTGGTATTTTGCTCCTGGCGGCGAGGGTGTTTGGGAACAGCTACTCCCTGAGCGCCCAGATCTGTGGCACCTTGAAAGGCGAGGGCAATCAGCATGAAAACAGACCATGGTCTCATCTTATTCATGCCGGTCTCCAGTCTGCCGATCTCCCCTCTGTTTAATGAGACTGGCCACGATCAAGGTAAATTCCAGCGGCTCGACCGGCTTGGCAATGTGCGTCTGAAACCCAGCCAGGATCGCCTCCACGCGGTCTTGAGACCGGGCATATGCCGTGAGCGCAATTGCCGGAGTCTTGGCGCCGGCCTCTCCCTCCCATTTCCTGAACTTCCGAATGAATGTGTAACCGTCTTCTTCCGGCATTCCGATGTCGGAGATGATGATGGAGGGATTCCACTCTTTGGCCTCTTGGAAACCTTGCTCGGCCGATCCCGCGTCTCTCACTTCGGCTTCACACTGCTCCAGGATCGTTCTGAGCAGAGAACGCGTATCAGGATCATCATCGACAATCAAGACTCGTGCGCCGGCAAGAGAAGGAGTATGGTTGAGAGGGAGGGAACCCTCTGTTTCGACTTTGGGATGCTCTCGTTTTTCGGTCGGCCTTTCGTGCATGACCATGAGCGGCAGCTTGACGGTAAAAGTCGCGCCCTGGCCCTCGCCGGGGCTGCTGACATTGACCGTGCCGCCGTGCAGCTCGACCAGATGACGGACGATGGCAAGTCCCAGCCCGAGGCCTCCCGCCGCTCTGGTAATGGATGCGTCCTCCTGGCGGAACCGCTCGAAGACATACGGGAGGAATTCATGATTGATTCCTTGCCCGGTATCGCTCACCGTGATCTCAAATTGAGAGTTGACTCGTTCCAGGCGGACCTGAACGCGCCCGCCCTTGGGCGTAAACTTGATGGCATTGGACAACAGATTCCATACCACTTGTTGCAGTCTGGCCGAATCGCCGGCCACCGGCCCGGCATCAGGATCGAGCGCCAATTGAAGTCTGACTCCTTTGGCCGCGGCTGTCGGCTGCAAAGAATCGATCGCGGCTTCGACAGTGGGCGTGAGCATCAACGTGCGAATTTCAAGACGGAGCTTGCCGGTAATAATGCGCGAGACGTCAAGGAGGTCCTCGATCAGTTGCGCCTGGGCTTTGGCATTTCTCTCGATTGTATCAACTGCGTGCTGTTTTGCCTCGTCATCGAGTTTTCCATCTCTGAGCATTCTCGACCAACCGAAGATTGAATTTAAAGGTGTGCGCAGTTCGTGAGAGACTGTGGCTAAAAATTCATCTTTCAGACGGCTGGTCTCTTCCGCTTTGGCGCGCGCCTCTCTTTCCAGGGTAAACAGTCGTTCACGTTCCGCTTCGGCTTTCTTCCGCTCGGTGATGTCATGGGCAATCTTGGACGCGCCGATCGTACGGCCACTGCTGTCTTTAATCGGAGAGATGGTCAAGGAGACATCAATCAGCGTCCCATCTTTTCTCATTCGCATAGTCTCATAGTGATCGATCCGGCCACCCCCCCTTAATCTCTCAAGAATGAGCTCCTCTTCTTTGTGCCGGTCAGGCGGAATCAGAGTCAGGATCGGCTTTCCGATGATCTCTGAAGCAGAATAACCGAAAAGACGCTCGGCGCCCCGATTCCAGCTGGTGATAATGCCCTGAAGCGTTTTGCTGACGATCGCATCATCCGATGATTCGACAATGGCTGCGAGATGGGCCTGTGTCTCTTCGGTCTTCTTCAGCGCCGTAATATCGCGGACGAAAACATAGAGCCCATTCTTGGTCGGATAGAGGTCGATCTCATACCAGGTGCCGTCGTGCGTGTCGAACCTTTCAAAATGGACTGGGGTTTGCTCGGCCATCGCTCGCTGGAACTCTTGATAATCCTCCTTCTCGATCCGGTCCGGAAAGACGTCCCAGATCCGATTCCCAACGAGGTCTTCTTTACTCTTTTGGGCGATTCCCTCGATGCGCCGGTTAACATATGTATATCGCCACTCCTTGTCGAGCGAGAAGAAACCGTCGCGCATATTCTCAAGCAGGCTCGAAATCTGTTCCTGAGCCTCCACCAGCTGAGACTTTATTTCGATCGTACTCTCTAAAAGTTGACTCTGTTGATCTTTCTGCTGTACCAAAGCGTCGCCGAGCCAGCTGATAAAGATCCCCACTCCCACGAAAATGACCATGAGGACTTGGTCGGGACCCTTCCCAATGGTGAAAGCATGAGTAGGGTGAATAAAAAAGAAGTTGCCGATCAAGGTGCTCAAAAATGTAGCAAGTAGGCCAGGACCCAAACCACCGTAAAAGGCGCCAACCAGGACCGCGGGAATGAAGAGGAGATAGGGGACGGTATCTCCGAGAATGGATTGGAGAGAAAGCCTTGCCGCATAGGCAGCTGCAACCAATATAATGCCAACAGTGTAACGTACCACTATCGAGAGTTTCTGATTAGGCATAATTAGACTTTTGAGATTATAGAGAATAATGCAATTAAAGAGTGTAACATCTGATGGACGGATGCTAAAAGAGTTAAATTACCGGAAAGATGCCGGGAATCTGATTGAACCGGCCAAATCGAGCAGAAGATCAGTTCTCAGGCTTTGCGAGGATGCTCTCATCTTCCGCTGTTGTTTAACCGATCTAAAAGAGGAGTTCATCAATAATGGACAGGTCACGGACGATACTCAAGGCAGGCGTGTGGCTGATTGGCTTACTGATCTTTTTATCGATCAATTCTGTCTCGGAACCGGCGGGCGGGGACGATTTTCCGGAGCTGGGGACAGTGCCCCGCAAGGGCGGTTTCCGCATGGAAGGATATTGGGTGTGGTGCGGTTCGGTCATCAAAGGCGATGACGGCAAGTATCATATGTTTGCCTCGCGCTGGCCAAAAGACATCAGTTTCCACCCGGGGTGGATGACCAGCTCAGAGGTCGTGCGTGCGGTCGCTGATCGGCCCGAGGGGCCTTACGTCTTCCAGCAAGTCGTTCTACCGGCGCGGGGCGCGGAGTATTGGGATGGTCGATCTACTCACAATCCCTCGATCACTCGTCACGGCGATACCTATATCCTTTATTACATGGGGAGCACGCATCCTCTTGACGATCCCCCGCGCGGCGTGCCGTTTGCGTTGACCGATCCCCGCTGTATTGTCGCACGGTCAAACAAACGCGTTGGAATCGCCACCGCGAAGCGGCTGGAAGGACCGTGGACGCGTTACGACCGGCCAATCCTCCAGACGAAGCCGGATACTTTCTACAGCTTTCTGACCTCAAATCCATCGCCTGTTGTCCATGATGACGGATCGGTTCTTTTGGTCTTCAAGTCGCGGCGTTATGAAGGAATAACTCACAGCCCGATGATGCTGGGTGTGGCTCGCGCCAAACATTACCTCGGACCGTATGACGTCGTCGGCAATGAACCGATCTTTTCAGCCAACAGATTTGGCGAGGTCGAGGATCCGTTCGTCTGGAAGACGGCGGAAGGTTACGAGATGATCGCCAAAGACATGACCGGTAAGCTGGTGGGCGAGAAACACGCCGGGGTCCATGCTCGCTCGAAGGATGGTGTGCATTGGGAGCTGGCCAGACACCCCAAAGCTTGGACGCGTACATTGCGGTGGGACGATGGGACAACTCAAACGATGGGACAGCTCGAACGCCCATTTTTATTGATCGAAAATGGCCGCCCGACCTATCTCTTCGCCGCTTCCGGTGACGGGCCGGGCGGATTCGACAAAATGACCGAATCCTTCAACCTGGCCATCCCGTTACTTTCGGATAAAGTGACTCAAAAAGGCAAGTAATTATCGAAGGCTGACCTCTGACCCCAGATCCCTGGTCCCTGGTTTTATCTAAAAAGTATCAGCGACCAGAGATTAAGGATTAAGAGTTAGTGTGAGGACCGCGAGCATGTCGCAATCGAGAATAGATGCTTTCACCGCAATGTTGAAAGATCAACCCGACAACGAGATGATTTGGTACGGGTTGGCAAATGAATACACGAAACTGGAGAGGTGGCCCGCCGCCATCGACGCCTTGCGCCATGTCATTCGGATCAAACCCGAATACACCTCGGCCTATCAAATGCTCGGCGCGGCGCTGGTCAATGAGGGGCAGCGCGAAGAGGCGCGGCGCATCTGGACGGAAGGAATCGAAGTCGCCAATCGCACGGGAGCGTGGAAGGCGCGCCAGCACATGGAAGGGTTGCTCGGCGGATTGATCACTGACGCCGAACCTGGATTCTGCGAGTGATCATCGGACGTGGCCGTTTTCTCAACTCGGTCAGGAATGTGAGATCTCACGCCGGACGCGAAATCTCGTCATTGGCGTGATATTTCGCTGCTTCTGCTCAATTAGATCCTCCGGATTTTGCGGAGTGTGACTTTTATTTCCGATGTATTGAGAACGAGTTGAACGGATGAGCGACGGATTCCTGCCTTTGCGGTCGGACAATTGCGTAGATCAGGCGAACGAAGTTGTCTTCGGGAACGCTCATCTTTTGGGAAGAGAACAATGCAAAATACTGACTCAATCGAGATTGTTCCTCTGGTGGACTCACGTCCGGCTGAAAGCGGTTGGAGCGTGGTTGCGGCCTCGGTGATTGGGCTGTTTTTTCATTTCGGATCGCTCCTGGTCATCACCTTCAGCCTCTTCCTCAAGCCGCTCAGCGAGCAGTTCAACTGGACGCGGACGCAAGTCTCACTGGCATTCACGCTGGCCTGCTTGACGGCGCTCGCCAGCATGGTGGTGGTCGGCAGGCTCGCCGATCGCTTCGGCGCGCGGCGACTGATCATTATTTCGATGATCTTCTTTGGCGTCCTTTTTGCATCGCTTTCACTCCTGACGCCACACCTTTGGATCTTTTATGTGATCTTCGCCTTGCTCGGAGTGCTTGGGCCGGGGACTTCGGCCGTGCCGCATGCTAGCCTTATTTCACGCTGGTTTACCGCGCGGCGGGGGTTGGCGTTGGGAGTCATGATGTGTGGCACGGGAACAGGCGGGATCATCTGGCCGATCGCCGGGCAGTGGCTGATCGACCGAACCGGCTGGCGAATGGCGTATGGATTGTCAGGCGCGGCGGTCCTCCTGATCGCAGTGCCGGTGATGTTGGTCTTTCTGAAAGAGCCCTCTCAACCGAAAGCTTCAAGCGATAAGAGTCGAACTGCTCAGCTTGGAAGGAGCGAAGCCATCCGCAGCCAGGTATTTTGGGTATTGATGGCCGCCTTCTTTCTGGTTTCAGCCATTGTTCAAGGATGCATGGTCAATTTGCCGTCGATGCTGACGGATCGCGGCCTTTCGGCTCAGCATGCCGCGTTTGCCCTTTCGTTATTTGGAGCAGCCAATCTGATCGGACGGCTCGGGACGGGGTGGTTGCTTGACCGGCTGCCGGCGGTTCTGGTCGCCATCCTCTCGTTTGCCGCGGTAACCTTGGGAGTATTGATTCTCCTGGCCGGATTTTCCGGTGCAGGCGGCTATCTCGCCGCGACGTTGATCGGGTTTGGATATGGTGCAGAGACGAGCGCCGCACCCTATCTCACCAGCCTCTATTTTGACTTACGTACCTTCGGAGAGATCTACAGCTATATCTTCATCACCGTCCCTCTGGGTGGCGCGCTCGGTCCGGCGTTGATGAACTTCGGATTTGATCGAACCCGTTCCTACCAATTGGCGCTTGCGCTCTGTTTGGGATCGATGCTGATCGCCATCCTGCTCATTCTCAGGTTGAGGTCATATCCGACTTTTGAAGACTGAAATTGGGTCATAAACCTCGGCGCTCAATGCGTGCGCAATGCGAGCATCAATTTACTGAGGTCGCGTTTCATCAATTCCAACCACACCTTGACGCTGGCCAGCATGGCGGCGCGGTCGCTGAGCAGGTCGATCGTCAATCGTCGTCCTTCCGAGCTGCGGCTAGTAAGAAAGGCAATTTTGTCCTGGCTTTTAGCGGACTCTTTCTCATCGATACGTCCGAACTTGACCCATTCTTTGTGCAGACGCTCGCGCCGCGTGCCCTGGTCCAATTCGCCCGGGACGGGCGATTCCAGGTACCGCCATACTATTTCCGGATATGTCGTGTGATACTCGGCCGCGCGTTCGAAGAAAGGTGCGAGCATGTTGGGCGTTTCGCGTAAGGCATATTTCCCGCCCTGTTGTTGATGGATCCCAATCAATGAGAACAGAGTCGCCAGCGAGCCTCCGGCAATGCTGACCCAGTTTCCAGCGGTGGCGGTGGAGTCTTTGAATTGCAATGCCGTGCCGAGGATACCCGATGCGCCGCCAGTCATGAGATTAGCAAGCGAATTGATCTGTAGCGCCCGATCGCGGCGGGCTTCGAGCAGGTTTCTAACATCGGCGAGCCTCTCACTCTCTCCATCGATTTCGGCGATCACGCCGTCGGCCTCGAGCGAAGCCGTCAACACCGCTTCGGTAATTTGCTGGCGAAGCATCATGGCTTCCATGCTCATCCCGGCGCCCGGACCGCGCTCGCGTTCCGGCAGGCTCTGCAATTGCTCGATCAAATCGCCGACGCCGATCAATTGCGCGACCTGTCGCGCGCCGGGTGAAAGGTTGAATTGCGTCGCGGCAGCCGCATCACCGGCGGGAGGAAGGGCCTGGGCTGCAATTGAAATGGAAAAGATGATGAACCAGAGTGCGCTGTACAATAATTTCATAGAGGTAATAGTGTGAGTCGTTAAATGGCAGCAAATTATCTGATTAAATACCGGAAATATTTCCGGACATGCTGACCGGAATTCTACTATAATTCATCTGTCTACAGCTAAGATCGAGCGAAAGTGGCCGAATGCTACCAAAGTCCGAAGGAGACGGGTAAAATGTATTGCCAATCTTGTGGAGCATCCTTGGCGTGGCAGATGAAATATTGCAATCACTGCGGAGCAGCGTTGGTCGCCCTTAAAGAGACCGAAGCGCTCGAACCCGCAGAGAAACGCTTGCACAAGGAAATTGTCGATATTTTTTGGGTTACTGTCCTCGGTCTCGTCCTGATCCTCGGTGGGATAGGGTTCCTGAAAAAGATTCTTCAGCTTGGCGATGGACTCATCATCGCTTACCTGATCCTGAGTTCAATTGCTTTCATCATCAATTTCGCACTGAGCCTCTGGCAGATTTTTCGTTTAGCCAAATTTAGCCGAGAAGAGAGGGAAAGAGAGCGAGAAGAGGCGAGGCAATTCGATACCAATAGATTGAAACACGTCAAGGCCGGAACCACGCTCGAATCCGTGTCGAGTGTCATCGAGGAAACTACCCGCAATTTGGATCTGGTATCGAAAGAACAAATAGGACAATAAATTCATCCGCTTTGAAAAGACGAGCTTTCAGCCGACGAAAAAGTACAGACTAACCTCAAAGAAAGGAATCCGGACCTCTTCCGGCAATTACGGTCGGAAGATCAGCAATAGCAGTCACAACTGCTGCTGTTTCCGGGGAGAAGAGCCAATTCCGGAAGGTGAGTAATCATCATCTCTCCGGCGATCCTTCTATCACCTTCTTTATTTTCACTGAAGAGAACACCTATGATGGAGTATTTAGATACAATCGTTGCTTTCATTGTGATCATGCTCGCGGTCAGCTTAATGATCACTCTCCTCAATCAAGTGATCTCAGCCTTACTGGGTTATCGCGGCACTAATTTGCGTTGGGGAGTGCAGACAGTTTTGTCCACTCTCGATTCCAAGTTGACCCCGAAGGCCAGAGAATTGGCCAATCGAGTTTTGACGGAACCTTCCATTTCGGACTCGATCTTTGCGAAGTACAAGAAGTCGCAGAAATTCGGTTATTTCACCCTCCGTTGGAGGCTGGCATCGGCGGTTGGCCCGGATGCCCTCGTCCGCGCCCTGACCAAGGTTTCGCAAGAACTTCAGGCGACAGATGCCGATACAGCCAAGCGCATCAAGGATCTGCTGACCGATATCGATCCGGAAGCGGAAAGAAGGCTTAAAATGGTGGGCGATGCTTTAAAGCACCTGGCTCCACAATATGCTATTCAGGTCGATAAGATGGTT
>Ga0081539_10006218_pt1 | contig 11578 bp, 4 predicted proteins | sample TabmetS4T2R2_FD_71023 | JGI IMG/M metagenome (GOLD analysis project Ga0081539, IMG submission 71023) | Tabebuia heterophylla rhizosphere microbial communities from the University of Puerto Rico - S4T2R2 | ecosystem: Host-associated > Plants > Roots > Rhizosphere ...
TGCGGACCTTCGCCGCCGGCGCCTCGTGCGTAGCTGCCCAGCAGCAGTTCAACGTGTTCGGTGGCAACCAGGAGACCCTGGAGCTGTGCCAGCGGCTGGGGCTGGGCAGCCTGTGCCGCCCGCCCCCGGCGGTGGGCCTGCTGGTCCGGGCCCGCAGAGTAGATCCGTCACCGTGAGGCGGGCGGCGTGGCGCCAACCGAGCTGCTCCCCGCGGCGGCGCCTGCCAGCCGGCAACGTCATGGCCGCGCCCGTTCCCGGACAGTGCCGCCCCTCATCGTCCCCTTGGCCCGCCACAGCCGGTCCAGCTCCGCCACCAGCGGCCCGGTGCCGGCTGGCGACCCGAAGGCGCGACGGCCGGCGCGCATCGGAACCTTCCGCGTTCTGCAGTAGCGGATGACCGCTGTGCAGCGACTGCCCGGAAGGCGAGTGCGGCCGGGGCAGCGGCCAGGCTCCTCGCTCCCCCCCAGCAGCATCGACCAGTGGCATCGACGGCCCACACCCTCGGCGCGTCAAGCCCAACCTGTGTCGCGCCGCACCCCGAGGTCGTTGCCCGGTAGCGCCGCCCAGACCCGAGCCGAACGCATGCCATCCCAGCGGCACCGCGACATCCCGGTCCAGGTGCCGCTGCGCTACTGGCCCGTGGGCGGTTCAGCCGTCTCGGTCTCCGTCTCGGTGTCCGGCTTCGGCCCCGGCTTCTCGTCGCCCCTGTCGTTGTCCTGGGGAAGCTTGGTCACCTCGGCCAGCACCGGACCGGGAGGGGCGCCGGTGGGCGGCGCGACCGTGGTGGTGCGACCCGGTCGCGCCGCGGCGAGCCTCTGGCGTGCCTTGCTCGCCTGCTCCTTGGCTACCTTCACGGCTTGGCGGCCGCGCGTGGAGACGGCCAGCCAGCCCGCGAGCAGGCCCAGACCGACCAGCGGTCGCCACCACGGCCTGCGCGCTGCGTTGCGGCGCTGCTTGCGTTGTTGCCGGGACATCACGCGTCCACCTCCCGTCCCCGCCCCCGCTGATTGGGTTGCTTTGCTGTTTCCCCTGTTCGCGACGAGTGAAACGAACCGCGGCCCGATGGTGTGGCGCCAGCCAGGCAAGCTGTGACTGCCTCCCACCCGCAGACCGCATCAACGCCGCCTCGCCCCCTGGGTATTGGCAAGTGCTCCCCGGTCGCCGAGGGGCTGGCGCGGTCGAGCGAGTCGATAACCAAGCACCCGTAGCCGTCGGGAACCTGGCTGCCGCCAAAGTCCGCAACCACTCCATCGCCACGGCCTGGATCCACCACGCGCCCTTGCCACGGCCGCGTGGCTTGAGCGTCATCGCCTGGTCGCCGGTCGCCGACGTTGGCCCGGCCCGACGCGTCCCCAGGCAAGGTGCTCCTCGACCAATTCGCGCAGCACACCCCTCGGTCGCAGCAGTAACGGTGGCGGCCACGGTGGCGGCCACGGCGGCGGCTCCGGCGACAGCGGGCGGGTCGGGGAAGCGAGATCGCCGACCGCCTCACCGGGTGCGCCGGCGATCGTGATCACGCGTACCGACCTGATGGATGTGACAAGGCTGTCGCCGCCAGCCAAGTGTCGGCGTGGCGGGTGCCGGTCGTGGGTCATCGGGTCGGTACGGCCTGCGGGTGCGATCAGACGGTTCATTTCAGGCGGCTCATTGTGGTGCCGGCTCCGGGCTGGGGGCGGGCTGGGTGGGCGGGGCGGGGCAGCGCGACCGGTGGGTGTGGGCGTGCTGGTGCCCCGGGCCAGCTCGCTGGCGGGTGGTGGCCGTGGCCGGGCTGGTTGGTGGGGCCGCTGATCCAGTAGCCGATGGCCGGGCTCGACCAGGTCCGTGCTCGAGTGGTTGCCGGCCAGCTCGCGCCGTCTAGGGCATCGGGGTCGGTGAGGAACTGCCGGATCGCGCGGACGGCGGCGCGGTCCAGCTCGCCCAGGTCGTCGCCGCGGAGGCGGTCGAGCTCACCAGCGACCTCGGCGGCCGGTCCGGCCAGGGCGCCGCCAGGCCAGACGACCACGACCTCGGCGCCGTTGGGGTACAGGGCCCAGAGGCCATGGCGGCTGCGGGCCGAGCAGGTCGGGGTGCCCAGCGGGATGTCGCCGGCGCGGGAGGACGACCCCAAGGTGGCGGCCAGGACGTTGGTGATCGCGGTCGGCTGGTCGCTGTTGCGGCCAAGCCGCCCAGGTTGGTGGGGATCACCATGGCAAGTCCTCTCAGAAAACCGCCGGCCGGTGTCGCGATGTGCGCGTGGAGCTCTGGCGCTGCCAGCGTGCCGGTCTCAAGCCACCGGGTACCAGGCCGAGGCGAACTGTGCGGGTTCCTGGGCCTGCTTGATCGTGTGCTGCTGGCTGCCGGCTTGGGTCCAGCGCGCGCCGCAGCCGGCGCAGAAGACGAGCGGGTAGGCACCGAACATGATGGTGATGGGGGCCGATCCGCACCGCGGACAGCGTGGCAGTGGCATGAGAACCTCCCTGGTGATCTCCTTGGTTTGGGTGGGTGCCTCACCGACGAGCGGCGGGCGGTCCGTCGGACGCTGCTGGCGCCTGGACAGCGGGCGCTGTGGACGTGGACGGCGTGGTCGGCGCTCGGGCTGGCGTGGTGACCGCCGCGGCCTCCCTGGCCAGGAACCCGCTCAGCTCCTGGATGGTGCTCATCAGCGGTGCAGGGAAGACCACCGTGGTGTTTTTGTCGACCCCGATCTCCACCAGGCTCTGCAGGTTGCGCAGCTGCAACGCCAGCGGGTGGGCCATCATGATGTCGGAGGCGGCGCCCAGCTGGTCGGCGGCCAGCGACTCGCCCTCGGCGGCGATGATCTTGGCGCGCTTCTCCCGCTCGGCCTCGGCCTGGCGGGCCATCGCCCGCTGCATGCTGTCGGGCAGCTGGATGTCCTTGAGCTCCACCAGGCTCACCACCACGCCCCAGGCCTCGGTTTGCACGTCCAGGATCTCGCGGATGGCGCGGTTGATGGTGTCGGTCTCGGCCAGGGTCTCGTCCAAGCTGTGCTGGCCGACCACCTTGCGAAGGGTGGTCTGGGCGATCTGGTTGATGGCGGCGGCGACGTTCTCGATGGCGACCACCGACTTGGTCGCGTCGGTGACGTGGTAGTAGGCGACGGCGGAGACGTCGATGGAGACGTTGTCGCGGGTGATGATGCCCTGGGACTGGATCGGCATGGTGATGATCCGCAGCGACACCCGCCGGAGGATGTCGATCGCCGGGACGATGAAGGTCAGCCCGGGCTCGCGGACACCGATGACCCGTCCGAGGCGGAACAGCACGCCCTTCTCGTACTGCTTGACGATCCGAACCGAGAGTGCCAGCACGAACAGGGCCAGCACGGCCAGCACGATCAGGACAGTGACCAACGCGGCCATTTTCCTATCCCTTACCGGTACCGGCGGGACCGGCCCGTTCCTTGCCTTGGGCTTGCGCGGGTGGTGCGACCCGATGGCAAGCAGCCGAGAACGGTTCTCCGGTTCGTTCCGCACCCTTGGAGAGGCGGGGGGGGGGGGGGGGGGGGGACCCCCCCCCCCCCCCCCCCCCCCCCCCCCCCCGCCTCATCACTCACTTCCGACACGCGCAATGATCCGAGCTCCTTACAACATCACTGTCAGTTCACGAGCCAACCTGCCGACTCGCGGTCGAGCGGCGGGGCGCTCGCTTCTTGTCGTCATCCCTCGCGTTGCTCCGGATGACAATTCCCGGGTGAGACATGCCTGAAACTCTTCAGTCGATTTCCTTCGCCAAGCTCGAGCCGCGGATGGACATGCCGCATCTGCTCGACATCCAGACGCGCGCGTTCGAAGCGCTGCTGCAGACGGATGCTGCCGCCAACGAGCGCGAAGACATTGGTCTGGAGCGGGTCTTCAAGGACCTGTTCCCGATCACGGACGTGCACGAGAACTTCTCGCTGGAATTCGTCCGCTACTCGCTGGGCGAGCCGAAGTACTCCGTCGAGGAGTGCATCGAGCGCGACATGACGTACTCCGCGCCCCTCAAGGCGACCCTCCAGCTCGTGATCAACGAGGTGGTCGGCGAAGTGAAGCGGCCGCGCAACATCATCGAGAAGGAGGTCTATCTCGGTGAGCTGCCCCTGCTCACGCCGCTGGGCACGTTCGTCATCAACGGCGCCGAGCGCGTCATCGTCAGCCAGCTGCACCGGTCGCCGGGCGTCGTGTTCGAGGAGGCCACGCACCCGAACGGCCAGCGCCTGATCTCCGCGCGCATCATCCCGTTCCGCGGATCGTGGGTCGAGTTCACCGTCGACATCCACGACGTGATCTACGTCCACATCGACAAGAAGAAGAAGTTCCCCGCCACGGCGCTCCTGCGCGCCTTCGGCTACGGCGAGAACCGCGACATCCTCCGCCTCTTCTTCGGCGAGCGTAAGCTCGACCTGACCAAGAAGCGTGAGAGCCGCACGGACGTCCGCGAGGTCATCGGCGCGATCATCGCCGAAGACATCACCCTCAAGGGCGAGGCGACGCCCGCGGACGCGCCCAAGGCGCGCACGAAGAAGGCGCGCGCGGAGCGCGAGCGCGCCGAGAACGAGCTGCTCGTGAAGGAAGGCGACGAGCTCACCGAAGAGGTGTTCAACCGCCTTCGCCGGCAGGGCATCGACGAGATCAAGGTGTTCGCCTCCTATCAGCAGGTGGACCTGCGCGACGAAGTCGACGCCATCGAGCGCGGCGAGCGGCCCGTGCGCCGCCAGCTCGCGATCGACGTCGCCGATCCGGAGACGGGCGAAGTTCTCGCCGACGCCGGCGCGTTCCTGACCGACGCCGTCATCAAGAAGCTGCGCAAGCACGAGATCCTGAAGGTCCAGGTGTTCGTGTCGTCCGGTCGCGCCGAGTCGACGCTCATCAAGAACACGCTGGCCAAGGACCCGACGCACGCCGAGAAGGAAGCGCTCTCGCAGATCTACTCGCTGCTGCGCCCCGGCGACGCGCCGGATCTCGACACCGCGCGTCTCGCGCTGGAGCGGCTGTTCTTCAGCCCGAAGCGCTACGACCTCGGACGCGTCGGCCGCTACAAGATCAACCAGCGGCTCGGCCTCCCGACGCCCGCGTCGACGACCGTGCTCACCAAGGAAGATTTCGTCGCGATCCTGCGTTACCTCGTGGAGCTCCACGAGGGGCGCGGCCACGTGGACGACATCGACCACCTGGGCAACCGGCGCATCCGTTCGGTCGGCGAGCTGATCGCGAACCAGTTCTCCGTTGGCCTGAGCCGCATGGCGCGCCTGGTCAAAGAGCGCATGTCGATCAACACCGACCCCGAGAAGATCTCACTCGACGATCTCGTGAACGCGCGGACGGTGTCGGCGGTCATCCAGGCGTTCTTCGGATCGTCGCAGCTGTCGCAGTTCATGGATCAGACGAATCCGCTCGCCGAGCTGACGCACAAGCGCCGTCTCTCCGCGCTCGGCCCGGGCGGCCTCACGCGCGAGCGCGCGGGCTTCGAAGTCCGCGATGTGCATTACTCGCAGTACGGCCGCATGTGCCCCATCGAGACGCCGGAAGGTCCGAACATCGGACTGATCACGTCGCTGGCGTGCTATGCGCGCGTGAACGACCTCGGCTTCGTGGAAACGCCGTACCTCGTCGTGAAGAACGGCAAGGTGACGGAGGAGCTGGCGTGGCTGGATGCGAATCGCGAGGAAGACGTCACGATCGCCCAGGCCAACGCCAAGGTGAATCCGGACGGCACCTTCGTCGACGAATACATCCTGTGCCGGCAGCGCTCGGACTATCCGATGCTACCCCCGGACCGCATCGACTATATGGATGTGGCGCCGGAGCAGCTCGTGTCGATCGCCGCGGCGCTGATTCCGTTCCTCGAGCACGACGACGCGAACCGCGCGCTCATGGGCTCGAACATGCAGCGGCAAGCGGTGCCGTTGCTCAATCCGAAGACACCGCTCGTGGGCACGGGACTCGAAGACAAGGTCGCGCGCGACTCGGGCGCGGTCGTGATTGCCCGGCGCGCGGGTGTCGTCACGCGCGTCACGGCCGACGAGATCATCGTGGACGCGGGTCCTGCCGAGCGCCGCAAGGACGAGGACCGTCCGCTGGCGCGTCTCACGCAGCACGACCGGTATCGCATCAAGAAGTACTGGCGCACGAACCAGGACACGGCGATCAACCAGCGCCCGCTCGTCCGTCTCGGTCAGAAGGTGAAGGCCGGCGACATCCTCGCGGACGGCGCCGCCACCGAGAAGGGACAGTTGGCACTGGGGTCCAACGTGACCGTCGCGTTCATGCCCTGGTACGGCCACAATTTCGAGGACGCCATCGTGCTCTCCGAGCGGCTGGTGAAGGACGACGTGTACTCGTCGATCCATATCCAGGAGCTCGAGCTGCACGTCCGCGACACCAAGCGCGGACAGGAAGAGATCACGCGCGAGATCCCGAACGTCTCGGAAGAGGCGCTGCTGGATCTCGACGAGCGTGGCATCGTCCGCATCGGCGCGCACGTGAAGCCCGGTGACATCCTGGTCGGAAAGATTACACCGAAGGGTGAAACCGAGTTGTCGCCTGAAGAAAAACTCCTCACCGCGATCTTCGGTGAGAAGGCCAAGGATGTGAAGGATTCCTCGCTCAAGGTGCCGCCGGGGATGGAAGGCGTGGTCATCGACGTCAAGATCTTCTCGCGCGTCGAGGACCAGGTCGTCGAGAAGGACCGCGGCGAGCGCATCGGCGAGGTCCGCCGGCTCGAGGGCGAGGAGAAGCAGCGCGTCAACGAGGTGCGCGACTCGGAGCTGCTCGAGATCCTCGACAGCCAGACCGTCGCGCTCGCACTCAAGTCGGGGACGGTCGAGGAAGCCATCCCGGCGGGCACGAAGGTCACGACCGCGATGCTGCGCGACATGAAGCTGTCCCAGCTCGACCTCAAGACCTTCCGCGTCGAGAACAAGCGCGTGAACGAGCGTGCGCGCATGATCATCGACACCTCGAACGAGGAGAAGTCGAAGATCGAGGAGCGCGCGGAAGAGCGCATCGACCGCATTCTGCAGCCGGATGAGCTGCCCCCTGGCGTCATCCAGCTCGTGAAGGTGTATCTCGCCGAGAAACGCAAGATCTCGGTCGGCGACAAGATGGCCGGACGTCACGGCAACAAGGGTATCGTTGCGCGAATCGTCCCCGAGGAGGACATGCCGTTCCTCCCCGACGGCCGTCCGGTCGACATCGTCCTCAATCCGCTCGGCGTTCCGAGCCGAATGAACGTCGGCCAGATCCTCGAGACCCATCTCGGGTGGGCCGCGCGCATCCTCGGCTTCTATGCGAAGACTCCCGTCTTTGCGGGGGCGAGCGAGCGCGAGATCGGGCTGCTGCTCAAGCTGTCCGGCCTGTGCTGGTCGCGCGACGCGCTGCATCTGCGCGCCGCGGCGCCGAAGATTTCGGCGAACGACGTCCGCACCATCGTGCAGGACCTGCGTCCCGACCGCGAGAAGGACGTCGACGTCTTCGAGCGTCTCGAGGAAGCGACGCTCAACGACCTCGGCGGCCGCGGCATGTCGCAGGCCACGCGCGACATCTTCCACGCCGTCCGCGACTACCTCGCGGCAGCGGCGAAGGAGCTGTCCGAGCGGGAGACGCAGGAGCTCGATTACCAGATCGCGTTCCATGGCGCCGAGCACGAGGGGCTGAGCAACTCCCGCAAGACCGAGTACAAGCAGGCCGCGAAGCAGCTCGAGAAGCGTCGCGAGAAGGAAGCGTCGGACCGTCTCGAGGAGCTGGAGCTTCCGTCGCTGGCCGGGATGCTCGGCAAGAAGTCCGAGGCGGACGTGGATGCGGCCGCGTCGGAGCTGATGCGCCTCGCCGGCCTCACCCCGTTCGGAAAGGTGTGGCTGCGTGACGGTCGCAGCGGCGAGCGCTTCTCGTCGCCGGTGACGGCGGGCGAGATCTACATGCTCAAGCTGTCGCACCTCGTGGACGACAAGATCCACGCGCGCAGCATCGGTCCGTACTCACTGGTCACGCAGCAGCCGCTCGCGGGCAAGGCGCAGTTCGGCGGCCAGCGGTTCGGTGAGATGGAGGTATGGGCGCTGGAAGCGTACGGCGCCGCGCACGTCCTGCAGGAGATCCTCACGGTCAAGTCGGACGACGTGAACGGCAGAAGCCGCGTCTACGAGGCGATCGTGAAGGGGCAGAACCTGCCGGAGCCCGGCATTCCCGAGTCGTTCAACGTGCTCGTGAAGGAGCTGCAGGCGCTGGGACTGAAAGTGACGATGGGCCAGAGTGGCGATGAATTCCCGGGTGACGGGACGGGTGCCGCGGGCGCGAGCCGCCTCGGCGCCGGCTCGACGAGCGGGGGCGAGGAATAAATCATGATTGATTTTCGTAGCGTACGCGAAAGCCGGGCGTCGGCGTTCGACTTCATCCAGGTTCGCATCGCCTCTCCGGAGGAGATCCGCGGACCCAAGGACGCGAAGGAGCGGGAGCGCGTGGAGCTGCAGGGGCTTCGCACGTGGTGGTCGTGGGGCGAGGTCACGAAGCCCGAGACCATCAACTACCGCTCCTTCAAGCCCGAGAAGGACGGCCTGTTCTGCGAGCGCATCTTCGGTCCCGTCAAGGACTGGGAATGCCACTGCGGGAAGTACAAGCGCATCCGCTATCGCGGTGTGATCTGCGACCGCTGCGGCGTCGAGGTCACGCTGTCCAAGGTGCGCCGCGAGCGCATGGGTCACATCGAGCTCGCGGTGCCCGTCGCGCACATCTGGTTCTTCAAGACGCTGCCGAGCCCGATGGGCAATCTCCTCGACATCACGCTGCGTGATCTCGAGAAGGTGATCTACTACTCGAACTACGTCGTCATCGAGCCGGGCGAGCAGGAAGCGCAGGTCAACCAGCTCCTCGACGAGGACGAGTATCTCACGTTGCGCGCGAAGGCCAAGGAGGAGGGCGACCACGCCTTCATGGCCGACATCGGCGCGCCGGCGGTGCGCGAGCTCCTGCGCCGCCTCGACGTCGATCGCCTCGCGACGGATCTGCGCAAGCAGGTACTCGACGAGTCGTCGCAGCACCGCAAGAAGATGCTGCTCAAGCGGCTCAAGATCGTCGACGCGTTCGCGAACTCCGGGCAGGCGGGCGACGTGCGCAACCGTCCCGAGTGGATGATCCTGGACGTCATTCCGGTGATTCCGCCGGACCTCCGTCCGCTCGTCCCGCTCGACGGTGGCCGCTTCGCGACGTCGGACCTGAACGATCTCTATCGCCGCGTCATCAACAGAAATAATCGGCTCCAGAAGCTGATCATGCACCGTGCACCGGAGGTCATCCTCCGGAACGAGAAGCGCATGCTGCAGGAAGCGGTGGACGCGCTGTTCGACAACGGCCGCCGCTCCAAGGCGATTCGCGGCCGCGGCAAGCGTCCGCTCAAGTCCCTCAGCGACATGCTGAAGGGCAAGCAGGGTCGCTTCCGTCAGAACCTGCTCGGCAAGCGCGTGGACTACTCCGGGCGCTCCGTGATCGTCGTGGGCCCCGAGCTCAAGCTGCATCAGTGCGGATTGCCGAAGCTGATGGCGCTCGAGCTGTTCAAGCCCTTCATCATCCACAAGCTCGTCGAGAAGGGAATCGCCGAGACGGTGAAGCGCGCCAAGAAGATCGTCGAGCGCGAGTCACCCGAGGTGTACGAGATCCTCGAGGAGATCATCCGCGACCACCCGGTGCTCCTGAACCGCGCGCCGACGCTGCACCGTCTGGGCATCCAGGCGTTCGAGCCGGTGCTCGTGGAGGGCAAGGCCATCCGCATTCACCCGCTCGTCTGCGCGGCGTTCAACGCCGACTTTGACGGCGACCAGATGGCCGTGCACGTGCCGCTGTCGTTCGAGGCGCAGACGGAGAGCCGGCTGCTGATGCTCTCGTCGAACAACATCCTGAAGCCGTCGGACGGCCGTCCCGTCGCGGAGCCGAGCCAGGACATCGTGCTCGGCTGCTACTTCGCGACCAAGGCACCGGCGGATTTCGGGAACGCGAATCCGACGATCCGCGTCACGCACGTCGCCGACATCGAGATGCGTCTCGCGACGGGCGCGCTCTCGACCGCGACGCCGGTGCTGTATCTCGTGAACGACGAGAGCGGCTCGCGCTGGGAGAAGACCACGGCCGGCCGGGTGCTCTTCAACGCGATCATCCCGCCGGAGCTCGGCTTCAAGAACCACGACATGAAGAAGAAGGCGCTGTCCGAGCTGGTGTTCGAGTGCTACCGGCAGGTGGGGCTCGCGGCAACGGTGAACTTCCTCGACCGCCTGAAGGAGTTCGGCTTCCATAACGCGACCCGCGGCGGCGTGTCGATCGGCATCGAGGACCTCGAGATCCCGGGCGACAAGCAGACGCTGCTCACGGAAGCGGAGGAGCGCGTCACGCGCTTCCAGAAGGCGTACTCGACGGGCAACATCACGAACGGTGAGCGCTACAACAAGGTCATCGACACCTGGACGCACGCGAACTCCGATATCGCCGACGCGATGGTGAAAGCCATGGCGCGGTCGAAGGGCGGCTTCAACCCGGTGTTCATGATGTTCGATTCGGGATCACGCGGATCGCGCGACCAGATCCGGCAGCTCGCGGGCATGCGCGGCTTGATGGCCAAGCCGCAGAAGAAGCTCACGGGTGGCATCGGCGAGATCATCGAGAGCCCGATCAAATCGAACTTCCGTGAAGGCCTCTCGGTGCTCGAGTACTTCATCTCGACGCACGGCGCGCGGAAGGGTCTGGCCGACACCGCCCTGAAGACGGCGGACGCCGGCTATCTCACGCGTCGTCTCGTGGACGTGGCGCAGGACGTCACGATCACCGAAGAGGATTGCGGTACGATCCAGGGTCTCGAGATCGGCGCTCTGAAGGAGGGCGAGGACATCATCGAGCCGCTGTCGGAGCGTATCGTCGGCAACGTGGCCGCCGAGGACGTGGAGGATCCACATCAGCGCGACGAGGCGGGTCGTCCGCTCATCCTGGTCGAGTCCGGGCAGCTCATCGACGAGGACAAGGCTCGCGACATCGAGGAGGCGGGCATCGAGTTGGTCAAGATCCGGTCGGTGCTCACCTGCGAGGCGAAGCGCGGTCTCTGCCGCATGTGCTACGGCCGCAACCTGGCCACGATGTCGATGGTGGACCTCGGCGAAGCGGTCGGTATCATCGCCGCGCAGTCGATCGGCGAGCCGGGTACGCAGCTCACCCTGCGCACCTTCCACATCGGCGGCACGGCCGCTCGTATCGCCGAGCAGACCGCGCGCAAATCGAAGCTCGACGGCACCGTCGAGTACGGCGACCGGCTCGTGGTCGTGGAGAACGACGAGGGGCAGAAGATCGTCACCTCGTACGAGGGCGAGATCCTCATCAAGCAGGGCGAGGGGAAGAACGCGCAGGTCGGCGCGCGTCTCGCCGTGCCGCTCGGCGCGATCATGATGGTCAACGACGGCGGCCTGGTGAAGCGCGACCAGGTGATCTTCACCTGGGACCCGTACACCACGCCGATCATCTCGGACGTGGAGGGCACGATCCGCTTCGTCGACATCGTCGACGACGAGTCGATCGCCGAGGAGCTCGACGAGCTCACCGGCTTGCGCCAGCGCGGGATCATCGAGGACCGC
>Ga0081539_10006219_pt1 | contig 11577 bp, 8 predicted proteins | sample TabmetS4T2R2_FD_71023 | JGI IMG/M metagenome (GOLD analysis project Ga0081539, IMG submission 71023) | Tabebuia heterophylla rhizosphere microbial communities from the University of Puerto Rico - S4T2R2 | ecosystem: Host-associated > Plants > Roots > Rhizosphere ...
CACCCGCGGTAGCGGGTGGTACTGACCCGACCCAACCAACTCTGGCCTTTGCGCGTTTGCGCGAAACTCAGCACAATGTAACACAATGCGTAAAACCCTTCTTATTGTGTCAATCCTATGCTGTGCCCTGACGACCGCCCATCTGCAAAACGATCAACCGAAGCCCAACGCGCGTGAAGACGCGTATCGTGCGAATAATCTCGGCGTTGCGTTGCTCGAGCAGTTCAAACATAAGGAAGCCGCCGACGCTTTCCGGCGCGCGTTGCAACTCGATCCGAGCCTGACGCTCGCACGCATCAATCTTGGCATCGCGCTCTTCAACGTACCCGATCTACCAGCCGCGACGAAAGAACTAACGGCAGCGAGCGCGGCCGCGCCCTCAGCACCGCAGCCGCATTACCTGCTCGGTCTCGCTGCGAAGACGCAGAACAAACCCGAAGAAGCGATCGCTGCGTTTCAAAAAGTACTGCGCGTGGATCCGAACGACGTCGGCGCGAATGTAAACATCGGCCAGCTTTACGCGCAACAGCGAAAGTATCCGGAAGCAATCGCGGCGCTCCGTCTGGCGGTGGCCGCTGAGCCTTACAACGCGACCGCGCTTTACAACCTCGGCACCTCATTGCTGCGTTCGGGTCAAAGAGAAGAAGGTCAAAAAGTCATCGCGCAGTTTCAGGAATTAAGACAGCGCGGCACCGGCACGACGCTCGGATCGAACTATCTCGAACAGGGTCGCTACGCCGAAGCCGTGGCGTCAACCGGCGCTGAGCCTGGGCTCGTCGATAAACAAACACCGGAAGTTGTCTTCAGCGATGCGACCTCGGCAGTGTTGCCATTTCCCTATGCAGGTGCACCAACCACTCAGAATGTCGCAACAAACATGGTACTTCTGCTTTTTGACTACGATCTCGACGGCGATCTCGATTTACTCGTCGCCAGCGACTTTGGTCAGGGCCTCCTGCGTAACGACAAAGGCAAGTTCACCGATCTCAAGGAGCAATCCGGCGGACTATTCAAATTGGTAAAAGCGCAGGTGGCCGCCGCCGTGGCCGGCGACTTCGACAACGACACGCGTCCCGACCTGTTCATTCTTCGCAACGGAATGGCGACGCTCTATCACAACGACGGGAACGGAAGTTTTTCAGACGTAACCGCGACAGCAAAGATCCCACAGGCGCTCGCTGGAGCAGAAACCGCGGCGTTCGTCGATTTCGATCACGATGGAGATCTCGACCTGCTGCTGGGCGGTGACGGCTTGTTGTTGTTGAGAAATAACGGCGACGGCACGTTTGCCGATCAAACCGCAAGCGCAAAGTTGACTGACAAAGTCCACGCACATGCGATCGTTCCGACCGACTTTGACAATAGACGCGACATCGATCTTCTCGTCGCCTCGACTGAAAAGGTCTCGCTCTGGCGCAACATGCGTGATGGCACGTTTCGAGATGTCGCAGCCGAAGTGGGTATTACGGCGAAAGGTCTCACAAACGTTGCTGCGGGTGACGTAAACAAAGACGGCTTTACAGATTTTTACTTCGCTTCACCGACCGACACCGCTGGCTACTTCGCGCTCAGCAATGGCAAGGAGCGCTTTCAAATCACGCGCGTCGATGGCCAGGGCGGAGCTACGGCTTCGCAGTTCCTCGACTACGATAACGACGGTCTGCTCGATCTCGTTACGGTAGTCGACGGCAAACTTCGTGTGTTACGTAACACCGGTGATGCGTGGACCGACGTGAGTGCGAAAGCGACCAGCAAACTCGGCACTGGCGGCGCGCGCATGGTGTCGGGTGACATCGATGGCGATGGCGATACCGACATCATCTTCGGCGTGTTTAATAACGCACTGAAAGTCGCGCGCAACGATGGCGGCAACACGAATCGTTCGCTGCGTGTTGGCCTCGAAGGAAAGGTCAGTAATCGCAGTGGCGTTGGGTCGAAGATTGAGATACGCGCCGGCAGTCTCGCGCAGAAACTCGAAACGTATTCCGCCTCGCCTGCACCCGCGCCGGCTGACATCGTTTTCGGGTTAGGCAAACGGGCGGCGGTTGATGCGGTACGCGTGTTGTGGCCCGCAGGGATTGTTCAGTCAGAAACAGAAATCGCTAAAGACAAGCCGCTCATGCTCACCGAGCTCGATCGCAAGCCGTCGTCGTGTCCTTATCTATACACGTGGAACGGTGAGCGCTTTGAGTTCGTCACCGATTTCATGGGCGGCGGTGAGATGGGCCACCTCGACGCGCCCGGCATCTTCAACATGCCGGACCCGGATGAGTACGTGCGCATTCGCGGCGATCAACTGCGCGAGCATAACGGGCGCTATGAGCTGCGCGTGACGAACGAGCTCGAGGAGGCGTTGTTTCTTGATAAGGTGCAGTTGATTTCGGTGGCGCATCCTGATGGTGTTGAGATTTATCCGAATGAAGGGCTCACGGTGCCGCCGCAGCCGTTCAGGATCTACTCGACACGTGATGCGCGCCCGCCCTTGGCAGCTGTTGACGAGCACGGGCACGACGTTTTGTCGCGGATCGAACTTATCGATCGCCAGTATCCGGACGATTTCAAGCGGCATGGGATACGGGGCTATGCAGACGAGCATGAGTTGACGTTGAAGCTTGATGCAGCACCGTCGTCGCGCATCAAGTTAGTGCTGACGGGTTGGACTGATTATGCGTGGTCCAGCGATAACCTCGCCGCGTCGCAGAGTGGCAAGAGCCTGCAACTGCCTGCGCTTCAGGTGAAAGACAAGCAGGGGCAGTGGCGCACGGTTATTGAAAATGTCGGAATACCGGTGGGGCGGCCGCAGAGTGTCGTCGTCGATCTAACGGGCAAGTTTTTGAGTGCGAGCCGTGATGTGCGCATCGTGACGAACATGCGCATCTACTGGGACCAGATCCTGGTTGATACTTCGGGCGGAGATTTTCCGTTGCGGTTGACGCGGCTCGATCCGTCCGTCGCGGATCTTCGTTGGCGCGGCTTCTCGCTCGAACACTCGCCTGACGGACGTCAGCCACTCACTTACGATTACAAACAGGTGTCGTTCACGTCGCCGTGGAAGGTGATGACCGGACGATACACGCGCGAGGGCGACGTGCGTAAGTTGCTGCTCGCGTCGGATGATATGTTCGTGATCTCGCGGCCGGGCGATGAGATCGTGTTGTCGTTTGCGGCTGAGAAGCTGCCGCCGCTGCCCCACAGATGGACGCGGACGTTTTTGTTGTATGCGGATGGGTTTAGTAAGGAGATGGATATTAATTCGGCGAGTCCCGATCAGATTGGGCCGTTGCCGTTTCATGGGATGAGCCGCTATCCGTATCAATGGCCGGAAAGATACCCGCTGACGGTGGAGAGGCAGAGGTATTTGGACACCTATAACACGCGTGTTGTTACGTCATACGTAGACAGGATTGACAAGATTTTTTCAGAATTAACAAGATGAAATCCTGCCAATCCTGAAAGAAATCATGTAAATCCTGTCAAAGGCTTTTTATGAATCACATTAGATATTCGGTTGCAGCGTGCCAGACTGACTTCGTGAATCCACTTGATCGACGTGCGATGCGTGCGAACACGGATCGCATGCTTTCAATGATTGATTCGGCAGTCGCGGGAGCGGCGCCATTTCTGCCGGTGCGGCTCGTGGTCTTTCCGGAGTTCGCGCACGCAGCGCCTGTGTTCGAGACGGCTGCGGAATTGATCGACAAGCTCGCCATTGCGATCCCCAACGATCACACCGAGCGGCTGCAACAGAAAGCCAAAGAGCACGATATCTACATCCAGAGCGGCTCGATGCTCGAAGTCGATCCGAAATGGCCCGGACACGTTTTTAATACCACGTGTCTCATCGGCCCGGAAGGTGTGCTTTACAAGTATCGAAAAGTGAACACGTGGATTCCGTACGAGGTGCACACGAGCCCGCACGATCTGCCTGACTATGACGAGCCGTTGTTTCCGGTTGCTGATACACCGATCGGTCGTCTGGGCTGTGCGATCTGTTACGACTGGCTGTTTCCCGAAGCGATGCGGCAGCTCGCGGCAAATGGCGCTGAAGTGTTGATACGCGTTTCGGCGTACATGGATCCGTGGGGCGCAACCGAGCCGATGGCGTGGTGGACGATCGTCAATCGTTGTCGCGCACTCGAGAACACTGCTTACGTTGTCGCAGCTAACCAGGGCGCGAGCTTGAAACACTATCCGCCTTATTCATGGCCCGGCGGCAGTCAAGTCGTCGACTTCGATGGGCGCATGTTGGCCGAAGCCTCACCCGGACCAGGCGAACGGATCGTCGTCGCGCCGATCGACATCTCCGCCCTGCGTCATGAGCGCGAAGCGCGCCGCGGCCATCACATGCTGGCCCACCTGCGCACCGAAGCCTACCCGGTCTACAAACGCCACCAATATCCGCCGGAAAGCGGTGTTCCCCTCACTTATGAAAACAACAATCGATTAATTGACCAATCTAAGCAACAACTGTAGGGGTGGCCCTCCGTGGCCACCCGTGTGAGGAATCCACGCACGGGTGGCCACGGAGGGCCACCCCTACAATTAAACCTTCAAGAAGATCTTGCGGCTGTAGAGGATCCACATGAGGGCCAGACACACCAACACAAAACAGATCGCAAACGCGAGTGAAGCATTAAGCGGCGACGCCCACGACGCAAACACGTGATCGTAAATCCAACCACCAAGCGTCCCTTCGCCAACTTTCACTGTCCCCAACAACACCGCAATCAAATCCGCCACGACGTAAAGCGCAATCGCATTCAGCCCGAACACTTCAAACGGCTTGGCCCAGCGTCGATACCCCTTGATATCGATCAGCCAGTAACAAAACGAGAGAAACTGCAACGCCAAACCGCCCGTGAACAGCACGTAAGAGCTGGTCCAGAGCGCCTTGTTGATGGGAAAGAACGCATTCCATGCCCAGCCAAGCGCAACACAAACCGCGCCCACTACAAACATCCCCGCCGCCTTCTCGTATCGCGTCTTCTCAGTCCGCAACCACGTACCAGTCAACACGCCGATCAACGTCGTCGCGATCGCCGGAACCGTGCTCAACAACCCTTCCGGATCGTAAACACGTGCCTGCACCCACACGTGACTCCCAAACACAACGCGATCGACAAACGACGGCAGGCTACCTTCCTTCGTCAGATCTCCCGCAGCAAAACCCGGCGCCGGAACAAGTCGCACCAGCAGCCAGTAAAAAATCAGTAATCCAATCGTGATCGCAATCTGTGTTCTGACTTTCGTGTTGAGAAAAATGATCGATGCGAAGAAGTAACAGACAGCAATGCGCTGCAACACGCCCGGAATGCGATATTCAGCAAGACCAAAGCTCGGCAGGCCATTCAGAAACAGGCCGATGGCGAAGATGATGAGCGTGCGTTTGATGATCTTGAGATAGAGATCGCGCTTGCTGCCGCCACTCTCGAGCCGGCGCGCAAACGCGAGCGGGATCGCGACACCGACGATGAACAGGAAGAATGGGAAGACGAGATCGGTCGGTGTCCAGCCGTGCCACTGCGCGTGCTCGAGCGGCCAGTAGATGTGTTCCCACGTGCCCGGATTGTTTACCAGGACCATCCCGGCGATCGTGATACCGCGAAAAACGTCGAGCGAAACGAGGCGATCAGTTGGCATCGCCGACATTTAACCACAGATTACACGGACAAAAAATCGGATTTAGACGGATCTGATTGAGATCAGAACTAAGCCGTAGTCACGCACGCGCGCCAGCAGGCCGTGCAGCGCCGCTTGGTCGGCGACCTCGCCGGAGATCGTCGTCACGTTGTCTTGCCAGGCGATGGACATGCCGTCGAACAGCTCATTCCATCTCGCGTCCAGGTAACCTTTCACCTGGATCTCATAAAACGTCTTGTCTATTTCTTTTTCGATCATCTTACCCTCGCCTGCAAATACTCCTCGACCATGCGCAGCGTAACCGCCGACGAGATAAATGCAATGTAGTTATCCGGCCGCAGGAACACACTAAACTCATCGTCTCTCTCGAAGATCTCTTTCACGCGATCCGTGATGGGTATGACGTGGCAGTCAACCAGGTCGCCGAAGTTCTGCTCACAGGTTTGGCTGTTTGAAAAGATGAGCAGGTGAAACTTCGGCTCCTTCAGCTTGTCGAAAATACTTTGACCATCAATCACGAAATACGGCAGACGATCACCGGCTTTGACGTCATCTGATTCGTCGTCAGTGTGCTCGCTCAACGCAGCCTTGCGATAGTTGATCCCGATCTGCGAGATCAACGGAAATACGCGTTTGCTCACCGATTCCAGGCTCGCCACAAAGCCAGCGACAGGCGGAAAGATCGTCGTGCGAATAAAACTCATCAGCCAGTGTGATCCAGCGGCGAGCTCAAACATGCGATCGGTCGATTCGAGCAGTCGTTGCGCATTTGCGAGTCGCTCTTCGTTGTAACTGTCCAGGAGTCGCTCCCCGGCGTAACCTTTGACGACGAGCGCGAGTTTCCACGCGAGGTTATAAGCATCCTGAATTCCGGTGTTCATGCCCTGCGCGCCCGCCGGACTGTGAATGTGCGCCGAATCACCAGCGAGAAAACAACGTCCTTTCGAAAACTTGTTCACACGTCGCGAGTGGACCTTGTAAAGCGAGAACCAGCGCACGTCTGACATCTCGAGTTTCAGTTTTGCCTGTTCCTTGATCTCCTTTTCGATCTCCTCATACACGACTTCGCCCTGCTCTTCATTCTTGCTTTCGGGAAACGTGCCGATGACTCGATAACGATGCTCGCCCGGCATCGGGAAAAACGCGACGAACACTTCTTTCGCGAGGCAAACGTGCAGCGCGTCATGCGGCAAGTCCCAATCGACGCGCGCATCGGCCACGTAAAAGAGCCGCTCAAAAGTGCTGCCGCCGAATGTCAGTCCTAAAGTGTGCCTGACAGGACTACTCGCGCCGTCGCAGCCGACCAGAAACTTTCCGCGGATCGTCTGTGACTCGCCGGAAGGTAATTTGATCTGTGCCGTGACGCCTTCCTCATCCTGAGAAAAATTCTCGAGCTCGGTGTTCCAACTCACGTCGCGGCCATGACTGCGGATAAACTCGTAAAGCAGCTCCTCGTTCTTACTCTGTTCGAGCATCAGCATGTACGGATACGCGCTGAGGTCTTTACCAAAGTTTCCGAGATTCATCTCGCCGCGAAGCTCGCCACCTTCAATCAACCGCACGCGACTCGCAATCGTGCCGCGCTCAATCGCCGGCCGCGCCAGTCCGATCTGCTCATAAACCTCGAGCGTGCGCGCCTGAACGCCAATCGCCTTCGAAAAGCGCGTCACCGTGTCGTTCTTTTCCACGAGGACAAAATCGATTCCGTAGCGAATGAGCTGGCAAGCGAGCGAAAGCCCCGTTGGGCCACCGCCGATGATGATTGCGTCTGTATTTATAGTCTTCATAAGTTCTCCATCAAATGTCACCGACAAAATACGCCCTCTCCGACAAAAGCTCATGTCCCGAAAGATGTATTTTCGCCACCGATTACACGGATGAACACGGTTCATATCCGTGTTTACCCGTGAAAATCCGTGGCTAATTAAATACACCCACGAAATGTATCTTTCGGGATATGTGACTACACCCGCCTGTCTTCTATCTTCACGCCGCGTTGAGAAAGACCAAACAGGAGGAACGGATGAAAAAGAACCGTGGTCCAGCTCCTGCTGGAAGAGGAGTCAGCGAAACTACCGAAGTTCGGTATCCGAGGCATGGTCGCGAAGAAGAAAAAACAGGAAGCACAGGAACTGATCGAGGCGCTGCAGCGGCTGGCGAAGTCTTACGGAGAGCTGCCGCCGGCGAAGATGCAGGAGTTCATGACGAGCGCGCGGGCATCGCACGCACCGCAACCGCTGCTGCGCCTCGCATCAGCCAACGTTCTACAGCCTGGCGATTCGATGATCGTCTGGGTTGACGCAAACACGCGACGGCAGAGACGTATCGAGATCAACACGAGTTTCGAAGCACAGCCCGTCCGGATCGTGACGGAGTTCAGGGACCTGCCGAATGGTCCAACCTACATGATGCGCTCAGTCGTGGACTATCCAAGCGAAGAGCTGACCTTGACGGTAGAGAACTTCGATTACGAACACATGGCAATGGAAGATGAAACCTTATTAACGATGAAGGAGAGTGAGTGATGAAAGCGATTAGAGTGATCGGTGTTTTGGGAATTTTGCTGGGGCTGCTGGTGGTTTCAGTAGCCGCGCAAACGGTGCAATCAGACTTCGACCGGGCGTTCAGGTTCTCGAACCTCAAGACGTTCAGTTTCACAGTGCAGAATCGGGCCGCGACGGATCCGCTCGCTGCGGATACATTGAATGACGGGCGCATCCGCATGGGCCTCGAGACGCAGTTACGTGCAAACGGTTTTCGGATGGAAACAGAAACTCCTGACTTCGTGATCGCCTACTACGTGACCTCGAAGCAGCGACTCAACGTGCAGGATTACAGCTATGGACCACCACGCCTGTGGGGAAGAACAGACATCCGCGTGAACCAGTATGCCGAGGGTACGTTGATGGTTGATTTTATCGACGTGAGGACGAATCAGGTGGTTTGGCGCGGTCGCGCTACTGGCGCGCTCGAGCTAAAAAACATCAACAAGAACATCAGCAAATCAACAGAAAAGCTAGTGAAGCAGTTCATGAAAGACACGCAGCCGAAAGGATAAAAGTGTGTTTATTCAAGGGGCGCCTCCTTGGAGTGCGGCTGTGAACGTCGAGCTTTTGATAGATGTTGCTCATGTGGCGCTTCACCGTGCCCGCGGAGAGGAAGAGCTTGTCGGCGATCTCCTGGTTTGAAAGCCCGCGCCCGACGTGCTGCAAAACCTCCAGCTCGCGCTCGCTCAAAGGATCTTCAACATACCACCACGGCAGCGCTTCACTTTCCGTCGCCGCCATTCGCGCCACCGGCACCGGCGCACTTGGCCCAAACGCATCCTTCAGCTTAACAACGTAACGCAGCAGCTCAGGCTTCTCAGCCTCCCAACGCTTCCCTTTCTGCTTCAACAACTCAAGCAGCAGCTTCGACATCGATTCGCCTTCGTCAATAAACGTGCGCACAAAATTCTCGGGTTGGGCCAACACGAGGGCTTTTTCGAGTGGCTTGATCGCCTCAGCTTCATTTCCGGCGGCGTGGTGCGCGATCGCCTGCAGGACGATAATCTCGATCACAGTGTGTTGCCGTCCGCCTTTCTCAGCGGCTGGCAGCAAACGACCGAGTAACGACAACGCCTGCTTTCCTTTTCCGGTCGCGATCAGCCAACGCGCAAAAATCAGGTGCTGGTACTCCTTCACGTAATCAGGCTCATCTTCATGACTAAGCCCACACGTTTCAGCCCAGCGGTTCACGGTGGACATGTCGCCGCGACGTCTCATCACCATCAACGCCACGAGCGCATCGAGTTGCGGTTCAATAACTTCATTTCCCCAGCGTCTGACACGTCGCAGCGCCTGGTCAATCAGAAGATCCGTCTGAAGCTGGTCGTTACAAAGATCCAGCATGAACGCGAGGCTCTTCATGTTTTCCGAAATGAAACCCGGAAAACATTCGCGGCCTGTTTGCCGGATGAGCGTCAACGCGTCATTGAGATACGACTTGGCAATGTCCAGCTCATTCCACTCGCGATGCACGTCACACAGGAAGACGTATGAGTAAAGCAGCGTTTCGGGACGATTAGGGATGTATTCCCGGGCGATCTGTTGCCCGCGACGAAGGTAGTCCGCTGCTTCGCGCAGTCGTGCCTGCATCAATCGCGTGATGCCCAGCGCCATCGTTCCCCAAACCTGAAAGATCAGGTGTTGAGCCTGACGATAGACCGGCAGCGCGGCCTGCAGTGCTTGTTCGATTACGTGCATGTCGCCGCGAACAGAATTGAATCGAACCTTCGTCTGCATGACGACGGCGCGTTGCACGAGATCATCAGGCAGCAAAAACTCGGCAGCTTTGTGACTACACTCTTCCGCCCAGTCACCCTGGCAGCGCGCGGCAGCAGCGAGCGCTCGCGACGACCACACCAGACTCAGCAACTGTTGTCGCAACTCTTCCGACTCGCTGTTCTCGATGATCTGCACGTATTTTTCGACTTTGTCGAACTCTTCCTTGTATAGCAGCGTGGGAATGTAAAACCTGAACAGCAGTGGACGCGTTTTGAATGCGGCTTCCGGAATCGCTTCAACCCAGTGATTCAGACGCGAAAAGCCGCCCATGCTGATTATCGAGAACGCGATCGGCTCGATGAGGGCGAGGGCGCGGTCCCAGTCCTGCGCGGCGAGAGCGTAGGCGATTGCTTCGTCCGAGAGATTGTTGTCTGCGCACCATTGGCTTGCCTTGATTTTCAGCTCGCGAATCGCCCCAGGCTGTTTTTGCTTGAGCTTCAATCGCAGCAGATCGGCGAAAAGATGGTGATAACGAAACCACTCGCCGCGGCCGTCCAGACGAATCAAGAAAAGGTTGGCGCGCTCGAGTTGTTCTAGCATCACGTGGCCGCTCTGGTCGTCTGTGAGTGCGTCGCAGAGCCCGCCGTTGAGACGTGTGAGCACTGACGTTCGCAGCAGAAACTCCTGGACCTTTTCCGACTGGCAATTCAGGACTTCCTCCAGCAGGTAATCCAGAACAAAGCGGTTATCACCAGCAAATTCCTTGACCAGTTCCGAACGGTTTTCACGTCCCTGAAGCGTGAGCGCGGAGAGTTGTAGACCCGCGATCCAGCCTTCCGTGCGCTCTTCGAGTGCGGCGACGTCGTCTGGTGTCAGCTCGAGGTTCATCACCTCGTTGAGGAAAGCCGTGGCCTCAGTTGTACCAAATCGCAAATCGCTGGCGCGGAGCTCTTTCAAATCGCCGCGCGCGCGCATGCGGCCGAGTGGAAACGGCGGATCGCTGCGCGTCGCGATGAGGGCGTGTGCGTGTGGCGCGAAGCGTTCGATCAGATAGCTGAGGGCGTCGTGAATGCCGTGATCGTGGATGACGTGGTAATCGTCAAACGCGACGACAAACTCTTTGTCGTAAGCATTTATCTCATTCAGAAGCGACGTGAGTACGACTTTCAGCGGTGGCGTCGCGGTGCGGCGAAGTAGCTCAGCGCTCTCGTCGCCGAGGACTGCATCAACAGTCTGGAGCGCGCCGATCAGGTAATCGAGAAAGCGCAGTGGCTCGTTGTCTTCTTCGTCGAGTGAAACCCAGGCGAGCGGCGTCTCACAGTCCTTCCGCCAGGCGGCTACGAGCGAGGTTTTGCCGAACCCGGCGGGCGCGGACACGAGCGTCAGCTTCCCACGCAGACCTTCCTTCAGTTGTTCCAGCAGGACCGGGCGCTCAACGAGTGTCTGTCGAGCAGGCTGCAGGTACAGCTTGGTCGTCAGTCTCTGACTGACTGGCTGGGGGCTCGCACTCATGGGGAACCCGAGTTTATTCCAGGATCACGTTTTTAGCCACAGATTCACGCGCCTCCTTGGAGTGCGGCGGCCTGGCGCCGCTTTGGCCTCGATCGCACATCATCGATACCAAAACGGCGCCAGGGCGCCGCACTCCAAAGAGGCGTCCGGTACGAAGATC
>Ga0081539_10006220_pt1 | contig 11575 bp, 7 predicted proteins | sample TabmetS4T2R2_FD_71023 | JGI IMG/M metagenome (GOLD analysis project Ga0081539, IMG submission 71023) | Tabebuia heterophylla rhizosphere microbial communities from the University of Puerto Rico - S4T2R2 | ecosystem: Host-associated > Plants > Roots > Rhizosphere ...
AGCTCCGTGCCGGCATCCAGCGCATCGGTGCCCTGACCGATCGTCCCCCGCCACGTCGCGCGGACCGCGACGCGATCTCCGGAGGCGACCAGCTCGTGGATGTCGAACGTCTGGGTCGCAAGGAGAGCCTTCCCCGCCATGAACCCGGCGAGCGCTGCGTCGCGGTCGCGCACGGCGCCACGTGGATTGATCGCGTTCGGGTGCTCGGTGATGCGAACCGCCGGATCGAGTACATCGAGCAGCGCGTCGGGCGTCGAGCCCAGCTCCGCCACCACCGAGAAGTACTGCCTGACCACTGCGGTGGGGTCGCTCATCGGCGCATCGTCGCAGTACGGCCAGCCACACCTCCACCGCCCAGTGGCCCGCTCGCCGGATACCAGTGCGCCCCGTGGTGGCCGGCATCGCGCGATGCGACGTTGGTCCCATGTCACCACTCTCTGGCATATTGGGCGCTACCGCCCTCATCGCCATGATGTCTGCCACCGCCGCGGTGGCCTCCGACGCGCCCGACGGCAAGCTCGTTCCCGGCGCCGCCGGCGTCCGCGTCACCAACCCGCCCGACTACGTCAAGCCGGGCGATCGGCTGCCGGTGACCGTGAAGTTCACCGCCAGGAGCAAGGCGCTCGAGGTCCGCGCCGTCCGTGTCTCGCTCGTCGACACGTCGGAGAGCGAGACGCTGCGGCCGAACAGCAAGGGCCTCGGCACCGTCCGCGGCTACCTGCACCCGCGCCGAAGCGGCCACACGTACACGGTCCGCTACCGGATCTACCTCGGTCACGACAAGCAGTCGGGATCCGAGCGCATCGTCGAGTACAAGGTCCACGTCCTCTAGCGATCGCTACGCGCCCGGGAGCGAAGTCGGGGCGCACGGGAGCTCTGCGCGGGCGCGCGTGCCGCGTCCGCGCGGGCTCACGATCTCAAGCCGGCCGCCCAGGGCTTCGACGCGATGGAGGGTTGCGCTCGAGGCGCTGCCGGTCATCGAAGCAGAGCGTTGTCGAAGAACGAGACCACGCGCAACTCGTACTCGCGCGGGCGCGCCTCCTGGCCGCCGACGTGCTTGGACTCCGGGATCTCCCACAGCGCCTTCGGCTCGCCCGCGGCCCGGTAGTAGCCGCGATTGAGGTCCTCGCCGGTCGGAGCGTTCGGCGCGGCGATGAGGAACATCGCGCGCGGAGCGATCTTGGGAACGAGGTCCTTCAGGTTCGTCGGCGGCGACTGGTTTGAGAAGACGACGAGCGCAGCCTGCTTGATCCACGCGGGCACCGCGTTGGCGGCCTTCTCCAAGGGCGGCAGGTCCTGGTCCATCTCCTCGGTGAACATGCGCGCGCCGGCGCCTTCCGACACGACGGCGGCGAGCGCCTTCGTGTCCGAGGCGGCGTCGAGCATCATCTCTCCGCCGACCGAGAGCCCGAGACCGCCGACGCGGTGCGGGTCTACGTCCGGACGGCGCTGCAGGTACGCGACGGCCGCCTTGACGTCCTTGGTGCCGCCCCAGCCCCACGAGTTCGGCTCGCCCTCGCTCTCGCCCTCGCCGCGGCGATCGAAGAGCAGGACCCCGTAGCCGTGGCGGGCGAGCATGCGCGCCTTCTCCTGCGGGCCCTTGCGACCGGGAAAGACGATCACGGCGGCGCCGTTCTTCGATGGGATGTACCAGCCGACGAGCTTCAGCCCGTCGCTGGTCCTGAACGAGACGTCCTCGTACCCGACGCGCAGGTCGTTGTCGGGAACGACGGGCCGTCCCACGTGCGTGGTCACGTAGGCCAGGCCGATCGGGAGCAGGAGCATCGTTGCCGCCACCACGCCGCCGATGCCGAGCAGCACGCGGCGCCCGTATCGCCAGGCCCGGCGTCCGTCGGTGCGCCGTGTGCGCCACAGCGTCGTGGCGCCGAGGGCGAGAAGCAGCACGCCGGCCGGGATGCAGACCAGGCCGGTGAAGTCGTCACCGGAGGCGCCGACCTTGTTCGCGTAGTGCGCGCCCTCGACGCCGAGGGCGATACCCAGCACGCCCAGCGCGAGGGCCATGGCACCGCGCCACAGCCCCCGCACGCGCGGGTACCCCCACGCCGCCACGCCGAGCACGGCGAGCGGCACGAGCCCGCTGACGAGGTGATCCGCCGCCGCCGCGCCCGGCTCGGGGTGCAGGAAGTTGTCGTCGACGACGTGGATCGCGAACACCACGATCGCCAGCCGGAACAAGGTCGTCTCGCGGCTGGCGCCGCCCCACCGCCGAAGCAGTGGGGCGGCGCGACGCCGCGCGGCATCAACCGCCGCCATGGCTGCTCACTCGTAGTGCAGCGCGTTGAGCACGTTGAGCCGCGACGCTCGCCGCGCGGGCGCGATGGCCGCCAGCACGCCGGCGATGATCGCCACGATCGTGACGACGACGAGCGTCTGGACGGGGAGGACGAACGGCGTGTCGAGCGCCGCCGCCATCGCCCCGGCGACCGCCACGCCGAGCGGCAGCCCGAGCCCGGCACCGATGAGCGCGGTGATGATGCTCTCGTGGCGCACCATCCGCCGGACCTGCCGGCGGGTCATGCCCACGGCGCGCATCATCCCGATCTCACGGGTGCGCTCGAGCACGGTCAGCACGAGCGCGTTGACCATGCCGAACAGACTGACGATGACCGACAGCGCGAGCAGGACGTAGAGCAGCGTGAGGAACTGCTGCGCGTCCTTGCCGCGGAAGTCGATCCAGCCCGACCGCGTGTGCGAGTCGACCTCCGGGAACCCGGCGACCGCGCGCTCGATGCCGTCGGTGACCGCCGAGCTCGTCCCATCGGCCGTGCGCACGAACACGTACATGTCGCCCGGCCGCGGGAAGTGGGCGTCGAACGACGCCTGCGAGACCAGCACGTCGCCGAGGAGGTCGCCGTCCGGGTCGCTGATCGCCGCGACGCGCACGGGGACCTGCCGCCCGTTCGAGGTCGTCAGCGTCAACGCGCTGCCGACTCGCAGGCCGTGGTCGTCGGCGTAGGCCTTGCTGACGATGGCGCCGTTGGCGCCCAGGCGCGGGATGACCGCGTCGGACCCCTGGCTCCAGTCGGTGTGGACCGTCTCGGCGAGGTTCGGGGGGACGCCCTCGACCGTGACCTTGCCGCCCAGCGCCTTCGCCTCGTCGTGGCGCACCGCCGCGACGCTCTCGACGCCGGGAACGCGGGAGACCGCACGACCGGCGCTGGTCGGGATCGTGTCGTAGCCGCTCTTGGAGGTCACGACGTAGTCGGCGCTGACCGCCTTCTCGTCGGCGTTGCGATACGACGCGCGCGAACTCGAGGCGATCGTCGCCACCAGCGCGACGAGCGCCAGGCCGATCATGAGCGCGCCGGCCGTGGTCGCCGTGCGCGTCGTGTTGCGCGTGGCGTTGCTGCTGGCCAGCCTGCCGGAGGGCCCGCCGAACCGTCGCGCGGGACCGCCGACGAGCCTCGCCAGCGGCCGCACGAGCCGGCTGGCGATCATGATCACGCCGAGGAACAGCCCGAGGGCACCGACGCCCACGAGCAGCATCGTCAGCCCGAGCGAGCCGACACCGAGCGCGCCCGCGACCAGCAGCGCGGCCGAGACCGCAACGATCGTCGCCGGGATGGCCGGCTTGCGCGTGCCGAGGCGCGGAGGCAGCGTCGCGCCCTCGCGCAGCGCCGCGACCGGTGCGATCCGGGTCGCCCGCCGGGCGGGCGAGAGGCTCGCGATCAGGGTGATCACGATGCCCAGTCCCAATGCGACGATGACCGTGCGGGTCTGGATCTGGGTCGAGGCCTGCGGAAGGTCGATGTCGAACGCCTTGAACAGCGCGTTGAGGCCCGCCGCGAGCCCGAGCCCCAGGAACAGTCCCGTGACCGACGCGAACACGCCCATCACCAGGCCCTCGATGAGGACCGAGCGCTTGAGCTGACGCCGGGAGGCGCCAAGCGTCCGCAGGGTGGCCAGCTCGCGGATCCGCTGGGCGAGCGTGATCGACAGGGTGTTGAAGATCACGAACGCGCCCACGCCGAGCGCGATGAAGCCGAAGCCGAGCAGGAAGTACTGCACGAACTTCATGTTGTCCTGGACGTCCTGGGAGTCCTTGTCGGCCTGCTCCTGACCGGTCTTGACCTGCGCCGACGCGGGCACGACCGGCTTGAGGTCGTTGACGAGCTGCTTGTCCGAGACTCCGTCGCGCGCGGCGGCGAAGATCGTGTCGTACTGGCCGCGCTTGCCCAGCAGGGCCTGCGCGGTGGGCACGTCGAACACGGCGATCGTCGCGCCGCCGATCGAGTTCTCCTTGCCGTACTTGGCCAGGCCGGTGATCGTGTACTGCCGGGTGGGGCCGTTGGCGGCGACGCCGATCTTGTCGCCTACGTCATATCCGTGGTTCTTGGCTGTGCCCCTGTCGATGACGACCTGGCCGGGGCCCGAGGCCCAGTGCCCTTCGGTCAGCGACATCGGGTTGAAGCGCTCGGCGTCGGGCTGGAAGCCGAAGCCGAACTGGCCGTTGTTGCTCGAGCCCAGCGACTCGCCGTTCTTGCCGATGAGCTTCGTGGCGTCGGAGGTGCCGCTCAGGTTGAAGATCGCACCGGTCGCCTCGTCGACCTTGTCGTTTGCGCGCACCCGTTCGAGCAGCGCGGCGGGCACCGTGGCGGTCCCGCTGGAGGCGTCCTCGACTACCTCCTTACCGGAGATGACCGCGCTCGTCTTCGCGTAGGAGTCCTGGAAGATCGAGTCGAACGCCTTGTTGACGGTGTCGGTGAGGATGAAGGTGCCGCTGACCATCGCGACGCCGAGCACGACCGCCAGAGCGGTCAGCGCGGCGCGGCCCTTGCGCCACCACACTCCCTTCAGCGCAACGCGCCTCATGACGCCCTCAGCTCCTCCATCGTGGCGATGACCTGGTGGGCATCGCAGTTGGTCAGGTCGCGCACGATCTCGCCGTCGGCCAGGAACAGGACGCGATCGGCGATGGCGGCAGCGTGCGGGTCGTGGGTGACCATGACCGTGGTCTGGCCCATGCCGTCGACCAGGTCGCGCATGAGCGCGAGGATCTCGGCGCTGGTCGTCGAGTCGAGGTTGCCCGTCGGCTCGTCGGCGAACATCACCGTCGGGCGGGAGGCCAGGGCGCGGGCGACCGCGACGCGCTGCTGCTGACCGCCGGACATCTCGCTCGGGCGGTGCTTGCGGCGCTCGGCCAGGCCGACCTTGCCGATCAGCTCCTCGTACCAGCCCTTCTCGGGCCTGCGGCCGGCGATCTCGAGCGGCAGGAGGATGTTCTCCTCCGCCGTGAGCATCGGCAGCAGGTTGAAGAACTGGAAGATGAAGCCGATGTGGTCGCGCCGCAGCGCGGTCAGGCCGGCGTCGTCGAGGCCGGTGACCTCGGTGTCGCCGACCCAGACCTGCCCGCCATCGGGCTGGTCGAGGCCGGCGAGGATGTGCATGAGCGTCGACTTGCCCGAGCCCGACGGGCCCATGACCGCGGTCAGCCGCTTGGGCTCGATCTCGAGCGAGACGCCCCGCAGCGCGTGGACCGCCGTGTCGCCGGAGCCGTAATGGCGCGCGACGTCGTGCGCGACGACCGCGGGCGCACGCCCGTTGGCGTGGCGGTCCTCTTCTGAGTGGGTGATGACTTGTGTCCTCATGGCGCGACCGTCCCATCGCGGCGCGCCGGCGGGTACCCGGAAACCATGTGACCACGGGGGGCGGGTTTCTGGTGTCCGCGGGGTCGGCTGGCCACCCGCGCGTCAGGAGCGCAGGTACATCAGCACCGCAAGCACGCGGCGGGACTCGCTCTTCGTCGACGGCAGCCCGAGCTTCGTGAAGATCGTCGAGACGTACTTCTCGACGGCGCGCAGGGTGATCACGAGCGCGTCGGCGATGCCCTGATTCGAGCTGCCGGTGGCCATGAGCTCGAGGACCTCGCGCTCGCGCGGCGTCAGCTGCGCGAGTGGATCGTCGCTGCGCCGCCGTGACAAGAGGGTCGAGACGATCGTCGGATCGATCGCCGAGCCGCCGTCGGCGACGCGCCGGACCGCGCCCACGAACTCGTCGGTGTCGGTGATGCGGTCCTTGAGCAGATAGCCCACGCCGTCGGCCGACTCGGTGATGAGCTTCAGCGCCAGCCCGAGCTCGATGTACTGCGACAGGACGAGCACGCCCACGGATGGATGGCGCTCGCGGATCTGCAGCGCCGCCTGCAGGCCCTCGTCGTTGTGAGTCGGTGGCAGTCGGATGTCGAGCACGACGACGTCGGGCGGGAAGCTGTTGACCTTCAGCATCAGCTCGTCGGCCGTGCCGCACTTCGCGACGACGTCGAAGCCGGCATCGCCGAGGAGCCGCGCCACGCCGTCGCGCAGCAGCACGCTGTCCTCGGCGATCGCTACGCGCACGGGATCTCCGCCCTCACCCGTGTGCCCTGCCCGCGCGGCGTCCACACGCGCAGGCGGCCGTCGAGCGCCTCGACGCGGTCGGCCAGGCCACGGAGGCCCGAGCCGGCCTCGGTGTCGGCGCCGCCGATGCCGTCGTCGACGATCTCGATGACCACGTGGCCATTGGTCCGGCTGACCTCGACGCTCGCCGCGCTGGCCTGCGCGTGCTTGCCGATGTTGGCCAGGCTCTCCGAGATGAGGTAGTACGCGGCGACCTCGATGGGTTCGGGAAGGCGGTCCTCGAGCTCGACGTCGAGCGTCACGGGCACCGGCGCGCGGGCGGCCAGCGACTCGACCGCGACGGCCAGGCCGTGCCCGCTGACGACGGCGGGATGCAGGCCACGCGCGATGTCGCGCAGCTCCTGCAGCGACAGGGCGATCTCCTCGCGGGCGCGCTCGATCCGCGAGCTCGCCTCGGGATCGGCATCGACGAGCTTCTTGAGCATGGTGAGCTCGAGCGACAGCGCGACGAGGCGCTGCTGGGCACCGTCGTGGAGGTTGCGCTCCAGCCGCTGGCGTTCCCTCTGGCCGGCCTCGATGACGCGCACGCGCGAGCCGCGCAGCTCGTCGAGGCGGGCGGCGAGCTCGGCGTGCAGGCGGGCATTCTCGAGCGCGATGCCCGCCGCCGCGCTGACGGCTCCGAGCAGCTCGGGCTCGTCGTTCAGCGATGCGTCGTGTACCAACGCGGCCATCCGCGCGCCGTCGCGATCGATGTAGGTCGTCGCTCGCCTGCCGTCGTCGCCGGGCGGCTGCACCTCGCGGCCCTCCACGTCTGCCCAGCTCCCGTAATCGGGCAGCCAATACGCGAGCTCCAGCGACGGGTCGCGCAACGCGCGCGCCAGGGCGTCGCGCAGATCGGCGGGCGCGGGCTGGGCGCGCATCTCGAGAAGGAGGTCGCCGAGCGCCGAGCGGGCGAGGCGCGCATCGAGCAGACCGGCGAGGAAGGCTGCGGGCGCCAGGCCGATGACCACGAAGGTGGCGCGCCGGAGCGTCTCGAAGCCGGGGCCGTCGAAGGCACCGGTGATGAACAGCCAGGCGATCATGACCAGGCCTAGGGCGAAGGCGTCGACGAGCAGAGCGATCGAGCGTCGCAGCGGCCGGCCGGCGCCGCGCCGGCGCGCGGCGAGCACCCCGACGCCGATGAGGCAGCAGGCGCTGATCGTGACGAGCTGGACCTGCAGCAGCGTGTGCGCGGCCGCCGGCTCGCTGACGACCTCCAGGAGGTTGTCGGGACCGAAGCCGCCGAGCAGCAGCCCGACGATCTCCAGGCCGAACGCGAAGACGTAGCCGGTCGCGACGAGCGCGCGCTCAAGCGGCTGCTCTATCCGGCCGCTCGGGAAAGCCAGGGAGACGTGCAGGAAGAGGACAGCCGGCAGGAGGTCGAACGCCTGCCCGATCGTGAACGGCAACGCCTTGTTGGCCCATGCGAACGTCGAGAGGAACATCGCGAAGCCCGCGACGACCATGAGCGGTCCGAAGCGGCTCTCGGGCCTGCGATGCCACGCCACCAGTCCGGCGAGGATGTACGGCAGCATGATCCAGTCCATGAGCGCGGCCTGGAGACCGGGCTCGTTGACGTGATCGCTGGTCAGAGCGAGCGCGAACGACGTGCCGGCGGCAGCCAGGCCCGCGAGCGCAAGCGTGCACAGCACCCACCTCTTGGGTGCGGCGGCCGAACCGTCGTTGTTCGCCTCCCGCGCAAGCCCGGCGATCGCCATGTCTCACGCTCCTTCCGACGCCCTGTCGGCGTCCAGGCGACCCTATCCCGGTGTCACGTCGTGCGACAACACATCGACCCCGGCGACGTTCAGCACCTCGTCGATCGGCGTGCCCTCGCCCTTCACCAGGACCAGCCGCCGACCCTCGCGACGCGCGCGCTGCTGGGCGCCGACCAGCTCGCCGATGCCGCAGGAGTCGATGAACGTCACGTCGCGCAGGTCGACCACGACGGTGTCCGCGCCGGCCTCGGCATCCGCGAGGCGCTCGCGGAACCGGGGCGCGGTCTCGAGATCGAGCTCGCCCCGCAGGGACGCGGTCGCCTTCCTGTCGTCGCGTTCGACCTCGACGGCAAGGCGCGACGGATAGACCTCGGGGTGATGGGTGCCGGGCTCGGGAGCGACCTGCGGCAGCCACGCCAGCCACGACGGCAGGTACCAGTTCCAGTCGCCGAGCAGCTTCATGCTCGCCGGCAGCAGCACTGCGCGCACGATCGTCGCGTCGATCAGGACCGCGAGCGCGAGCCCGACGCCCATCTCCTTGAAGTCGATCGAGCTCAGCGTCGCGAAGATCGAGAAGACCCCGACCATCACTGCGGCGGCGCTGGTGACGACGCCCGCGGTGGAGCGGATCCCGTGCGACACGGCCTCGTCGCTGCTCATCCCGCGGTCGAAGCCCTCGCGGACCCGGCTGAGGATGAACACGTGGTAGTCCATCGACAGGCCGAAGAGGATCACGAACAGGAACAGCGGCAGCCACGAGGTGATGCCGCCGATGGACGTGAAGCCAAGCAGAGACTGGAGGTGCCCGTCCTGGAAGATCCACACCAGCACGCCGTAGGCCGCGCCGACCGACAGCAGGTTCAGCACGATCGCCTTCATCGGGATGACGATCGAGCGGAAGGTCACCAGCAGGAGCACGAAGGCGAGCGACAGGACGAACACGAAGACCCACGGCGCGCGTGACTTGATGAGCTCGTTGAAGTCGAACGAGCCCGCGGTGAGTCCGGTGACCGGCGCCTGCGCGCCCGGCAGCCGCCCGATCGTCTGGGGGATGACGTCGTCGCGCAGCGTCTGCAGCGCCCGGTTCGAGACGTCGTCGGTGCCGTCCCCGGCCATCGGCACGCTGATCTGCGCGACGGTGCCATCGCGGCTGTTGACGATCGTGATCGGATCGCGCATCAGGCCTGTCGCGACGGCGCGGTTGCGCATCTCGCGGATGGCCGCGGTGACCTCCAGGCGCGTGACGTCGGGCGCCTTGAGGGCGATGGTGGCCGCCAGCGGCTCGCCCGGGAACGCCTCCTGGATCCGGTCGTAGGTCTGCATGACGGGCAGGTCGCGCGGCAGGCCCTGCACGCCCGAGTTCGCCGTGTGCAGCCGGAAGGTGGGGACCGCGAGCAGGACGAGCACCCCGCCGGCGGCGACCACCGAGACCCACGGGTGGCGCAGCACGGCACCGACGACCGTCGCCCAGAAGCCCGACTCGCTGCCCTGCTTGTGCAGACGGTTGACGAACGGCACGCGGCCCTTGTCGACCTTGTCGCCGAGCTTGGACAGCAGGGCCGGGAGGACGGTGAGCGAGCCGACCATCGCGACGGCGACGACGAGGATCGTTCCGGTCGCGAACGACTGGAAGGTCGCGTTGCCGGTCACGTACATGCCGGCCATCGCCACCATCACGGTGAAGCCGGAGATGAGCACGGCGCGCCCGGACGTCGCGGCCGCGAGATCGAGCGCCGCCTCCGTTCCGCGGCCGGCGGCGCGCTCGTCGCGCTCACGGCGGATGTAGAACATCGAGTAGTCGACGCCGACGGCGAGGCCGACGAGCAGGATGACCGAGGAGATCGCCTCGTCGAACGGGGCGACCTGGCTGATCGGGGCCAGGAGGCCGAGCGTGATCGCCACCGCCGAGAGCCCGAGCAGCAGCGGGATCCCCGCCGCGACGAGCGCTCCGAACGCGAGGACCAGGATGATCAGCGTGATCGGCAGCGAGAGGAACTCGGCCTTGCGGAAGTCGTCCTCGAACGCCTTCGAAAGTGCCTTGTCCGCGCTCGCCGCGCCGAACTGCTCTATCCGCAGCTGCGGGTGGGCGCGGTCGAGCTGCGCCACCGCATCCAGGATCGGATCGACGCGCTCCTTGGCCAGATCGGCGTCGCCGCGGATGTCGAACTGCACGAGCGCAGAGCGCTGATCGCGGGAGATCTGGCCCTGGTTGTCGGGCGCGAGCGGCGACTTGACGTCGGTCGTCGTCGGGAACGCCTTCAGCCGCGCGACGACGTCCTCGATCGCGGCGCGGAAGGCCGGGTCGCTGACCGTCAGCTGGCCGTTGCGCGCCTGGACGAGCACCTCCTCGCTCGCGCGCTGGTTGAACCCGGCGTCGGCCAGGATCCGATCGGCCTGACGGGACTCGCCGGTGCCGAGATCCTCGTCGGCCAGATGCTGCGTGCCGACGGCGCCCCCGATGAAGACGCACGCGACGACGAGCGCGATCCAGCCGCCGATCGCGATCAAGCGGTGCTCGGCGCTCCACCGTGCCGCGCGTTGGGCGAGGTTCGGGCGAGATGGCATGGCGCGCTCCTCCCAGGCGCCCACCGCATCCGCAAGTCACGGTCGCCCGACCCTACCCCGCCGGGCAGGCAGGCGGAGAAAGCTGGCGCGAGGACACGCGTCCACGGGGCGCGCCATGCTGCGCGTGATGAGCCGGGGGCACGTCGACCATCGCGGGCGCGGGCTGACCTCGGTGCCGGCCGACGTCTGGCGCGAACCGGGGCTGCGCTCGCTGGCGCTCGGTCAGAACCCGGGGCTGACGATCCCCGACGCGATCGGCGAGCTCGGCTCGCTGGAGGCGCTCTACCTCGACGAGTCAGGGCACGAGGCGGTGCCCGAGGCGATTGGCCGGCTGCTCGGCCTGCGCGTCCTCGACCTCGGGCACAACCGCCTGACCTCGCTGCCGGCGAGCATCGCGGCGCTCGGCGCGCTCGAGGTGCTCTACCTCAGCGACAACCGGTTCGCCGCGCTGCCCGAGCCGGTGCGGTCGCTGCGGTCATTGACCTACCTCGGCGCCACAGACAACGCGCTGGCCGAGCTGCCCGAGTGGATCGGCGAGCTCGAGGGGCTGATCGAGCTGCGCCTCTACCGCAACCGCCTTGTCGGGCTGCCCGCTGCGATCGGCGGGTTGCGGCGCCTGCGCGAGCTGCACCTGCACGACAACGAGATCGCCGCTCTGCCGCACGCGATCGGCGCGCTGGGCGAGCTGCGCCACCTGGACCTGCGCAACAACCGCATCGCGAGCCTGCCCGACGCCATCGGCGCGCTGGGCGAGCTGCGCCACCTCGAGCTGCGCAACAACGAGCTGACCGAGGTGCCCGCTTCCGTCGGCGGGCTTCGCAGCCTGCGCGTCCTCGACCTGCGCCAGAACCGGCTCACCACGCTGCCCGACGCGATCGAGGATCTCCCGGCGCTCGA
>Ga0081539_10006221_pt1 | contig 11573 bp, 12 predicted proteins | sample TabmetS4T2R2_FD_71023 | JGI IMG/M metagenome (GOLD analysis project Ga0081539, IMG submission 71023) | Tabebuia heterophylla rhizosphere microbial communities from the University of Puerto Rico - S4T2R2 | ecosystem: Host-associated > Plants > Roots > Rhizosphere ...
GCTGAGCGGCAGGGGCGGGCGTCGCGGGAGCCGCGGCTTGCTGCGGCGCCAGTGCGGGCGTCCGGCGGAGATGGTCGACGGCGAGATAGCCGATCACCGAGACCAGAAAGACGACTGCAAAAACCAGGAACTTGTTGCTTGCCGACACGGCGGCCCCCTGCCTCCGACCTCAGAGCCTGTAAACGGTCATGCGATCGAAGGGAAGTCGAGGTTATACTGATGTCCGCGTGCCGAACGCGTCCTCCTGAACCGGGTGCAAGGGACTGCCTGCTTGATCGTTACGTCCTTTCCCCGCGCGGTCCGCGAGATCGAGCACATGACGATCCCGCTGAAAGACGGCACGCGACTCGCTGCGCGCATCTGGCTGCCCGAGGACGCCGAAGCGGACCCGGTGCCCGCGCTGCTCGAGTACCTGCCCTACCGCAAGCGTGACGGCACGTACCAGCGCGATGCGCTGACCCATCCCTATCTTGCGGGCCACGGCTACGCCGCCGTGCGTGTCGACATCCGCGGCAGCGGCGAATCCGAGGGCGTGCTGTCGGACGAGTACAGCCAGCCCGAGCTCGACGATGCGCTGGAGGTGATCGCCTGGCTCGCCAGCCAGCCGTGGTGCAGCGGCGCCGTCGGCATGTTCGGCATCTCGTGGGGCGGCTTCAACGCCCTGCAGGTCGCGGCCCGCCAGCCGCCGGCGCTCAAGGCCATCGTGACGCTGTGTTCGACCGACGATCGCTACGCCGACGACGTGCATTACATGGGCGGCGCCAAGCTCGCCTCGGCCGACCTCGGCTGGGGCGGCTTCTTCTTCGCCGACATGTGCCATCCGCCCGATCCATTGCTGGTCGGCGAGCGCTGGCGCGAGATGTGGCTGGAGCGGCTCGAGGGCACGCCGCTGTTCCTCGAGCGCTGGCTGAAACACCAACGGCGCAACGCCTACTGGCGGCACGGCTCGGTGTGCGAGGATTTCAGCGCCATCAAGTGTCCGGTCTTTGCCGTCGGCGGCTGGACCGACGGCTACACCAACGCCATCCCGCGCCTGCTGGAAGGTCTCGCCGTGCCGCGCAAGGGCCTGATCGGGCCATGGGCGCACGCCTATCCGCATTTCGCCAAGCCCGGCCCGCAGATCGGCTTCCTGCAGGAGATGCTGCGCTGGTGGGACCACTGGCTGAAGGGCAAGCCGACGGGCGTCATGGACGAGCCCATGCTGCGGGCCTGGATGACCGCGAGCCATCGGCCGGCGACGCATCATGAGACGTTGCCGGGACGATGGGTGGCAGAGTCCGTCTGGCCGCCGCATGACCGCAAGCCGCGTCACCTGTTCCTGACCGACGCGGGGTTGTCGGTCGCGATCGCGCCGCTCGCGCCGCGCAAGGTGCGCTCGACGCAGACGGTCGGCCGCGAGGGTGGCGAATGGTGCCCGTTCGGCCGCGGCCGCGATCAGGCGGGCGACCAGCGCCCCGACGACATCCGGTCGTTGCTGTTCGAGACGCCGCCGCTCGACGAGACCATGGAGATCCTGGGCGCGCCCGTCGTCACGCTCTATCTCGTCTGCGACAGGCCGGTCGCCAACCTGGTGGTCCGGCTGTGCGACGTTCATCCGTCCGGCGAATCGCTGCGCGTGAGCTTCGGCGTGCTGAACCTCACGCATCGCGACAGTCATGCAGCGCCGACGCCGCTGGCGCCCGGCGAGCGCTACCGCGTGCGCCTGAAGCTCAACGACTGCGGCGCGACGTTTCCCGCCGGGCACCGCATCAGGCTTGCCTTCTCGACCGCCTATTGGCCCATGGTCTGGCCCGCGCCGGACGATGCGACCGTGACCATCCTCGCGGGCACGCTCGACCTGCCGTCGCGGCAGTCGCGGCCCGAGGATGCGCTGCTGCCGCCCTTGCCGGCTGCCGAGACGGCGGCGCCGGCGCGCGACACGCTCGGCGTCGAGGTGGATACCGACGGCAAGTACCATCTCGACATCAAGGACGATGATCCGACCAGCGCCCTTGCCGAGATGCGACGGGCCGAGACCAGGCGGCGCGGCAATTGGCAGGTGCGCTTCGAAACCTGGATGCGCCTCACCTGCACGCGCGATGCCTTTCGCCTGGAGGCGGGCCTCCTGGCCCGCGACGGCGACCAGGAAGTCTGTCGCCGCGAATGGGACTGTGCGATTCCCCGCGACCTGGTGTGACCGACGGCGTCAGCGGACCAGCGAATCGAGCCAGCGTCCGAGCTGGTCGAACGGGTTGGACGGGCGAGTCGGCCGTGGCGCACGTTGAGCCGTTCGCACGACGGGCGGGGGCGGCGCCACGTGCGGCGCCGGATCCTGGCGAAGCTGCTCCAGCAGATCGCGGTCGATCTCGCTGCTCTGCGGCTGGCCGCGTTTCAGCTGGTAGTTCATGGCGGCGGCCATCGTCATGCGTCCGGCGATGCCATCGGCCGGCCCGGGATTGAAGCCGAAGCCCTGCAGCCGCTTCTGCACTTCCCGGACCTCTTCGCTCGTCAGCGGTTCGGGCGTGGCGACCGAGGGGGCCGCTGCCGGGATCGATTGAACGGGCGCGGGTGCCGGCGTCGTCGGCTGGGTGTCGGGCAGCACGGTCGGCTGCGCGGCCGCCACCATCACAGGCGGCGGCGGCTCGGCCGGCGCGGCGGCCACGGCCGGCGGCGCAGCGACAGGAGGCACGATGGGCGGGGCAAGCGAGGCGATGCCGAGCGCGACCAGCGCGCCCACGGCGACGCCGGCCGTCAGCATCTGCTGGCGCCGGCGCTTCCGATCATACGTCCTCAAGGCTTCGCGGCGTTCCTGCTGCGCACTGGCCAAGCCGGCGGCCGACTGCCGGGCCACGCGCTCACCGAGCTGGCGCGAGAAATCGGCCATCACGTCGATGAACATGGCATCGTTGGCCGGCGGCTTGTCGCGGCGGGCGTCCATCGGCCAGATCTTGCGCCACCATGAAGCTGTCGTGGAAGCTATCGTGCCGTCGCCCAGCATGATCACACCTCGTCGCTCGCTGGAGATACGACAACGGACCGGGCCCGCTGCGTGACCAATCGGGGACCAACGCGCACCAGCCCACAGCCAACCGTGCTATGGTGTCTTTGGTTGCATGATGAAGGGTGGGGGATGGTTTCCCGCAGGGTTGTGTTGGGCAGCGGGCTGGCGAGTCTGGCGCTGACGGGTTGTGGCGGGCAGCAGCCTGTCGCGAGGCGCGGGGGAGATGTCTACATCGACCATCCACCGAGCGGGCCGACTGGCCTGGATGCCGTCATCGATATCAGCCACGGCGTGATGGTGAGCGATTTCGGTGCGGTGCGCCGCAGCGGCATTCTGGGCCTCATCCACAAGGCAACCGAAGGCGGCGACTGGGTCGATGCGTCCTACGCGGTGCGCCGGCCGCAGGCCGAGCAGGCAGGCCTGCTGTGGGGGGCCTATCATTTTGGCACGCGCCAGTATCCCGGCGCCCAGCAGGCGCAGCTGTTCCTGTCGGTGGTGCGGCCTGGGCCCTCGACGCTGATCGCGCTCGATCTCGAGCCCAACGACGGCAATCCGCGCAATACGATGACCCTCGCACAGGCCGAGGCCTTCGTGATGACCGTCCAGCAGGCGACCGGCCGCCTGCCGCTGCTCTATACCCATCCGCAGTGGGCCAACGGCCAGGTCTACGGCCGTCGCCGGCTGAGCCTCGGCCAACCCATTCAACCGGGCTCGCTGCTCGCGCGTTGCGAGCTCTGGCTCGCCGACTACCGCGAGCAGCCCGAGATCCCCTGGGCATGGGCCGATCGTGGCTGGAAGCTCTGGCAGTACGCCGCCAACCAGACCGAAACCGACGTCGCCTACGGCTCGCAAACCCGTGCGGTGGCCGGAGTTGCCTATTGCGATCGCAATCTGTTCGCCGGCGATGCCACCGCGCTCCACCGCTTCTGGAACAGCCGCCCGCGATCGTAACGTCGCCGCGGTGATCCTGGCGTCGCCCGACAGCGCCACGCCGTTTCGGCCCTTGTGGCTGCACTTGTGTAGCTGCACTTGGCGAAACGGGCCGCCGCAACCTGTGACAAGTTCGCCGGGAGCACTCCGGCTGAAACCTTCTGGGATCCCTGGCGTTGTAGGCCGTCAGGAGCGGTAAAAGCTTGGTATCCCAAGGTCTTGACGCCGAAGATATCGTCCAGCTGGCCTTGAAGGCCTTGGATGGTAGCCCTGACGGCAACCCGAGCGCATTGGACGACCTGCCGACGGCCCTCTACGTGACCGATCGGGAAGGTGTGATCACCTGGTACAACCGGGCGTGTGTCGACTTTGCCGGTCGCACGCCGGTGGCCCGCCGGGATCGCTGGTGCGTTACCTGGAAGCTCATGACCGACAATGGGGCGCCACTGCCGCACGACCAATGCCCGATGGCGGCGGCAATCAAGGAGCGGCGTTCGATCCGCGGCGTGACGGCGATCGCCGAGCGCCCGGACGGCCGGCGCGTGGCCTTCCAGCCCTATCCGACGCCACTGTTCGACGCCGAGGGCGAGTTCACGGGCGCCCTCAATCTCCTGGTCGACATCACCGCGGCGCGGCGGCGCGATGAGTTCTTGGCCCATGCCCGGCGCTGCCGGCGGCTTGCCCGCACGATCGCCGATCCCGAGACGATCGCGGCGCTGAAGCACATGGCCGAGGAGTACGAGCTGACCGCCGCGGAACTTGCTGCGTCCGCTTAGCCGTTGCGTTAGCCGTTCCCCGCGTAGCGCAGGATGGCGCCGATGATGGTGTCGACCGGGCCGCCCTGCAGCCAGCCAATCACGTTCAGGTTCCGGCCGAGCTGATCGCCGATGATCGGCAGCACGAAGATCAGGCCGATGAGGCTCGGCGCCAACTATCGTGTCAACCCGAACGCACCTGGTGCACTTTAGTGAGGCTTCTCGCAATAGTGAGGCTTCTCGCAATGGCGCTCCTCATACGCCTTCTGGGCCCGCGACACCGCCGTGGCTGCAAGAGACAAGACGACCTCCTTAACGGTCCCCACGACGTGCGGTGGAGGATCACTTTGTAGATTCCTCGTCGTCCATCTGAAGGAAGGTCGCCGCGACTTCCGCCACGCTCGCGGATGTCTGTTTGCTCCTCATCTGCTTTTTCATCACTTCCTCCCTGCTGTTAGCCGAGGAGGACCCCTGCGGACCTGGATCAAAAGGGCGAACAAGAGCCAGTTACCTGAACTATTCGCGGCATTCTTTTGCAAGGAAGCACTACCTGTTCGGTTCTGGAATTTGCCGTCGACACTGATCTCATTGAGCGGCAGCTGTGATGCGTAATCGATGCATCACCTCCATAGATCGACTTATGCAAGTATGAGACTTGACCGCCAGTGTTGGATTTGATGGGATACGTTGCTTACACCGTGCAGACTGTACCTGCGGATTACTGCCTGCAGGGATGCGTACATTCGGATTCGGCCGAAGAGCGCTGCGTCGCAGGCGGAAAACTGCGCGTCATCCCATGAGAGGATCAGCAAGGCGATACCGAATCCCTTTCCGAGTTTCAATCCAGACCGGCGGGGGCTGCTATGGAAGAATTCCTGGGACTCGCAAGCCTGCTCACTGGACTCCCTTCCCTGAAAGGGGTCGATCAAGCGTCTGTCGAAGGTCGAATGGCACGGGATTACCTGCGCCTATTGAAGGAGCAGTACGGCCCGGGGTTTGACGCTCTGCTGACGATCTATCGTTCCGTTGCGGCGTCTCCAGACCCCCTGAAGTCACTCCTGCAGGATCCCGGCTTCGACGCTGAGCCCGTCACCACGGCCGCCAGACAGATCGTCAATCTTTGGTTGTTGTCGCAGTACGGCGGCGGCCCGGGGAAACTGCCGGATCAAGATGGCGGCTTTTATGAGAAGGGAGCTGTGTGGCCGGCGATCAAAGCACATCCCATTGGCTTCTCTCATCTGAACTACGGCTACTGGTCGAGCAAGCCGACACACGAATAGGAGATCGCCATGGCCCTCTTCAGCAAGTATCGCGATCATACGTATGATTTCGACGTTGTGATCGTCGGTTCCGGAGTAGCCGGCGCTCTCGCCGCCTGGAAGCTCTCCAGATATGATGACGACTACCGGATCTTGATCCTGGAAGCAGGGGACAATGGAATAAACGAGGGCCAGCGCGTGGAATTCCACCATGCCATGGACCGCCAGGGGAATCGCGGCGACATGTTCGCTCCGTATCTGGAGGTGGCAAGTCGCACGATGGTTCCATCGCCGGAGAAAGCTGCCGCCCCAAAGCCAGCACCGGGGCAACCTTTCGCCGAAAAGTACTATGACTACGGCGATACGCCTGACACCTTTCGAGCGGGCTACAACCGACTCGTCGGCGGGAGCACGTGGGCATGGCGCGGAAACTGTCCGCGGTTTCTGCCGACGGATTTCCGGCTCAAGAAAGAGTTCGGCGTTGGCCGCGACTGGCCGATCGATTACGACGACTTGGAAGACTACTACGTCGAAGCGGAATACGAGCTCGGCGTCTCTGGAAACCACGAAGAACTGGACGGCCTCTTTGGCGCCCATCGTTCCAGGCCGTTCCCGATGCCGGGCCAGGCGCTTACGTACAGCGACCAGTTGGTCAAGGCGCGTATCGAAGGGAAGAAGGTCGGTGACACCACCGTAAAGGTGACGACGACGCCGCAGGCACGGAATTCGCAGCCATACGATGGGCGACCGGCGTGCGAGGGACATTCGAACTGCATTCCTCTCTGCCCGAGCCACGCCAAATATGATGCGACCGTGCATTTGCGCCGGTTGTCCCGGAGCAGGAACGTCGAACTGCGCAGCGGGTGCGTCGTCACGCTTCTTTCGAAAGACGACAAAGGGCACGTTACGCGGGTCCACTACAGGAAATGGAATGCGCCGGGAATGCCCGATACCGTGGTCACCGCTCCGATAGTGGTCCTTGCGGCACATGCCGTCGAGACGCCGAAGCTCCTGCTGATGTCCAACTTGGCCAACTCCAGCGATCAGGTTGGCCGCAACCTCATGGATCACATCCAGTGGGAGGTTACCGCCCTGTTCGAGGAGCCGGTATACCCGTTCCGCGGCCCACAAAGCGTCACGGCAATCGAGAGTTTCAGGGAAGGCAAATTCCGCTCGCAGCGCAGCGGCTTCCGAATGACGATTGGGAACGACGGATGGGGACGCGCAGGTTCGCCGGCGAAGATCATCGATGAACTCTTGACGAAGAAGGTCTACGGACCGGACCTGCTTTCGCAGGCCAGCCACGAGATCACCAAGATGATCCGCTTGAGCTTCTCCACCGAAATGCTCCCCAGCCCTAACAATCGCGTCCAGGTTTCCAGCAAGGTTGACGATGCATTGAAGCTGCCGCGGCCACTGATCACCTTTGGCGTGGACGACTATTCGAAGGGGGGCTTGATGGCCGGCTTCGAAGCGTCGAAATCGCTCTTTCAATTGATGAACGCGACGCTGGCCGAGGCCACGCCGCCCGTGCAAGACGGCAAGCTGAATTGGAACACGGCAGCCCATATCATGGGCACGTGCGTCATGGGCAGCGATCCAAAGGATTCCGTCGTGGACGGCTGGGGCCGCTGTCACGATCACGAGAATCTGTTCATCGTGGGCTCAAGTGTTTTCGCGACTGGCGCCACCGCCAATCCGACCCTGACACTTGCGGCGATTACTCTGCGGACGGCCAAGGCGATACATCGCCAACTGAGGCATGGCCATCACAATTACGCGCTGGTCTGAACGGCATATGGACGGCACCTTCTTGTCGATCTCGGACGCGAGTCCGAGGCCATCATCATGGGTGCCCGGCGACGAAGGGGCGGGAGCGTTGCAGCCCCACAGGCAATGCCATGATCGCGCGCTGCCGCCACATTGCAGAAACTCTCAGCGCAAGCACAGCCGCGATGTCATGAACGGATTATTCCGACAGCTCACCGGGGGAACTTGCACGACGTGTACGAGATATCGGGATCAAGGATCGCTCTCAAGTACGAGACTGATCAATTGATAATCGTGCCGCGCTAAAGATGAACGGCAGAGATCGCCGCAGCATTATCCCGCGTCACCCCCCGAGAGGCCGCTGTTCCATACAGGTTTCGATGAGGACAACATAGAACTCGACATCCGCTACTCTTAGCCAGCTAAGGAGGGAAGGTTGGCCTAGGCTCATCCTGTCGAGCCGTTGGCTCAGCCGTTCCCCGTGTAGCGCAGGATGGCGCCGATGATGGCGTCGACCGGGCCGCCAAGCAGCCAGCCGATCACGTTCAGGTTCCGGCCGAGCTGATCGCCGATGATCGGCAGCACGAAGATCAGGCCAATGATGATCATCATGCCGTAGCCTTCCAACTGCGCCAGCGGCCGCGCCAGCACGTTGGGCAGGAGGCCGACGGCGACCCGGCCGCCGTCGAGCGGCGGCAGCGGGATCATGTTGAACACCGCCAGCACGACGTTGATGACGATGGCGTTCTCGAGATTGAGCACCGTCCATTGCTGCGCGCCGGCCGGCAGGAAGCCGACGGCGTGCGCCAGCAGCGCCGCCACGATCGCCATGGCGATGTTGATGCCGGGGCCCGCCGCCGCGACCAGCACCATGTCGCGCCGCGGATTCTTCAACGCGCGAAAATTGACCGGCACCGGCTTGGCGTAGCCGAACAGGAAGGGCGCGTGCAGGAACAACAGCAGCCCGGGCAGTAGGATGGTGCCGAACGGATCGACGTGCTTCAGCGGATTGAAGCTGACGCGGCCGAGGCGCCAGGCCGTGTCGTCGCCGCACAGATGCGCCACGAAGCCATGGCTCGCCTCGTGCAGGGTGATCGCCAGCAACACGGGCAGCACCCATGTCGAGGCCGTGTAGAGGGTGCTTGCCAGTTGTTGGTCCATTGGAAGCGCTGCGCCTAAGCCCTGACCGGCCGGACGTCCTGGTTGGTGAAAGGCGAGCCCTTCGGTGCCTGGATGACGATCATCGCCACGTTGGCGCTTAGATGGCAGGCGTTGCAGGCCGCCGTCAATCGCCCATAGGCCTCGTTGAAACGCGTGGCGTCGCCGGCCTTGGCCGCCTCGTCGACCGCGCCACCGGCTGGTGAAGGCCTTCAACGACTACGAACGCAAGAACGAGGCGCCTTGGCGCCGTTAGGACGGCTGCGTTGTCTTATGCCATCCTGCCGGTCGGCGACGGGCGGGAGGCCTTGCATGCTGTCGGCACAGGAGCGTCGGTTCATCGAAGCCCGACGGATCGGCCATCTGGCCACCGCCGATGCGAGCGCCGCGCCGCACGTCGTGCCGGTCTGCTTCGGGCTCTTGGATGACACGCTCTACATCACCATCGACCGCAAGCCTAAGCGCACCGACCGCCCGCTGAAGCGGCTGGCCAACATCCTCGCGAACCCGCAGACGGCCATCGTCTTCGACCACTACGACGAGGACTGGCGGCGGCTTGCCTGGGTGATGCTGCGCGGCCGGGCCGAGATCCTGGCCGACGGTCGCGAGCACGGCAGGGCCCAGGCGCTGCTGCAGGCACGCTATCGGCAGCTTGCCGCCATGGAGATCGCCGAGCTGCCCGTCATCGCCATCCGCGTCGAGCGGGTGGCGAGCTGGGGCGACCTCGGCGCCTGAGGCCGCGACGCCGAGTCGCTTTGCAGCCCGCGGTTGGGGTCGATATCTCCCCGCCCACAGCCCACCTTCCAGCGCCTCGCGTGTAGTCCGGGGACGTCTGGGCGGCAGCGACCGTATCCAATCCATGAGCGCGTGCCCGGCGCGTTTGTCCCGCACCCCGTCGCCGTTTTGGCGGGGGCATGCTCCGTTGATTTCGCTCCCGGGCGGTCACCTTCGCGGGTCGCCTCGCACCGAGCGACCAAGGCAGGTGATCTGATGCGTAAGGTGTTTGGTGGTTTGTTGGCTGCTGTTGCGGCCCTGCTGTTCGTAATGCCCGCCTGGTCGGCGGCCGATCCCGGACAATTTGTCAAAAACGTGACTGGTCAGTTGGCCGATATCGCGCGGACCAAGAGCGGCACCAGCCGCGATGCCGCCGTCCGTGAGGTGCTGCGCAACAATTTCGATCTCGCCCACATGGCGCGGGTGGCGCTGGGCAGCCATTGGAACGAGGCCAGCGAGCCGCTGCGCGCGCGCTTCCTGGCGGCGCTGGAAGCGGCCGAAGCGCGGGCTTATGGCGAGCGGCTGACCAAGCTTGCCGCCTGCGACGTCACCATCGACAAGGTCGATGTGAAGGGCAACGGCGTGTCGCTGGTCAAGGCTGTGTTCACGCAGGCCAACGGCTCGACCACCCGCATCGAGTGGGAAGTGCACGACACGGGCCGAGGCGCGCGCATCGCCGACCTGAAAGTGGCCGGCGTCAGCATGTCCCAGATCAAGCGCTCCGAGTTCGCGCTCTACATCCAGAGCAACGGCGGCCAGGTCGAGCCGCTGGTCAAGGAACTGGAAGCCCGCGCCGTCCGCTGACCTCGCGTCAGCGATGCGGCCGGATGTCGTTGTTGACCTTCCGGTCACCTGCCGCCCAGCGCCGCAACGTCTCGTGCGCCGTCGTGCGCTGGCGGGCGGCGATCTCGCCGGCATCGGGCGGGTCGGAAGTGAACTCGACCAGCAGCCCGTCGGGATCCTGGACGTAGATCGACTTGCAATAGCCGTGGTCGACTTCGCGCACCTTGAGGCTGGCCGCTTCCAGCCGTTGCTTGATTGCGCGCTGCGCCTTGTCGGTGACGGCGAGCGCGATATGGATGAAGGTCGGCTGCTTCTTCGCCTGGTAGGCGGCCGCCGCCTCGGGATCGGCGAAGTTGAAGAAGGCGAGCGCACCGCCGTCGCCGATACCGTAGAAGGCATGGCTGTAGCTCGTGCGCCGGCCGGGGAATTCCGGAAACTCCGCCTCCTCGATCCAGGCCGCGAGCAACGGCAGGCCGACGATGTCCTCGTAGAAGTGGCGGGTGCGCTCCTGGTCGGCGCAGACATAGGCGTTGTGATGCAGCCGCAACGGCAAGGCGCTCATCTGGGCCTCTCCTCTTCCTGACCGCAGGGAACGCGAAACTTACCCCTTTGCGCGGGTCACAGCAAAGCCACCGAGGGCCGGGACCGTTCCAGGGCATCGTTGTGGCAAGCGTGAACCGTGCCCGGCGGTCAAACAGGGGGAGGTTGCAATGTCGATAGCCAGGAAGGCCGGTGTGGTCATCGGCGTGCTGGGCGTTGCCACGGCGGCGGCGACGACGGTCGAGGCCGGCGAAGGCAACGGCCGCAAGCGCTACCGCGAGTCACCGGTCTATATCGTCGAGCAGCCTGTCGTCGTGCAGCGCTCGCCTGTCTACATCGTGCAGCCGCCACCGCCGCCGGTGATCTATGCGCCGGCGCCGACCTACTACGAGCCGATGTACCCGCGCTACGATCGCTACGACCGCTATCCGCAGAGCCCCAGCGTCAACATCAACATTCCGCTGCGGTAGGACTTAAGCCACAACTCATGTTCCTCTCCCCCGCTAGGGGGAGAGGTTAGGTGAGGGGGCGTCGAAGATTGTCTGTAAACCCCCCCCCCACCCCCCCCCCCCCACCGGGGGGGGGGGGGCGGGGGGGGATGTTTCGCCCCCCCCCCCCCCCCCC
>Ga0081539_10006222_pt1 | contig 11572 bp, 10 predicted proteins | sample TabmetS4T2R2_FD_71023 | JGI IMG/M metagenome (GOLD analysis project Ga0081539, IMG submission 71023) | Tabebuia heterophylla rhizosphere microbial communities from the University of Puerto Rico - S4T2R2 | ecosystem: Host-associated > Plants > Roots > Rhizosphere ...
GCCGCAATGAGCTGGCGTGTATAGGGATGCCGCGGGCGCTCGAGCACCGCCTCGGCGGTCCCCTCCTCGACCACGCGTCCGTTTTGCATGACGGCGACGCGATCCGCGATCTCAGCCACCACGCCGAAGTCATGCGTGATGAAAAGAACGGCCGTGCCCTTGCGCTGCTGCAGATCGCGGATCAGCGCCAGGATTTGCGCCTGCGTGGTGACGTCGAGCGCCGTCGTCGGCTCGTCGGCGATCAGCACGCGCGGGTCGAGCGCGAGCGCCATCGCGATCATGGCGCGCTGACGCTGGCCGCCGGAGAGCTCATGCGGATAGGCGCGCGCCGCCGATCGCGGGTCGGGAATGCGTACCTCTTCGAGCAGCGCCTGGACGCGCGCCGCGATCTCTCCGTTCGACAGATCGGTGTGAACGCGGAACATCTCGCCGATCTGATCGCCGATGGTGCGCAGCGGATTGAGCGCCGTCATCGGCTCCTGGAAGATCATCGCGATGCCGGCGCCGCGCACTTTCCGCATGTCGGCTTCGTTCGCCGCCGCAAGATCCAGGCCCTCGAACAGGATACGCCCGGCCTCGATCGCGACGCCGCCCGGCAAGAGGCGCATGATCGCATTCGCCGCCATCGACTTGCCCGAGCCGGACTCGCCAACGAGACAGATGATCTCGTTGGGCGCGAGCGCGAGCGAGACGTCCTGCAGCGCATGGGGACGATCCGCGCCCGGCGGCAGCCGCACGCTCAAGCCTTCGAGCGAGAGAACCGCGCTCATCTCGCTTTCAGCCTCGGGTTCAGCGCGTCATTGAGCCCCTGCCCGACCAGCGAGACGCCGAGCACCGTGATCAGGATGGCAACCCCGGGGATGGCCGAGACGTACCATTGGACGCGCAGCACATCGCGGCCAAGGCCGATCAGGTTGCCCCAGGACGCGATGTTCGGGTCCGACAGCTTGATGAACGCGAGCGCGGCCTCGAGCACGATCGAAACACCCATCACGACGCTCGCGTAGACGATGATCGGCGGCAGTGCGTTGGGCAGGATCTCGCCGAAGATGAGCGCGGCATCGCGCAGCCCGAGCACGCGGCCTGCCTGTACGAACTCGCGATTGCGCAGCGAGAGAAATTCCGCGCGCGTGAGCCGCGCCGGCGCCGGCCAGGACACGATGCCGATTGCGACCGTGACGGTCGTGATGGTCGAACCGAACACGGCGACCAGGACTAGCAGCAGCAGGAAATTCGGCAAGGTCTGGAACGCCTCGGTGATGCGCATCAGGATGTTGTCGACCCAGCCGCCGTAGTAGCCGGCACAGGCGCCGATCACGACGCCGATGATGACCGCGATCACGGTCGCGACCAGCCCGATCAGCAGCGAGAAGCGCGCACCGTGAAAGATCTGCGCCGCGATGTCGCGCCCGGAATTGTCGGTGCCGAGCAGGAAGCGCGCGTCCTGCAACGGCCAGATCAGCGGCCGACCTGCCAGGCTCAAAGGATCGCGCGGATAGAGCCAGCCGGCACTCGCCGCCATGGCGAGGACGGCAAGCAGCAGAATGAGCCCGAGCACGGCCGGCGGGCTGCGAAAATATCGCCGGAGCGCCTCCATGGCCTAACCTTCCGCCGTGATGCGCGGATCGAGCCGCGCATAGGCGAGGTCGACGATGAAGTTGATCAGGATGACCAGCAGCGCCGAGACGAATACGATCCCGAGCAGCGTGTTGAGATCGCGCTGCACCACGGACTCGTAGGCAAGGCGTCCGAGTCCTGGCAGCGAGAACACGCTTTCGACCACCACCGAGCCGCCGAGCATGGTGCCGGCTTGCAGCCCGATCAGCGTCACCATCGGAAGCAGCGCATTGCGCAGCACATGCCGTACGACGACGCTCGTCTCGTCGAGCCCTTTGGCGCGCGCGGTGCGCACGAAGTCGAGGTTCAGCACCTCGAGCATCGAGGCGCGCATGATGCGCAGGTAAATGGCGAGAAAGATGAGCCCGAGCGTCAGCGACGGCAGCACGAGATGGCGCGCGATGTCGATCGTGCGCGAGAGCCCGGTCTGCACCAGCGTGATGTCCTCGAAGCCGCCGGCCGGCAGCCATTGCAGGTAGATCGAGAAGACCACGATCGCCATCAGGCCGAACCAGAACGACGGCGTCGCGTAGAAGATGAGCCCGAGCGTCGAGATCAGCGTGTCCGGCCATTGGTTGACGCGGCGCGCCGCGATCACGCCGAGCACGAGCCCCGCAAAGAACGCGAACGACAGCGCCGACGTCATCAGCAACAAGGTCGCGGGCAGGCGCTCGGCGATGACGGTGACGACCGGCTTGCCGTAGATCGCCGAGAAGCCGAGGTCGAAGCGTACCAGCCGCCACAGATAGTTGACGAGCTGCATCGCGACCGAGACGTCGAGGCCGTAGAAGCGGCGCAGCTCCTTGGCGAGCTCGGCGTCGCCGCCGCCCCCCATCTGTGCGATCAGCGCATCGACCGTATCGCCGGGCGCGAACTGCAGCAGCAGGAAGATGCCGATCAGGATCAGAAACAGCGTCGGAATCGAGGCCGCAAGTCGCCGGCCGGCGAGTTTCAGGATGCGCATCGGGTCACATCGTGCCGCTCACTCGGCGAGCCACAGATCGTGCCAGCTCGATGAGCCCCAGCGCGGCGTGTTGGAGTGATTGCGCGCCTTGGCCGAGATCACCGTGACGAAGATCTGCTCGATCGGAGTCCAGATCGGCAGCTCGCTGTTGGCGCGGCGCACGAACTCGCCGTAAAGCGCCTTGCGTTTGCCCGGATCCACCTCGGTCGCGGCATCATCGATGATCTTGTCGATCACCGGATCGGTCCAGTCCCACTGATTGGTCCACGGCGCGCCTTTCGGCTGGCCGGAGCGGTACCAGACCGTGGTCGAGACCGCCGGGTCGTTGCGGTACTGATGCCAGCCGCTGGCGAGATCGAAGGCGTGCTCGTCATAGACCTGCTTGAGGAAGCCGCCGGCGTCGTTGCGCACGACATCGACCTTGATGCCGACTTCGCCGAGCGATTGCTGAATGAAGGTCGCGAACAGCGAGATGTCCTCGCCCCAGGGCGCCGGCAAGAGACGCAGCGAGAGGCGCGTGCCGCCGGCCGCCTTGTAGCCGGCTTCGTCGAGCAGCTTGGCGGCGAGCGCCTTGTCGTAGGGATACTGCGGGCCGTTGTCGGACGGATAGAAGTCGGTCGAGACCGACGGGATCGGGCCGGTGCCGCGCTTGGCGAAGGCACCGAGGAAGTTCTCGATGAAGAACGGGATGTTGAGCGCATGCGCGATGGCGCGGCGCACGCGAACGTCGGAAAGCTCCTTGCGGCGGAAATTGAACTCGATCGTGTTGGTGCGCGCGTTGCCCTCGTTGCCTTTGGTCGACACGACGAAGCGCGGGTCCTTGCCGAGCCGCGCCAGGTCGGAGATCGTGAGCGCCGAGAACGGGCTGTAGTGGATCTGCCCCGCCTCCATCTGGGCCGCCGCGGCGGAGCGGTCGGTCACCACGCGCCACACGATGCGATCGAGATAAGGCGCATTCGGCCGCCAATAGTTCGGATTGCGGTCGGCGATGATGTATTGGCCGCGCTCGTACTGCACGAACTTGAAGGGGCCGGTACCGACCGGCGCGAGATTGAGCGGGTTCTGGCGGATGTCGCCCTTGTCCTCGTAGAGGTGCTTCGGCGACACGTAGCCGAGATCGGGGAGCGCGCGCAGCAGCAGGTTGAGCGGCATCGGCCGCTCGTAGCGAAACACCGCGGTGTTGGCATCCGGCGTGTCGACCGCGGTGAGGAAGAGCTGCAGCGTGGTGCCGTAGTTGAGGATCTTCTTCCACATGTTCATGGCGGTGAACGCCACGTCGGCCGAGGTGAACGGCTTGCCGTCATGCCAGGTCACGCCCTGACGCAGCTTGAACGTGATGGTCTTGCCGTCCGGTGCCGCCTCCCAGCTCTCGGCGAGCACGCCGACCGGTTGACCGTTCGCGTCGAGATCGACCAGCGGCTCCTGGATCTTGCCGCCGACGATGTAGACGCCGGTCGACGCCTGCAGGCTCGGATTGAGCTGGCGCTGCTCGGCCGGGAAATGCACCGTGAACACGCCGCCCTTGCGCGGCGCCGCCTGCGCGAAGGACAGCTCCGGGCGAACGACATTCGCCGCGATGGCGGCGCTCGTCATCAGCACGGCGCGGCGGGTGAGATTCATGGGGAGGCTCCTTGGAGGAAGAAAGCTGTTAGCTCGCGAAGCTGACGACCACGCCATTCGCGGCGCCCGCCGGCACGCTGACCATTCCGTTGTGCGCGATGCCGGCGCCGCCCAGCGCTTTCGTAGCGGCGGCGAGATCCGAGGTGCCGAGCACCAGGGCGGCGGCGCCGTCCGGCGCCGCGCCGGTGCGCACGGCTTCAGGATAGCGCCGCGCGAACGTCGCGGCATCGTAAAAGAGAAAGTCCGCACGCTTGCCGCCCGACGGCACGCGCCAAATCTTGTCGTTAGAAGAGCCATCCGCGACGGAAACCGGCTCGTCGATCAGCCGGCTCATATGCGCGGCGGCGACCTTCGGATCGGCAGAGAGAATCTCGATCGTCGCGATGCGCGTCGCGCCGTTGGCATGCTGCTGCAGCTCGGGGATCCAGACCGTGTTCCGCGTCAGATGCTGGCACGCGAAGATGCGCATGCCGCCCGGGCTCTCGCTCAGCGGCCAACGAAACACGTTGAACTTGGCTTCGCCCTTCTGCCCGTTCGGCAGATCGACCGGGCGACCGAAATGTACCGGCCCGAGCGGCTCGAACCCGCGGCTCTTCAGGTCCGCGGCGCCGGCGGCGGCATCGTCGGTGGTGAAAGCGGTACGTTCGATGCCTTCGCGCTTTGCCAGAAATTCGCGCGTCGCCTTGTTCTGCTCCGTCTCATGCAGCACGCCGAGCAGCTCGAGGTAGTCGTCGCCGAACATGATGGTGTAGTTGCCCGAGCCCATCTGCGGCGAATGCGTGCCGCGCGGCGAGAGCGTGAAGCCGAGCTTGCGCCATTGCGCCGCCGCCGCATCGAGATCACGCACCGTGACAACGACGTGGTCGGCACCCAGAATATGCTTCAGCGGCATCACGCGTCCTTTCTCGGCTCGCAACCGGCGCACCCCGGTACAACCATGGCTCTCTGTTGCAGCGCACACCTTGCGCAGATGACATAAAAGTTTCAATCCCACGCTTTGCAAGGGAGCCCATCGTGACGTTCATTCGCCTCTCGGGCCGATCAGTGAAATGCCATTCTCTGCGCACGACCTGCGCCGACATGCCTCGCGCTTGAGCAGATTCCATCGATCATGAGCATCGCGTCGAACCCCAAGGTCGCATGGCCGCCGTCGCTCTGGGCTGCAACCGCGCCCGCAGGCCCCGCGCTGCCGGCGCTCGCCGGAAGCGAGCGCGCCGACGTCATTATCATAGGGGCAGGCTTCACCGGACTCTCGACCGCGATCCATCTGCGCGAGCTCGGCGTCGGCGCGACCGTGATCGAAGCCGCCGAGCCGGGCTGGGGCGCGTCGGGTCGCAACAACGGTCAGGTCATTCCGACGCTCTCCGGACATGACCCTTCCGCGATGGTGCAGCGCCACGGCGCAGCGGGCGAGCGGTTCAATGCCCTGTTGCGCGACAGCGCCGCCTATCTGTTCGACCTCGCGCGCCGATACGACATCGCGGCCGAAGCCGAGCAGAGCGGCTGGGTGCAGCCGGTGCATTCGCCAGGCCGCTTCAAGCTTGCCGAGAAGCGCGTGAAGGAATGGTCCGCGCTCGGCGCACCGGTCGAGCTGCTCGACCGCGCCGCAGTGTCAAAAATGCTCGGCTCGGAGGCGTGGTTCGGCGGCTTCTGGAATCGTACCGGCGGTCACATCAATCCGCTCGCGTTGACGCGCGGACTTGCACAGGTGGCGCTGAAACTCGGCGCCGTCATCTATGCGCGCTCGCCTGTCGTGTCATTTGAGCATGCGGGCGGACGCTGGAGCGTGAGGACCCAAAACGGATCGGTGACCGCGCCGGCGCTCGTGCTCGCCACCAACGCCTATACGGGCGAGTTCGCGCCGCTCGCGCCTGACATTGCCCGCGAAGTCATCCCGGTGCTGTCGTGGCAGATGGCGACCAAGCCGATCAGCAACAATGTCGCCAGGACCATCATTCCGGATCGGCAGGCGATGTCGGATACGCATCGCGAGCTCTATTTCGCGCGCTGGGATGCGCGCAACCGGCTCGTCACCGGCGGCGCCGCGATGCTGCCGGGCGACGGCGGCGCCAACCTGCGCCCGCCGATCGCCGATCGGTTGCGGCGAATCTGGCCGCAGATCGGCGAGGTTGCATTCGACTATGTGTGGTCCGGCTATGTCGGCATGACGCCGGACCGTCTGCTGCGTCCGGAAGTGCCGGGCTTTCCGCGCGTGCATCGGCTCGGGCCGAATGGCTACGCCTGGGTCGGCTGCAACGGACGCGGCGTGGCGCTCTCGATCTCGCTCGGCCGCGAGCTCGCGCGCGCAACACAAGGCGCGCCGGTCGCGGCGCTCGCCCTGCCGCTGTCCGAGCCGCGGCCGTATCCGCTGCAGGGCCTCATGCGCAAGATCGCGCCGCTCGCGCTGCCGCTCTATCGCCGGCTCGACGCGCGGGAGATTTAGGGCGCGTATGCGAAGATGATCAGCCTATCGATGTCCGCTTCCGCTCCAACAGCGGCGCAAAAGCGTACATTCCCAGATCGCTGCTTTGGGCCAATTCCAGACATCCGAAACGATGTCCGATCAGTCGGGGCAGAACTGTTTGACCTTCATTTTTTTCGACCACGCCGGTTTGGCGTCGGCGCCGGGCGCAGTGAGCACCGCTTCGATGACGAAGTCGAGACAGCCAATGAAGTCCTGGTCAGGTGCGAGGGTCGCCGTCCACGGAGCGCCGCCGTTTACCTTCCCGGTGAGGCGCTCGGATTTTTTCGGCGCCGCCTTGGGGCCGTCGTAGTCGGTCCAAGAGGTAACGAGGCGAACCGCGTAGGGCTCAGGGCGCGCTGCGCCGAGAACGGAGACCTTGCACTCGACGGGGTACTCGAGGCGGATTCGTTTAGCCGGGAGTTTGGTGCGCTGGCCCTCCTCAACCGCCTCGCAGCTGAGGGTGGCCTTCAGGTTGGGCTCGGCGGCGAAAGCCAATCCTGGGGCGGCCAGCATGCTGAGCGCGGTGATCATTCGCATGGCGTGATCCGCTTGGTTGAGCGATTCGAGCGTATCAAGGCAGGGTGCACGCAAAACGTCAATTCGAATTAGAAGCAGACTTCGATGCTCGTCTTCCCAGTGTCCGGATGGGGTCAACAGCACCGTTTCCGCGACGGCCGCGCTACTTCCGCTTGCCCCCAATAGCCGACGAATCATTGCATCGCAGCGAACCGACGTTAGGGCGATGAACGGACTCGTGTCGCGCAGCACAAACACGCTCGGCTCCTCCGAAGGGCCTCAACAGCACCTCTTCAGTAGCCCCACGCGCTGGTGGAGGAGCCGTCCCCAGTATCACAAGCTGACGTAACTGCTCGAATCGTGAGCACCGCCAAGCCTCGGGCTCGCGAGCCTGTTAGCCTCCATTTGGGGGGCAGCAATGAACCGTCGTACGCTGCTTGCAACACTAGGGGCTGTGCCGATCGGGTCCTTCGTGGCGCAGATCCCGCGGACTTGCCAGTACATGTGCCAACGAGCGTCGATATCGTAGTGAACCTCAAGACCGCCAAGGCGCTCGGGCTCGCTATCCCGCCGAGCCTTCTGTCTCGAGCTGCCAGAGTGATCGAGTAGGGTTGATCGGATTTGCATTCGGCTCGCTTGCCGGTGAATGACCGCTTCGGGTCAGAAGCTGAAAGCAACCCATGGAGCATAACAAGTCCGCGTTGAGACTAAGAGCGGACTCTGTGTTCCTTCCACTCTGACCTTCCCTCTTTCGGCGGAAAAAAGAGCTGCCTATTCAGGCGCCGGCACGGGCCATCAGAAACGCCGGCACCAGCAGCGGCGCGAGGCGCTCGACCGGCGCGACGTGCTCCTCGCGATAGAAATGCTCCGGCGCGAGCAGGTTGATGGTGCCGATGACCTGCCCGTCATAGACCGCCGGCACGTTGATGACCGAGCCGAGGCCCATGCTGAAGATCAGCTCGTGATCGAAGAAGGCCCAGCGGATCGCCGCCTTGTCGGGGCCGAGAAATGATTTCTTGCCCTTGAGCACATGGTCGCCCCACGGCGTCGCATTCATCGGCTTGCGCCCGAAGACCGGATATTCGGCCGGACGATTGGAATAGACGCGCGCGACCTCGTCGCCGTCGAGATAGAGCAGCGTGAACAGCTCATGCCCGACGAGGCGCGCGGTCGCGGCCTCGAAGGCGCGGAACAGCGTGTCCGGCTGTCCGGGTTCGGCGAGCAGACGCGAGAGCGTAACGAGATCATCCGACATGCGACAGCCTCAGGATTTGGCAGAATGCCTCGGTGGTGCTTTCGGGATGCGCTCGGGCAACAGCCCTTCAGGGCGCAGATGCAGCACCAGGATCAGCGCGAGGCCGACGAGAATCTCGCGCATCGCGGCGACCTGCACCGGCTGCAGGCCGGGCAGCCATTCGGTCGCAAAGCGCGTGCCTTCGAGAAAGATCACGACCGCGTAGGCGCCGAGGACGGCGCCGCTCGGCCGCCCGACGCCGCCGGCCGTCACGGCGAGGAAGATGTAGATCGTGATCAGCGGCTGGAAATGATCCGGCGACACGTAGGACTGAAAATGCCCATAGAGCGCGCCGGCAAGCGCCGCAATCGCGGCGGAGAGCGCGAAGGCTTGCCATTTGAAGCGCAGCACGTCCTTGCCGGCAAACGCCGCGAGCTGCTGGTCCTCGCGGATCGCCTTCATGGCGCGCCCATAGGGCGAGGCATCGAGCCGACGCAGCAGCGCGTAAACTGCAAGGACGATGACCGATACCAGCGCGAGGTAGAACAGGTTGAAGCCTTCCAGCCCGAGCTCGGCCTTCAGCGGCGCCTTGATGCCGGAGATGCCGTCGGAGCCCTTGGTGAGCCAGCGCTCGTTGAGCGCGATGAGCCGGATCACCTCGGCGAACCCGAGCGTCACGATCGCGAGATAATCATCGCGCAGCCGCAGTGTCGCGAACGTGACCACGAGGCCGACGACCGCGCCGACGACGAGCGCGCTCGCCCACCCGATCAGCACCGGCGCGCCGGCGCCGGTGGCGATCGCCGAGGCATACGCGCCGACCGCGAAGAAGCCAGCGAGCCCGAGATTGACGAGGCCCACGCCGCCCCAGATCAGGTTGAGGCTGAGGGCGAGCAGCGCATAGATGCCGCAGATCGTCAGCGTGAAGATGGCGTAGGAGAGCATCAGGTCGCCCTCTCGCCGAGAATGCCGCGCGGCCGAAACGTCAGCATCACCAGGATCGCCACGAAGCCGACCGCGGTGCGATAGGTCGCGGGCGCGACGATCAGCGCGAGCTCCTCGGCAAGCCCGAGCGCGAGCGCGCCGACCACCGCGCCGGGGATCGAGCCAAGCCCGCCAAGCACCGCGGCGGCGAACACTGCGAGCAGCACGCGATAGCCGGTCAAGGGATCGATCGAGGTATCAAGCCCGATCAGCACGCCGCCCGCGCCCGACAATCCGGCGCCGAGAAACACCGTCACGATCGCGATGCGCGCGGGATCGATGCCCTTCAGCCGCGCAAGGTCCGGATTGTCGGCGACAGCGCGCATCGCCTTGCCGAAACGCGTGTAGGCGAGAAACAGGAACATCGCCGCCATGATGGCGAGTGCCAGCGCCAGGCTCTGCAGCTGCTGCGGGCCGATGCGCAATTCGCTGAAGCGCAGGTCGCGCATCAGCGGCAGGTCGTAGCCGCGCATGTCGTTGCCGAAGAAGAAGCGAACGATGTTCTCGAGCACGAGGTTGAGCGCGATCGACGCGATCGCGACCGCCAAGGCGCCGGCGCCGCGCAAGCCGCGCAGCGCGGTCTCCTCGGCGACGACGCCGACGAGGCCTGCGATCAAAAAAGCGATCAGCAGCGCCGGAATCACCGCGAGCCCAAGCGTCGTGTTCGCCCACCAGGCCGCAAAGGCGCCGATCGTCGCATACGAGGCGACGGCGAAATTCGGAAAGCGCAACACCGCGAAAATCGCCGTGAAGCCGATGGCCGGGACCGCGATCAGCGTCCCGGCCATCACGCCATTGATCAGCGCCTGCAGAATGATCACGCTCACGCGATCCGGATGAGTCCGATCTTGCCGCTCTGCACCTGCTCGTAACGGAATTTGCAGTCGACGATGTCGCCGATGTCGGTGAAGTCGCACGGACCGCTGGCGCCGTCATAGTCGATCGGCTGCTTGGCGGCGATCGCCTTCAGGCCGTCGAGCGCGTTGTCGATCTTGGCGCCGCCCGCCGCCTGGCTGACCTTGCGCACATTGTCCTTGATCGCGGTCCCCGAGGCGTCGCCCGCGAGCGCGATCGAAAGCAGCGCGAGGTTGATGTGATCATAGATCTGCGTCGTGTAGGGATCGGGCGCGGTCACGCCGATCAGCTTGACCAGTCGGTCGTAGGCCTTCGAGCCTTCGGCCGGCGACGGCGAGATCGTGAAGATCTTCTCGACCACCTCCGCCGGCACGCTCTCGACCAGCTTCTGGTTGACCGAATAGCCGAACGCGATCTTCAGGCCCGAAAAGCCGGCGCGGAACACGTCTTTCAACAGCACCGTCGTGTCGGGCGTGTAGCCGCCGAACACGATCGCATCCGGCTTGAAGCGCAGGATCTCGTCGACCTCGGTGCGATAGGACGGCTTCTTGTCGTCATAGATCAGCGAGGAGGTTTCGCCGCCGCCCTTCTTCACGGCTTCGGCAATGTTGTCGAACTGGCTCTTGGTGAACGGCGTCTGCGGCGCGACGCAGAACACGCGCTTCGCGCCCTGCGCGATCGCGAACTCGCCGAACTTGCGCCCCTGCAGCGTGGTGTTCGGCTGGGTGCGGATCAGATAGCCCTGATGCGGCAGCTGCGTGATCGAATCCGCGCCCGAGACGGTCGCGAGGAACGTCTTCGATTCCCAGCACAGCGGCGCGACCGCGGTCGTCACCGACGAGGCCCAGGTGCCGAGGATGGCACAAACTTTATCGACGTCGATCAGCTTGCGCGCCGCGCGCACGCCGGCTTCCGGATTGGTCTGGTCGTCCTCCGACACGACCTCGATCTTGCGCCCGAGCACGCCGCCGGCGGCGTTGACTTCGTCGACGACCGCCTTGACGGCCTTCACCATCACGGGCCCGTACGGGCCGCCGGCGCCGGTCAGCGGCGTTAAGGTGCCGATCTTGATCGGCCCGCCCTGCGCCCATACGCCGCGTGGAAATGCCGACAGGCCCGCAAGCGCCGCGGCGCCGGTCAGCAGGTGACGTCGGTTGAGTGTCGAAATGATCATGGCTGAAGTCCTCGCACGGGTTGCGGATTGATTGCGCACATTATGAACCGCCAAGAAACAGGCGGCGAATCTCAGGACTGTTTGCAAGCTCCGGGCCGGCGCCTTCCCGGCTGTTGCGGCCGGAGGCCCGCACATAGCCGCGCG
>Ga0081539_10006223_pt1 | contig 11572 bp, 13 predicted proteins | sample TabmetS4T2R2_FD_71023 | JGI IMG/M metagenome (GOLD analysis project Ga0081539, IMG submission 71023) | Tabebuia heterophylla rhizosphere microbial communities from the University of Puerto Rico - S4T2R2 | ecosystem: Host-associated > Plants > Roots > Rhizosphere ...
GAGGCGACAGGCAAGCAGAGCCCACTACTCGACATAGCCATAGAGCTGGAGAAGCGCGCCCTCGACGACGACTACTTCACCAGCCGCAAGCTGTATCCGAACGTGGACTACTGGTCCGGCATAATCTACGAGGCCATGGGCATCCCCACGGACGCATTCACCGTGATGTTCGCCATCGGGCGCACGCCAGGATGGACGGCCCAGTGGCTCGAGCTCATGGACGATCCCGAGTTCAGGATCGCGCGCCCGCGCCAGATCTACACCGGCCCCCGCGAGGCCGACTACGTGCCAATGGACCAGCGGTAAAAGCATGTGTGGAGAGCCGGACAGGCCAGCGGCCTGTCTGGTCTCGCGCTGACAGAGGGTAGCCATCGGGCAAAACCCGTGGGGCCGGCCATGTCTCGCCGGGCCTCGAACGCCGCCTCCCGGTTCCTGATCGCATTGCGGGGCGCCTGGCTTCGAGCAACGAACGAATGGCAGGCGGGCGGGTGCTCATCGATCCATAACGCCCCTCTAATGTAGCTCTCAGGTTTCGATGGGATACTCCATATCGCGGGATCGAAGAGCGGTGGAGGAAACCTGGTGGATATTGGAATCTCGTCTGCACTTGGTCGTGGTGAGATACGGCTTTCAAGGGGAGAGTCGTGGGTAACAGGCACGTGAGGCTAGTTGTGCAGGCCGGCACGCTCGTCTTGATGTTGGCGGTCATGACGGTGGGCGCGTGCGGCCCTGATACCGGGGCAGGGGAAGATGGGCGTTCTCCCGACGCATTAGGGCAGGCCAGCCAGGCGGCATCCGGCGTGGGTGACGCTGGATCCAGGATGATCCCCCAGCCGCTAATTCCCAGCGATATGAAGGTCGCGCCGGAGGTTGAACGGGTGGACCTCACCGTGCCAACCTTCTCGAACCCAACGCGCGTCACGAACCCACTTTTCCCGGTCTCCAGGCAGGACTCGATCTTGATGGTAGGGCATGTCGACGGCGAGCCGTTTCGAACCGAGGTGACCCTGTTGCCTCAGACCAGGATCGTCGAATGGCAGGACCAGCGGATCGAGACGCTCGTCTCCCAGTACACGGCCTATCTCGACGGGCGCGTCCAGGAGGTGGCGTACGACCTGTATGCCCAGGCTGATGATGGATCCGTGTGGTATTTCGGGGAGGATGTCGCGGACTTCGAGGATGGCGCGATCTTGACCAAAGAAGGTACCTGGCTCGTCGGCAAGGACGGTCCGGCCGCCATGATCATGCCCTCCAACCCCAGGGTCGGGGATGTCTACCGGACCGAGAACAGTCCAGGCATCGCGTTCGAGGAGGTGAGGGTCAGATCCATAGACGAAACCCTCGACGGTCCCCTTGGTCCGGTCGAGGGAGGGCTCGTCGCCGAAGAACACCACATGGACGGGAGCACGGAGGACAAGCTTTTCGGTCCGGGTTATGGCGAGTTCTACACGTCTGACGGTAGCGACGTGGAAGCCCTCGCCCTCGCCGTTCCGACCGATGCTCTGCCCGGGCCGCTGCCCGAAGAACTCGACACGCTGCACGGCCGCGCGCTCGGCATCTTCGACGCGGCAAAGGCGGGGAACTGGAGCGTATCCTCCGTCGCCGTACACGAGATGACCGCTGCCTGGAAGTCCTACAGAACTGGCGATGTCCCCAGGAGGATCGAGCCTCTCATGAACCACGCCCTCGCCAGGCTTACGGATGCCGTCAACGAGCGGGATTCGGAGCGGGCTCGTCAGGCGGCCCTGGATGTCGCCATGTGGAGCCTGGATCTTCAGCTTCAGTACAGGCCGCAATCCGATGTGGACCTTGCGCGCATGGATCTCTGGTCAGCACAACTCGTGCTGGATGCGGCGGCGGACGACACCGGCGCGGTCGGCGGGGATGTATTCACCATTGCGTACATCCGGGACCGTGTCCTGGATACGCTGCACGGCGCCGATGTTGTTCGTATGGATACGGAAGTCCAGCACCTCCAGGTGGCGGTCGCTGACCACGACCTCGCAGCCGCATCCGACGCCGCCGGGCGTCTCCGGCATCTTCTCGACGAGCAGAGGACCTGATGCGTGTGACTCCAGGTGGTCGGGCAAACTGCGTCCCCCGGTCCTTCGCATGTTTATCCGTCGCCAGTGCTCGGGTACGCAGTCCTCGAAGACGCAACCGTTCCGAGAGGAGAAACCGTGGCCAGCGACGACCGGCTCAGGGAACTCGAAGAGAAGTACGAAGACTACAAGGTCTACGATAACCAGGGTAGCAAGATCGGCAAGGTAGACGACCTGTTCATAGACGAGACCGACCGCGAGGAGTACATCGGGGTGAAGATGGGCTTCTTCGGCATGAGGTCGACCCTGATCCCAATGGAGATCGTCCGGGTCAACGAGGCGGATCGCGCCATCGAAGTCTCAGAATCCAAAGACCGTGTCAAGGACGCGCCCAACTTCGACGATGACGACGACATAACGACGGAGTACGAGGAGCGAATCCGCAGCCACTTTGGCCTTGAGACCCACCCTACTTCCAGGGGCAACTACGGTTCAACATCCGCCGGTACGACGTCGGACGAAGCAACGAGAGAACATCAGGCGACTGGCACGGAGGACGGTGCGGATGTGGATCGGCCTGCGGTCGAAACGTCAACAGGTAGCGCGGCGTCGGGCGAACCCGCAGATGGCGAGGCTTCGGAAGATGCCGGTGAATCGGCCCTGGGTAGCGAGACACAGGGAAACCCGATCAGCCGCCAGACCGAGGAGACCGAGACCTTCCAAGAGGGCGGGCGCACTAAGATCCGGCGCCGCATCGTGCGCGAAGAGATCGAAGACGCCGACCAGGGTACTGAGCGCACCGAGTAGCGTCACGCGTACATAGAGATCGCAGACGCGGGATCGGCCCGGTCCCCTCATTCTGTTGAATGCAGTTCCAGCTTACGCCTACAGCGGCCATTCTCCCCCGGGCAGGTAGTTTCCGGCGGGACGTTCTACGGTGTAAGCCCAGGCCAAGAGGGATTCGCCGTCCGCATGAACGGGGATCAGAACCCGCTGGTACAGGCCCGGTTCGCCCGGCCTGAATCCTTCCAGGCCGTCAAGTGCCGGGAGCTGCGCCTTCGGGTCGTCGAAGGTTAGCAACTCGCCATGCGCCACGGATTTTGACGGGAGAATCATCCTGACTTCGGAACGTTGTTTCCCAGCATCGCCCGCATAATCCCCCGTCCCGACGGCCAGGATGGTCTCTTCCGGGACCACGAGGGCAGGGAAGCCGAACGGCAAGTCGTAGAGCCATCCGCAAACCTCCGCTTCGCGCACGTCGAGCGCCCCATCGCAGTAAGGGGCGTGGTTGCGCTGTCCGCGCTTCAGGGTGCCATAGACGAAGATGTTGAAGAGCGAGGATTCCACGGCCTCAGTGTACGATCGGCCCGTGCGTTACGCTAATCGAGAGTCGCCGATGAACGCCGCCATCCGCTGGATGCACCGAATGGAGGCTGCCGTAGAGTCGTCCACTTTCTGGCTGTGCATCCAATGCCGCACGCGTGATTCCGCCCGTGCCCCGACCTTGAAGAAGTAGCGTTACGACCTACATGAGCTGGTCCGCTTGGTCAGCTCAACCACACGACCAGGTATCCAACCGCGAGAATCGAAATCAGAAGCGTCGGGAGCAGCGACAGCCAGACCAGGAGAGATCGCTCGTGAAACCTCGCCAGGGCCACGGCGGCAGCGGCGCCAGCCAGCACACCGGGGATGGGGGCCTGGAGCACGAGGAACAGCACTACAAGCCCCACCGCCACCCACCCGGCTACCGTGCCGGGCAGTATGTAGCGCCGCACAAAGTCCATCATTCCTCCGTCAGTGGGTGACGCCAAAAAGCGCCGCCACGAATTCGCCTACCACCAGAAACACCATCAGGGCCCCGGGTAGGAGCGCCGCCCAGACGAGAACGGACCTCTCCTGCTTGTAGGTGAGCGCCAGGATCGCCACGATCCCGCTGCCGAGACCGACCGCGATGAATAGGAAGCCGTACGCAATCGCCACGGCAAGGACAGGAATAGGGCCTGTCATGAGCACGAGGCCGTTGATCAGGAACATGACCACGAATGTCGCGGCCAGCCCTACCGACCACCACCCCAGGCGCGTGTGCGGCAGCGAGAGGAACGTTCTCCCCTGCGGCGTGTGAGGATCATGTCGAATAGTCAGCGCGTCCTCCTCTCAAGTGGTCCTCTGATGCACCTGGATTATGGCTCCCCATTGAGTCGCTGCCATAACAAAGATTGAGCATTCTGCTGCTCAATATGGACCATGTTCTCGGGTTAGACAGAACTTCTTGCCGGCTTCTCGTTCAGCGCTGATCCAACAGGGAAAGCTACTCCTGCGGGGCGTAAGCGCAGCGGGGTTTAGCGGCCGATCAGGGAGGCGTAGTCCACCTTGATGCAGCGGTCCTCGATCACGGTCAGGCCGTTGTCGGCGGCGAGGCGGACCGCCTCCTCGTGGAAGACGCCAAGCTGCATCCAGAGCGCCCTGGCTCCGATCGCAACCGCTCCCTCCGCCGCGGGAAACACCCGCTCGCTGCGGCGGAACACGTCAACGATGTCTACCTGCTCCGGGATCTCTTCCACCGAGGCATGTGGGTACTCGCCCAGCACTGGACCGTCCAGGTTAGGGTTCACGGGTATGATCCTGAACCCGAACTGCTGCAAAGCCCGCGCGACCCTGTGGCTCGGCCTGCGCGGGTCGTCCGAAAGGCCAACGACCGCAACGGTTCGGGAGCTCTCCAGCAGCGCCCGTATCGCGTCTTCTGAGGGATGGATGCTCAATCTGCTCCCCTTTCATCCGTGAGATTGTATCCGGCGCAAGTCGCGCTCAGCCGACCTCGATGCCCATCACCGAGAGAGCCTGCTCCTTGCCCTTCGCCTCGACCATCACGTCGGCCTCGCGTCCGTCGAGCGCGGCGTGTAAATCATTCCAGTCTCCGGCCTCGATGCAATATGCGTGGGCACCGGGGCGTTTTTCTGGGTCCTGGCTGGACAGGTGGACCTTGGGTCGCGCGGCGCGTACCCTCCAGGTGGGGAGCGACAGGTCCAGGGCCGCGCGCAGGGAGATGCCGCCGGGGTTCAGGCGATGGTGGAGGGTGTCCGTGATCGCCGGTATGCCCAGTTTTCGGGAGGTTTCAACCACTTCGGAGACGGTCCAGGTGCGCTCGTCGTTCTCGAGCGCCAGATGGCGCAATATCACCGCATGTGGACGCATCGCCTCCACGAACCGAATCGCCGTGCCCGACCTGTCCCCATAAGCGCCGCCCATGTGCAGCACCGTCACGGCATCCCCTGCTCCCATAACCTCGAATACCCGCGTCACGTAGCGCAACTCCTCAATGCCGCGTTCCGCGACCTCAGGGCGTGGGCTTGCGGGCTGGATGTACTGGCCGGGGTGCATGCTCAGGCGGATTCCCAGGATGCGCGCAAGGTCTCCGGCCTCTCGAAGCTCGACTCCGTGCTCGGAGGTCCAGTTGTAAGGGAAGGCTGGATGCGAGGCGAACGGGATCAGATCCTGCCCCATGCGAAAAAGCCCGATGCCACGCTCGGCGTTCCAGCTCAGGATGCTTCGCAGTCCGGCGATGTTATCGCGGACGATGTTCCTCAGCCGGTCCACGTCGCGCAGGCTGGCCAGCCGGAGCGTGCGATTCGTCGTCTCCGGCATCTGGAGGTTCTGCGCCGGGTATCCGAGTCGTATCATGGTCCGGGTATACACCGTCATTGGGACTTCGGTTGTGTGCTGCCGCCCGCCGGATACCGCTCGATCACACGTCTTGTGGCTCTGGTAACATGCAAACCCATGAGCCCGTCCTGCGGCGCGGAGATCTGGAACGGCTCCGGGGTCTACCCGTGAGCCTTCCAGCCGAAGACCCGTGTGAAAGGTGGCGGCATCTAGTTCAGCGGGCCGAGGCTGTACTGCACCTCAACGACATGGGGGGATGGACAAGGGCCTCCCCGACCCTCTACCCGCACCAGTGGAGCTGGGATAGCGCTTTCATCGCCATAGGGCTCGCCCACGTGAACCTCAGGCGTGCCGCCCGCGAGCTGGAGACGCTCTTCACCGGGCAGTGGCGGGACGGCAAGGTTCCGCACATCGTCTTCAACCCTTACGCGCCACCAGGCAGCTACTTCCCCGGTCCTGAACACTGGGCCACCATCGCCGAAGCCCCCGACGCCCCGCCACGGCCCATACGAACCAGCGGCCTGTGCCAGCCGCCCGTCCACGCCATAGCGGCCAGTCGTATCCTGGAGGTCTCGCGTGAAGATGCGGGTGAGGAAGCGGCGGATATACGGCGTTTCCTGGATACGATGTACCCAAAGCTCCTGGCCTGGCACCGGTATCTGGCCACGTCGCGTGACCCCGAGGAGTCGGGGCTCGTCACCATCTTCCATCCCTGGGAGAGCGGCACGGACAACTCTCCGAGGTGGGATGCGGCCCTGGATGCCGTCCGGATCGGGGAGGTTCCCCACTACGAGCGCAAGGACCTGCAGCACCTCGAAGACGCATCCGAGCGGCCGACGAACCTTGAATACGACCGTTATCTCTGGCTCGTCGAGCTGGTGAAGCGGGCCCGGTATGACGAGGCCGCGATCTACGCTTCCCACCCGTTCCTGGTGAAAGACGTGCTCGCGAGCGCGATCCTGGTCGTTGCCAACGAGGCGCTGTTGCAGATAGCCGACGCCCTGGACGCGCCGGATGGCGAACGCGACGAAATTTCGGCGTGGATCAAACGCGGACGCGCGGGCCTGAATGGTTGTTGGGACGCTGGACTTGGCCTGTGCCTGGATCAGGATCTCCGCAGCCGTGAACCGCTGCGGGCCAGGACGGTCGCCGGCTTCGCCCCGCTGGTGGCCGGAGATGTTGCCCCGGATCGGCTACGGTCGCTGCTCGCTTCCCTGGGGTCGGGGTACTTCACGGGCAACCCGGATCTGCGCTGGCGGCTTCCACCTTCTGCCAGCCCCCACGAACCGCACTTCCATCCACGCAGCTACTGGCGCGGGCCGGTGTGGCCGGTCGTGAACTGGCTGTTGTGGTGGTCGCTGGAGCGCGCCGGTGAGCACGAACATGCCGCCCGGGTGCGGGGGGAAGCACTGGACCAGCTTGCGACCGGCGGGCTCGCCGAGTACTTCGAGCCCTTCACCGGCGAGCCTCTCGGGTCTAGAGATCAATCCTGGACCGCCGCCGTCGCCCTGGACTGGCTCTCCCTGAGCGGCTGAGGTCGCCGCCTACGAAGGGGCCCCGGCCGTGCTTAGGTCGGGGCCCCAGCGCTAGATGGGTCGAGAAGTGGTCTAGCTGATATCTTGCTGGTCTTCCAGTACGAAGGTGACAGCGAGGTTCACCTGATAGCCGACGATGTTGCCGTTCTCTATCAGGACGTTCTGGTCCTTGACCCACGCGCCTTCCACGTTGCGGAGCGTGCTCGTGGCGCGCTTTACTCCCTCTTCCACGGCGTCCGCGAAGCTGTTCGGGTTGGTTGCACTGATCTCGGTTACCCTTGCCACAGACACGGCGTCTCCTTTCTGTTGCTTGACTGCCGATCACTTACCCCGTTGATGGGGGTGATAAACGTTGCAAGATACCCGAGTAAGCGCTGCTCAGAGTTGCGTGGTCAGGATGGGATCGCTGGTCGGTTGGGGTGAGCCTCCAGCCGGTTCTATGGTGATCGCAACGATGACTCCCTTGGTCGGGGCGCGAGTCATGGGGGCGGCGACCGGGGCATCATCATCGGGTTGGAAGAGGCCGCTCGGCCTGGGTTTGTCGTTCTTTATCACCCAAATCTGGCAGACCCGGCCCTCCGGTATCTGCGGCAGGTTCTTGGTGACAAGGAGACCCTGCTCGCCTTTGAGCATTATGAGTTCCCCCGAGGCATGCCCGGCGCTCTGGGCGGGTTGCAGCTCCAGAACGCGGGGCTGGGCCTTGACGGGCTGCGTCTGGGCCACATCGGGTCGGGACTGGAGATCCTGGATCTCATCTCGCAGCAGCAGGTTCCAGGAAAGCAGGCCGATCAGGGCGACCACCGCAACACCCGCGGCCAGCGCCCGGTATCCAAGCAAATCCCGCAGGCCGTCGAAGATGGAACGGCGCTCTGGTTCTGGGACGCTGGGCTCGGCGCGGATGGCCTGCATGAGGTTTCTTCGCAGTTCCGGCGACGGTTCCTGTTCGGCCGGTGAGAGAGCCAGCAGGCCGGCGACCGAGATCAACTCTTCCACCTCGGCCTGGTCCTCGGGGTGCCCGGCAAGGTACTCTTCGAACTCCCGGCGCTCCTCGCCCGAGAGCGCGCCCAGGGCGTATGCGTCCTTCATGTCCTCGAATCGTTCCCGGCCCATGTCGCTCATCCCGGCACCACCATGTCTTGCGAATCGAAGAAGTCCTTCACTTTTTTCAGGCCGAGGCGCATCCGGCCCTTCACGGTTCCCAGGGGAAGGTCGAGGAGGCTGGCGATCTCGACGTGCGTGTAGCCGGAGAAGTACGCCAGCTCCAGGATCTTGAGTTGTTCGCCCGGTAACGTATTGAGCGCCTCGCGTACCTGGTCACGCTGCGAGTTGCGCCAGGTCTCGGCGAAAGCCTCGCTCGGTTGCGCTTTGGGGGCGTTCGCCTCCACCTTGTCCTGGGTTCTACGGCGGCTGGCGGTCGAGCGTAGCTGGTCGACGCCCCGGTTATGGACTATGGAGAGGATCCAGGTCCGCACGCTGCCGCGCTCGGCCCGGTAGCTGCCCGAACTTCGCCATACCTTCAGGAACGCGTCCTGCACCAGATCCTCCGCCGACTGACGCTCGCCCATCATCCGGTAAGCGAGCGAATACGCGGATCGGCTGTGACGGTCGTAGAGCGTGGCGAACGCCTCCGCGTTTCCAGCCTGCGCAAGGGAGACCAACTCCTCGTCCGCCAGCAGCAAGTATTGTTTGCTCCTATCCGCCATCGCCCCATTCTACGGCAAAGCCCCGATCCCGGATCACGCAAGCGTCCATGGTCGAGACACGCACTTTCTGCAGGGTGTGATCTGGACCATGACCCACTTCGTAGACGAGGGCAAGTGGAAAGACGGAACCACTTGGAAGGTGTCAGCAAGCCAACAGAGGAGGAAAGTAGATGCGTGGAGAGGAGAGCCGCGTTGCGATCGGTATAGACCGGGAGACCTCGCGGCGAAACTTCCTGAAAACGGCGGCGTGGGCTGGGGCTGCGATCTCGGCCATGGGTATCGGCGGGTTCGGCGTGGCCATCCGGCGGGCCGACGCGCAGGCGAAGCCGTACAAGACGTACGAAGGCCTCGGAGACGCGGCCATCCTGCAGTTCGCGTACCAGCTCGAACTTCTGGAGGGCAATTTCTATGCCATAGGCGCGGACTCCGGGCTGTTCAGGAGCACGTTCCTGGACCAGATCGCCGAGATAAGCGACCACGAGTTCGCCCACGCGGACGCCATCGCCAATACGCTGGGCCAGCTGGGCGCGGACGTTCCAGCGGAGCCGGACTTTACGTTCCCTGACGACGCCACCGCCGACGCGGCCACGTTCCTGGGCTACGCGGCCACGCTAGAGCCCGTGGGAATAGGCGCGTACCAGGGCGCGGCGCCAGCATTGCAGAGCAAGGACATCCTGGCGGCGGCGATCTCGATCCACAATGCCGAGTGCCAGCACCGGTGCGCCATCGCCATCATGAACCTGATCGTCCCGCCGAACGACCGGGCTTTCGAGGAGGCTTTGCCCCTGGCCAAGGTGCAGGCCGCCGCCAAGCCGTTCGGTATTGGTTGAGGGAGGAGATAACCGAATCATGGATAGACACGAGATCGAGGTTCCGGCAGCGGAGGAGTTCGCGCAGCCCCGGAGCCGCAAGGATTTCTTCAAGGCCCTGGCAGTCGCCAGCGCAGGCGCCGCAGCCGGTACGGTCGCGTTCTCGCGCGGGGCCAGCGCCCAGGGCGGCGGCGACATAGGCATAGCCAACTTCGCCCTCACCCTGGAGTACCTGGAGGAGGATTTCTACAGTCAGGCGCTGGATGCCGGAGTACTCTCTGGCGACGCCCTGACCGTGGTAAAGGCAATTCACGACCACGAGTCGCAGCACGTTGACGCCCTAGTCGGCCTGATCGAACAGTTCGGCGGCACGCCGGTGGATGCGCCGCAGACGACCTTCCCGGCCAACGCTTTTTCGAGCCAGGGTTCCATACTGGAGCTTGCCGCGACCTTCGAGCCCGTCGGCGTGGGCGCTTATCTAGGCGCCGCGCCCCTGATTCAGAGCCCGGACGTGCTGGCAGCAGCAGGCAGCATCGCCGGCGTCGAGGGCGAGCACGTGGTGGCCGTGAACAACCTGATCGGCGGCCTCCCCTCCGCCGTGGAAGCCTTCCCCGCGGCGATGACCAAGAACGAGGTCCTCGCGGCCGTGTCTCCATTCATCATGGGCGGCGGTATGATGGATACGGGCGGCCTCGAATACCGCAGCAGGGAGAGCTTCGGACGGGTCTAGGGCAGCCACTTCGAGCAGGACGAGCCCATGAAGCTGCGTGATCCGCATGGGAGCAGGGCGCTGGCCGTCCTGCTCCTCTTCTGCGTGATCTTCCTGCCCGCCTGCGCGCGGGCTAGCCTCGGAAACGAGGCTTCGGAAGGGGCGAAGACCGCCAGCGATTCGGACATCAACCGCGCCGCCGCGGGAGGTGGAGAAACCACCGACGCATCCAGCTCACGTAGCTCTGAGACGGAAGCCAGGGAGAAGACCGGGGCGTTGGAGCCCGAAAACACCGCCATACCGGTCGCGCGGCAGGTGGAGGAGAAAGCTTTCGACCACCGTGCCACGAGTGGGAACAGCCGCGGCGACTACACCTACATAGTCGATCCCGGCATCAACGGCGAGCCTGACGCGATCGTATTCGCCGCACCTTTCGCCGGTGGGGAGGATTCCGGGGACGGCGCGTACCACCACAACACCGGCGTCTGGTACGAGCCACAGAAAGGGAAATGGGCGATATTCAACCAGGACAGGGCAGAAGTGTCTGCTGGATCTGGTTTCCGGGTGGTCATTCCGCGCGATGGCAAGGCTTTCGTCCATCGCGCCTCATCGGAAAACACCACCGGGAACAGCACGTACGTAGACGATCCCCTGGCCAACGGCAGGCCAGACGCTGGTCTTTCAGTTGCCCAGAACTGGAATCCTGGCGGGGGGGCTGGCGTCTACAACGACCATCCCGTGGATGTCGCGTACGACACTGAGCGCGGGAAGTGGAGGATCTCCAATACGGACGGCTCGAAGATGCCGGAGGGCGCCGCTTTCAACGTGACAACCTCCAAAGCAGCCAGGGCCGCGAGTACTGATGCCGCCGGCCTCGGCGACGATAGCGGGTTCCCCGAATACAGGGATTTCTATTCGAAGGGAGACCCAAAAACCCCGACGGATCTCGTCTCCGGCAACCCGACCGTGGGGGCCGTACCGCCAGTGCAGCCTTTCAACTTCGGGCGCGATCCCGGTGGTCCTGAAGATAGAACGCTCTACCTGACAATCCCGAAACTGGACCTGAAGGATGTTCCCGTCTTCGACACCCTCTCCGAGGACAGGCTCCACGACG
>Ga0081539_10006224_pt1 | contig 11570 bp, 11 predicted proteins | sample TabmetS4T2R2_FD_71023 | JGI IMG/M metagenome (GOLD analysis project Ga0081539, IMG submission 71023) | Tabebuia heterophylla rhizosphere microbial communities from the University of Puerto Rico - S4T2R2 | ecosystem: Host-associated > Plants > Roots > Rhizosphere ...
CGCATAACAATGGTTGTTTCGCAGCTCAGGCCTGTAGCGGCGGTCTATGACCGTCGCATTAATTCGTCCGACGCTCATAGAGCGCCGCTACAGAAGATGTCGATCTTACGCCGCGAGCTCGAGCTGCTGGCGCGGTATGCCGCGCAGCTCGAACAGGCGGATGAGTGTTTCTTCAATCAAATTGTTCGGACAGGAAGCGCCGGCCGTAATACCGATGACAGCCGGTCCGTGCGGCAGCCAAAAACGAGAAACGACCTCGCGTTTTTCGTGGAGATCGTAATGCTTGATCTCATCGGCTGAGACCAATCGCGAGGCGTTGAGCACGAAATAGGTCGGCAATTTTTCCTCGCCCATCTCGGCCAGGTGCGAGGTGTTCGAGCTGTTGTAACCGCCAACCACGAGCAACAGGTCCAGCGGCACGTCGAGCAATTCGCGCAATGCGTCCTGCCGCTCCTGCGTCGCGCCGCAGATCGTGTCGAAGAACCGGAAATTTTGTTCCGCCACCTCGGGTCCGTCGCGATCGATGATTGCCCGGCGAATTCGCCGCTGCACCTCTTCGGTTTCTCCGCGCAGCATCGTGGTTTGATTGGCCACGCCGACGGTCTGCAAATGAACGTCGGGATCGAACCCCGGCGAATACGCGCCTTTGAATTTTTCGAGAAACGCCTGCTTATCGCCGCCGTGGCGGATGTAATCGCAAACGTAATCGGTATCGGCCAGGGTGAGCACGACCAGATAATGGCCTTTGCCGTCACCCAGCGCGCGCGAGCTGGTCGCTTTGGTTTCTTCGTGCTCGGCTTTGCCGTGAATGATCGACGTGGCCGATTCGCTGGCGTATTTGCGCACCCGTTTCCAGACGCTCATCACGTCGCCGCAGGTGGTATCGACGATCTGGCAGCCGCGTTCCTTGATCTGTTGCTGGATCGACAACTCGGTGCCGAATGCCGGCACAATCACGACGTCGTCGGGGCCGAGCTCGGAGATATCCGCCTGCTTGTTCGGGCCCGTCAGGTTTTTAATTCCTAATGAAGCGATTTGCTGATTGACCTCGGGGTTGTGAATGATCTCTCCGACAATGAAGAGCCGCCGGTCTTTGAAAACTTTGCGCGCGGCGTAGGCCAGGTCGATCGCCCGCTCGACGCCGTAACAAAAGCCAAACTGCTTGGCCAGCCGCACGGTCGTGTGGCCCACTTTGATGATGCCGCCGGCGCGCCGCACTTTATCGACGATGTCGCTGCGATAATGCGATTCGACCTGTTCCTGCACCGCCGCCATCACGTCGGGTGTGCGCAGGTTCACTTTCTCGCGCGCCGTCGTGCCGCTGGAAATGAGGTTCGTGCTCACAAATCTGTAGCCGCGCTCCTGTGGAGCGCGCCTCACCTAACACTATTCGAGCAATGGACCGCTCGGTTTTTGAAAAGCAGCGTCGCTGATCATTACGTGCGGATCAGGGTCGGGTGCTTTGGAGTCATCCACCCGCTGCACTTTTGGCCCGATCGTTTCGTCTTCCGGCTGAGAGTTCGCGATGTTGACCGGAGTGCCAATCCTGACCAGCGCATAGAATTTTGCCGCCGCCTCGCCTTTCAACCGGATGCAACCATGCGTCCTCGGATTCGGATGAACGAACCCCTGGTGAAATCCATACGCGGGCGCGAACTCGCACCAGTAACCCATCGGATATCCGACGTAGCGACCCGGTCCGCCGCCCGTCGATGGCACGACCCGATCTCCTGAAACACTGAAGCCATAGGAGCCGGAACGCTTGTGTTCCTGTTTCGAGTAAATCGTGAAATTGCCTTTTGGCGTCGGCTTCGATGGGATGCCGACCGAACACGCAACTGCCATCAGCGAGCGGTCGCCTTCCATCACGTAAACATTCTGTTTGGACAGCGAAACCTTTACTCGGACCGCGGACGGATCACTCGGTTTGTACGCGGTGACATGATACGGGCCGCCGCCGCCGAAACGGGCCGTCTCGCAACTCGTCAGAAACAACGCGGCCATCCCGGCCGCAACGGAAATCAGAGGGGAAATGCGTCGCATAAGTTCCATACTGGACGAGTTTGGCCGCATTTTGTCAACCGGGAGGCTCGGCGCGCTGCACCGACGGCGCCCCCGGCAGCGCGGCGTCGCTACCACCAGATTCAGCCGCCCTGATCATCTTATCGAAACGCGGCTCGGGGTTGGCATAAAATGGATACGGCCGGCGCGCGTCGCCCGGCCGGTAGCGCCAGTGTTTATACATCCAGAGCCAGGGCGCGGGATTTTTGCGCACGTAAGGTTCGAAGGAATCCCAGCACGCCTGGGCAAACTGCTGGTGCGTCATCCCGGTGCGCATGTCGATCTTGCGATGAAACACCAACCGGTACCGCCCGTCCGGCAACGGCTGGCAATGGGCCGGAATCACCGGCACCGCGGTCTGCTCGTGCAACCAGGCGTGCGCGGATGTCACGCAGGTTTTTAGTCCGAAACAATCGATCGCTGCCGCGCCTTGAGTCGGCGGCACCGTCAGGTCGACGAGGAGCGCGCTCCGTCCTTTTCGACGCAGCACTTTATAGAGCCGAACGATCCCGCGCTCCCGCGCGATCAGCTCGTGTCCGGATTGTTCCCGCAGTCTTTTGAAAATCGGCGTCAGCAGCGAGTTCTTAAACGGCTCCATGATGATGGTGCCGGCCAGCCCGAGATAACCGCAGGCCAGACTGAGCCATTCGAAATTGCCATAGTGATAACACGCGATGAGGATGCTCCGCTCCCCGCCGCCGGCCCGCAGTGTCTCCTCGAAATTTTCCAGCTCGATGTAACGCGACAGCTTTTCGCGCGTCAGCCGCGGGCTCCAGAGAAAATCGAGCATTGCCCGGGCGAAATGTTGGAACGATTCCCGCGCGATTCTGCGCCGTTGCAAGATCGACAATGAACTACCGAACGCGACCTCGAGATTGGCGAGAGCGACCGCGCGACCGCGCCGGTCGAAGATCGACATGAGAGAACCCAGACTTCGCGCCAGGGGCAGACAACATCGCCGCGGCAGGAGCGGAACAAGCCTGGTCGCAAGCTCGAGGCCGATCCATTCCAGCCGGTAACGAATGCGTTTCCATCGCCGCCGGAGCGGGGATTTCATACGCGATTGCTGCCACGCCCGCGCCATTTCGCAAACGCTCATTCGCGCGCGCCGCTCGAATTGACTTGGCCTTGTTCGATCCTAGGTTGGAATTGAGCGCACACTCGCGGCGCGCGGATCGTGAAAAACGTTCTCTTTGTTTGTACAGGCAACATTTGCCGTAGCCCCATCGCCGAAGGGCTCTTCCGCCGGCTGGTCGGCAATCGCAAGGACATTGAAGTGGCTTCGGCCGGGGTGCACGCCGTGCGCGGCCAACCGCCAAGCCTTTATGCCGTGCAGGTTTGCGAAACCGAAGGCGTCGATATTCGCGACCTGCGCAGCCAGCCGTTGACGGCCGATCTGGTCGAACGCGCCACGCACATTTTTGCCATGACCGGCGCGCATTTGGAAACGATCCAGATGCTCTTCCCGCATGGCGCCGACAAATCATTTCTGATCCGCGAATTCGAAGAGCCGGGTGCGACCTGCTGGCGCGACGTGCCGGACCCGATCGGCATGGGCCGCGACGTTTACGAAACTTGCGCGCGAACCATCAAAAACGCGCTCCCGAGCGTGCTCTCCTTTGTCGATCAAAGCGCGCTCGTCCCGCCGGGCGCAGCGCGGACTGGCGGTGTTTACGCCGGGGGTGATATACCTCAGCGCGTGGAACCGGAAAGATCGACATCCTCGCCGCGCATTTACGGCGAAGCGTTGCGCCGGACCGATCCCGAAATTTACGACGCCGTCATGGCGGAAGAAAAACGGCAGCGCGAAAACATCGAGCTGATCGCATCGGAAAATTTCACCAGCCGCGCTGTCATGGAAGCGCAAGGCAGCGTGATGACGAACAAGTACGCCGAAGGTTATCCGCGGAAACGCTGGTATGGCGGCTGCGAGAATGTCGATACCGCCGAGCAACTCGCGATCGATCGCGCCAAACGCTTGTTCGGCTGCGACCACGTTAACGTCCAGCCGCACAGCGGCGCGCAAGCGAACATGGCCGTCTATTTCGCCGTCCTGAAACCGGGCGACAAAATCCTGACCATGAACCTCGCCCACGGCGGTCATCTCACCCACGGGCACCCGGCAAATTTCTCGGGCAAATTTTACACCGTCTCGCAATACGGCGTCTCCGAAAAAACCGAGACGATCGATTACGACGCGCTGCAAAAACAGGCCGAGGAAGTCCGCCCGGTCATGATCACCGCCGGCGCCTCCGCTTATCCGCGCATCATCGATTTTCCGCGGCTCCGCCAGATTGCCGATTCCGTCGGCGCGCTTCTCTTCGTCGACATGGCGCACATCGCGGGACTGGTCGCGGGCGGCCAGCATCCAACTCCGATCCCGCACGCGCATTTCGTGACAACAACGACGCACAAAAGTTTGCGCGGCCCGCGCGGCGGCATTGTCATGTGCGAGGAAAAGTTCGCCAAGCAAATCGATTCCACCATGTTCCCCGGCGTGCAGGGCGGCCCGCTCATGCACGTGATCGCGGCCAAAGCAGTTTGTTTCCATGAAGCGTTGCAACCGGGGTTCCGCGATTATCAACGGCAAGTCGTCGTCAATGCCAAAGCGCTCGCCGCCGGTTTGGCCAAGCACGGTTACCGGATCGTTTCCGGCGGCACCGACAATCACCTCATGCTTGTCGATCTTCGCCCGAAAGAATTGAACGGAAAAGAAGTGCAGGAAATTCTCGATCGCGCCGGAATCACCGTGAACAAGAACGCGATCCCGTTCGACACCGCCTCGCCCTTTAAACCGAGCGGCATTCGCGTCGGCACCCCCGCCGTCACCACCCGCGGGATGAAAGAAGAAGAAATGCTCGAGATTTCCGATCTCCTCGCCGAAGCCCTCCAAAACCGCACCGACGACTCCGCCCTCAACCGCGTCCGCGACAAAGTCCGCGATCTGACGCGACGTTTCCCGCTGCCCTGCTAGCTGGAGCGAAACGTTGACCGCTTCGACTCGTCCGGTGATACTTCGGACAATGTGAAACGAGCTCGATCCGCGCGAGTACGTGAAGAGCCCGGAAGGTCGGATAACCCAATCCGAATCCTCCATACACATGCGCTTGAGGGCCTGCGAAGCATCGCAACAGGCACCGTCCAAGCCTGCGTTACGTCGCCTCCGTTTTACCTTCTGAGGCGCTACGGCACAAGGACAGCTTGGCCCGACGGGTGGCAGGGTGAACTCGGACACGAAGATCATCCGAACGATTTTGTCAGGCATCTGCTGAGCGTATTCGATGAAGTTTGGCGCACCCTGCGCGATGACGGGTGTCTATGGGTGAACTTGGCCGACACTTTCAACAATAAGCAGGGCAAGAGGGGCACCACGAACGCGCCAAATGGGTCGAGTGGGCGCTTCGCAGCAGGCGGGAAGGGATATGCGCAAGCACTCCGGGAGCAACCGGAGTTTTTCAAGCATTACATTACCGGTATTGCGCACAAATCGGAAATGGGAATCCCGCAGAGGTTTCACTTGGCCATGAGTGATCACGATTTCCGACGGTTTGTCGGCGCTCCGCCAGGGCCGCAGTGGATTTGTCGACGCACCATCATTTGGGCGAAATCTCTCGTTGGCATTGAATCTCAAACTGCCGAGGGGAATGCGATGCCGGAGCCGACACGCGATCGTCCTTCACGCAATTACGAGTTTCTTTTTCTGTTTAGTAAGCGTCCGAATTACTATTTTGATCGGACTGCTATTGATGTGATCTCGCGTGCGAGTGCGCGCAAAGGAGACCGAGCCAATGCCGGGTCTGTTTGGCAGACATCCGCTAAAACGCACGTCGAAGGCCGCATGGATTCGGTTTGGCGAGTTAACCCGGAGGCCTCACCGTATCGCCATGTCGCAATGTGGCCGCGAGCTCTCGTGCGTCAGATGCTCTTGCCCACCACGCGGGAAGGCGACACGGTGCTCGATCCATTTGCCGGCAGCGGTACTACGGGCGAGGTCGCAGCTGACATGGGACGCAAGGCCATCCTGATCGAATCATCACCAACTTGTCAGATAGCGCTGACCGATCGCGTGGCGCAAACCGTCGGAAGGTTATTCTACTAACGGGTAATGGCGCCGGGCGATCAAGCACCCGAGTCGGAGCTTACTCCGCCAAAAGAGGTCATTGATCGTGCGTTCGGTGCCGCGAACCGTGCTCGTCTGCTCGCGCGGTATTTCGAAACCGCTCAGCCGATTTCACCAAGAAACGCTTGGCAGCATGTGTATCGGCTGCTGCTGTGGATCGATAGAACCACTGCGCTGGCTCATTGCTACGAATCGGACAAAGCTCAACCGGGGCGCCCATGGTACGCGCGGTCTCTGGCATTTCATGATTGGATCTCGGGAGAATTCGACGTTTCGCCGACAGCGCTCGCGGAAGAGATCGACTGGCTATTTCGCGAAGCAGTCAAAGATCTTGCTTCGCGCGTTATCACCAGCCGTAGCGCGGTGTACGAGCGCCAGCGAGAGCCTTATGTCGGCCGCTCATTTCCCGAGCCCGGCGAAGATCCGGAACTAGCTGCAATAATTCTCGACGTGCTGGGCGAATGGATGGATCCGGAGCCGCCCGCTCAGGTGATTGCCGACCTGACGCGACGTATCCACACGCACCTCTCGCAAGAGAATAAACGAAAGAACCTCGTCGGCGAAGGCTTCGAAGATGTCATCGCGGCTATTCTTCTTCGATTGCGTTTCGATGCGCCACTTGAGGTGCAAACCCGGGTCGCATTGCACGACCTGCCGGGTTTCCATCAACCGGCTCCAACCGAAAAAATCAAGAAGGTCGATCTCGCGTTGCTCAGCGGCAACTTCCGCACGCTCGTCACCGCAAAGTGGAGCATCCGTGCTGATCGCGAGGAGCAATTCATGAGTGACTTCCAAACCTATGAGCGGCTTGAGGCCGCGGGCCGAGATTTCGGATACGTGCTGGTCACGAACGAATTCGACGCGGCCCGGTTACGTGCCGCATGCGAAAGGCGGCGTCAGAATGCGCCTTTGTTCAGCCAGGTTGTGCATATCAATCCCGCTGCGGTAAATGTCGTGTATCGAGACGCGGAATCCGAGAGTGCTGTAGCAGTTCGAGAGCACATCGCTAACGGCCGTCTGATAAGTCTCGACAGCTGGATTACGCATCTGGCCTAACTCGCACACGAATCTGAAGTCACGCGATCACTATCATCCGGGGGTCCGGGAGCCGCCGCCATATCAAATTTTATCGACCGGCTGCGCGGCTACTTCCAGAGGCCGCAGATAAGAATGAACAAATTTCACGAACTGGTCCGGCGGGACCACTTCGAAGCGTAGCTCTCGGCAGGCATTCGCTAGACCCGCGTCAATGACACCATCCAAATTCATGATCTTGAGAAAGGAGATTCCATTCGAGGGCGCGCGACGGATTCTTTCTGCAACGTTTTCAATTCTGCGAGAGCAGATAATCTCCTTCACAGCGGAAGCGCAGATGATGTCGAGCCGGTACTCAGCTTCACGTTGAGTCAAAATTCGTCTTTCGATCGAGCGCCGACGAACGTTCTTGGTTAGGTCGAAAAAGAAAATTCCCTCTAGAAGTAAACGCGGCGCGAGCGAGAGCAAGTAGTAATTCGCTTCGACTTCTTTAAGCATCAGTGGCACGAGCCCAATGTCAGACAAAGGCAGCTCGATGGGAGATCGCGAGAGAGTCCACTTGGTCATCGAGAACATTCCCGCGTCCCCGCTGTACACTCGGGCAAATTGATTCCTGTACAGCAACTGCAGCGCATCGGTCGGATCGACGATGATTTTGAATCCAGCCTCCGATTTGGCCTTCCACGCCGCGACCGTGGCCTCAGGAACCTGCAAGTCGCGTATCAGACTGAACGCACCGCGTTCCAGCTCGAAATTGATTTGATAGACGAAGTTCACCACTGCGGCCGCTTTCGCAGCCGGCGACGAGAGCTTCAACAGCGCGCAATATCGCGACAGCGTTTCATGTATTTCTAATGGCAACTGCATCTTGGGATTCTGTGCAGCTTTATCGAGCGCATTGAGCATTCGCGGCAGCCACGACTCTATTTTTGACAGGGCCCCTTCGAGAGTGTTGTCCGCGGCCCCGGGGAGCAAGAGTTGATGATAGCCACGGGCTGCACATACGTTGCTAATGCTCCGCGGTTTCCACTCGCCTGTCTCGACCTGATAGCATTCGAGCGGTCTCCTGGGTAACTTGAAGCGCTTCAGCAGTACTCGAGAAATGTAATGCTGATTCTCGCCGATCCGATTCATTTAGCTAGGAGCCGTCACTGCTCTTTAGTTCTTTCCACATTCGACGCCACGCGCCGCGGGGAACGGTGCCATTTTGAGAAAGAATGTCGTAAGCGCGGGCTTTGAGAGCAGATATTTCTGCCTTCCCTGTGATCTCGTGCGCCGAGAGCATCTCAAACCGCATCGGCACCTGGTCGAACTCGGAAAAAAACAGATTCAGGTATCGCTCGATGCTTTCGAGCACATTTTTGAATGCGGGAAGCTTTACCTCCGGAAGGGGCGTGATCTTCAATCCGACGTCGCGATCGAAGTGCGCAATACGTTTGTGTCTGTGTAAGCGAAGATCCGCTGCAAGCTTCCAAATCTCATCCAAGGCGGCATCGACACGGACAGGGAATTCTGGCGTGGTGCAGAACTGGACGGCGGACTTGAGCGTCCAAACCGAGAGGTTTGGCTGACGCGCGGTGTTCTTGTCCGTAAGTCGCGAAATCGATAGGAAAAGCAAATCTTCGAGCGTGTTCTGAAGCACTCCGAGCAGCGGACCGAATTGCTCGCTCAGCACTTCCGTCAAGCGCTCGTCGTCCATGAAGAGTCGATGATAAATCAGCCATGTCTCTCGGAGCGCACACGTTTCTCCGGCGACACGCGAGAACGACTCGCGAATCGCTTCTGGGAAATTGCTGTAGTCGCCCTCGAGTCTCGTCGCCATTCGGTAATGCGCCTGTACTTACGACTGCTAGGATGCTTCGTCGAATGTGTGAACGCGAACTCACTGCCATTTCTTGCAGCAGACTCTAATCTGCAGCACCAATGCAGCGGATGAGCGCGGGGATTTCGGAAAGGCCGCCGAGCAGGTAATCGGCTTCTTTCTCGTATTCGCGCGGATCGACGAAGCGGCGGTCGGGGATGGCGGCGACGCGCATGTTGGCGGCTTTGGCGGCGGCGACGCCGGAGAGGGAGTCTTCGATGACGAGGCAGGCGTCGGCGGCGACGCCGAGGTTCTCGGCCGTGCGCAGGTAGATGTCGGGATGCGGTTTGCCCCGCTCGATTTCGTCGCCGGTGATAATGACTTCGAAATACTTCGTGAGTTGATGTCGATCCAGGAATGGCCGGGCGGATGCGCTGACGGAGCTGGTCGCGACCGCGAGCCGCAACTTCATGTCGCGCAATTGTTCGAGCACTTCTTTCACAGGCGGAAACAAACCGATTTTGTTGGCGAAGAACTCGGTCGCGATCTCGCCGCGGCGCTTCATCAATTCTTCAGTCGGCGCGGTGATGTTGAATGTTTTTTTGAAAAACTCGACCGACGCCTTGTAGCTGACACCGAGCACTTCGCGATGGTGCTCGCCGTGATAGGCGACGCCATATTCGCTCAACAATTTCGCATCGATATCGTCCCAGCTTGGCTCGGAATCGGCGAGAACGCCGTCGAGGTCGAAAATTACGGCGCGGAATGCTTTTGGCATTAGTAACTGTTTCACAGAAGGCAACGAAGGAAGCAAAGGGATTAGTGTTCCTTAACGTCGTCGTCTGTCTGCGGTAGTGTGTTGCGCTGTGCAGACGTTCAATCGGACAGCGGCCGCCGCGATGGTCCTGTTGGCGACAATGTCGTGTGGCACAGATGCAGCGAGCGAGCGGCAGCGAATTGCTGAACAAACTGCGACACCGCGAGCGACACGTTTAGCCTCTCTCGACGCGCGCGGCCACCCTGCGGTCCTCGAAATAGCAATGCCAGAGTTGATCCGGCTCATGTCGAAGACTCGGCCTTTGACTGAAGATGAATTGCAAAATCTGCGTCGCGGATGCCCTGGCTTTGTCTGTGTCTATCAGGGACTCGGTCTCAAACGCTGGCCGGAAGCTGCGCCTGAGACGCGCGCTTATCTCCGGCTGGAAGACGCACTGAATCGGCGTTGCCCCGCTGCGCAGACGAATTTTGTTTTTCTCAAACAGGCATGGTGGGACACCGGAAAGCCACCGATATCGGATGCGGCGACCGGCGAAGTGCCCCTGAGCGCGATCACACGATTAAAGCCCGGTTGGTACAGCTTCAATTACGCCGTCTATTTTCCGGAGACAACTACCTACGCGTGGATCAACCATCGCGATTACGGCTTCCCAATAAACCTCTTTCAACCGCAGAAGGCCTACATCTCGCTGTTGCCGCCACCGTTGGAAGAATACCGGCCGGCACAGATTTATTGCTCAACATGCCGCTAGTCTAATTTGCGGCGATCGCAGGCCGCGTCGATCTCGTTCGACCACGGCTCGGACTCGGCGAGGACGCCGTCGAGATCGAAGATGACGGCGCGGAACGGCTGCGGCATTTTCATGGGTTACCCGCCGGCACAGGTCGGGGCAAACTGCGGTGACTGCGACCGACTTGGGACGATTTGCCCTGCCGCGGCGCGGCGCTCCGACCTTGCCGAGCATGGCGACGCCTCGTTAACATCGCGCCATGTCGAAGATAACGAAGGCGTGGAATTGGCTCCCCGTCTTTTTGCGCGCCATCCTCCTCGGCTGGGTCGTGCTCATGGTCGGCTCAAGCGTGACATTCCTGCCATTGCTCGGGAACCTGAAGTTTCATCCCGAAATCCCATGGGCGTTCCCGATCACACTGGTCGTGGTCGGGCTTTTCGCGGCCTACTTTTCCGGGTGGGGTCCGCCGGCATCGACGAAGGCGACGCGTAAGAAATTCGCGCGCGCCTCGTTGCCGAACGCAAAGGTCTGGCCGGCGGCGATTATGACGATGGTAATCGGAACAATTGCCCTGGTCGCTTTGCGACTGCTCCTCCCCAGCCTGCTGCCGGTGCAGGCGCCGGTCGTCTCGCTCCCGCTCTCCTCGCTTCCGACCGCGACGTTGATCAGTGCGTTGCTCTCGGTCGCCATCATCGCTGGAGTAACCGAAGAGATCGCCTTCCGCGGCTACATGCAACAGCCGCTCGAGGAGGCGTACGGCATCGTCCCGGCAGTGCTGATCGTCGCAATTCTCTTTTGGGCCGCCCACCTCGATCACGGCATTACCGTCACGCATCTGCCCTTTCATCTCGCGGCGAGCATCGCCCTCGGCCTGCTCGTTTATTTTACTCGCTCTATCGTCCCGGCCGTGATCGCACACATTGCAGGCGATCTCTTCCTGCAGCCGGCCTACTTTTTCCGAAAGCCGGCGTTTGTCTGGAATGCATTGTCCGCGCGTCCGGTGTGGGAAAACGGAGGCCCGCTGCCGATAACGCTCCTGGTAGTC
>Ga0081539_10006225_pt1 | contig 11569 bp, 12 predicted proteins | sample TabmetS4T2R2_FD_71023 | JGI IMG/M metagenome (GOLD analysis project Ga0081539, IMG submission 71023) | Tabebuia heterophylla rhizosphere microbial communities from the University of Puerto Rico - S4T2R2 | ecosystem: Host-associated > Plants > Roots > Rhizosphere ...
CCAGGCCCTCCGAGGTCGACGACAGGCGGCTCCCTCGGCCATACCTGCCGTTGACCGTCGGCCGCCAGGACCTCAGCATGGGAACGGCGAGCAGCTTGGGAGGCCCGATGTTTGTGCACGCGACGTACTGGATGTGGACCAGCGGCCAGTTCACGGTGTCCCATACCATTGCCCTTGACAGGAACCGCCGCTACCTGGTGACCGGGGCGCTGACCGGCAAGTCCGGCGGCGACTACGGCCAGGTCTTCATCGCCACCGTCTGCACCATGCCGAGCAACGACCAGATCCTCTGCGGGATCCGAGACGACCCTGCCGACCCGCCGGCCGACAATATCGCCAACCTCGGCATCGTGGAGACCCTGAGCAACGCCGTCCGGGTGACCGTGAAGCTCCGCGGCGATGGCGGGCTCCACCGAGCCGAAGGCGTGGTCTACGACATCACCTAGTCGAGAGGGGCCCATCATGCCCATGGTCTCCTACGCCGTGTACGACCGGGACACCGGCCAGGTGGTGCACGTGCATGTCGAGCCGGCCGGGCTCGAGACCTCGGACGAGGAGATCCTCCAACTGGTCGATCCCCGTCAGGGCCGGGCGTTGGAGGTTGTCCGGATGCCGAGCGGGGACGTGGCGGCGGAATCCCTCCGCGTCGTCGACGGCCAGCTGTCGCCGGCAGGCCGGGAGGCCGGGTTCGGAGCCGCCGGCAGCGGCGACAGCTCCATGGAGCCGGTCGCGGAACGCCGCTACGAACTCAGGCGACCAAGCTCCGACAGCACGTAGATTCCGGGTTCCGGGCACAGGGTGCTATGCTCCCGCACGGCCTTTTGCGCCCTTTCCCGATGGGCCTGATGCCCGTCCTGTCCCCAGGACAAATTGCATGCTGGACAACTCCCGACTCCACCAGAAATTCATCGCGACCCTCCTTCCTCCGCTGGCAGGGCGGCTGACCACCCTGGCCATCTGGAGGAGGTAGCCAGGATGGCGTGGACTCGGGCGGGGCGGCGCTGGGCGTGGGCGCTCGCGCTCGTGCTGGCCGCGGTCGCGCTTGCGGTCCCCCTCACGGTGGCCCGCCGGCAGGAGCCCCCGCCGCGCGGCGCCCCCGTGAACGTGCTCCTCCACGATTTCAAGGTCCAGGAGGACGTGGCCGTCGTGCCCGCCGGCTTGGTCACCCTCCGCATCCGCAATCAGGGCCCGACCAGGCACGAGCTCGTCGTCATCCGAACCGACCGTGCCCCGGACAACCTGCCGCTGCAGCAGGACGGGCTGACGGTCGACGAGGAGGAAGACGGCATCAAGCTTGTCGAAGAGGTCAACGGGATGGACATCGACGAGCACCAGACCGTGGACCTACGCCTGGCTCCCGGCAACTACGTCATGTACTGCAACTTCGAGGGCCACTACCTGGGGGGAATGCATGCCTCGCTCGCCGTCCGCTGAGGGGGGACCCGTGCCCGTGACCCAGCGCCCGGCGGCGGGCGGTCGGCCCGGCATCGGCCGGTTGTTCCCGCGGCTCCCGATCCTCGGCGACCTGCGCCTGATCCGCCGGTTCGGCTGGGTCATTCCCGTGCTCATCGTCCTGGTGGCCGCGATCGTCGCCTACAACGGGCGAGCGATCTCGCAGCAGCGTGGCTCGGCGCTGGTCGTCTATACCGCCGGGCGCCAGCGGGCCCTCGTCGAGCGCTATACCAAGGACGTCCTGGTGAAGGTCGACGGCTTCCAGGCCGACCCCAAGGACAGCGGCGAGGCCATGCGCCAGCCGGTCGACGTGCTGCTGGACGGCGGCAGCGTGCGCGCGCCGCAGGGCGGTGACGCAAGGGTCGAGATCGCGCCCGCCCGCGACCGGAAGGTCCGCCTCAAGCTCGAGCAGGACCGCCGCCTCATCAACGACCTGATCGTAGTCGGCGACGAGCTCCTGAAGGGCGGCCAGGAGGCCCCGGACTACGAGGCCAACGTGACCAAGCTGCGGGTGCTGAGCGCGCAGCTGTCGAGTGTCTCCAATGACGCCGTCCAGGAGATCACCGAGCAGAGCGAGGCATCCCTCAGCCGGCTGGTCCAGATCGAGATCGCCCTCGGGGTGCTCAGCGTGCTCGCCGCCCTCGGCCTGGGACTGCTGCTGCGGCGGGCGGGCTCCGAGCAGGCTGCTCAGTTCCGCTCGCTGGTGAACAACTCCTCGGACCTCATCACGGTGCTCGCGCCCGACGGGACCATCGCCTATCAGAGCCCCTCGGTGCAGCGGATGCTCGGCCGCCGACCCGGCGACCTCGCCGGCACCGAGCTGGCCGATGTCGTCCATCCCGACGACCAGGACGAGGTCAACGCGTCCCTCGCCAGGCTGGCGGAGGGGGCGCCGGGAGCGACCGACACCTTCGGGTGCCGGCTGCTGCACAACGACGGGTCGTGGCGTCACGTGGAGAGCATCTGCACCAACCTCGCCGACGACCCCCGCGTCAACGGGCTGGTCCTGAACGTCCGCGACGTCACCGAGCAGGCGGCGTTGCGCCAGAGCATCAGCGACCTGCTGCACAACCTGGCCAGGCGGAGCCAGGGACTGGTCGACCGGCAGCTGGAGCTGCTCGACGAGCTGGAGCGGGCCGAGGTCGACCCGGACCGGCTCGACGAGCTGTTCCGGATGGACCACCTCGCAACCCGCATGCGGCGCAACGTGGAGAACCTGATCGTGCTGTCGGGCGTCGACCAGCGCCGCCGCTGGAGCGAGTCGGTGCCGCTGCGCGACGTGGTCGAGGCCGCGGTCGGCGAGGTCGAGGAATACTCCCGCGTGCGGGTTGCCGGTCTCCATGACCTCACCCTGGCCGGCCAGGCCGCCAGTGACGTCGCCCATCTGGTCGCCGAGCTGGTGGAGAATGCCGCCTCGTTCTCCTCGCCAACCACCAGGGTGGAGGTCTCCGGCGGCCCGACCGGCAATGGGTACGTGCTCGAGATCGAGGACCACGGGATCGGGATGAGCGACGCCGAGCTGGACGAGGCCAACCGGCGGCTGGCCGAGCCGTTGGCGGCCGACGTGGCCGTGTCGAGGATGATGGGCTTCCACGTCGTCGGCCGCCTCGCCGTCCGCCACGGCATCAAGGTGCAGCTCCGTCATTCCTGGTTCGGTGGGGTCACCGCGCTGGTGCTGCTGCCGGCGGTCCTGCTCGGCTCGGCCGGTGAGCACCCGTCAATGGCACCGCTGGTGCCGGCCGGCGTCACGGCCTCGCCCGAGCGGCTCCTGCTGGCGAACACCACCAAGTCGGGCTGGCAGCCACGCGCCCACCTGCCGCTCCGCCAGCACGCAGCGCCACCGCCAGACCATGGCCGGGACGGGGATGCTGCCGCTGGGGCAGGCGAGCCCTTCGACTAGGCACCGCGATCACGTTGGGTAGCTGCGCATGAGCGGCGGTGGCGCGCTCGAGGGGGGACGGACCTGGTCCCGCCACTACCGCCGCCCCTACACGGTCACCGGTGGGCGCACCCGCCCGGCCCACGACCTCGAGCTGGAGACACTGGTGCAGGCGGTCACGGGCATCGACGAGCAGCTCGCTGAGCTGGGCCGCGAGCAGCGCGCCATCGCGGCGCTGTCCCGGGAGGTCGTGTCGGTCGCGGAGATCTCCGCCCGGCTCGACCTGCTCGTGGGCGTGACCCGCGTGATCGTCGGCGACATGGCCCACCAGGGCATGGTCGTGCTGTACCGGCCGCAGGCCACCCTCGCGGACGCCGACCCGCCGGTTGAGCTCCTGGAGCGGGTGCTGCACGGCCTCAAGAAGATCTCGTAGCGATCCGCGGCGTCCGTCGAGCTCATCGAGCGCTCCCGGCCGGTGATCGGCGGGTGCTGCCCCGGCGGACGACCGACCACGGTGCGGTGCGGGAGCCTGGGTTCTGCCCCAGCGCGGCCTGGGCGCAGATCACGCCCTGTTCGCGCAGCGATTGCGCGACCGTTGTCAGCCCGAGCTGTGCCGCCACGGGTGCGTCGTCCCACCCGGTGACCGCGACATCGTCGGGGATGGCGAGGCCGGCGGCCCGGGCCGCGCGGACGACCCCGGCCGCCTGCTGGTCGCTCATGGCGGCGATCGCGTCGGGCGGCTCGGCGGACGCGAGCAGGGTTGCCGCGATTTGCTCGGCCTCGGCCGTGTCGTTGCGGGCGCAGACCGCGACGACCACGTCCCGCCAGGCGACGCCGGCGTCCTCGGCCGCCTGGCGGTAGCCCTCCAGGCGCTCGCGCGTCACCGGGAACAGGACCTCGGTGATGTCCGCGCCGCGCACGATCGTGCTGACCCTCGCTCGGGAGAGCGGTTGGCTCACGACCGCCGGGCGCCTGGCTCCGGTGAACGCGACCGCCCCCACCGCGCGTGCCGCGGCCCGGTTGTCGATGCTCACCAGCTCCAGCCCACCGACCGCCGGCCCGCCGTGGACCACCGCGGGACGCTGCATCGCCCGGACGGCTGCCAGGATCGGATCGTCGTCGGCAGTGGTCCAGACGATGAACCCGTCGACGGCGGCGTCGGTGATCCGAGCGACGTCATCGGCGGCGCCCGTGACCGGCAGGATGGTCATGCCGTACCCGCGAGCGGCGCAGACATCGGCGATCCCGGCCAGGAAGGACACCGCCGCCGGATCGTCGAACGCGTAGCTCAGATGCTCACCCAACACGACCCCGAGCGTGCGGGTGCTGCCGCGGCGCAGCGACCGGGCCCGCGGGTCCGGCCCGGGATACCCCAGCTGGGCCGCGGCGGCGAGGACCTTGGACCGCGCCTGGTCCGAGACGCGCTCTGGTCGGTTGTAGGTGTAGGAGGCGGTCATGACCGACACGCCGGCCAGCTCGGCGACCTGGGCGAGGGTCGCCCGCTTCGATCCGACGGACGATGTCATGGTGGCAGCCTAGCAGGGGTTGTGTATCCTTACACACATGGCCTCACAGATGACCTCACAGATGACTCGGACCTTCCGCCGCGATCGGCTCACCTGGATCGGGTACGTGCTGCTTGCCTGGTTCGCCTACCTCCAGGCGGCGCCGGGACTGGTCATCGTCCACCTGCGCGACGAGCTCGACCTCAGCTACTCGACGGGCGGGCTGCACGTCGCGGCGTTCGCCGCCGGGAGCACGGTCGCGGGCGTGGTCTCCGCGCGGCTCGAGCGCGCGCTCGGGCGGCGCACGCTGCTCTGGTGGGCGGCCGCGCTGCTGGGCGCGGGGGTCATCGGGCTGACCGCGGGGCGCGCCGCTGCCGTGACCGTCGGCTCCGTGCTGGTCATGGGCGTCGGCGGCGGGCTGCTGCTGGCGACGATCCAGGCCGTGCTCGCCGACCGTCACGGCGAGTTCCGCACGGTCGCGCTGACCGAGGCCAACGTGGCCGCCAGCATCGCCTACGTCGTGCTGATCGGCCTGCTGTCGTTGACGGCGGCGCTGCACGCGGGCTGGCGGGTCGCCCTGCTGGCCTCGCTCGCGGTCCCGGTGCTGGCGTGGTCGGGCAACCGGCGGCTGGCGATCGACGCGCCGCCACCATCGCGCATGGCCCAGGGCCGCCTCCCCGGCCGGTTCTGGATCGCGGCCACGATGCTGTTCTGCACGACCGCGGCCGAGTGGTGCATCACCGCCTGGGGCGCGACCTTCGTCGAGGACGCGGCCGCGGTGTCGAGCGACACCGCGGTCGCGCTGATGGCTGGCTACTTCGGCGGCGTGCTGGCCGGGCGCACGCTCGGCAGCCGGCTGGCGCGCCGGCAGGAACCGGCGCGGCTGCTCACACTCGCGCTCGCCGTGGCCGCCGTCGGGTTCGCGGTCCTGTGGCCGTCGACGGCGCCCGCGCAGGCGCTGGCCGGCCTGCTGCTGCTCGGGATCGGGCTCGGCAACCTGTTCCCGATGGGGATCTCCGTGACGGTCGCGCTCGCGCCGGGGCAGGCGGTGCTGGCGAGCGGCCGGGGGGTGGCGATGGCATCGTTCGCGGTGCTGCTCGCGCCCCTCACGGTCGGAGCGCTGGCCGACGCGACCTCGCTCACGGCCGCACTCGGTGCCGTGCCGGTCCTGCTCGTGCTCGCGGCGACGGGCCTCATGCTCCTGCGCCGGGCGGCGACCCCGGCGAGCCCCGCGCCCGAACCAGCAGCTGCGCCGTCCAGCTCTCGGTGAGGCCGGCGGCCTGTTTGCCTCGCCGGGGTGTCGGGTAGCTGGCTATCCGATGGAGCCATCCGACGGCGAGCGGCGCCCCAGGCGGGGACCCGGCTGCCGCTGTTGGTGCTGACCTCGGCGTTCGCGTCCATGCTGCTGAGCGCGAACCTGGCCGCGCCGCTGTACGCCGGCTACGCCGAGCGCTTCGGGTTCTCCACCGCGGTGCTGGCGCTCATCTTCGCCGTGTATGCGCTGGTCCTGATCCCGTCGCTGCTGGTCTTCGGGCAGGCGTCGGACGCGCTGGGCCGCCGCAAGGTGATCGCCACCGGGCTGGGGCTGGCGATCGTCGCGCTGGTGCTGTTCGCGGCCGCGCGCGGGACGGTCTGGCTGGCGCGTTCGCCGCCCTCGCGTGCCGGCCGATATCCGCGGGGCGTTCGTCCGGGTCGGGCTGACCGCCGCGGCGGTCTGGGCCGTGGCCGCCGTGTTCCTGTCCGTCATGCCGTCTGTCGCCGGCCAGCTCGTCCTGCACACCTCCAACCTGGCCCTGCTGGCCATGGTCAGCGCGCTCGTGCTCGCCACCTCCTGTGCCGCCCAGCTGGTCGTACGCCGCGGCGCACCCGCGGCGTCGGCCCAGGCCGGGGTGGGCTCGCCCTGCTGGCGCTGGGGCTGCTGGCGCTCGTCCTCTCCGCCCCTTGCGGGCCTGGCCGCTGCTGGTCGCCGGCGCGGTGCTCGCCGGTGCCGGGCACGGGCTGGCGTCCCTGGCCGCCCAGGACGACCTGACCCGGATCGCCCCGCAGGACCAGCGCGGCGAGGTCAGCGCCGCCTTCTATGTCTGCATCTACCTCGGCGTGGCCCTGCCCGTCATCGGGATCGGCGTGCTGGCCGTGCGCAGCACGCTGTTCGTCGCCGTGGCCACCTTCGCCGCCGTCACCGGCCTGGCCGCCCTGGCCGTGGCCGCCTGGCACCTGAAGCGCCGCGACGACCAGGACGCCGAGGGTGGTAGGGGCGGCCGTGAGCGGATACCCGTCACGGACCGTCCACCGCAATCCAGCACCTCGGAGGAAGGGATCGAGATGGCGACCGAGAAGCAGAAGCGGGCCGCCCGGCAGAACCTGGAGAAGGCCCGCGCCGCCCAGAGCGCCCGTGCCCATGGCAGGAAGGTGCCCCGCCGGAGCGAGGGGATGCGCACGGCCGAGCAGAACGACCTGGCCGCGAGCGAGTTCGCGTTTCCCGAGGCTCGCAAGGAGCCGCTCACCGACGCAGCCCATGTGCGCAACGCCGTCGCCCGCTTCGACCAGGTCGAAGGGGTCAGCGACCGGGACCGTGACCAGGCGTGGAAGCGCATCAAGGCCGCGGCCAGGCGCTTCGACGTCGAGGTCCAGGCCGACGACTGGCGTGAGCTGTTCGCCGGCGGCAAGGCCCGGAAACGCTGATCACGGCGGCGCCACATCCAGCCGACCGCGGAAGGAGTCCCGCGGGGACCCCTCCGGGCGGCTCAGGTGCGGGGCGGGCCCTGGTCGATCCGCCGCAGGATCGGCTCGGCACGTTCCAGGTCAGGGCCCCAGGGCACCCGCTCGTCCCACCAGGTGATCCCGAGGTCGGCCAGCGGGCCGACGAGGTCACGGCCGGCGGCCGGGCCGGCGGGGCTCTTGCCGCCGATGACGATGTCGAAGGGCTTGTCGGCGAGCCCGTTCTGGGCCCGGCAGGCGCGCAGGAACCGCACCAGCTCCCGGACCTCGCCCACGTCCGGGGGGCATGCGGCCTCGAACCCGGCCCAGGCCGGGATGGCCCCGTCCCAGCGGGCGGCCCGGCGCATGGGCGCCTTGTTCGGCCAGAACCCTCCGACCCAGATCGGCACCCGCGGACGCTGCACCGGGGTCGGCAGGAAGACCACGTCGTCGACCGTGACCTGGTTGCCCCGGTAGGTTACCGGCTCACCCGACCAGAGCAGCGCCAGTGCCTGCAGGCCCTCGTCGAGGCGCTCGGCGAGCACCCGGGTGTCGGTGGTGTCGCCGAAGCTCCCGTACTCGTCGTCCACGGGCGCGCCCAGGCCGGCCCCGAGGATCATGCGGCCGCCGGTCAGGCGGTCCAGGGTGGTCACCTCCCTGGCCAGCTTGGCCGGCCGCCGCCGGGCCACGGGCGTGATCGCCGTGCCCAGCCGGATCCGGCGGGTCGCCAGGGCCGCCGCGGTGAGCAGGATCCAGGGATCGGCGAACTCCCGGCGCAGGTCCTTCTGCTCGACAACGTGGTCCCAGACCAGCAGCGCGTCCCACCCGGCCTTCTCCGCCCGGCGGGCCACCTCGGCGAAGACCTCGGGTGCCGCGAACTCCCCGAAGTTCGGGATGTTGACCGAGTACCGCATGGCGGCATCGTGTCATCCGGTCCCGACAACCCCGGCCAGCCCCGGCCTGGTTACCCGACCTTCTGGACGGCCGGGAGCGCGTAGGTGCCGTCCAGGATCGGCTGCCGGGGCTGGTACATGCGCATGATCGGCCGGAAGGCGCCGGCCGGGGTGGGCAGCCAGTTCGCCTCCCGGCCCGGCCCCGGCGAGTCGGCCTGCAGGTGGATGGTCACCGAGCCGTCCGGGCCGGTCTGCAGGCCCGGGGTCCGGTCGCCGATCGAGTAGCGGTCGATCGGGTTGGCGACCAGGTGGAAGTCGGGCACGTCGTACATGGTCAGCGACCAGAAGGCATCCACCGGCGGGGGCGGGGACAGCCGCAGCTCGTAGCGGTGGGCGCCGTCCAGCGGCTGGCCGTCCCTGTCGGTCCAGGCGAAGGCGTAGTCGGCCTCGTAGCCGTGGTTGCCCCAAAGCCCGCCTCGGGCCGCCGTCGCCCGCGTCACATAGGCCTTGGCGCGGTCGGCGATCTTCCACTCGGGGGCGTCGACGGTGCCCAGGCCGAGGTGGTCCAGGTTGTAGTCGAACATGTGCAAGGCGCTGCTCCAGCCACCGGGCGCGTCCCCGCCACCCTTGGCGAGCACCTCGATCTTGGCCTGCCCGGCCTGCTGGCCGGCGACCAGCACCTCGGCCAGCGCCGGGTCGGGATCCACATAGGGCGACGCGGCCGCGGTCGCCCCGAACCGCTCGGCCAGTGCCAGGAACCGCCGGTCGGCGGCGGGCGGCGGGAACGCCGCCAGGGCCACCCGGAACCGTTCCCACCAGCCCAGCTCCTCGCGGGCACGCGGGTCCGGCCTGGGAGCGCCGGCGACCTCGGCCGGAGGGGCGCCACCCTGGTGCACGGAGAGCGGGGTGACGGTGAACTGGTCCTGGAGGGCGTGGACGACCGGCAGGTCGGCCTCGCCGTTGAGCTGCACCCGCCCGACGATGGTGAACACCCCGGTCGGGGCGGCCACCACCGTCCTGCCTTCGGGCACCGGCCCGTCGTAGTCGCGGTCGGTGAGCAGGTACTCGGCCTCGGCGGTGCCGGTGGCGCGCCGCCCGATGTAGGCGAAGTTGTTGGTCCAGGCGTCCACGAACTGGAGCACGTAGTAGCGGTCGTGCGTGTCGGGCACGTGCAGGACCAGCGGGCCCTGGCGCACGTCACACTGCCCGCCGACGTACAGGGTGTCGTTGTTGGGCGAGACGAACCTGGTCTCGGGGCCCAGCAGCCGGCGCGCGGAGCCCAGGGCGTTGTAGGGCGCCTGGAAGGGCAGCGACCCGCCACCCGCCACGAAGCTGGCGACCTCCTGGAGGTCGTACACCAGCGGATAGCCGTAGACGTAGACCGCGACGGCATCCTTGACCAGCTCGGCATCGGCCATCACGGCACTCCCGTCGACCAGGGACGCGACTTCCCCCAGCATCGTGCCCACGAGCAGCGCGAGCGGTCCTCCCCCGGACCGGGTGATTGCGTGCGCAGCTGCCGCGCGCTGGCATCCCGACATCCCGCCCGCGCTGTCCTGCCGCCCGGGGACGAGGTCGTAAAGGCCGGGCCGCACGTCAGCGGTGGCCGAGGACCGGGTGGGGGCGGTAGGGGGCCTCCAGGCGGGCCGCCTCCTCCTCGCCGAGGGTCAGGTCGACCGCGGCGACCGCGTCCTCGAGGTGGCGCAGCCTGGTCGCCCCGACGATCGGTGCGGTCACCGCGGGCCTGCCGAGCAGCCAGGCCAGCGCGATCCGCGCCGGCGGCACGCCCCGCTGCCCGGCGACCGCCTGGACCGCGTCGACCACCTCGAAGTCGTCGTCGCCGCCGTACAGCTCCTCGGCCAGCGGGTCGTTCCCGGATCGGACGGTCCGCCGCCGGCCGCCGCGCTCGCGGTTGCCGGCCAGCAGCCCCCTGGCCAGCGGGCTCCACGGGATGCAGCCGACCCCCTGGTCGATGCAGAGCGGGATCATCTCCCGCTCCTCCTCGCGGTAGATCAGGTTGTAGTGGTTCTGCATCGACACGAACCGGGTCCAACCGCCGGCGCCGGCGGTGTGCTGGGCCTTGGCGAACTGCCAGGCGTACATGCTCGAGGCCCCGAGGTAGCGGGCCTTGCCGGCCCGGACGACGTCATGGAGGGCCTCCATCGTCTCGGCGACCGGGGTCAGCGGGTCCCAGCGGTGGATCTGGTACAGGTCGACATGATCGGTCCCCAACCGCCGCAACGAGGCGTCGATGGCGGCCAGGACGTGCTTGCGCGAGAGGCCACGGCCGTTCTCGCCGGGCATCGTCCGGCCGTGGACCTTGGTCGCCACCACGTACTCCTCACGGGAGCCGAACAGCTTGCCGAGCAGGCGGCCGGTCACGACCTCGCTCTGGCCGCCGTTGTAGACGTCGGCGGTGTCGAAGAAGCTCACGCCGCCCTCGACGGCCCGCCTGACGATCGGCTCGGCCGCCGCCTCGTCGAGCGCCCACGGGCGGCTCGGGTGGCTGCCGAAGCTCATCATCCCCAGGCACACGCGCGAGACGCGCAGGCCGGTGCTCCCCAGGTTCACGTACCGCATGAGCAGCCTCCTTCGGAGATCGGCGGCCACCATAGCGCCGCCTCGGCGCCTGCCCCCTACCCGTTGGCCCGGAGGTAGGCGACCAGGTCGTCGTAGGAGCCGGGCTCGGCGGCGAACCGGGCGTAGTCGCGGGCCAGGTCGAACCAGGCCGGGGTGCTGGGGCGGATCTCGTGCAGCCCGCGGCTGAAGTCGGCCAGGGCGATCGGACGGGAGCTGTTGGAGACGATCGAGGCCTCCAGGGCGGACGCGGCGGCCGACTCGCAGAGCTGGGCCAGGTCGGCGGCGCTGTAGCCGTCGGTGCGGGCGGCCAGGGCGGCCAGGTCGAGGTCCTCGGCCAGGGGGCGGCCGGCCAGCACCGAGCAGATGATCGCCTCGCGGGCCTCGGTGTCGGGCGGGAGCACGAGCAGGCGGTGGTCGAGCCGCCCGGGGCGGCGCAGCAGGGCGTCGACGTCCCAGGGGTGCTCGGTGGCGGCGACCACGAACCCCCCCTCGTGCTCCTCGCTGGCGCTGTACAGCTCGGCCACCAGCTGGTCGACGACCCCGCGGCCGATGGAGTGGCGCCG
>Ga0081539_10006226_pt1 | contig 11566 bp, 11 predicted proteins | sample TabmetS4T2R2_FD_71023 | JGI IMG/M metagenome (GOLD analysis project Ga0081539, IMG submission 71023) | Tabebuia heterophylla rhizosphere microbial communities from the University of Puerto Rico - S4T2R2 | ecosystem: Host-associated > Plants > Roots > Rhizosphere ...
GCGCTGATCGTCCTGGACGACGCGGACCTCGACCTCGCCGTCTCGGCCGGCGCCTTCGGCTCGTTCCTGCACCAGGGCCAGGTGTGCATGACCACCGGGCGGCACCTGGTGCACGAGCGGGTGGCCGACGAGTACGTCGAGAGGCTCGCCGCGAAGGCCGAGGGGCTGCCGGTGGGCGACCCGGCGTCCGGCCAGGTCGCGCTCGGCCCGCTGATCGACGCCGGCCAGCGGGACAAGGTGCACGACCTGGTCACGGCGAGCGTCGACGGCGGCGCCCGGCTGGCCGCCGGCGGCACCTACGAGAACCTCTTCTACCGGCCGACGGTGCTGGACGGCGTCACCCCGCAGAGCCCGGCCTACGCGCAGGAGGTCTTCGGGCCGGTCGCCCCCGTGCTGCGGTTCCGCGACGCCGACGAGGCGGCGGCCCTGGCGGCGGACACCGAGTACGGCCTGGCGCTCGGCATCCTGAGCCGCGACGTCATGGCCGCGCTCGAGCTCGCCGAGAAGGTCCCGAGCGGCATCGTCCACATCAACGACCAGACCGTGAACGACGAGCCGCAGGCGCCGTTCGGCGGCGTCGGCGCCTCCGGCACCGGCAGCCGATTCGGCGGCGCGGCGGCGAACGTCGAGGCGTTCACGGAGGCACAGTGGGTGACGGTCCGGGGCGCGATCGCGCCGTACCCGTTCTGAGGGCCCGCCGGCACCGGGACCGGGAGCGGAAGCAGGGAGGGAGAGGAAACGTGACGGCACCGTCGTCGGACCTGCCGGTCTACCGGCCGCAGGACGCGGACGCGCACCCGCCGCTGGACTGGCCGGACTACGCCTCCACGAAGCTGCGGCACCCGCTGACCGCGCCGCTGGACCTGCCGCAGCGGGTCACGGAGGTCACCGGCCCGTTGCTGGGCGAGACGGCGGTCGGGCCCCTGGACGCCGACCTGACCCGGCAGCACGACGGCGAGCCGATCGGCCAGCGGATCGTCGTCCACGGCCGGGTGCTGGACGACGCCGGGCGGCCGGTGGTGGGCAGCCTGCTGGAGGTCTGGCAGGCCAACGCCGGCGGCCGCTACCGCCACACCCGTGACAACTGGCCGTCGCCGCTGGACCCGAGCTTCAGCGGCGTCGGCCGCACGGTCACCGACGAGGCCGGCCGGTACGGCTTCACCACGATCCGGCCGGGCGCGTACCCGTGGCGCAACCACCACAACGCCTGGCGGCCGGCGCACATCCACTTCTCGCTGCTCGGCCGGGCGTTCACCCAGCGGCTGGTGACGCAGATGTACTTCCCGGACGACCCGCTCTTCTTCCAGGACCCGATCATGAACGCGGTCCCGGCGGCGGCGCGGCCGCGGCTGGTGTGCGCGTACGACCACGACACGACGGTGCCGGAGTGGGCGCTCGGGTTCCGCTGGGACATCGTGCTCCGCGGCCGGGCGGCCACGCCGTTCGAGTCCGAGCTGTCCGGTGCGGCGGCCCTGGAGAGCGACGAGGACGAGGCATGACCCGAGGTATGAGCCCAGGCATGACGCTGCCGCACACGCCGTCCCAGACGGTCGGTCCGTACCTGTCGATCGCGCTGCGCGGCGAGCACTGGCCGTACGTCGTCCCGGCCGGCACGCCGGGTGCGTTCTGGCTGCGCGGCAAGGTCCTGGACGGCGCGGGCGAGACGATCCCCGACGCGCTCGTCGAGACCTGGCAGGCCGACCCGCGGGGGCGGTTCGACCACCCGGACGACCCGCGGGGCGCGCAGCCGCCGGACGTGCCGGGGTTCCGCGGGTTCGGCCGCTCCGAGACCCTCGACGGCGAGTACGCGATCCACACCGTGAAGCCCGGGCGGGTCCCGGACGGCGCCGGCGGGCTGCAGGCACCGCACCTCGCCGTCACCGTCCTGGCCCGCGGGCTGCTCGACCGGCTGGTCACGCGCGTCTACTTCGACGACGAGGCGGCGGCGAACGCCGAGGACCCGGTGCTGGCGAGCGTCGATCCCGCGCTGCGCGAGCGGCTCGTGGCGACGCCGTCGGACGACGGGTACCGCCTCGACCTCGTCCTGCAGGGGGATCGTGAAACCGTCTTCTTCCGTGTCTAGCGCCCAGGTCGCGACCACCCACGGCCCCGGCCTGCTCGGCGGCGTCCTCGCCCGCGGGGACGTCGCGTCGTGCCTGGACGACGCTGCGTGGCTGCGCGCGCTGCTCGACGTCGAGGCCGCGCTCGCCCGTGCCCAGGCCGCCGTCGGGCTGCTGACGCCCGAGGCGGCGGAGGCGATCACCGGCGCCTGCGAGCGGGACGAGTACGACGCCGAGGCGCTCGGCGACGCGGCCGCCTCGGCCGGCAACCCGGTGGTGCCGCTGGTGGCCGAGCTCCGGTCCCGGGCCGGGGCCGCGGCCGCCTCGGTGCACCGCGGCGCGACCAGCCAGGACGTGCTCGACACCGCGGTGATGCTGCTGTCCCGCGACGCGCTCGCGCCGCTGCGGGCCGACGTCAGCGCGGCCGCCGCCGCCGCGGCGGCGCTCGCCGCCCGGCACCGCGGCACGGTGATGGCCGGTCGCACGCTGCTGCAGCAGGCGGTGCCGACGACGTTCGGGCTCAAGGCCGCCGGCTGGGCGGTGGGGCTGCACGGCGCCGCCGACCGGCTCGACGCCGTCGTCCACGCGCTGCCGGTGCAGCTCGGCGGCGCCGCCGGCACGCTGGCCGGGCAGGACGGCGCCGGCGTCGCCGTCGTCCGGGCGCTCGCCGCCGAGCTCGGCCTGGCCGAGCCGGTCCTGCCGTGGCACGCCGTGCGCCTGCCGGTCACCGATCTGGCAGGGGCGCTCGGGTCGGCCGCCGGCGTCGCCGGCAAGGTGGCGCTCGACGTCGTCCTGCTCGCGCAGTCGGAGGTCGGCGAGGTGCGCGAGGGCGTGCCCGGCCGCGGCGGGTCGTCGGCGATGGCGCACAAGCGCAACCCGGTCGCGGCGGTGTCCGCCCGGGCGGCGGCGCTGCGGGCGCCGGGACTGGTGTCGGCGCTGCTCACGGCCGCCCAGCTCCAGGAGCACGAGCGGGCCGCCGGCGCCTGGCACGCGGAGTGGCTCGCGCTCGCGGACCTGCTGCGGGCGGTCGGCAGCGCGGCGGCGTGGCTGCGCGACTGCCTCGAGCACCTGGAGGTCGACGTCCCGCGGATGGCCGCGACGGCGGCCGAGGCCGAGCGCGGGCGCGGCGCCGACGGCGAGGCACCCGATGTCGGCGAGGCCGCGGCGCTGGTCGATCGGGCGCTGGCCGCGCTGGCGCTGCCGTCCCGGCACGAGGTCGCGGCCCGCCACCACGAGGAGGCCGGCGCGTGACCGCCGTCGACCTGCACCACGTGATCGACGGGCCGGACGGCGCGCCGCCGGTGCTGATGCTCGGGTCGCTCGGCAGCACGCTCGCGATGTGGGAGGCCCAGGCCGCCGCGCTGGCCGGCCCGTACCGGGTGGTGCGCGCGGACCTGCGCGGCCACGGCGGCTCGCCCGTGCCGCCGGGTCCGTACACGGTCGACGACCTCGTCGCGGACGCCGTCGCGCTGCTCGACCGGCTGGGGATCGGCGCCGCGCACGTCGTCGGGCTGTCGCTCGGCGGGATGACGGCGATGCGGCTCGCCGCCCTGCACCCGGACCGCGTCGACCGCCTGGCCGTGCTGTGCACGTCGGCGCTGCTCGGGCCCGCGTCCGGCTGGATCGACCGGGCCGCCACCGTGCGCGCGTCGGGACCGGGCGCCGTGGCGCCGACGGTGGTGGGCCGGTGGTTCACCGAGGCGCGCCGGAAGGCCGACCCCGACCTCGTGGCCCGGCACGAGCGGATGGTCGCCGGGACGCCGGCGGAGGGGTACGCGGCCTGCTGCGAGGCGATCGCCGTCATGGACCTGCGGGCGGACCTGCCGCGGATCGTCGCGCCGACGCTCGCGATCGCGGGGGCGGAGGACCCGGTGACGACGCCGGACCACCTGCGCGACATCGCCGCCGCCGTGCCCCGCGCCCGGCTGTTCGTGGTGCCCGGGGCCGCGCACCTGGCCTGCGTCGAGCAGCCGGCCGCCGTCAACGCCGTGCTCGCGGTGCACCTGGCCGGCGACACGACCGGCGACCTGGACGACGCCGCCCGCCACGCGCGCGGGATGCGGACGCGGCGCGCCGTCCTCGGCGACGCGCACGTCGACCGCGCGGTGGCCGGGACGACGCCGTTCACCGCCGGGTTCCAGGACTTCGTCACCCGCACCGCCTGGGGCGACGTCTGGAACCGGCCCGGCCTCTCGCGGCGCGACCGCAGCGTCGTCACGCTCACCGCGCTCGTCGCGCTGGGGCACGAGAACGAGCTCGAGCTGCACGTCCGCGCCGCGCTCCGCAACGGGCTGAGCCCGAACGAGATCGGCGAGGTCATCCTGCACACGGCCGTCTACGCCGGCGTTCCGGCCGCCAACAGCGCGTTCGCCCGGGCGGCGCGCGTCATCGCCGAGCACGACAGCGCGGAGGAACAGCCGTGAGTCTCGACAAACTCGTCGCCAGCGCCGCGGAGGCCGTTGCCGACATCCCGGACGGCGCGAGCATCGCCGTCGGCGGGTTCGGGATGGCCGGCATCCCGTGGTCGCTGATCCAGGCGCTGCTGGAGCAGGGGGCCGGGGACCTGACGATCGTGTCGAACAACTGCGGCGTCGACGGCGCCGGGCTCGGCGTCCTGCTGGCGCACCACCGGATCGGGCGCGTCATCGCGTCGTACGTCGGTGAGAACAAGGAGTTCGCGCGGCAGTTCCTGGCCGGCGAGGTGCAGGTGGAGCTGACGCCGCAGGGCACGCTCGCCGAGCGGCTGCGGGCCGGCGGCGCCGGCATCCCGGCGTTCTTCACCCCGGCCGGCGTCGGCACCCAGGTCGCCGACGGCGGCCTGCCGTGGCGGTACGACGCCGAGGGCAACGTGGTCGTCGCCAGCCCGCCGAAGGAGGTGCGCAGGTTCGGCGGCCGGGAGTACGTGCTCGAGGAGTCGATCACCACCGACTTCGCGATGGTGCGCGCCGCGGTCGCGGACCGGCACGGCAACGCCGTCTTCGCCCGCTCGGCGCGCAACTTCAACCCGCCCGCCGCGATGGCCGGGCGCGTGACGCTGGTCGAGGCCGAGCGCGTCGTCGAGCCGGGCGAGATCGACCCGGACGCCGTCCACCTGCCCGGCGTGTTCGTGCAGCGCGTCGTCGCGCTGAGCCCGGCGGAGGCGGCGGACAAGCGGATCGAGAAGCGGACCGTGCGGCCTCGCCCGCAGACCGACCCGCAGACCGAACCGGAGGATGGGCGCGATGGCGCTGACGCGTGACGAGCTCGCGGCCCGCGCGGCCGCCGAGCTGCGCGACGGGCAGTACGTGAACCTCGGCATCGGGCTGCCGACGCTGGTGCCCGGGCACCTGCCGGACGGCGTCCACGTGACCCTGCACAGCGAGAACGGGATCCTCGGCGTCGGGCCGTACCCGTACGAGGACGAGGTCGACCCCGACCTCATCAACGCCGGCAAGGAGACGGTGACCGTGCGGCCGGGGGCGAGCTACTTCGACTCCGCCACGTCGTTCGGGATGATCCGCGGCGGGCACATCGACGTCGCGATCCTCGGCGCGATGCAGGTCTCGGTCGCCGGCGACCTCGCGAACTGGATGGTGCCCGGCAAGCTCGTGAAGGGCATGGGCGGGGCGATGGATCTGGTGCACGGCGCGAAGCGGGTCATCGTGCTGATGGAGCACGTGGCGAAGGACGGGAGCCCGAAGCTCGTCGATGAGTGCACGCTGCCGCTGACCGGCAGGGGCGTCGTCCAGCGGGTGATCACGGACCTGGCGGTGATCGACGTGACCCCGGACGGCCTGGTCGTGCGCGAGCTGGCGCCGGGCGTGACGGCCGACGAGGTGACGGCCCGGACCGCGGCCCCGCTGTCGGTGGACACCTCGGTCCTGGGCACGCTGTGACGTTGTGCCCGCTGAGCGGGCACAACGTCACAGCGTGCCCGAAAGAAATGGGGCCACTGCGCGTCGCTGGGATCTCGGCCGGCTCGGGCTCGACGGCGACGAGCGCGTCGTCGGCCTCGGCTGCGGCCGCGGCGCCGTCCTGCCCGGCGGGCGGCTGCGCATCGCGGACTTCCGCAACGCGGCGCGGTACGCCGAGGTGCTCGCCGCGCTCGGCGCCGCCGACGTCGCGATCCGCCGCCAGGGGCCGCCGTTCTGGTACGGCGGCCCCTGGTTCGGGACGTCGATGGCCTCGCCGGTCAAGCCCCGCTAGCCCGCGCCTCTGTTGCACACGGGGCGGCGTTGCGATCGATAGAAGCGCACGACGCCGCCCCGTGTGCAACAGAGAGGGTCCGCGGCGGTCACGTGCCGGCGGCCGTGTCGCTGCGGTCGGGGGTGCCGGTGCCGTCGGCCTCGATCAGCAGGAAATCCGCGCCCGCGGGGTCGCTCACGGCCGCCGTGCGGCCGTAGGGCGCGTCGGCCGCGCGGCGCTCCACCCGCCCGCCGGCGGCCTCGGCGGCAGACGTCGCGGCGTCGAGGTCGGCCACCGCGAAGTACACGAGCCAGCGCGGCGGGAGGTGGTCGTGTCCGGCCATCCCGCCGATGCCGCCGAGCGGGACGCCGGTCCCGGCCTGCGAGAAGACGCGGTAGCCGGTGTCGCCCTCGGGCCTCGTGTCCCAGCCGAACACGCCGGAGTAGAACGTCGCGGCGCGGTCCGGGTCGGGGGAGCACAGGTCCTCCCAGACCAGGGCGCCCGGCTCGTTCGCGATGCCGGCGCCGATGTGCTCGCCCGCCTGCCAGACGCCGAACGGCGCGCCGGTCGGGTCGAGGCCCATCAGCAGGCTGCCCATCGAGCCGATCCGGCTCGGGTCGAGGACGAGGGTGCCGCCGTGCTCGGTGATCGACGCAGCCGTCGCCTCGGCGTCGTCGCTCGCCACGTAGAGCGTCCAGGCCGAGGCCATGCCCGGCTGCTGGACCGGGCCGAGGCCGGCGGCCGCCGCGCCGCGGACGCGCGCGAGGACGTAGCCGCCGTACTCCGCACCGGCCGGCGCGTCGAAGTCCCAGCCGAACACCGCGCCGTAGAACGCCTGCGCGGCGGCGAGGTCAGGGGTGGAGAGGTCCGCCCAGCATGGCACCCCGGCAGGCCACGGCGTCGTCCGAATCGTCACGGCGCGTGAGCATAGGGCAAGCCTGGGTAGATCACGGTTCCAGTCGGCGGAGATGTCGATTTCCGGCAGCGTCGTTCGACGCAGCGGTGAGGGCCCGCTCCGGGCGGGCCACACTCTCCCGAGGGAGGAACGTGACATGACCGACCGAGAGCCCGTCGAGGTCACCAACCTCGACAGCTACGGCCACGCGACGCTGCCCTGGAGCCGTGTCCGGGACCTCTTCGTCGCGGACCCGGCCTCCGAACGTCCCTGCTACCTGGGCACCGTGCGGCCCGACGGGCGCCCGCACGCGGCCGGCGTCGGCGCCGTGTACCACGACGGCGACCTGTGGATCGTCAGCGGCCCGGACACGCGGAAGTCCCGCAACCTCGCCGCCGACCCGCGGTGCACGATCGCCACCCGGCTCCCCGGGCTGGACCTCGTGCTCGAGGGCGAGGCCACGCGTGTCACCGACGCGGCGACCCTGGAGGCCGTGGCCGCCGTCTACCGCGACAGCGGCTGGCCGGCCGAGGTCGACGGCGACGCGTTCACCGCGCCGTACAGCGCGCCGAGCGCCGGCCCGCCGCCCTGGTACCTGTACCGGTTCACGACGACGAGCGCCGTCGGCGTCGCCCACGAGGAGCCGCACGGCGCCACCCGCTGGCGTTTCGTGCCGCAGTGAGCCGGGGCGTGTCTCATGGCCGCGCGCGCCATGGGACACGCCTCCGGCCCGTCCTGGTCACGCGGCGTCAGCGAGCGACGACGCCGCCGCGGCCGGCGGCCTTCGCGCGGTAGACGGCGCCGTCGGACCGGCCGAGCAGCTCCTCGCCGTCGATCGACCCCGCCTCCGCGACCGCGACGCCGACGCTCGCGCCCACGAACAGCTCGTGCCCGTCGTAGCTGATCGGCTCGCCCAGCGAGGCGACGATCCGCTCGCCGGCGTCGATCGCCGCGAACTCCGACGCGACCGGGTCCAGCAGGACGACGAACTCGTCGCCGCCGAACCGGCAGACCAGCCCGCGCTCGCCGACCTGCGCCTCGAGCCGCGCCGCGCACACCTGCAGCACGTGGTCGCCGGCCTGCTGCCCGTGGGTCTCGTTGACGCCCTTGAAGTGGTCGAGGTCCACGAACAGCATCCCGAGCCGGGTGCCGGCGCCCCGGGACCGGCGGAGCGCGTCCTCGATCAGCCGCTCGCCCTCGTGGCGGTTGACCAGCCCGGTCAGCGCGTCGTGCGTGGCCTGGTGGCTCAGCTCACGCTCCAGCCGCTCGCGGTCGCGGACGGCCTCCGCGAGCTGCTCGGCGGTCGAGCTCACGTGGGACAGGCTCGCGACGGCGTCGTTGAGGCTCTCCTCAACCAGCCCGATCTCGCGCGGCCCGTGGACGGCGACCGGCTCCGGGTGGTCGCCGCCGAGCCGCCGCGTGGCCACGGCGAGGCCGGCCAGCCGGCGCCGGATGTCGGCGCCCACGAGCAGCAGGACGGCGAGCGTCAGCACGAGGACGGCCGCGGTGGCGGCGACGATCGTGACGACGCCGTTGATCGCGTCCCGCCGGTCGGCCGCCGCGGCGGACGTCACGCGGTCCACCGCGCCCGCCGTCAGCTCGGCGAGGGCGTCGCCGACCGCCGCCGTCCGCGTGGCCGCCGCGACCACCTGGTCGAGCCCGGCGGGCGACGCGGGAGCGGCGCCGGGGACGGCGAACGCGGCCGCGGGGGGCGCGGCCGCGGGGGGCGCGGCCGCGGGGGGCGCGGCGGTGGTCGTGACGAGGGCGTCGAGCGCCGTCGCGTCGGTGCCGGTGGCGAGCTCGTGCCAGCGGTCGCTCGCCGGCGGGGTGAGGCTGGCGGCCGCCTCGGCGGCGGCCACGCGGTAGGCGGCGTCGGCGTCGCGCAGCTCCGTGAGGACGCCGGGCACCGCGCTCGGCGGCGCGGCCCACAGCCGGCGCAGGGCGGCCGAGCGGTCACCGTCCAGCAGCGCGACGCGCGACACGAGCGCCAGCTGGGCGGCCGCGTGCCGGACGCCGGCGTCGCCCGCGCCGTCCCGGCCGTCGAGGACGGCGGCGACGGCCGCGCGCTCGAGGCCGGCGACGGCCGCGTCGAGGCCGTGGAACGACGCCGACACGCCCCAGGCCCGCGCCGCGCGACCCGCGGCGTCGACGCCCGAGCCGGACGACGTCTCGCTCGCGTAGCCGTCGACCCGCAGCCGCACGGTGGCCAGGTGTCCCGCGACGTCGTCGATCGCGCCGCCGGCCGCGGCGGTCCGCGCGGCTGCCAGCGCCGCGTCGGTCGCCGCGCGGGCGCGCGCCGGCGGCGCCACGACCTCGGTGCCGGCGGCGCGGTTCAGCGCCGCCGCCGTCGTCCCCAGGCGGGCCAGGGCGTCGTCGGCGACGGACGCGTCGGCCTCGGTCCGGACCGCCAGCCGCAGCTCGTCGAGCCGCGTGACGGCGTCGGCCGCCCGCTCGGTCCGGTCCGCGGCCGAGATCGCGCCGACCCGGTCGGCGACGGCGAGCGCCGCTCCCACGGTGAGCGCGACCGACGGCAGCAGGGCGAGCGCGCCGAGGTAGTGCCACACCGAGGGCCGTCGGGCCGCCGGCCGCGGGACCGGCGGGGGGCCGGTTCGGGACGGCTGCTCCGGACGGTCGTCGGCCGGACCTGGATGGGTCGGGCGAGGGTCCACGGAACGTTTCTCGGGTGCCGCGTGCCGTCGCTTGAGGCGACGACGCGAGGTTTGCCCGGCTGCCCCGGCCGCCGCCGCGGCCGGCCGTCAGCCGCCCGTCACCGGATCGGCTGCGCGGCGAACGAGGCGCCGGAGTCGGTGCTGACGTAGATCGTCCCGGTCGCGAGCAGCGGCAGGGCGAGCACCCGGCCGCCGCCGGCAGCGCCCACCCACCGCCAGCCGGCCGGCTGCCGGGCGACGTCGGGCGTGCCGTAGCTGCGTCCGCCGTCCCGGGAGATCCGGAGCGCGCCGCCGAGGTCCCGGGCGCCCTCGGCGACCAGCACGAGGTCCGACGTCACCGCGGTCGCCGAGAACGCGCCGTTGGGGACGACGAGGTCGTCGCCGGTACTCGCCCAGGTCCGGCCGCCGTCTGTGCTGCGCGTCGTCACGACGTGCAGGCTGCCGGCGGCGGCGTCGCCGCAGAACGCGACCAGCCCGTCGGTGCCTTCCGCCGGCGGCGCCACGGCCAGCAGCTCGCCCTCGTAGTGGACGCCCGGCGGCGCGCACGGCGTCACCGCCTGCGCCAGGGTTCCGTCGGGGCGCGCCCGGTACAGCTCGGAGTCCGTGCCGCCGAAGGCCAGCCAGATCCCGTCGGCGCCACCGACCAGGTGGACGTCGAGCGAGGCCGGCTGCAGGAGAAGCGTCGACCTCGTGAACCGGCGGTCGCCGGCGCGGCCGTGGAGCACCTGGACGCCGTCGGAACAGGGCGCCGCGGTGCACCTGCTGGTGACCGCCCAGACGTCGTCGCCGTCGGTCGCCAGGTCGAGCACCCGGCCGGCGACCGGCACCTGCTCCCAGGTGACCGCGCCGTCGTGGGTCTGCCAGAGGGCGCCGCCGAACGCCCAGCCGTCCATCGGCGTCGCGAAGCGGAGGTCGGTGACGGTGTCCTTCGCCGTCCCGCCGGCGTCCGGCCGGGTGGCGGTCGCACCGGTCACCAGCTCCGCCTTCGGCGCCGGCATGCCGACCCAGGTCCGGCCGCCGTCGGCCGACCGCACGACCGAGGTGCAGGGCTCGCGCCGGCAGGGCGCGGTGCCCAGCCCGTAGAGCAGGCCGCGGGCCGCCGTGCTGACCGACACCGGGAGGAAGCCCCCCGGCACCGGGCCGCCCTTGGGCAGGAGCTGCGCGCCGGGCGTCGAGCCGGTCGTCGGCGCCGGGCTCGCCCCCTCCGACGGCTCGCCGGTGGGGGACGGCGTCGAGAGGCTCGGACCGACCGTGGCCGGTGGCGCGGGGGTCGGCGTGCCGCCGTCCGACCCGGTGAGCCAGGTGACGCCCCCGGCGAACAGGGCGAGGACGGCGGCCGCCGAGCCGGCGGTCAGCAGGCGGCGGGCGCGGCGGCGCCGGGAGGCGTCGGTCTGGATGCGCTCCCAGGTGCCCGGCGGCGGGCTGAGCGGGACGATCGGCTCCTCGAACACGGCGCGGATCCTGTCCTCGATCATGCTGTCGCGGGGGCCGTCGTCGCCCGGCGTCCACCCGGCCCAGGGCGTCCTGTCGTCGGGGCTCATGGCCGGACCTCCTGCAGCTGGCGCGCCATCAGCGCGCGGGCGTCGAAGAGGGCTCGCTTGACGGTGCCCTCGGCGACCTCCAGCAGCGACGCCACCTGGGCGACCGGGAGGTCGGCGTAGTAGTGCAGGAGGACCGGCAGGCGCAGCCGGTCCGGCAGGGCCTCGACGAGGTCGCGGACGGTGACGCGCAGCGCGACGTCGACCCCCTGGGTGACGTCGTCCGGCGTGCCCAGCCGC
>Ga0081539_10006227_pt1 | contig 11565 bp, 10 predicted proteins | sample TabmetS4T2R2_FD_71023 | JGI IMG/M metagenome (GOLD analysis project Ga0081539, IMG submission 71023) | Tabebuia heterophylla rhizosphere microbial communities from the University of Puerto Rico - S4T2R2 | ecosystem: Host-associated > Plants > Roots > Rhizosphere ...
CGACGAAGAACTGCTGGAACGCTATCTGATCAGCAAAGAGATTGGCGAAGAGCGCCGCACGGAACTGCTGGCGGCAGCGAAAGACATCCTTGCCGAGAGTACGATGAACGACGCCGCCAACGTCTAGGATTGGAGATTCATTTCAGGCAGCCGGGGGAAACGATGCAAAAGACGACGCAATCACAAGGCTGGCATACCGCGCAGTGGGGAACGTGGGGCTGGGCGGAAACCATCCTCAAACTGATTGGCGTCGCCTTCGGCATACTGGCGTTTTTCCAGTCGAATGCCGCGAATGAATTGACGATCGGCGGCAACCCGCGCCTGGCAGCCGTGCTGCTAATGGGGCTGCTGACGCTGTTCTCGGTGACGCAGGTCGGCATTCGCTTCTTCCAGAAAGAAGTCGTCTCGATGGTCTTCGCGGTGCTCAACTTTCTGGGGCACGCTGCCCTGCTAATGGCGCTGCTGCGCGTGCCAACGAATTTGACGCTGGCGCTTCTGTTCGGTGTGTTCTACCTGCTGGGCGGGTTGGTGAAAATCCAGTTCCTACGTGCGACAGGCTACACCGAAGCGGGCGCAAGTTTGCAGACGATGCTCATTTTCGCGTGGGGAATGGCTGCGCCATACCTGCTGCTGGTGATTTTGCTGCTGGTCTGATCGTCGTCGGACTACTGCGACTGATGCTTGGGCTTTTCGCTCCGCACAATCGCTTCAGTGTCTAATAGCGCGTTTTCCACTGTGTCACTGTCCACATCAAGCAAATTGTCGTCATTTTCCCGCAGCCACTCCACCGCGAGAATGCGCTTCGCACATCGTGTATAGTACACGCGGTAGGGGTCGCCATTCTTCAGGGCGAGGAATTTTGCCTTGTTGATGGTTAACCAAACGCCGCCCACACGCAGAAAATATTCCGCTTTTCTTTGCCGGGTATTCAGCGAGAGTTCAATGCGTCCCTCGGCAGCAAGAATATCCCCACCGAGCAGATCAGCCCGCCAGCGGCGGAGCTTTGGCACGTTGATGGCTAGCATCATGGTGATTGCAACTGCAACGACGACTAGAAAAGCGATGACGCTGGCGGTATAGCGGAAAAAACCAAGCGCAATAAGCAGGCTCACGATTGCGGGAAGCGCCAAACGATATATTTCCCGGTTGCGCGCCGATTGCAATTGGATAATTTGCTTTTGAGAGAGGTGCCCTGATTGATTCGCTGCAAGATCATGCTCGTCGAAGTCGAACGCACTCATCAGCCGTTCTTCGTACTTCTTGGGCTTCTCAGGTGGGCTTGCCATAATGGTTACGCTCCGTCACCCTTGCGTTGAGCCTATCTGCGTATCAAAGAATTGCAATCGCTCCTGCTGCGCGCCATAAAGGTCATTGCGACTGGTGCTTGGGCTTTACCTCTGCATCCAGCGGTATAGCTTCCGCCTCGCGGCTGTCGTTATCAATCAGGTTTTCGTCGCTGTCGCGCAGCCATTCCACCCCCAAGAGTTGCTTCGAGCGCGCCGTATAGTACACACGGTATGGGTCGCCATTCTTCAAAGCGAAGAAGGTGTCTTTTTTGAGCTGAAATGGCTTGCCGCCCACCTTCATCATGTAGGTCACGCCGTACTGCGTTCCGCCAACGATGAGTTCGACCGGTCCTTCGACGGTGCTGATCTGCGGGTCACGCATATCGGCTTCCAGCCGTTGGGAATTCAGCCCGCCGTAAAAATACGCTCCGGCGATCACCAACGCGCCAATCGCAAATGGAATCAGTCGTTCGAGCGCGCCGAGTGATGTGGGAGAGATCACTAACCAGATCAGCATCCCAATCACAGCGATGATCGTCGGAAATGCCCACAGCGTGACCGCTTGTGCGCGTGCCTTGTTGAGTTGGTGCATCTGCCGGGGCGTCAGCTTGCCTGCTCGGTTCGCTTCAAGGTCGATCTCGTTGAAGGCGAAGGCATCCGCCAGCCGTTCTTCGTATTTCTTGGGTTTTTGGGGAGATTTCACCGCTGCTTGCCCCTTCTAACACAAGTGCCTGACGCAGAATACGGCTCTTGTTCATCCGTTTGAAACGAGTTCAAAGGGACGAATGTGCTTTACTATTTTGTCGGAGTATTCAGGTGAGTAGTGTTGATCAAGCATGAGGAATCTACTCGTAGACCGAGAATACCTGTGCAGCCTGTAGAAGCACTGGGAGGGAATCACGCCAGCAGCCGTTCGAGCTTATGTTCGCCGTAGCGGAAAAGCAGTTCGAGGTCGTGGATGCGCTCGTCGAGTGCTGCTTCTTCGTAAGGCGTGGCGGCAAGCTCCTCGATTTCAGTGTGCAGGTCAGCAAGAAGTTCGCGCAGCAGGTGGGGGTCATGGGCAGAGTCAATTTCCTGCTTGAAGTCACGCATGGTTCGCTCCTTCTACCAAGCAGTCAATTGCACTTGATTATACCACTGGCGTGTGCCTAGTTGCGATTCAGACGCGGGTCGAGCGCGTCGCGCAAGCCATCGCCGAGCAGGTTGAAGCCGAGCACGGTCATCATGATGGCGAAACCGGGGAAGAAGACCATGTGCGGCGCGGTGAAGACATAATTGCGCGCCTCACTGAGCATCGCGCCCCATTCCGGTGTAGGGGGCTGCGCGCCCAAGCCGATGAAGGAGAGCGCCGCTGCTTCTAATACGGCAGTACCGATGCCAAGCGTGCCCTGCACGATCAGCGGCGTCAGCGCGTTGGGGAAAATATGGACGAAGAGGATACGGAAGGGGTTCGCGCCGAGCGAACGGTTCGCCAATACGTATTCGTACTCTTTAACGGCAAGCACGCTGGCGCGCGCCAGCCGAGCATACGCCGGAATCGTCACTATCGAAATCGCCAGCAGGGCATTCTGCAAGCCGGGACCCAGTACCGTCACAATCGCAATCGAAAGCAGCAGCGATGGGAACGCCAGCAGCACGTCCATCAGCCGCATGATGATGTTGTCGATCCAGCCCCCGGCATAGCCGGAGACCAGCCCGAACAGCGTACCGACGACAATCGAAAACAACACGCTGCTGAAGCCGACTACCAGCGATACGCGCGAGCCGAAAATCACACGGCTGAACAGGTCGCGGGCGTTCAGGTCAAGCCCCAGGTAGTGCTGCGGCTGTTCCGTCGAACAACCCAGCAAATGGATGCAGGGCGGCTGTGCGGGCAAACGCCCCGTATGCCCCGGCTGACCGATCATCGGCAGCAGCGGGTCATAGTTGGCGATCACCGGAGCGAAAATCGCGCACAGGATCAGTGCAGCGATAATGCACAGCCCGATTATCGCACTGCGCTGGCGCAAAATATGCTTGAAGCTGTCGCGCCACAAGCTCGACGGGCGCGTCTCAACATGGGCAACCTGCTGGAGTTTCATCGATTTGGTATTAGTCGTAGTTGCCATAGGAATACTCGTTTCGCTGAAACGCCTTTAGCTCAAACGGATACGCGGGTCGAGATAGCCGTAAATAATATCGACCACAAGGTTAATCAACACAAACGCCACCGCGATCACGATGGTGAAGCCCTGCACCAGCGGGTAATCGCGGGCGGTGATGCCATCCACCAGCGTGCGCCCAACGCCGGTTAAGCCGAAGATGGTCTCGGTCAGCACTGCCCCGCTCACCAGTAGTCCAAAGTTCAAGCCGATGATGGTCACGACTGGCAGCATGGCGTTACGGACAGCGTGGTTGATGACAACCGCCAGTTCGCGCAACCCTTTCGAGCGCGCTGTGCGGACGTAATCCTGCCCCAGTGTTTCCAGCACGCTGGAGCGCGTCATACGGGCGATGATCGCCATCGGGATCGTGCCGACTGCAACCGCAGGGAGAATCAAATGCCGCAGGGCGCTGATCAGCAGGTCGCCGTTCAGCGTCAAAATTGCATTCAAGATATTGAAGCGGGAGATGAACACCATAAGATTGCTGGGTGATGCGCCACTCTGTAGCAAGCTCCAGACTTCGTAAAAAGGCGTGGGCTGGTAGCCTGCGGGCAGGCGACCGGACGGCGGCAGCGCGAAGGGAGTATCTTTCAAAAGCACGGCGAAGATGTACGCCAGCATCAAACCCAGCCAGAACACGGGCATCGAAACGCCGACGTTCGCGCCCACCATCGTCCCCACGTCCAGCGCGGAGTTGCGCTTATAGGCTGAAACAATGCCGAGCGGGATGCCAATGGTCACAGCGAACACCATCGCCGCCAAGCCCAGTTCCATCGTCACGGGCAGGCGCTCAGAGAGCAAGTCCATAATCGTGCGGGAATAACGGAGCGATTCGCCAAAATCGCCACGCACGATGTTGCTCACATAGATGACGAACTGTTCCGGCAGCGGCTTATCGAGACCATTGCGGGCGATGAAAGCGTCGCATACGACATCGGTTGCGCGCTCCCCCAGCACCGCGCGGCACGGATCGCCCGGAATCAGATGCCCCAGCAAAAACGTGACGAACAGAATCCCGATCAGAACCGGGACAGAGGTGACGAGACGCCGAGCTAAAAATACAATCATTTTCTATCTTATATCCGTACTAGCGAGTAGCTGCTGGTACTGAGTTTCGAGCGATGACAATAGGGAACAAATTTGTAGGGACACGATAAGGCAAACTTCGTTTACACCGTGCCCCTGCTCACAATATTACCACGAGCACCAGTGATTAGTAATACAAAGGGCATGAGCCGCAAACGTGCCCATGCCCCTGTTGCGTTATGCGAACAACTGATCGCGCGCCTTATTCAGCGGGTGGAGGCGGGTTCAGGAACGCGGTGAACAGCCCCGACCAGTAGTCGAAGTTGCCAGTACGCCCGACATGCAGCGGGTGCGCCGCATCCCATTCTACTGCGTAGGTCAACACCACGTCGTTGGCATCCAGCGTCGTCCCATCGTGGAACAGAACACCTTCGCGCAGGTGGAAGGTCCAGGTCAGCAGGTCGTCGCTGGCTTCCCAGCTTTCAGCCAGGCTCGGCTCGACCAGCGTGCCGCCGATTTCGTATGCCAGCAGCGATTCGTTGGACTGCATACAAGCGCGGAGCGATTCGCCGTCGGTTTCGTCGCCGCAGTACAGGCTGCCCGGCTCACCGTTCTGGTACCAGATGATCGTGTCGTCGGCGGCGTCTTCCATCACCGCGAAGTTTTCGTTGCCGAGCGGTCCGGTGTTGGCACCGGTGATGTCCGCGCGGAAGGCGACACCCGAACCACCGTGCGCGATAGGTACCATCGGCACGAGGTCACGGATGGCGGTGTTGGCCTCGATGTAGTACGGGTAGCGTTCGTCCGGGTCGGCAAGCTGAGCGGCAGCGCGCAGCGGCTCGGTGATTTCGGGGAACTTGTCGCCGAAGGAGTCGTTCGCGCCCGTGCCGAAGTGGAAGTCGAGGAAGTTAGTCGCATCCGGGTAGTCCGCGCCCCAGCCGAGCAGGAAAAGCGCCAGATTCCCAGCGGAAGCATTATCTAGGAAGGTGGTCGATTCTTGCGGCGCGGGCGTCACGTTGAAGTATGCGCCATCGCCCAGCGAGTTCAACTGCGCCTGGAAGTCGGCGGCGATCACGCTTGGCTGCGGAATGTAGCCCCGCACTACATCACGGTAGTTCAGTTCAACCGTGATCGGCAGTTCAACGCCGGATTCATCCAGAAGCTGCATCGCCATTTCGGGGTCATAGGGGAACGGCTCGACTTCCGGCGTGTAGCCGAAGATCGAAGTCGGCATGAACTGATCCGCGACCGACGAGCCAGGCGGATAGAAGCTGTCGACCAGACGCTGCTTGTCGATGGCGTAGGCGACTGCCTGCCGCACCTGCTGGTTGTCGAAGGGAGCAATGGTGTTGTTCATGCCCAGGTAGAGCACGTTCGCGCCTTCGCGGGGCAGCAGTTGCAGGTTAGGATCGTTGGCGATGACATCAAAGTCAAGCGCGCCGGGGTTGTCGATACCGTCGACGCTGCCCGCCTGAAGCTCAGTCATACGGGCGGCGGATTCCGCGTTCCAGCGGAAGATCAACTGAGATTCCTTCGCAGGCTCGCCCCAGTAATCGTCATTGCGCGTCCAGACGATTTCGTTGCCCTGATCCCAGTGATCGAACTTCCAGGGACCTGTACCCACTGGCGCGCGCAGCAGGTCGCCCGTGCCTCCTGTCGATTCCAGATAGTCCGACGACTGAATCTGGAAGGCGGCGAAAGCGACTTTCGACGGGAACGCCGGATCGGGGAAGCAGAGGTCGAAGGTGACGGTATTGGCATCAGTCGCAGCAATCGAGCTAATCTCGCCGCCGTAATCGCAGCTTGTCGCGGCATAGGTCATCCAACCATCAGCATCAGTGGAGCTGGTGGATTGTGATGCAGCTTCTTCAGTTGCATCCTGTGCCAGCGCGGGCAAACCCAGCGCAAGCAGCATGAGCAGTAAAAGAGGCAGTACACGCAGCTTTTGATTCATAAAAATACTCCTTATATACAGAAATCAACGAAAGCGTAGCCGAAAGCGCAGCACCATTTCCACAGAGCGATCTTTAAGTAATACACACCACGCGCGGCAATCGTTCAGTGACAAACCTTGCTGCTGACGAGGCAAGATTGTAATCTCTTTAAGATTTGAGGGCAAAGATTTTGTGGAAATAACATGAAATCAGCGGCAGATATTCAGGCAGATTTTGACCGGATCGCGCTGGCAGAAAGCGGCGAAGGCTGGAACCATAACAACCACTACCACAACTTTCTCTTGCGCCACGCCCCTGCCCATTGCACCAACGCGCTTGAAGTCGGCTGTGGCACAGGCACATTTGCAAGGCTGCTGGCGCAGCGTTCCGACTATGTGCTGGCGCTCGACCTCTCGCCGGAAATGCTGCGGATCGCCCGCGAACGTTCGGCAGATTGCCCGAACATCGAGTATTTGCAGGCAGACATCATGGCGACGACGCTGGCGGACGCTGCCTACGACTCCATCGCCTCAATTGCGACTCTCCACCACCTTAAACTGAGCGAGGTTTTGCCCAGGCTGAAGGCGGCGCTTAAGCCGGGCGGTGTACTGCTCGTGCTGGATTTGTATCGTGGCGCGACACTTGGAGACTTATTCCAAAATGTTGTATCAGTTCCTTATCATCACACGCTGCAACAGCTAAAAGGTGAAAAAGCACCGCAATCAGCAGAAGCATCCGCCGCCTGGGAAGCGCACGGCAGCAGTGACGTGTACCCCACCCTCGCTGAGGTGCGCCGCGCCTGCGCTTCGTTATTACCCGGTGCACAGGTGACGCGCCACTTGCTCTGGCGCTACTCGCTGGTGTGGACGAAATCGAACTAAACGGTTCTGTGCGAGTACAATCAGCAGAACAGCGTAAGGAGATGTGTGTGAAATGAAATGCATAATTTGGATGGCTGTACTGCTGCTCAGCGTCACGCTGGTTTTCGCGCAGGATGCCGTGCCGGGGGAACCGGGCGTTGGCGATTCGCTCTACCCCGGCTTTGGCAACGGCGGCTACGACGTGCAGCATTACTCGCTCGAAATCACCTACGCACCGGAAGATGGTAGCATCATAGGTGTGACCACGATTGAAGCGAACGCAACCGAAAGTCTGAGCAGCTTCAACCTCGACCTGATCGGCTTTGAAGTTGAAGAAGTGCAGGTCGATTATGCTGCCGCTGAGTTCAGCCGCGATGGGCAGGAACTAACGATCACGCCCGCCGAGCCGATTGAAAACGGAGCGGCGTTCACCGTTCTCGTTCGCTACGCTGGTGTTCCCCAAGCTATCACCTCAGTCGCTATTCCTGTGCTTACGGGCTGGGTCGCCTACGAGGGTGAAAACTGCCCCTGCGCCTTCGTGCTGAGCGAGCCGGACGGCGCGGCGAACTTCTACCCGGTCAACGATCACCCACTTGATAAAGCGACTTATACCCTGAGCGTAACCGTGCCCAAACCGCTGGAAGTCGCCATGAACGGGACAGTACAGGCGGTGATCGACGGCGGCGAGAGCACGACCACCGTTGCCGAAGTGACCTCGCCGATGGCAAGCTACCTGACCACCATCAACATCGCGGATTTCGATCTGGTGGAGGAAGCGGGCGAAAGCGGCGTGCCGATTCGCAATTACTTTGAGGTCGGTGTGCCGGACGAGCAGCGCGCGTTCTTCGACCGGCAGGACGAGATGATCAGCTACTATGAATCGGTCTTTGGCGACTACCCGTTTGACGCATACGGCGCGGTCGTCGTCAATACCGATGCAGGTTCGGCGCTGGAAGCACAAACATTGTCGATCTTCGGCGTAGATATGCTGCCGCTGGACGATCCGTTCTATAGTGAGGCAACCATCGCGCACGAGCTGGCGCACCAATGGTTCGGCGACAGCGTGAGCGTGGCGGACTGGAGCGACATCTGGCTCAACGAAGGCTTCGCTACCTACGCCGAGGGGCTGTGGGTCGAGCACGACGAAGGCAGCGAAGGACTGGATGGCTGGATACGCGACACCTACGACTATGTGGCGACTGAAGAAGGTATCGTGCCACCCGGCAGCCCGGCAGCCGATGATCTGTTCAACTACGGCGTCTACTATCGCGGGGCGCTTTTGCTCCACGCGCTGCGCTTGCAGTTGGGCGACGACGCCTTCTTTGAGATTTTGCAAACGTGGGCAGAACGCTACAAGGACAGCAATGCAACGACTGACGACTTCATCGCGCTCGTGAGCGAGATCAGCGGCGCGGATTTGGGCGACTTCTTCGTTGCCTGGCTGTACGACGAAGCTCTGCCGCCTATCCCCGAAATGGATTTGGGTACGTGAACGAAGAAACATTTGAAGATATTCTCCAGAAGCCCGTTCCAAAACGCTTCTGGAGAATTTTTCTTCTCTTGTTACTGATCGTTGCGAGTTGTTGGCTGTTCGCCAAAATCAGCAGTGAGATGGAAATATCCAACCTGCAAGCGGTTCTCGACCGAGATTGGGGTACAGGCACTGTTTCCGCGCGAGGGTTCCTTCGGGTATGATCCGATTTACTCGTGGCACAATGCAAATGCAGTTTGCCAAAAAGTCTTTCAAACCGATGAGATTAGTTGCACCTGTTCATCTGCACCTTGATGGAAGTGATACAAACTTTTCCCCTTAATTAGCAGCAATTAAAAGCATTGTAGAGGCGGGGGTACCCCGTCTCTATCCCCTCACTTACTCACGATCCCGCAAGCAACTCCTGCAACGCTTCCCCGGTGGGGCTGAGGATGCCCTGACGCAGATTGGCATAGGCAATCCGGTTTTCCTGCGCGAAAAGCTGTGCGGGCGGTGTGCCCTGCGGCGCGTCGGCATAATCGACATAGCCGAAGAAATAGGTTGACCAGTAGAACGACACGTACTCAAAGCCCTGTAGCTGCGCGATGTTCGCCATCAGTTGCACGAAGCGCACATCCAGCGGCGACCAAAAGCTGTATACGTCGCGGGCGTAAAACTCCGTGAAGTTCCCGCCAAGCCCGGTCAGTTCGGCGGGATCGACCTTGTAGAGCCACGCTTCGCCGATCACGATGCCCTTGCCTGCTGCCTTGATCTGGTTCGATAAGTCGAACAGCGCCTCGACCTGATCACCGCTGCGGAGTGCGAGCGGGTAAAAGTGCAAGTTGATGAAATCGAGGGCGGAGTCGCTGAAGAGCGGCTGAACGTAGTCGGCATTTTCCCAGACGCCGATGCCAGAGCCGATTTTGACATTGGAGTTCGCTGCGCGAATCTGTTCGGCGGCATTGTGAACGAAGGCAGCGTATTCCTCCACGCCGAAACGCTTGCCGGTGAGCATGGCTTCGGTGCTCACTTCCGTGCCAATCGAAAGATAATCCGGCTGGAGTTCGGCAACTATCGTCACCAGCATGTCGATGCGACGCTGAAAGTACTGCTGGTTGGTCATATCGGCAAAGCTGTATTCGATGGACGAGAAGATCGTTCCACTGAAGGCGGGTCCGCTTTCGATGAACAGCGTCATCCCGCGACTCCGCACTTCCGCCACGACCTGACGGAAAAATTCCAGATACTCTGCCGAGCGCGGGTAATCGACCAGCAGCACCGGCAGCTTGATGTCGAGCGTTACGCCGCCAACGCCAATCGCGTGCAACTGGTCGAGGTACTGGCGCGTGCCAATCAGAGTAGCACGGTCAAGCAGCGCCTCGCCCCGGTTGCCGTTGGCGGGCAGCAGTTCCGCCCCGAATATGGGTGGCACATTGTCGCTACCCGTGCGCGCCCCTACAAACGCCTCAGCCGTGTCAAGCTGCGACGAAAGTGAGTCGTAGAGCGACTGGTATTCCGGTGGAATCGGTGTATCCGCCTGTTCTTGAGCGAGGGCGACGCTGCCAAAACTGAGCAAAATGAGGGAACACAGGATCACTTTAAGGGTTTTCATCTGCAAACTCCTTTACCATAGGGGTGCAAACAAATCTAGACGGCTGAGATGTTACACATCGTTTGTAAACTCCCTACTGCCACCACGTAAAATCTTTGTGCCCCGCGCCGTCAGAAAGGAACTATTCCACTGCGAATCACGTCTCATACATTAGAAGGAGGATCCATTTTGTTTACTAAAAACAAACGGGATTTTTATATGTGTGGGATATACTGCGATTCTGAGGGAATAGTCATCTCTCTCTTTCTTCATCGAGCGCCTCCTATGTGTATTACAATCATAGAGAACGCTGTTCAAAAGAGGTTCAACTCACTATGATGCGTTTTGAGCGATTTACTGAACGCGCGCAGGACGCTGCCGCTCGTGCCTACGAGATTTTGCAACGCTACGGTCACAACCAAGTCGATACCGAGCATATTCTGCTCGCCCTGCTGGAACAGACCGACGGCGTGATCCCACAAATTCTCGAACGGCTCTCGGTAGACGTGGATGCGATGCGTTCCCGTTTGGACGAGATTCTACGAGCCAGCCCGAAAGCGGCGATTTATGGGCATGGCACCAGCCAGGTGTTTTTCACGCCGCGCGTGAAGCGGATTATTGACCTGGCGAATGAAGAAGCCAACCGCCTGCGTGACGAGTACATTTCTACGGAGCACATTTTCGTCGCCATCCTGAGCGAACGGAACACCGCCGTCGCCAAGATCATGGCGGATAACAACATCACCCGTGAGCGCGTCAACGACGCAATCAAGGATGTGCGCGGCGGGCAGCGCGTGACCGACCCGCAGGCGGAGAGCCGCTATCGCACGTTGGAGAAGTACAGCCGCGATTACACCCGCATGGCGCTGGAAGGCAAGCTCGATCCGGTGATCGGGCGCGACGGCGAGATCATGCGCGTCATCCAGATTCTTTGCCGCCGCACCAAGAACAACCCCGTTCTGATCGGCGAGGCGGGTGTTGGTAAGACGGCGATTGTCGAAGGCTTGGCGCAGAAGATCGCCGAAGCCGACGTGCCGGAAATCCTGCTGGGCAAGCGCGTGATCAGCCTAGACCTCGCGGCGATGCTGGCGGGCAGCCGTTTTCGCGGCGAGTTCGAGGAACGCCTGAAGGCGACGATTGACGAAGTGCAGCGCGCCGAAGGCGAGATCATCCTGTTCATTGATGAGCTGCATCAGGTGGTCGGCGCGGGCGCGGCGCAGCGCGCGCTCGACGCGGGCAACATGATGAAACCG
>Ga0081539_10006228_pt1 | contig 11565 bp, 21 predicted proteins | sample TabmetS4T2R2_FD_71023 | JGI IMG/M metagenome (GOLD analysis project Ga0081539, IMG submission 71023) | Tabebuia heterophylla rhizosphere microbial communities from the University of Puerto Rico - S4T2R2 | ecosystem: Host-associated > Plants > Roots > Rhizosphere ...
CGACTCTCGCGGGCGTCCTCAGCGTGTGCTGTTCGTTGGCCTTTTCAAAGCGACTTTAGAGCGTCGGCTACTCGTTGACTGGAACGAGCGCGTCCGCCTTGTGAAACGAAGTGACGACGTTCGCTGTCCCGCCCGCGCGTTCAATCTTCTCGCGCGCGCCTCGTGTGAAGCGGTGCGCGGAGACTGTGAGCGCCTTCGTCAACTCGCCCGTGCCGAGCACGACGATGTCGCGCTTGCCCTTGGCGATGACGCCGCGGCTGTGCATCGTCTCGGGCGTTATCTCGTCGCCCGCCTCGAAGCGCTCGTTGAGCGTTGCGAGCGTCACCTCGATCCACTGCTTCTTGAAGATGTTGGTGAAGCCGCGTTTCGGCAGACGCCGCTGCAAGGGCATCTGTCCGCCCTCGAAGCCTATCTTGCTCGAATAGCCCGAACGCGACTTCTGACCCTTGTTGCCGCGCCCGGCGGTTTTGCCGAGGCCCGACCCCGGCCCACGACCCACGCGCTTCTTCTTGTGCGTCGAACCCTTCGCCGGGCGGAGATTGTTCAAACCGATTGCCATTGCTCACTCCGTGAGAGCGATTAGCTTTTAGCTTTTAGCTTTTAGCCAAACTACATCAGAATATTTTCCGGCTAACAGCTAACAGCTAACAGCTAACAGCTCTTATTCAATGATTCGTATAAGGTGCGGGCACTTCTCGACCATGCCGCGAATCGCGGGCGTGTCGGGGCGCTCAACGATTTGATTGAGCTTCGTGAACCCGACGCTTCTGACGACTTCCTTCTGCGTCTTCGGGAAGCCGATTGCGCTTCGGTAATACTGTATGCGAATCTTCCCGCCGCTCTGTTTCTCTTCAGCCATTTCTCAAACCTCGTGAATGGCAAATGGTAAATGGTGAATGGAGGAAAGCCGTTTCCATTTACCATTCACTATTTACCATTTACCTTCCTTACAGTTCTTCCACCTGCTTGCCGCGCAGGCGCGCAACCTCGAACGGGTCTTTCATGTTCAAGAGTCCGTCGAAGGTGGCGCGGACGACGTTGTGCGGGTTCGTCGAGCCTAAGACCTTCGTGCGAACGTCGTGGACGCCCGCCGCCTGCATCACCGCGCGGACAGCGCCTCCCGCGATGACGCCCGTGCCTTCCGAAGCGGGCTTCATCAGGACTCGGCCCGCGCCGTGCTCGCCGACAATCGGGTGCGGCAGCGTGTTGTTGATTAAGGGCACGCGAATCAAGTTCTTCTTCGCGGCCTCAATCGCCTTCTTGATGGCGACGGGAACTTCGCGCGCCTTGCCCGTGCCGAAGCCGACGTGGCCCGCGCCGTCGCCGACGACCACAAGAGCCGCGAACGACAAGTTCTTGCCGCCCTTGACCACCTTCGTCACGCGGTTAATCGAGATGACCTGATCCGTCAGGTCTAACCCCGAAGATGTGATTCTCTGTCTCGGTTGTCGCATCGTTCACCTTTTTTGAAAACTTTAGGCCGCCGCCTCTTCCGCGCCCGCCTCTTCGCTCGCTTCCAACTTGTTCAAGCCCGCCTCGCGCGCGGCGTCCGCGAGAGCCTTCACGCGCCCGTGGTAGCGGAAGCCGCCGCGGTCGAAGACGACCGACTCAATCCCGGCGGCACGCGCGCGCTCCGCAATCGTGCGGCCAACGCGACGCGCGGCCTCTATGTTGCCGCCCGACGCGCCGCGCAAGTCTTTCTCGACCGTGGAGGCGGAAGCGATTGTCACGCCGTTCTCGTCGTCAATCAACTGCGCGTAGATGTGGTTCAGGCTGCGGAATATCGCGAGCCGCGGGCGCGCGCCCGTCCCGCTCACGCGGCGTCGGATGCGCGTGTGCACCGCCCTTCTCACAGCCGCTTTGTCTTTCTTTGCCATCACAAACTCCAAATGATGAATGCGGAATGATGAATGATGAATTGAAACAACGGCCCGCCTCTTAATTCATCATTCCGCATTCATCGTTCATCATTCCTACTTCCCAGTCTTTCCGGGCTTCAGCTTCAACTGCACGTCGGCGTAGCGCACGCCCTTGCCCTTGTATGGGTCGGGCTTGCGAAGGCCGTGCATTTCGGCTGCGACCTGACCGAGCTTCTGCTTGTCAATCCCCGTCAGCGTCAGCGTCAACTGATACTGCGGCGTCGAACCCTTCGCGGCGATGCGCTCCGACTTGACCTCGATGCCCTCCGGCAGAGGAAACTCAATCGGGTGCGAGTAGCCCAAGGAGAAGACTATCTTTCGCCCCTGCACGTCGGCCTTGTAGCCGACGCCGACCACATCCATCTGCTTCGAGAAGCCCTCGGTGACGCCGACGACGGCGTTATTCGCAAGCGCGCGCGCAAGCCCGTGCGCCGCGCGGTGCTCGTCCGACGCGCGCTCGGCCTGCAACTGGTCGCCTTCGATCTTGAAGCTGATGCCTTTGGGGACGGGCGTCCGCAGAACGCCCTTCGGCCCCTTCACTTCAAGCTCGCCCTCTCGGATCGTAACCGCGACGCCTTTCGGCAGCGTGATAACCTTTTTACCAATGCGAGACATAACAACCTCAATGCTGAATGACGAATGATGAATGATGAATTGAAAGCTTCAACGCGCCCTGCATTCATCACTCATCATTCCGCATTCATCACTTCTAGTAAATTTCCGCCAGCACTTCGCCGCCGACGTTCTCGCGGCGCGCGCGCTTGCCCGACATCAGGCCGCGCGACGTAGAGACGATGTTGATTCCGTAGCCGCCAAGGACTTTCGGAATCTCCATCGCGCCCAAATAGACGCGACGTCCCGGCGTCGAGACGCGCGACAGGTGCGTGATGGAAGACGAGCCGCGCGCGTCGTAGCGCAGGAAGATGCGTATCGTTCGACGCGGCCCCTCGCCCTTCGTCACGTAGTTGTTGATGTAGCCCTCCTCCTTGAGGATGCGGGCAATCTCCAGCTTCAGCTTCGACGCCGGGATGTCAACGCGCGAGTGCTTCGCGGCAATCGCGTTGCGCATCCGCGTCAGCATGTCGGCAATAGGATCAGTCATTACTCAAACTCCAAAAAAAGCTTTTAGCTATTGGCTCTTAGGTTAGCTAAACCGAACTCAGGCGGCCTCTCGGCTTTCAACTGCGGCCTCGACAAAGGCGAATAGCTAAAAGCCAATAGCTAACGGCTTCTTACCAACTCGATTTGACGACGCCCGGAATCTGTCCCTGAAGCGCCAACTCGCGGAAGCAGATGCGGCACAGCTTGAACTTGCGCAGGTAGCCGCGCGGTCGCCCGCAACGCTCGCAACGCGTGTAGGCGCGCGACGAAAACTTCGCCGTCCGCTTCGCCTTCGCAATCATTGACTTCTTTGCCATCGTTACCTCAGAGGTGGGGTCGTGGGTCGTGGGTCGTGGGTCGGTAAAATCAAATCTTTCACCGGCCCCCAGCCCCCAGCCCTCAGCCCCGCTTTATTGTCTGAACGGCATGCCGAGCGCACGTAGGAGCGCGCGGGCCTGCTCGTCGTCTCGCGCGGTGGTGACGATTGAGATGTTCATCCCGCGCGTCTTGTCCACCTTGTTGAAATCAATTTCGGGAAATATCAACTGGTCGCGTATGCCGAGCGTGTAGTTGCCGCGACCGTCGAACGCCTTGGGGCTTACGCCGCGGAAGTCGCGCACGCGCGGGAGCGCGATTGAGACCAGACGGTCTAAAAACTCGTACATCCGCTCGCCGCGCAAAGTGACCATCGTGCCAATCGGCATCCCCTGACGCAGCTTGAACGAGGCGATTGACTTTTTGGCGCGCGTCGTCACGGGCTTCTGCCCCGTTATCGCGCGCAACTCGTCCGCGCCCGTGTCAACTATCTTCGCGTTGGCGATTGCCTCGCCCAATCCCATGTTGATGACGATTTTTTCGAGGCGCGGAATCGCCATCGGATTCTCGATGCCGAACTCCTTCGCAATCGCCGGGGCAATTTCTTTGTGATAACGCTCTTTCAGTCTGGCTGCCATTGCTCACTCCGTGAGAGCGATTAGCTTTTAGCTTTTAGCTTTTAGCCAAACAACCCGTGATTGTTTTCCGGCTAACAGCTAACGGCTAAGAGCTAATAGCTATTTATTCCTTATCGAGCGCCTGTCCGCTTCCCGAAGCGACGCGCGTCTTCGAGCCGTCGTTCGCAACGTCGTAACGCACGCGCGTCGGTTTTCCGTTCGCGGGGTCAATCAACTGCACGTTCGAGATGTTGATGAGCGCCTCTTTTTCGACGATGCCGCCGCCGCGCCCCGCCTGCGGGTTCGGGCGCTGGTGTCGCTTGACGACCGCGACGCCTTCAACTCTAACCTTGCCCGCGCGTGGATTCACTTCCAGAACGCGACCGCGCTTTCCGCGGTCTTTGCCCGCCATGACGACGACCGTGTCGCCCTTCTTAACTTTCACGCGCTTCGTACCCGTCTGTGCCATCTCTCAAATCACCTCCGGCGCGAGCGAAACTATCTTCATGAAGTTGCGGTCGCGCAGTTCTCTCGCCACGGGGCCGAAGACGCGCGTCCCGATGGGCGTGTCGTCGGGCTTGATGAGGACGCACGCGTTCTGGTCGAAGCGTATGTACGTCCCGTCCTTTCGGCGAACCTCTTTGACGGTGCGGACGATGACTGCGTTGTGAACAGTCCCCTTCTTCACGGCGCCGTCGGGCGCGGCCTCTTTCACCGTGACCTTAATCTTGTCGCCAAGACTTGCGCGCGTCGCTTTCGTAGAGCCGCCCACGGTCTGAATCATCTCGACGCGCCGCGCCCCCGAATTGTCCGCCACGTCCAAAGACGTTTGCATCTGGATAGCCATTGCTCACTCCGTGAGAGCGTTTAGCGTTTAGCTTTTAGCTTTTAGCCGAACAATACCCAAGCGTTTTCTGGCTAACAGCTAACAGCTAACAGCTAACAGCTCGTTTACTTTTCCGCCTTCTGAATAATCTCGACGACGCGCCAGCGCTTGTGCGCCGAAAGGGGTCGCGTCTCGACGATGCGAACCTTGTCGCCGACGGTCGCGCCCGTCTCGTTGTGCGCCATGAACTTCGACGTGCGGCGCACGTAGCGGCGATACTTCGGGTGCTTGATGAGCCGGTCAACGCGCACGACGCACGTCTTCTCCATCTTGTCCGACGCCACAACGCCGACCTTCTCCGCGCGACGGTTGCGACTGCGTCCGGCCTCCGCGCCCGTAGCGTCGCCCGCCTGAGCGTCAACGCCCGCGCCTGCTGACTGCGCCAGAGTCTGTCCAGACTCGGTCGCCTCCGCCGCACGCTCGCCGGCGCTCGTCGTCACTTCTTCTTTTGTCTCTTCTGCCATCACAACCTCAGTGCGGAATGCGGAGTGATGAATGATGAATGAAATCGGCGGCCCGTCTCTTCATTCATCACTACCGCATTCATCATTCATCATTTACTCTGCCGCTGGCGCATCATCGTCTGGACGCGCGCGAGCGTCTTCTTTTCGCGTCGAGCGGTCTTGATTGCGTCAACCTCGCCGAGCGCGAGTTTGAAGTTGAGCCGGAAGAGCGACTCTTTGAGTCGGCCCGCTTCCTCGCGCAACTCCTCGTCCGACATGTTGTGCAGGCGCTCCAGTTCGTCGTGTCTCTTCATCGCTTAAACTGCGCCCCCTTCCTGCCCGGCGCGTGAAACAAACTTGCACTTGAGCGGAAGCTTCTGCGCCGCCAGACGCATCGCCTCGCGCGCCATCTCTTCGGAGACGCCCTCGATCTCGTAGAGAATCCTGCCGGGCTTGACGACCGCGACCCAGTGGTCGGGCGCGCCCTTGCCCTTGCCCATGCGGGTTTCGGCGGGCTTCTTGGTGATGGGCTTGTCTGGGAACATGCGTATCCAGATTTTGCCGCCGCGCTTGACGTGGCGCGTCATGGCGATACGCGCGGCCTCAATCTGCCGGTCGGTTATCCAACCCGGCTCAAGCGTCTTCAACCCGTACTCACCGAAGCTGATTTCAGAGCCGCGCTGGGCCGTGCCCGTCATGCGCCCCTTCATCTGCTTGCGGTGCTTAACCTTCTTCGGCATCAACATAATGTTTCGCTCCGCTCAACAAGAGACTAGGGGCTAGAGGCTAGAGACTAGTTTTTACTAGCCTCTAGTCCCTAGTCTCTAGCCTCTAACTCCTGCCGCCGCCTCCACGCGGGCCGCGACCGCCGCGGTCTCCGCGCTCGCCTCTATCGCCACGTCCGCGCGGGCGTTCGCCGTCTTCGCGGTCGCGCCGGGGCCGACGCCCGTCGCCGCGTTCGGGGCGCGGTTCGTTGATTGGGTCGGGCTGCGTGCCGCGTGCCATCGCGGCCTTCGCGTCGAGAATCTCGCCGCGATAAATCCAACACTTGACGCCGATGACGCCGAACGTCGTGTGCGCTTCGGCGAAGCCGTAGTCAATGTCGGCGCGCAAGGTGTGCAAGGGGAGACGCCCCTGCAAGTGCCACTCGGTGCGCGCGATTTCCGCGCCGTTCAAACGGCCCGCGACTTTGACCTTGATGCCCTGCCCGCCGAACCTGAGAGTCTCCTCGACCGTTTTGCGCATGGCGCGACGGAAGGCTATGCGCTTTTCGAGCTGCGCGGCGATCTTCTCGGCCTGCAATTGCGCGTTGAGTTCGGGCTTGTGTATCTCCTGTATAGAGACCAAGACTTCCTTGCCCGTTCGTGCGGCGATGTCGGCCTTGAGCTTGTCGATCTCCGCGCCTTTGCGACCGATGATGATACCGGGGCGCGACGTGTAGATGATGAGCTTGAGGCGGTTGGCCGCGCGCTCAACGTCAACGTGCGAAACGCCCGCGCCCATGAAGCGGCCCTTCATCTGCGCCTTGAGCTTCAAGTCTTCCAGAAGGAAGTCGCCGAACTGTTTCTTCGCAAACCAGTGCGAGTGCCAGTCCTTGTTGTAGCCGAGGCGGAAGCCGTATGGATGAACTTTCTGACCCACAAGTTTCTCCTAAAGTTTGCTCGCTAACGCTCGCAGAGGGGTTTAGGTTTTGGGTTCTAGGTGCTGGCTGGATTTCCCCAGAACCCAACACCTAAAACCTAACACCCGCTTTTATTCCTTCGTCTCTTCAGACGGAGCGGCTTCCGTCTTTTTGGAAGCGCGCTTCGTCGTCGTCTTCTCCGCAGGCTCCGAAGAGCCGGCGGCCTTCTTCGTCGCGCCGCCCTTGCGTCCGGCAGCGGCAGACTTGCCCTTCGAGCCGGCGGCAGACGCCTTCTTCGCGTCGGCCTTCGTCTCTTTGCCCGTCGCGGCCTTGCCCCTACCTTTTCGCGCGACTTCCTTCTCTTCGCTGGCGACCAGAACGGTTACGTGACAGAAGTGGCGCTGCTCGCGGTAGGCGCGTCCCTGCGGCGCGGGGCGCACGCGGCGACGGTGTTTCGTAGGCCCCATGTCAACGTAGCAAGCCTTGACGAAAATGTCGTCCGGGTCGAGGCTGACGTTGTTGCGTTCGGCGGCCTCGTTGGCGTTTGCCCAAGCCGAGCGCAGGCACTTCTCAATGCCTGCGGCTGCGCGCTTGTTCGTAAACTGCAAAATCGCCAGCGCTTCGGCCAGACGCTTGCCGCGAATCATGTCAACCACGAGCCGCGCCTTCTGCGCCGACCCGCGTAAGTATTTCGCACTCGCTCTCGCTTCCATTCTTCACCTCAAATGCTGAATGCTGAGTGATGAATGATGAATTACAAGCTGTTCTTAACTCATCATTCCGCATTCATCACTCATCATTTACTTCGCCGGTTTCGACGACTTCTCCGCCTTCGTGCCCGCGTGTCCCTTGAAGGTGCGCGTCGGCGCGAACTCGCCGAGCTTGTGGCCGACCATGTTCTCCGTCACATAGACGGGGATGTGGCGCTTGCCGTTGTGGACGGCAAAGGTCAGGCCCACGAAGTCGGGCGTGATGGTCGAGCGGCGCGACCAAGTCTTAATCGCGGGCGGACGACTCGCGCCCGCGCGAATCTCTTCGACCTTCTTCTCCAAGTGGCGGTCAATGAACGGCCCTTTTTTGACTGAACGTGCCATTGCAACCTCAAGTGATGAATGCGGAATGATGAATGATGAATTAAACGCTGTTCTTAATTCATCATTCCGCATTCATCATTCATCATTTCACTCTTCTGTCGCGCACGATCATCTTCGTCGTGCGCTTGTTCTTGCGCGTCTTGTAGCCGCGCGTCGGCTGTCCCCAAGGCGTGACGGGGTGGCGTCCGCCCGAAGTCTTTCCTTCGCCGCCGCCGTGCGGGTGGTCAACCGGGTTCATGGCGACGCCGCGCACGTGCGGGCGTATGCCCTTCCAGCGCGAGCGCCCGGCCTTGCCGTAAGAGACGTTCTCGTGCTCGACGTTTCCGACCTGACCGACGGTCGCGTAGCAGACGACGGGCACGCGCCTGACCTCGCCCGAAGGCATGCGAACCTGCGCGTGGTCGCCCTCCTTCGCCACAAGCTGCGCGAAGCCGCCAGCCGAGCGAACGAGTTGTCCGCCCTTTCCGGGTCGCAATTCGATGTTGTGAATCTGCGTGCCCAAGGGGATGTTGCGAATCGGTAAGGCGTTTCCGGGAAGGATGTCGGCTTCGGGGCCAGCCATCACGGTCTTGCCTACTTCGAGTCCGGCGGGCGCGATGATGTAACGCTTCTCGCCGTCGAGATAGGTGACGAGCGCGATGTGCGCCGAGCGGTTCGGGTCGTACTCGATCTGCGTGACGCGACCGGGCACGCCCGTCTTGTCGCGCTTGAAGTCAATGATTCGATAGAAGCGTTTGTGGCCGCCGCCGCGACGACGCACAGTTATGTGCCCATCGTTGTTGCGACCCGAAATGCGCTTCTTCGGCTCCAGCAGAGACTTCTCAGGCTCGGCATTCGGCGTCAACTCGTCGCGCGTCAGATACGTCTGGTAGCGACGCGACGGCGATGTCGGTGTCAGTTTCTTGATGCCCATAACTTTAGCTGTTGGCTATTAGCTCTTAGCTGTTAGCCAGAACGCGTCGCACTTGGCAAACAACCTTTCACTTGAACCTCAGCCGCTCGCTATTAGAAAGCTAAAAGCTAATAGCTAACGGCTAATGGCTCTTAAATGCTCTCGCCGTAGTCGAACGGCGGCTGGCCCGCCTTGAGCGTGACGTATGCCTTCTTCCAAGAGGGCTTGCGGCCCTCGAAGCGACCGCGCCGCGCGAGCTTGCCCTGATAGTTGATCGTGCGAACCGAGTCAACCTGCACGTTGAAGATGCGTTCGACCGCCGACTTTATCTCAGGCTTCGTCGCGTTTCGGTCAACGCGGAACGTCAGAAGCTGCCGACCGTCCTGCGACTCCTCCTTCGCAACGAGCGCCTTCTCCGTAATCACCGGCGCTTTGATGACATCCCAAATCGTTCTCATCTGAAACCTCGTAAATCGTAAATCGTGAATCGTAAATCGTTCCGAACAGCTTTCATCTATTCACGATTTACGATTTACGATTTACGGCTTTTGACGATTCACGGCTTTTAAGCCGCTTCCTCTTCCCGCGCGCCGCCTTCCGCTTCCGCTTCGGCCTCTTCGCTCGCGTTCGTCGCGTTCGACTTCTTCGGGCCAAGTTGCTGTTGGACGGCTTCGGCGGCTGAGCGCGACAGGATGATGTTCTCGTGATAGAGAACGTCGTAGATGTTCAGTCCGCCCGCGCCGACGACCTTCGCCCCCTTCACGTTGCGCGAGGCTAGGAAGAGATTGTCGTTGTCAATCGCGTCAACGACGAGCGTCTTGCCTTCGAGTCCGAGCGCACTGATTGCCGTCACGAACTCCTTCGTCTTCGCTTCGCTCAAGATGAACTCTTCGACGACTACAAGGTTTCCCTCGCGCAGACGCTCCGAGAGAGCCGAACGCAGCGCGCCGCGTCGCATCTTCTTCGGCATGGCTTGCGACCAATCGCGCGACTGCGGCCCGTGCACATTGCCGCCGCCCTTCCACAGAGGCGAACGGATGGAGGCGATGCGCGCGCGCCCCGTGCCCTTCTGCTTCCAGAGCTTCTTGCCGGAGCCTGACACGTCGCCGCGTGTCTTCGTCCCGACCGTGCCCTGCCGCGCGTTTGCGAGGTGGGCCTTGACGGCGGCGTGTATCAGCGCCTCGTTCAACTCCGCGCCGAAAACGGCGTCCGAGAGTTCGAGGTCGCCGACCTCTTCGTTCTTCAGGTTGCGCACCTTAACGGTAGGCATTGCTTTCTCCAAAGTGATGAATGCGGAGTGATGAATGATGAATTGAAAGCTGTTCTTAATTCATCATTCCGCATTCATCATTCATCATTTACTTTCCTGACTTGCGGACTACTACCACGCTCCCGTTCGCGCCCGGCACGGCCCCGCGAATCATCAAGAGGTTGTTCTCGGCGTCAACGCGCGCCACCGTCAATCCCTTTATCGTCACGCGCTTGTCGCCCATGTGGCCCGACGAGCGCGTGCCCTTGATGACGCGCGACGGATATGCCGACTGGCCGATTGAACCGGGCTTTCGCACGTTCATCGAACCGTGCGACTCGGGGCCGCGGTTGAAGTGGTGTCGCTTGACCGTGCCCTGAAAGCCGCGACCCTTCGACTTGCCAACGACCTCAATCGCGTCGCCTTCGGCGAACTGGTCAACGAGAACTTTGTCGCCGATGTTGACTTCGCCGTCCGGCTCGACGCGAATCTCCTTGAGCACGCGCGTCGGAGGGACGCCCGCGCCCGTCTTCTCGAAGTGGCCGCGCATTGGCTTCGTCACGTTCTTCAACTTGACGGGCCGCTCCTCGACGAGTCCCAACTGAACGGCGTCGTAGCCGTCGCGCCCCGCCGCAGACTTCTTCTGCACGACGACGCACGGCCCGGCCTTGATGACCGTGACGGGCGTCACCGTCCCGTCCGCCGCGAACAACTGCGTCATGCCGACTTTCTTACCGATGATTCCGTTAATCATCACTTACCTCAGTCTGGAGTCTGGAGTCTGGAGTCTGGAGTCAAAACCAAAGCCTTCTTGCTTTGACTTCAGACTCCAGACTCCAGACTCCAGACTTTTTATTGTCTGCCGAACGCCTTTATCTCGACATCAACGCCCGCGGGCAGATCGAGTTTCATCAACGCGTCAACGGTCTGCGGCGTCGGGTCGAGTATGTCCATCAGACGCTTGTGCGTGCGTATCTCAAACTGCTCGCGCGACTTTTTGTCAACGTGCGGCGAACGCAGCACCGTCCACTTGTTCTTAGAAGTGGGAAGCGGTATCGGCCCGGCGACGCGTGCGCCCGTGCGCTTGGCGGTCTCCACGATCTCCGAAGTGCTCTGGTCGAGCACGCGATGGTCGTAAGCCTTCAGCCTGATTCTGATCTTTTCGTTCAGCATTTCTTTAAGCTCTCAGCTTTCAGCTTCGGCGCTTAAGCCTTCGTCGCCACTTTTCATTGACGACCGAACGCAGACCGCCGAAACGCGACTACTCGATGATGTCGGAGACCGTGCCAGCCCCGACCGTTCTTCCGCCCTCACGAATGGCGAATCTCAACCCCTTCTCCAACGCTATCGGAGTGATCAACTCTATCTCCATCGCCACATTATCGCCCGGCATCACCATCTCCACTCCTTCAGGTAAGTGTGCCACTC
>Ga0081539_10006229_pt1 | contig 11559 bp, 10 predicted proteins | sample TabmetS4T2R2_FD_71023 | JGI IMG/M metagenome (GOLD analysis project Ga0081539, IMG submission 71023) | Tabebuia heterophylla rhizosphere microbial communities from the University of Puerto Rico - S4T2R2 | ecosystem: Host-associated > Plants > Roots > Rhizosphere ...
TCGCGGATCAGGCTTTGGTCGGCCACCGGCATTTTCTCCTCGTTCGCTCGGTTCTGTTTCTTCGCTGCGGCGACCAGGCTGTCAACTCCATCCCGACGTATACCCGCCATCGACCGTGAAGATCACGCCCGACGTATAGCCCGACCGATCCGATGCCAAAAACGCCATGAGGTCGCCGATCTCGCGCGCGTGCGCGGGACGGCCGAGCGGCATGCCTTTCTGGAGCTCCCTGTAGCGGTTCTCGTCGCCGAGCTGGTTTTTCGCGCGGGTCTTCATCAGGGTGACGTGGCGGTCGGTGCCGACGGGGCCCGGATTGATGCCGATGACACGGATGTTGTCGTGCATGCTTTTTCCGCCCAGCGCGCGGGTGAACGCCATCAGCGCCGCATTGCCGGCGCTGCCGCAGATGTAGTTGGCGTCGAATCTTTCGCCGGCGGCGCCGATGTCGTTGACGATCACGCCGCCGCCGCGCGCCTTCATCGCCACGTAGATGGCGCGGGTGAGATTGATATAGCCGAACACCTTCAATTCCCAGGCATGGCGCCAGGTCGCCTCATCGATCTTGTCGATCGAGCCGCCGGGAATGTCGCCGGCATTGTTGACGAGGATGTCGATGTCGGAGGCGTCCTTCACCAGCCGCGCAATATCTTCGCCCTTGCGCAGGTCGGTCACATGGGTGGCGGCATCGATCTGGTGCTGCGAGCGCAGCCGATCGGCCAGCGCCTTCAATTGATCGCCGCTGCGGGCCGCGAGCCGCAGATGGCAGCCTTCCTCGGCAAAGGCTTCCGCTGCGGCCGCGCCAATGCCCTTGGAGGCGCCGGTGATCAGGACGCGCTTGCCGCGCAAATGCAGATCCATGGATTTTTCTCTCTTGCTGGACGGGATTTTCGAGGAGGGACGGCGGAAATGGATAGGGGGAATGCAGCCGAGGTCAACATTGCACTGCAGCGTTGCGCCGCGGCGAGGATTGGTTCATTGCAGGAGCAGCCAGAATAACCGGTGCGCCAGCCCGGCAAGTCAAGGAAATTCTCGATGAGCAGCAAGAAGCAATATAGCATCGCGGTCGTTCCCGGCGACGGCATCGGCAAGGAAGTGATGCCAGAGGGGCTGCGCGTCATCGAGGCGGCGGCGAAAAAGCACGGCGTCTCCGTGAAATTCGATCATTTCGATTTCGCCTCGTATGACTATTACGAGAAGCACGGCGCGATGATGCCGGCCGACTGGAAGGACAAGATCGGCAAGCATGACGCGATCTATTTCGGCGCGGTCGGCTGGCCGGCAAAAATTCCGGATCATATCTCGCTATGGGGCTCGCTGATCAAATTCCGCCGCGAGTTCGATCAGTACGTGAATCTCCGCCCGGTGCGGCTGATGCCGGGCGTGCCGTCGCCGCTGGCGGGCCGCAAGCCCGGCGACATCGATTTCTGGGTGGTGCGCGAGAACACGGAAGGCGAATATTCCTCCGTCGGCGGCCGCATGTTCCCGGACACCGACCGCGAGTTCGTCACCCAGCAGACGGTGATGACGCGCGTCGGCGTCGACCGCATTCTGAAATTCGCCTTTGACCTCGCGCAGTCGCGGCCGAAGAAGCACCTGACCTCCGCGACCAAGTCCAACGGCATCTCGATCACGATGCCCTATTGGGACGAGCGCGTGGAGGCGATGGCAAAGCAATATCCCAAGGTGAAGTGGGACAAGTACCACATCGACATCCTCACCGCGAATTTCGTGCTGCATCCGGACTGGTTCGACGTCGTGGTGGGCTCCAATCTATTCGGCGACATCCTGTCCGATCTCGGCCCGGCCTGCACCGGCACGATCGGCATTGCGCCATCGGGCAACATCAATCCGGCGGGTGATTTTCCATCTGTGTTCGAGCCGGTGCACGGCTCGGCGCCCGACATCGCCGGGCAGGGCATCGCCAATCCGATCGGCATGATCTGGTCGGGCGCGATGATGCTGGAGCATCTCGGCGAGAGACAGGCGGCCGACGCCATCGTCGGCGCCATCGAGCGCACGCTGGGCGAACGCACGCTGCGCACGCGCGACCTCGGCGGCAATGCCGGTACCACGGCGTGCGGCAAGGCGGTGGCCGAGATGGTGGATTGATTCTTCTTACCCTCTCCCCGTGTGGGAGAGGGTCGCTTCGCGCAGCGAAGCGGGGTGAGGGGTCTGTCTCCGCGGATAAAGATCTCTCCTCGACGCGTTTGCGCGGAGACAGACCCCTCATCCGTCGCGGACTTCGTCCGCGCCACCTTCTCCCACAAGGGGAGAAGGTGCAGTGTGCCAAGCCGTTACTTCCGCGCAATCCGCCGGCAGTGCTCCCAGGCCGCGAAAATCAAATTCTCACTCGCTTCCGGCGTTCGGAACGCCGAATGCGCCGACAGTGTCACGTTCGGCAGCTTGGTCAGTGGGTGATCGCCAGGCAACGGCTCGGTGTTGAAGACGTCGAGGCCGGCGTGACGGATGTGGCCGGATTTCAGCGCGTCGATCATGGCCTCCTCGTCGACGATGGCGGCGCGCGCGGTATTGACCAGGATGACGCCAGGCTTCATCGCCTCGATGCAGGCGCGCGAAACAAGTCCGCGGGTCTCGTCATTGAGCAGCAAATGGATCGAGACCACGTCGCTGCCGTCGACCAGCTCGTCGAGCTCGACGAACTCGACGCCGTGAAATTTTTTCGGCGACCGGTTCCAGGCGATCACCCGCATGCCGCTGCCGAGCGCGATGCGGGCGACTTCCGCGGCGATGCCGCCAAAGCCGATCAGGCCGAGCGTCTTGCCGGTCAGCTGCATGCCGTCCTCGCGCAGCCAGTTGCCGGCGCGCATCTCGCGATCCATCATCGCAATCACCCGCGCCGACGCCCACATCAGCGCGATGGCGGATTCCGCCACCGCGGTGTCGCCATACCCCTTGATCAGGTGCACGGAGATGCCGAGCTCGGCAAGCTCTTCCGGGTTCATGTAGCTGCGCGCGCCGGTGCCGAGGAAGACGACGTCCTTCAGGCCCTTGCATTGCTTTGCAATCGGCGTCGGCAGCGCGGTGTGGTCCACGACGGCAATCTCTGCACCGTGGAGGATGCCCGGATACTGCTCCGGCGTGATGTCGGGGTCGCGGTGCACGCGCACATCGGGATCGCCGGATTTGCGCAAGCGATCGAAGATCACGGCAAGCGATTCATTGGCATCGACAAAAACACCGCGCACGGCACTCCCCCATTTTGCTTTGATTTGACGATCAGGACGCGACGCCGGCGAGCGCCAGCACCGTATGCATCAGCACGTTGGCGCCGGCGGCGCAATCGGCCTGCGTGGCATCTTCCAGCTCATTGTGGCTGATGCCGTCCTTGCAGGGGACGAACACCATCGCCGCAGGGATCACCGTGTTGAGGTTGCAGGCATCGTGGCCCGCGCCCGACGTGATGCGGCGATGCGAATAGCCGAGCTGTTCGGCGGCGTTCTCGACCGCGTCGACGAATCTTGCATTGAAATGCGTCGGCTCCTTGCGCCAGACCAGATCGAGCTGCACCTCGACCTTGCGCCGCGCCGCGATTTCCGCGACCGCCGCCCGCAAATCCTTATCCAGCGCGTCCATGATGGCGGCGTCGGCGCTGCGGCAATCGACCGTGAAGGCGATCTCGCCGGGAATGACGTTGCGCGAGGGCTTTGCGATCACGGCTTCCCCAATCGTGCCGACCGCCTTCGGCCCGTGCTTCTTCGCAATACTCTCCATCGCCAGCACGATCTCCGACAACGTCGCCAGCGCATCGCGCCGCAGCGGCATCGGCGTCGAGCCGGCATGGCTTTCGAAGCCGATGATCTTGCCGTCGTACCACAGCACGCCCTGGCCGGAATCGACCACGCCGATGGTCGTGTTCTCGGCTTCCAGGATCGGGCCCTGCTCGATATGCAGCTCGACAAAGCCGGAAAATTTTTGCGTGCCGACCGCCGTCGCGCCGCGATAGCCGATGGTTTCAAGCGCCTGCGCCACGGTGACGCCTTCGGCATCCCTGCGCGAGAGGATGTCGTCGGTGGTGAAATCGCCGACATAGGCGGCCGACGCCATCATCGCCGGCGCGAAGCGCGAGCCTTCTTCATTAGTCCAGTTGCAGATGCAGAGCGGGGCGTCGGTCTCGATCCCGGCATCGTTGAGGGTGCGCACCACTTCCAGCGCCGCCAGCGTGCCGAGCACGCCGTCATACTTGCCGCCGGTCGGTTGCGTATCGAGATGCGAGCCGAGCCCGATCGGCGGCTTTGACATGTCGCGGCCGCGTCGCAGGCCGAACATCGAGCCGAGCGTATCGACATGCACCTCCAGTCCTGCCGCTTCGCACGCTTTGCGGAACCAGTCGCGCACCTGCTTGTCTTCCTGGCTCAAGGTCAGCCGCCGCACCCCGCCCTTGGCGGTGGCGCCGAATTTTGCGGTTTCGTGGATGTCGCCCCAGAGGCGGGCGGAATCGATCTGCAAATTGGAGGCGGGTTTTGTCATTGGTCCTGTGCGCAAAGGCGGTGGTGCGGGCGGGGCGGCGGCATGGTAGAATCCTTCGGCATCATCTGTCGAGGCACGGAAGACCGGGCATGAATATCGAGCGAGCGAAAGACGATGGGCCGAGCGGCGCGGCGATATCGCCCGGCCTGCAGGCCCGTCTCGATTGCCGCGCCGGCATGGTGGCCACCACGGCCGGCGTTGCCAACGGCTTTGTGCAGGGCAATTTGGCGATCCTGCCGGAACATTACGCCTCCGCGTTTCACCGCTTCTGCCAGCTCAATCCAAAGCCGTGCCCGATCATCGGCATGTCCGACGTCGGCGATTTCCGCATTCCCGCGCTCGGGCTCGATCTGGACATCCGCACCGATGTGCCGCGCTACCGGGTCTGGCGCGACGGCGAGGTGGCCGACGAGCCGACCGATATCATGGCGCACTGGCGCGATGACCTCGTCACCTTCGTGCTCGGCTGCTCCTATTCGTTCGAGGAAGCGCTGATGGCGGAGGGCATCCCGCTGCGCCACGTCGAGCGCAAGCTGCGGGTGCCGATGTATCGCACCAGTATCGCGTGCGCTGCGGTCGGGCCGTTTGCCGGCCCGATGGTGGTGTCGATGCGGCCGCTCAAACCGGCCGACGCGATCCGCGCCGTGCAGATCACCTCGCGTTTTCCCGCCGTGCATGGCGCGCCGGTGCATCTCGGCCATCCGCATTTGATCGGGATCGCCGACATCGCAAAACCTGACTATGGCGACCCGGTACCCATTGCATCTGACGAGATTCCGGTATTCTGGGCCTGCGGCGTCACGCCACAATCGGTGATCGCGGCCGCAAAGCTACCGTTCGCCATCACCCATGCGCCCGGCATGATGCTGGTGACGGACTTGCTGAACAAGCATTTCGCGGTGATTTAGTCACCCGTCATTGCGAGTCCCGTAGGATGGGTTGAGCGAAGCGAAACCCATCAAATCCTTGCGTGGGACCATGATGGGTTTCGCTGCGCTCAACCCATCCTACAAGTGCCCATGCTCCGGCAGCGTCAGCCCGAACACTTTTGCCAGATCCGCCACCTGCTGCGGCGACAGATAGCGCGGGTTGAGCCCGCGCAGCAGCAGATAGAGTCTTGCCGTCTCTTCCAGCTCTTCCATCGCGAACACGGCCGCCTCCAGCGTATCGCCCGACACCACCGGGCCGTGATTGGCGAGCAGCACCGATGAATATTGGCCGGCGAGGCCCTTGATCGCATCGGCCACCGCGGGATCGCCCGGCCGGTAATACGGCACGAGCGCGGTCTGGCCGCATTTCATGACGTAATAGGCCGTCATCGGCGGCAGCGCGGCGCGCGGGTCGATCTCGGGCAGCATCGACAGTGCCACCGAATGGGTGGAGTGCAGATGCACCACCGCTGCCGCGCTGCCGCGCGTCTGATACAGCGCCGTATGCAGCGGCACCTCCTTGGTCGGAGCATCGCCCGATACCAGCCGCCCGTCAGGGCCGAGCCGCGACAGCCGCGCCGGATCGAGAAAGCCGAGCGAGGCGTTGGTCGGGGTCACCAGCCAGCCGCCATCGTCGAGTTTGACGCTGATATTGCCTGATGAGCCCGGCGTCAGCCCGCGCTCGAACAGCGAGCGGCCGAACCGGCAGATGGCCTCGCGGATTTTGGCATCGCTCATGGATGTTCCTTCGAATGCGCCTTGTCTCACGCTTTGGCAGCGCGGCCAAGCCGTGTTAGGCAGGGGCCAAGCCGCCAGCGTTGCGGCAGCAAACAGGAAACGCCTGATGTCCGAATCCGCAAAACCGCGCATGGCCGTGATCGGGCTCGGCTCGATGGGATTCGGCATGGCGACCTCGCTGCGCCGCGCGGGCTTTCAGGTCACCGGCTGCGATGTCTCGGCCGACAGCGTCGCGCGCTTCGTCGCCGATGGCGGCAAGGGCGCGACGACACCGGCCGAGGCCGCAAAGGATGCCGACATCGCCGTCAGCGTCGTCGTCAATGCCGCGCAGACCGAAGCCATCCTGTTCGGTTCTGATGGCGTCGCCGAGACGCTGGCAAAGGACGCCGTCTTCATATCCTCCGCCACCATGGACCCCGACGTCGCACGGCGGCTTGCAAAGAAACTGGAGGCGACCGGCCGCCATTACCTGGATGCGCCGATCTCCGGCGGCGCGCAGCGCGCCGCGCAAGGCGAGCTCACGATCCTCGCTTCCGGCAGCGCCGCGGCGTTCGCAAAGGCGCGGCCGGCGCTCGATGCCATGGCCGCAAAACTTTACGAACTCGGCGATGCCGCAGGTCAAGGCGCGGCGTTCAAGATGATCAACCAGCTGCTGGCGGGCGTGCATATCGCCGCCGCCTCCGAAGCGATGGCGTTCGCGGCAAAACAGGGGCTCGATATCCGAAAAGTGTATGAGGTGATCACGGCCTCCGCCGGCAATTCCTGGATGTTCGAGAACCGCATGCCGCACGTGCTCGAGGGCGATTACACCCCGCGCAGCGCGGTGGAGATTTTCGTGAAGGACCTCGGCATCATCCAGGACATGGCGCGCAATGCGCGCTTCCCGGTGCCAATCTCCGCCGCCGCGCTGCAGATGTTTTTGATGACATCGGCCGCCGGCATGGGCCGCGACGATGACGCGTCGGTGGCGCGGATGTATGCAAGGGTCACCGGCACGAAATTGCCGGGCGAGTAACAAGAGGTCAGCCGATGCCCGGTTTTGCCGCCAATCTCTCCATGATGTTCACCGACGTGCCGTTCCTCGACCGCTTCGAGGCCGCCGCGAAGGCCGGCTTCACCGCGGTCGAATTCCTGTTTCCCTACGATCATCCGGCCGAAGAAGTCGGCAAGCGGCTGAAGGGTAACGGCCTGACCCAGGCGCTGTTCAATCTGCCACCCGGCGATTGGAATGGCGGCGAAAGGGGATTCGCTGCGCTGCCCGAGCGCTTTGACGACCTGAGGAAAAGCCTGCAGACGGCGCTGCCTTACGCGCAGGCGACCGGCGTCAAGCGCGTGCATCTGATGGCAGGGATCGCCAATCGCTCCAACCCGAAGGCGGTGGAAGCTTTCTACAAGTCGGTGGCGACCGCCGCCGAGTTCTTCGCCCCGCACGGCCTCGACGTCGTGATCGAGCCGATCAATGCGCGCAACGTGCCCGGCTATTTCCTCAACGACTTCACCTTCGCCTACGACCTCATCAACGAGCTGAAAATCGCCAACCTGAAACTGCAATTCGACATCTATCACTGCCAGATCATCCATGGCGACGTCACGATGCGGTTGCGGCAGATGATGCCTGTGGTCGGCCACATCCAGATCGCCAGTATTCCCTCGCGCAACGAGCCCGACGGGGAGGAGCTGAATTATCCCTTCCTGTTCGCCGAGCTCGACCGGCTCGGCTACGGCGGCTTTGTCGGCTGCGAATACAATCCGCGCGGCAAGACCGTCGATGGTCTCGGCTGGTTCAAGCCTTACGCGGGGAAGAAGCCGTGACGCTGGCCAGAAGTATTTCGCTTGGTTGCATCGCCGACGACTACACCGGCGCCTCCGATCTCGCCAACACGCTGACGCGCCAGGGGCTGCGCACAGTGCAGACCATCGGCGTGCCGTCCGATGACCTGAAACTGCCCGACGTCGATGCCGTCGTGGTCTCGCTGAAAAGCCGCTCCATCGAGGCGGGCGAGGCGGTGGCGCGCTCGCGCGATGCGGAAAAATGGCTGCGCAGCCGCGGCGCCGGCCATGTCCTGTTCAAGATCTGCTCGACCTTCGATTCCACCGATGCCGGCAATATCGGCCCGGTGATGGATGCACTGCGCGCCGATGGCGGCGAGAGCATCGTGCTGGTGACGCCGGCGTTCCCGGAAACGGGGCGCACGGTCTACCAGGGCAATCTGTTCGTCGGCCTCGTGCCGCTGAACGAGAGCCCGCTGAAGGATCATCCGCTCAACCCGATGCACGATTCCAATCTGGTGCGGGTGCTGGCGCGGCAGAGCAAGACCAGGGTCGGATTGGTCAACCTCGCCACGCTCACGCGCGGCGCGGACGCGGTTCGCGCGCGGCTTGAGGAATTGGCAGGCCAAGGCATTGGCGCCGCCGTCATCGATGCAGTGTTCGATCATGATCTGGAAACAATCGGCACGGTGGCCGCCGATCACCGCCTCTCGGTCGGCGCTTCCGGCATCGGCCTTGGGCTGGCGCGGGCGTTGGTGAAATCCGGCAAGGTGAAGCCGGCGGGATCGAACGCCGCCGCAGGCGCCGCCGTCGGCGGACCGGCGGCGTGCCTTGCCGGCAGCTGCTCGCAGGCGACATTGCAGCAGATCGCCAATGCGGAGAAGGTGATGCCGGTGCTGCATCTCGATCCCGACCGCGTGGTGGCCGGCAAGGAAGAAGCGCGCCGCGCCGTGGCCTGGGCGGCCGAGCGGGTCAACTCCGGTCCGGTCCTGATCGCCAGCAGCGCGACACCGGAGGAAGTCGCAGCTCTGCAATCACGTCATGGCCGCAGTCACGCAGGACATGCCATCGAGCAGGCGATGGCCGATATCGCCGAAATCCTGGTCGGCGCGGGCGTGCGCCGCCTTGTCGTCGCCGGTGGTGAAACTTCGGGCGCCGTGGTCGACCGCTTGCGCATTCCCGGATTCCTCGTCGGCGAGGAAATCGCTGCGGGCGTGCCGGTTTTGCGCGCCGTCGGTGCCGGGAAGGGCGAGATGCTGCTTGCCCTTAAATCAGGCAATTTCGGCGGTACGGAATTTTTCTCCGACGCGCTGGCGCTGATGCGCTGAACCTTCGCGATCTCCATCCGGCTCGATTGCTACTCGCGGCCCGTAGTCCTACGGAGCGCGCGCATTAACACAACCTCAGGACGTTAACGGGCATGAAGGCTTTGGGCATTCCTGCGACTCGCCCGGCCGCGACTACTGAATTCATTGAAGCGCGCAAGCGCCAACAAGAAAAGCCCCGCCATGCTCTCCCAATTCTCGATCCGCTCCAAAATCATCGCCGTCGTTGCCCTCCTGCTCGTCGCCATGACGGGCATGGGCCTGCTCGCGGTCAAGAACATGCGCTCGATGCACGCCAATACCGTGGATATCACCACCAACTGGCTGCCCAGCGTCCGCGTGCTCGGCGACCTCCGCGCCGGGGTCATCACCTATCGCAACGTCGTCCGCCAGCACATGCTGAGCGAGACGATGGAAGAGAAGCAGGCGATGGAGAAGACGCTTGCGACCGTCATCGAGTCCAACATGAAGATCCGCGCGCAGTATGAGCCAATGATCACCTCTCCGGAGGAACGGGCGCTGTACAAGGAATGGTCCGACCTCTGGGACAAGTACAAGAAGGGCACCGAGGAAGTGATGGCCCTGTCGCGCAAGGAAGCCGGCAAATTCCCGAAGGAGGCCCAGGAGCTGAACACCAAGGTGGTCAACAAGATCGGGCTCGAGGCCGACAGCATCCTGAAGAAGGACATTGATCTCAACAACGCAGGCGCCGACAAGGCGGCGAAGGACGCCGCCGAGAGCTACGCCTCCGCGTTCCTGATGCTCTCGATCATCCTGGGTGCGGCCATCATCATCGGCGTCGGCGTCGGTTTCTATCTGGTACGCGACATCTCGGCCGGCATCGCCTCGATCGTCACGCCGATGCAGGCGCTCGGCAAGGGCGACCTGACCGTTATCGTCCCGCACCAGGGCGAGAACACCGAGATCGGTGCCATGGCCGATACGCTGCAGGTATTCAAGGCCGCCCTGATCGCCAAGAAGGCGGCCGACGAGGCCGCAGCCGCCGAAGCCGAAGCCAAGATCGAGCGCGGCCGCCGCGTCGACAACATCACCCGCGAGTTCGAGACGATGATCGGCGAGATCGTCAACACGGTGTCCTCGGCGTCGAGCGAGCTCGAAGCCTCCGCCGGCACGCTGTCCACGACCGCCGAGCGTTCCAAGGAGCTGGCCACCACCGTTGCCGCGGCGTCCGAGGAAGCCTCCACCAACGTGCAGTCGGTGGCCTCGGCCACCGAGGAACTGTCGTCCTCGGTCACCGAGATCAGCCGCCAGGTGCAGGAGTCGGCGCGGATGGCGACGGATGCCGTCGGTCAGGCCCGCACCACCAACGATCGCGTCAGCGAGCTGTCGAAGGCGGCAAGCCGCATCGGCGACGTCGTCGAGCTGATCAACACCATCGCCGGCCAGACCAATCTCTTGGCGCTCAACGCCACCATCGAGGCGGCGCGCGCCGGCGAGGCCGGCCGCGGTTTTGCGGTGGTGGCTTCCGAAGTCAAGGCGCTGGCCGAGCAGACCGCCAAGGCCACCGGCGAGATCAGCACGCAGATTTCCGGCATCCAGTCGGCGACCAACGAGTCGGTCAACGCGATCAAGGAGATCAGCGGCACCATCGAAAAACTGTCGGAGATCTCCTCGACCATTGCGGCGGCGGTGGAAGAGCAGGGCGCCGCGACCCAGGAAATCTCCCGCAACGTGCAGCAGGCCGCGCAAGGCACCCTGCAGGTCTCCGCCAACATCACCGACGTGCAGCGCGGCGCGGCCGAGACAGGATCTGCGTCGTCGCAGGTCTTGTCGGCGGCGAAAATGCTGTCGGGCGACAGCACCCGCCTGAAGACCGAGGTTTCCAAATTCCTCACCAACGTGCGCGCGGCCTGACCGCGCGCACGGCGCAAGCAAGACGTCAGCCCGGCCGCTCGGCCGGGCTTTTCATTGCGCCGGATCACCGTAGTCGCCCGGAGTTCAGTCGGGTCGCCGGTTGCGGCTAAATCCCGCCGTTGCGTCGTTTACGGCGGGGATTCCTGGCCATCAATCTTTTGAAGCGAGCGAAGGTCGATTCGATCGTCACGGCCGTTGTGGTTGACGATCCCACCGTGGCGCCGTCTTATGCTTGACCAGCTGCTGAGCTCACGCGTCCTGACCATCAGCCGTTCTCCGGACTTCGACCATTTCCGCAGCATCGAGCGGCTGGGCGACGCCAAGAGCATCCCGCTGCACTGGCGCGATTTTGCCGCCGGCTTCGCCGCGGTGACCCTCAAATCCTGCACGATCTATCTGCAGCGAACCTTCCCGCGCATCCTGCAGACCCGGTA
>Ga0081539_10006230_pt1 | contig 11558 bp, 8 predicted proteins | sample TabmetS4T2R2_FD_71023 | JGI IMG/M metagenome (GOLD analysis project Ga0081539, IMG submission 71023) | Tabebuia heterophylla rhizosphere microbial communities from the University of Puerto Rico - S4T2R2 | ecosystem: Host-associated > Plants > Roots > Rhizosphere ...
TTCAGGTGGCACATCAGCAACCTGAACCGCGTCATTTCCTCGCCACTCCTGCTCAAGATCAGCCAGTTGCCACGCCATCACGCGGCTCTGCGCCCGAACCGTCAATTTATCATTGGGTCGCACCAGACCAAAGCGTAAAAGGGTAATCCCCGGAAAAGATTGCTCAAACGCTTCATGCTGATCGACCGAAACTTCGACAATAAAGCGTCCCTGCGATTCAGAAAACAGGAGCTTAGGATCAAAGCCATCCGGTAGCACAATCGTCGCGCCGAGCTTCCCGCCGATGCACATCTCCGCCAGCGCGACCGCGATCCCACCTTCCGAGCAGTCATGGCAGGCGCGCACTAGCCCCGCGCTAATCGCCTCATGCAACACGCGCATCGTTTGCAACGCATCTGGCACAGGCTGCGGAACGGTGCCGCCTTCCAAGCCATTGATGAGGTTGAAGTGCCCGCCGCCGAATTCGTCGCGCGTCTCACCTACTACATATAGGAAGTCGCCCGCCTGCTTCAAGTCGGAAGTCACGGTGTGTTCCACCGTTGGCACAATCCCCACCGCCGAAATCAGCAGCGTGCCAGGGATGGCGTGCCGTGTGCCATCCACGTCGGTAAATTCGTTGTTCAGGCTGTCTTTGCCTGAAATGAACGGCGCACCATACGCAATTGCCGCATCGTAACAACCTTGCGCGCAGCGCACCAAGCTGCCGAGCCGATCCGCCAGATACGGAGTCCCCCAGCAGAAGTTGTCCAGCAGTGCCACTTGGTCTGGGTCAGCGCCTACTGCCACCAGGTTACGGAATGCCTCATCGACTGCCGCCCATGCCATCGCATACGGGTCAAGCTCACCATAGCGCGGTGCAATCCCCGTTGCTAATGCCACGCCCCTCCCCTGCCCGTTTCGTTGACTATCGAGTGGCACGAGCACCGCCGCGTCACCATGCCCGCGTTCTTCTATGCCCACCAGCGGTTTGATCGCCGTTCCACCCTGCACTTCGTGGTCGTATAGCCGCACCACGCTCTCTTTGCTGCGAACGTCAGGATGTGCCAGCAGGTTCAGCAGTGTCTCGCTCGCATCGAACGCTATCTCTTTGTCAGCCGCCGCTTCCGGCGCGTTCCATTCTGCCTTCAACTGAAGCTGTGGAATCCCCTCGTGCAGGAAATCAACCGACAGGTCGCCCACGAAGTGCTCATCATATGTGAGCAGCAGCTTGCCGCTCGCCTCAAACCTGCCGATTTGCGCCGCTTCTACATCCTGCCCGGCGCAAATCTGGGCAACCTGCGCCCAGTCCTCCGACGCAACTGCCAGCACCATCCGCTCCTGCGCCTCACTCAGCCAGATTTCCCAAGGGCGCAGCCCAGGGTATTTCAGCGGCACGTTTTCGAGCTGCACGCGCGCGCCCAATCCTGCCGCCATCTCGCCCACTGCTGACGACAGCCCGCCCGCGCCGCAGTCCGTGATCGCGTGGTACAGCTTGGCATCGCGCAGTCGCAGGATCACTTCCTGCACTTGTTTCTCGTGAATCGGATGCCCGATTTGCACCGCGCTCCCCGCGACCAGCGTGGTCTGTATGTCCATTTCCATGCTGGAAAACGTCGCGCCGCGCAGTCCATCGCGTCCAGTGCGCCCGCCGATCACCACGATCAAATCGCCGTCTCGCGCGCCGGTCATGTGCGACCCGCGCGGCAGCAAGCCTAAACAGCCGCAGAACACCAGCGGATTCGCCGTATATCCGGGGTGGTACAGCACTGCGCCGTTCACCGTCGGGATGCCCATCTTGTTCCCGTAATCTTCAACGCCGTGTATTACACCCTCGGCGATTCGGCGCGGGTGCAGCATGCCTTCCGGCAGCATCGTCTCGTCCGTATCCGGTAAGCCGAAGCATAGCACGTCTGTATTCGCAATCGGTCGCGCGCTCACGCCGAGAATATCCCGCACCACGCCACCCACCCCCGTGTTCGCGCCGCCAAACGGCTCCAGCGCGGACGGATGATTATGCGTTTCCACCTTGAACGCCAAATCCCACTCGTCGTCGAACGTGATGATTCCTGCATTGTCTACGAATGCCGAATGTACCCAAGGCTTGGCGATCTGCTCCGTCGCCGCGCGGATATACGTCTTCAGCAGCCCGTCAATCATCCGCGTCGTACCGTCCGCCGTATTGATGAAGTCGATTTTCGCCTTGAATGTCTTGTGAACGCAGTGTTCGCTCCACGTCTGAGCGATCATTTCGATTTCTGCATCCGTCGGTTCGCGCCCTGCCTGCTGGAAGTAAGCGCGTATCGCTTGCATCTCTGCGAGGTTCAATGCCAGCCGCCGCTCCGCGTTGGTGCGCATGAGTGTGTCGTCATCTGCTTCGCGCAGCGCCACGATTTCCACTGTCGCGTCCGCTGCCTGAAACGGCACGAACGGCGGCGTGATCGGCTGATCAATCGTGAACCGTTGAATCATCGGATTCAAAAAACGGCTGGTCGCCAGAGCTTCCAGTTCCGCTTTTGAATAAACGCCATCTACCGTGTATCTTTGCCCGGTTGCTGCGCGTTTCAAGCCCTCAATGCCGAGCAAACGCGCCGCTCGCAGCAAATTCTCTGCTGCCGGGTCCGTCACGCCCGGCAGTAAAGTCACTTCGATGCTGTGTTGGTTGTTTTTCGTTGGATTTTGGGGAATAAAGTCACCGACTTGGCTAACGGCGAAGGTTTCCGTCACCGGGTCGGCAAGCAGTTGTTGGCTAAGTTGGGTAACCGCTTCGGCGCTCAGCGCGCCTTCAAGAAAGTACAGACGATAACCGGCATCCTGCGTTCCGGTTGCGACATCAACCCGAAAGGTTAACGTCGGCTGAACTGCGTCCTTCGATGAAACCCGAACTTCCTGAATAAGGTTCCTCCTGTGCGCGGTTCTCTGCATTTTTAAAACAGTGTTAGTTCTTTTTAACACTGCTGATGCACAAATTTTAAACAAGCTCTTGCGCAAACGCAAATGTAGATTATCATCATTTTAGTGCGAAAACCTTTCGGGCAACTTGTACCAAAGGAGGGCTAAACCAACCCATGCGTCATACCCATCGTCTCGCACAATGCGCTCCGTCCTAGACCACTCTACCCTTCGGTGAGTGGTCTTTTTTTGAGTAGGAGGTCTGCTTCGTGGTCGCAACCACTGCACGTCAATCGTCGGATTTCACCCATTCCTACGCGCCACCCAAAATTAACGGAGAGTTTTTCGGCAAGCACATCGTTACCGTCGAGCAGTTCGCCCACGCTGACATGCAAACTATCTTTGATGCTGCCGTGAGCCTGCGCCAGCGTGTCCGTGATGGAGATCGCTCCGTGCTGGATATTTGCGCGGGTAAAGTCATGGCGACTCTCTTCTACGAAGCCAGCACCCGTACCGATATGTCCTTTCAGGCAGCGATGCAGCGTCTCGGCGGCGGTGTTATCGCCACCAGCGGCGGTGTCCAGTTTTCATCTGTCTACAAAGGTGAAAACCTTGCCGATACCGTCCGCGCAGCAGGCTGTTATGCCGACGTGATCGTTCTGCGTCATCCTGAAGTAGGCTCGTCCTATGAAGCCGCTTTTTATCTCGACAGGCTCCGCGACCACACAGGTCGCCAAACCGTCATCGTCAGCGGAGGCGACGGCATTGGTGAGCATCCGACACAAGCCTTGCTCGATCTTTTCACCATCATCGACCTGGAGCACAGCATTGACAATCTGCATGTCACAATGGTTGGTGACTTGCGCTATGGGCGCACTGTCCATTCGCTCTCCAAGCTCATCGCCCAGTACGAAGCGCATAGCACTTCACTCTGCTTCGTCTCGCCGCCCTCGCTGCGTATGCCTGCCGAAATTCTCGCGTTCCTCAAGGCGCGTGGCATCGAAACCTACGAGACGGAGGATTTGCACGAAGTCATCGGGAGCACCGATGTGATTTACTGGACGCGCATCCAGCAGGAGCGTTTCACCAACCCCGCCGACTATGATGCGATTGCCGACCAGTTCGTCATGACGCCTGCCCTGCTCAATCAGGCGAAATCCGATGCGATATTGATGCACCCGCTCCCGCGTAAGCACGAAATGGGCACCACAGAAGACCACGATATACTGGATGCCGACCCGCGCAGCATGTACTTCCGGCAGATGGAAAACGGCATGTTCGTTCGTATGGCGCTCATCTCCAAAGTTCTGACGCAACAGGATGCGACTGGAGCAGTTTAGGCATGATCTTGCATATCCCCGGCATGGTTGACCCGCACGTTCATCTGCGCGACCTTGAATGGTCGCACAAGGCGACCTTTGCCAGCGAAACCGCTGCGGCGATAGCAGGCGGGTACTGGGCAGTCCTCGACATGCCCAACACCTCGCCCTCCACCGTCAGCCATGCCGCGCTAGACTATAAAAGAGCCTCAATTTCCCGACAGGCGCTCTGCGACTGGGGGTTGTATTTCGGGGCGTCGCAGGATGGCAACCAGTCCGAGTACGCAGGCATCTTCGACGACGTTTGCGGCTTGAAAATTTACAACAACGCCACTACTGGCAACCTGCTTATCGAAGATCAATCGCTGCGCGAATCCATCTATCAGGCGTGGACGACGCGCAAGCCGATTGCCGTCCACGCTGAAGGCGAAACCGTCGCTGACATTTTACAGCTTGTCGCCAAATACCGTGTCTTCACCCACTTCTGCCATATCAGCACCACATATGAAATCGAATTGCTTCGTGCGGCGAAAGAACAGGGATTGCCTGTCAGCATCGGCGTCACGCCACACCACCTCTACCTCACGGAAGCCGATCTCCCGACGCTCGGTTCGCTTGGCTTAATGAAGCCTACCCTCAAAACCACCGCTGACCGCGACGCGCTCTGGAAAGCATTGTCGGACGGCATCGTCGATGTCGTTGAATCGGATCATGCGCCGCACACCCTCGAAGAGAAAGAGTCAGCCAATCCTCCCTACGGCGTTCCCGGCTTGGAGACGACTCTTCCTCTGCTTTGCCTTGCCGTCGAGCAGAAGCGAATCACAGTTGAACAGTTGATTGACTTGGTCGCGCTCAATCCGCAGCACATCTTCGGCTTGCACCCCGATAATGAGACTTACACGCTGGTCGATACCAGTTCGCATTACCTCATTGAGGGCGCAAACCTGCGAACGCAGTGCGGCTGGACGCCTTTCGAGAGGATGCGCGTGCCCGGTCAGATTCGCGGCGTCTGGATACGCGGGGAACAGGTCTACGATGGGGAAACCATTCTTGCCTCTCAAAGCTTCGGGCGTGACCTCGCTGGCACGCAGGTTTTTGCATGATGCGCGCGTTATTTCTTGCGTTTTACCAGGTGTTTTATAACCGTCTCGTGCGCCCCCAATTATTTCGCGGCGCGCCGCAAGCCGCCCATGAGCGGACGCTTCGTTTGCTTGGGTGGTTGGATGGGCAGCGTTGGCTCCATCCTCCACTTAGGTGGCTTAATCGTCTCGCTTTTGCCCAGCGTCCTGTAACTGTTGGAGGTGTCACGCTGGCGCACTCGCTCATCCTTGCAGCAGGATTCGTCAAAGGCGAAGGCTTTGCTGATGAAATGACGGCGCTTGCCTCCACCAGCCGCAACATTATTCCCGGCTGGCGCACGATGCCGCTGCTCGTCGGCGCAGTGGAGTTCGGCTCGTTCACACGCTATCCGCGTCTCGGCAATCCCGGCATCGTTCTCTGGCGCGACGAAGCCAACCGCTCGACGCAGAACCGCGTCGGCTTGAAGAATCCTGGCGCATTTGCCGCCGCCGAATTTCTTTCAGCCCGTCGTATCGACCTACCGCCTGTATTCGGTATCAACATCGCCGTCAGCCCCGGCATCACCGACTCCGAACAGGAATGCCGAGAAACGCTCGAAGCTCTATCCGCTTTTCTGGATCGCAGCCTCTATCCTTCCTGGTTCACACTCAATGTGAGCTGCCCGAATACAGAAGACGACCCCGGCAGCCGCCAGACTGAAACCCGTGCCCATGACCTATGTGCCGTTATTATCCGCCAGTTGCAGCCGCATAATATCCCGCTTTGGGTCAAAATTAGCCCAGATTTAGCCGATGAACAGTACTGCGCGCTGCTTCGCGCGTTTGCCGATACAGGCGTTCGGGCAGTGGTTGCAACCAATACGCTTGGTCAGCCTGCTCCCGATGGAACCACCGCAGGCGTCGGTGGCGGGCGCTTGCACCGAAACGCTGTTAATGTCGTTTCCCTGCTCAGCGCGGAAAAAGTGCGCCACAATTACGCTCTTGACATTATCCCCTGCGGCGGCGTCCAGGACGGTCACACTTACGCAGATTTCGCTGCTCACGGCGTTCGTGCCATGCAATACTGGTCTGCGTTTATTTATCGCGGTCCGCTTGCTGCCGCGCTGATCGAACAGGAAAGTATGTTATGACAGAAATTGCTCAGCAGGTCGCGCATGTGTTGCTGAATACGCAAATCATTGGCTTCACGCCGCACGCACCCATCACCTTCAAATCCGGTATTGTTTCGCCTGTTTACGTGGATAATCGTCGCCTGCCCTACCAGCCGGATGCGTGGCATCAAATCATTGCTGCCTTCCAGCAGACCATTGACGCGCACCTGCTCGATTTTGATGTCATCGCAGGCATGGAGGTGGCGGGCATTCCCCACAGCGCCGCCCTTGCCTATGCTATGCACCGCCCATCGGTTTTCGTCCGCAAGCAGCCAAAAGATCATGGGACAAAGAAGCGTGTCGAAGGCGGCGAAGTCAACGGCTTGCGCGTTCTGCTCATTGAAGACACAGTCACGACTGGCGGCAGCAGCTTATCCGGCGTCACCGCCTTGCAGAATGAAGGCGCGCAGGTCATCGCCTGCCTCGCTATTTTCAGCTACGGTTTCGCGCAAGCGGCGAACGCCTTTGCCGAAGCAGGTGTGCCACTGATCACGCTTACCTCCCTCGAAGTCGTGCTCGAAAGCGCACGCCAGCACCATAGCTTAGCGGCAGATGCGATTGACGCGGTTGCCGAGTGGCACCGCAGTCTGGAAGGATGAATGTGTGTCCGCGATAGAAAAATACAACCGCCAAGCGGATAAATCACTGCTCTGCGTCGGGCTGGATAGTCTACCTTCGGCACTTCCAGAGCGTTTCCAGTCCGACCCGAACCCGCAGTTCGCTTTCAACCGCTGGATTATTGACCAAACTCACGAATACGTCAGCGCCTACAAGCCCAACATCGCTTTCTATGAAGCACGCGGCGACGCTGGCTGGCGCGACCTCAAGCTCACCGTCGATTATCTGCACGCGAACCACCCTGACATTCTGACCATCTGCGACGCCAAGCGCGCGGACATGGCGTCCACCAGCATCGGCTATGTGCAAGGCATTTTCGACTGGTTCGGCTTTGATATGGTCACGCTCAATCCCTACCTCAGCAGCGAGGCACTTCAGCCATTTCTGGATCGCGCGGATCGTGGCTGCATCATCCTCTGCCGCACGTCAAATGCAACCGCAGGCGAATTACAGGATTTACTTGTCGGAGATAAACCGCTGTGGCAAGTGGTCGCCGAAAAAGTCCGCGATGAGTGGAATGCAAATGGCAACTGTCTGCTCGTCGTCGGCGCGACCTACCCGGACGAACTGCGGCAGGTGCGCGCGCTTTGCCCGGATTTGACCTTTCTCGTCCCCGGTATTGGCGCGCAGGGAGGCAGCATCGAAGCGGTTGTGAGAGCAGGCTTAAACCAGGAGCGCAAGGGATTGATCATCAGCGCCTCGCGCTCGGTTATCTTCGCGTCCGATCCCGCTGCCGAAGCCCGCAAACTCTACGAGGAAATCAACCGCTACCGCTGAAATTTGGCGATGTCTTTTCGGCAGGACTATTCTCCGAGGCAATGAATGAATGTTTATTCATTCATTGAAAAAGTAATTTCTGCCCAGACAAGGCTGTGTGAAACACCCTCTATAATTACCAATCGTGCTGGTAAGATTAAAATGCGGGCACGATATATCGTGCCCCTACAATCCTGTTTTCAACCGCCGTGAGCCAATTATAACTACCACTCATCAGTGGTTAAACTCACGAATGGCGCTCAACGTGAAATGTTCTCTCCGTTTTGCAGTGAGCATCCGTAATTACTCATGCATCCAACCGAAACGGATTGAAGTTCGTGTTGTAGTCATAGTAGTCTTCGTTCTCAGTGCGCTTCAGCCAGCGAATAATTTGCAGGGTAATCGGCGTCATGATTACTTCGATGCCGACTTTCAGGATGTAGTTCGTCACCATCAGCGCCAGCAGAATATCCGGCGTGAACACGCCGAGCGCCGTCGCAATCGTGTAAAACACAATCGTGTCGATGCCCTCGCCCACCAGCGTGCTACCAATCGTTCGCGTCCACACCCAGCGCCCCTGCGTTAGAATCTTCATCCGCGCCAGCACGTAGCTATTGCTGAATTCGCCCATGAAATAGGCAGCAAGGCTGGCAACCACTAAGCCGCTTACGCCGCCCAGCACCGCGTTATATGCATCCTGCCCAACCGTCTGCTCCCAGTACGCTGTACCCGGTAGAGCGCCTGTGAGCCAGATGAAGAACGCCATCAGCGCCGTCATCGCAAATCCGCTCCAAATCACGCGCCGTGACCGTTTATAGCCATACACTTCCGTGAGAATATCGCCGAAGATGTAGGAAATCGGGAACACCAGCGTCCCCGCATCGAATTCGAGCGGCAGACCGCCAATGTTGATACCGGGGTCAATGAGCTTCGCGCTGCTCAGCAAGTTGCTCAGCAGCAGCACCGTCACAAATAAGACCATGATCAGGTCAAGATATTTGAATTGTTTTCGCTCGTTTTCCACTGTATTCGCTCTCATTTGACTGAACGGCTCTATTCTCTCACCTGTGGTAAAATTTAACAACGGAAAGGATGCCGGATACGCCTATGAACCCGACGCGCCAGTACGATCTCGATTTTCGTAAAGAAGAAGTCGAACCCATCATGCGGCATATCAACGGCTCAACCTCCTGCTCACTGGTGGGTATTGGCAGTGTGGGCAAATCCAATCTGCTCCAGCACCTGACCGACCCAAAAGTTCACGCCAATTATCTGGGCGATGCTGCCGCGCAGAAGCTCCGCACCATCACTATCGATGCCAATATGCTTGGTCCCCTTCCTGCCGACAAAGACGACCCGATGCGCTGCTGGGCAGGCTATGAGTTAATGATGCACCGGCTGTTTCTCGCGTTCTATCCTTTCGACATGCTTTCGGAAAGCGAAGCCAACCGCTTCTACGACACCTACCTCGCCTTGCAGAACGGCTCTAATCCTCTATACGCATATATGGCGCTGCGCTATTTTGAAGTCGGCTTGCAATTCTTCGTCCGCGAGGGCTACAAAATCGCTTTCCTCTTCGACGAATTCGATGAGATGCTGAGGCAGCTTCCGGTCAAGTTCTACCAGACTCTGCGCGGCATCCGCGACGCCAACAAGCGCAGCCTCATCTATATCACCTTCACGCGCTCTCCACTGCCCACGTTGATCGAACGCTATGAGACACCTGCGCTCGATATTGAGCCGTTCGCTGAACTGTTCAACGACAACGTGCTCTACGTGGGTCCTTACAACGAAAAAGACGCGCGAAAAATGCTCGACGAGCTGACCACGCGCCGACAGAAAACCTATTCCCCTGCGGTTCGGGATAATCTGCTACAGGCAACCGGGCGTTATGCCGGGCTGCTGCGGGCTGGCTTCGCTGCGCTCGAAGAATTCGGTAATCTCGATCAGGTCGCCGCATCGGTCGATTCGCTTGCCGAGGCACTGGTGACACGCAATTCTATTCGTACCGAATGCCGCACCATCTGGACGAGCCTTAACCGTTCCGAGCAGTACGTCCTCAAAGCGGTTGCGCGCCTCACGCCTTACAACGTCAGCACCGAAACCGAACTCGCCGTCAGCATGTTGATGCAGAAGCGTCTGCTGCGCCTCGATAAGAACAAGCAGCATCTGGAAATCGCGCCGCCGGTCTTCCGCGTTTATGTTGCCTCTAATCCCGATCCTTCGTGAGCAGGTCGTGAGCACAGGCTATCTCATCCCGGCAGAAACCTGCCGCGTCACCACGACGGTCTCCAATTCGCGCTTTGTCACCACGATTGGGCGCGTCGATACGGTCGATGCGGCGAAAGCGTTCCTCGCCAGCGTCCGCGCGGAAATGCCGAGCGCAAATCACCACGTCTACGCCTATCGCGTCGGCTTTGGCAATTCGGTTATCGAAGGCATGAGCGATGATGGTGAGCCTTCCGGCACGTCAGGTCCGCCGGTGCTGGCGGTTTTGCGCGGCTCCGGCATTGGCGATGTGATTGTGGTGGTCACGCGCTTTTTCGGCGGCACGCTGTTGGGCACAGGCGGCTTGGTGCGCGCCTATGGCGACGGCGCGCGTGCGGGACTAGAGGCGTTACGCACCGAGCGCAAAATCGAGAAAGCCACGCTTGGCATCGAACTGCCCTACCACTTCTTCGAACAGGTCAAGCGCCTGATTGCCCAGCACAACGGCACGATTGAAGACGAAACCTTCGCTGGTGAAGTGACCGCACTGGTGACGTTTGCTCTTGACGACATAGAGCCTTTCACTGCGGCGCTCACCGAATTGACGGCAGGCAGCGTACAGCCCATTCTTATGTAAGCATCAACCAGCAGGTTCTTCAGTCGCAAGCTCACGCGGAAGCGCCACGTTGTATGTACACGACGAATACACGCCGCCAATCACCACGCGGAAATCCACCATGCGGTTTGGGTCTGGCTCAATCACAATATTTTCGTCGCGCACACGCAGCGCCGTCTGCAATGCCGCCAAACTGCCGCTTTTCGATTGCCCGGTATAGTCGTAAATCATCGTCCGGTCCTGATAGGCAGGCAGCGTTTCGGATATTACGGGCGTGAATCCTTCCCAGACCAGTCGATCCGCCGCAACGCGCGCCATTGACGATGATCCGCTGGCGTTGACGATTTCCACGCGCGGGTTTTCCCGTACCAGTTGGTGCTCCGTCGGCGGCTCGATCATTTGCAGTTCGAGGGCGCGTATCGCCTCACGCTGCGGCACTAACACATCCGACCCTTCTGGCGAAAGCCACGAGCGCGTTTCGATATTCGGACGGAAGGTGTACGATGCAATCCGGCTTGGGTCAAGCCCCAACGCCAGCGGCATCAAATCCAGCATGTCGCTCAGTTGCAGGTCGGTTTCCACCGTCTCCAGCGCCTGCGGGTAGATGTCCGATAGCTGGTCGAGCAAGTTCAATTCCCGAATTCGTGCCCACAATGCCCGCAACAGTTGCTGATGTCGCCGCCCTCGGTCAAAATCGCTGCTGGTCCGTCGGCTGCGCGCGTACCAGAGCGCCAAGTCGCCATCCATCTCGTGGACGCCGACCGGCAGTGTGTACATTGCCCAATTCTCTTCCACCGTTGGGTCGAGATCAGGTTCAATCAGCCGCCAATCCTGGATCGCGCAGTCCACCGCAATTTCGATGCTGCCTAGCGCGTCCACAATGTTTTTGAAATCTGCGAAATCTACCCGCGCATAATGGTCGATTTGCAAGCCCAGGTTGTAG
>Ga0081539_10006231_pt1 | contig 11558 bp, 11 predicted proteins | sample TabmetS4T2R2_FD_71023 | JGI IMG/M metagenome (GOLD analysis project Ga0081539, IMG submission 71023) | Tabebuia heterophylla rhizosphere microbial communities from the University of Puerto Rico - S4T2R2 | ecosystem: Host-associated > Plants > Roots > Rhizosphere ...
CAGCAGCGATCCCCGTTTCCTGATCCGGCTGCGCAGCTCGTCCGGGCCGACGCGCAGCCGGCAGACCCGCACGGCGGTACCGGGAAGCAGGCGGGCATGCCGCCGCACCTCCTCGGCGTCGTCCACGATGCCGCTCACGACCAGGCACTGCGCTCCCGCGGCCCGGAAACCGGCCCACACCTGGCCGAGGTTGCGCGCCTTCAGGCGGTTGTTGCGGGGATCGCCGTCCGGCGCCGGATAGCAGAGTCCGAGCTGGTCCAGATCCACGTAGGCGATGTCGGTCCCGGCCTTGCTGAGCTGGTCGAAGAGCTCGAAGCCGACCGAGGACTTGCCGACGCCGGACGGACCGCAGAGCCACAGGACCGGGGCCGGGTCGCGACACACGAGCGCCAGCCTAGCTTCCCGGTTGACACGGCGTGGCGACGACGAAACCCTCGTACCTCATGCACCTTCGTCATCTCGGGCTGCCCGTGCGCGATCACGAACGCAGCCTGCGCTTCTACGCGACGTATTTCGGCTTCGACCCGGCGACCGCGCGCTCGTATCCGGACGGCACGGTGATCGTCCGCGACGCCGACCGGTTCGACCTGGCGCTGCACCCGGGCCCGGAGTCCGCCCCGTCGCCGACCTTCCTCCATTTCGGCTTCGCCATGGCCGACGCCGAGGCGGTCCATGCGCTGCGTACCCGATTGGAACGCGACGGCGTGCCGGTGGTCGAGCGGGACGACGAACCCGAACTCGTCTCCTTCAAGTGTCTCGATCCGGACGGCTGGCGGGTGGAGGTGTCCTGGGAGCCGTGGTGACGACGATGCCGGTCGGTAACCTCACGGCGCGGTTCCACGCCGCCCGCGACGTGCGCCTGGCCGAGGAGCCGATGCCGGTCCCGGCCGAGGGGGAGAGCCTGGTGCGGATCACCGCGGTCGGGCTGTGCGGGTCGGACCTGCACTGGTACGACGAGGGTGGGATCGGCGACGCCCGGATCACGTCCCCGATCGTCGGCGGTCACGAGATCGCCGGCGTGGTGCAGGGCGGCCCGCTCGACGGCGTCCGGGTCGCCGTCGACCCGGCGATCCCGTGCCACCGCTGCGACCTGTGCCGGCAGGGCCATCCCAACCTGTGCCGGACCCTGGTCTTCGCCGGGCAGGGAACCCGCGACGGCGGCCTGCAGCGTCATCTGGCCTGGCCCACCGAGCGGCTGCACCCGCTGCCGGAGGCCCTCACCGACGCGGACGGGGCGATGCTGGAGCCCCTGGGTGTGGCGGTGCACACGGTGGACCTCGGGCACATCGCGTTGGGTGGTTCGGTCGCCGTGATCGGGTGCGGACCCGTCGGGCTGCTGGTGATCCAGGTGGCCCGGGCCGCCGGGGCGGCGCGGGTGCTGGCGGCCGATCCACTCCCGCACCGAAGGGTGGCGGCCGGGCGGTACGGCGCGGACGAAGTGCTGGACCCCGCCGACGACGGCTACCCGGCCGGTCTGGCCGGCTTCACCGCGGGCCGGGGCGTGGACGTCGCGTTCGAGGTCGCCGGCACCGACCCGGCGATCGCGGCCGCGATGCACGCGGTCCGGCCCGGCGGCCGCGTCGTGCTGGCCGGCATTCCCAGCACCGAGGCGTCCACGTTCCCGGCGAGCGTCGCACGCCGCAAGGGTCTGACCATCGCGGTGGTGCGCCGCATGAAGGAGGTCTATCCGCGCGCGACGGCGCTGGCCGTCGCCGGTCTGGTCGACGTGCGCGGCCTGGTGTCGCACCGCTTCCCGCTGACCGGCGTGGCGGAGGCGTTCACGACGGCGGTCGCCCGCCAGGGCCTCAAGGTGCTCGTGCAGCCGTGACGGCCCCGGCGACGCGACGGCGTGCCTACGGCTTGCGCGCGACCGCCCCGTACTCGTCGACCTCGCGGAGTTCCTCGGGGGTGGCGTCGGGCGACGGGCGCCACGCGGAGCACGGCACGAGGCCGGGCTCGACGACCTCCAGGCCGGTCAGGTACCGGGCCAGATCGTCCGGGTGCCGCAGGTGGTAGGAGAGCGGGGCGTTGGCGTTCCACACGCCGATCGCCTCCTCGAACGCGGGCCCGTCGATGACGTTGGTGCCGTCGGCGGTGACCAGGTAGCTGCCGGACGGAAGGGCGTCCATGAGCTTGCGGACGATCGCGACGGCCTCGTCCAGGTCGGGCACGTGGCCGAGGATGTTCATCAGGATCAGCCCGATGGGCTGGGACAGGTCGAGCGTCGTCCGGCTGGCCGCCTCCAGGATGGCGGCCGGCTCCCGCAGATTGGCGTCGATGTACTCGGTGGCGCCCTCCGGAGTCCCGGTCAGCAGGGCCCGGGCGTGCACCAGGACGAGCGGGTCGTTGTCGACGTAGACGATCCGGGCGTCCGGTGCGGCGGCCTGGGCCACCTGGTGGGTGTTCTCGGCGGTCGGCATGCCCGTTCCGACGTCGAGGAACTGCCGGATGCCCGCCTCGGTGACCAGGAAGGTGACGGCCCGCTTCAGGAACGCCCGCGATGACCGGGCGACGACCGTGATGTCCGGGTACAGCTGAGCGAACTGGTCGCCGACCTCGCGGTCGACCTGGAAGTTGTCCTTGCCGCCCAGCCAGTAGTTCCAGACGCGCGCGGAGTGCGGGACGCTGGTGTCCAGCTTGGCGCTCGCCGGAACCTCGTCGCGGTCGTTCATGGATCGGCTCCCGACGGTGCGATCATGTCGGTCTCGACCCCCGAGACCGGTGTGCTGGCATTGTACGGGTAGGACCGCGCCGGGGAAATTCGGGATCCACTATGGACGGGCCGCTAGGCGCCGGCCACGTTGGCGGGGCTGAACTGGCCCGGGGCCAGGCTCTGCTCGGCCCTGATGACGTGCATGACCGCGTTGATGAGTGCCAGATGGGTGAACGCCTGCGGGAAGTTGCCCAGGTGCCGCCCGCTGTAGGTGTCGATCTCCTCGGCGTAGAGCTCCAGCGGGCTGGCGTACGCGAGCAGCCGTTCGCACAGCTTGCGGGCCTGCTCCACCTCGCCGATCTCGACCAGGGCGGAGACCAGCCAGAACGAGCAGATGGTGAAGGTGCCCTCCTCGCCGCTGAGTCCGTCGTCGGTCTCCTCCACCCGGTAGCGCAGCACCAGCCCGTCCACGGTGAGCTCCTCGGCGATCGCCATGACGGTGGCGCGGATCCGCGGGTCGTCCGGCGGCAGGAAGCGCATCAGCGGGAGCAGCAGCAGCGACGCGTCCAGCGCGCCCGAGCCGTACCGCTGCACGAACACGCCGCGGTCGTCCACGCCCTTGGCGCACACCTCGGCGTGGATCTGGTCGGCGAGGGTCTGCCACTTCCTGGCGTAGACCGGCTCGTCGTACAGGTTCGCCAGGCGTGCCCCCCGGTCCAGGGCCACCCAGCACATGACCTTGCTGGAGACGAAGTGCTGCGGCTCGCCGCGGACCTCCCAGATGCCGCGGTCCGGCTGCTCCCAGTGCTCGGCGGCCTGCTCCACCTGCCGCTTGAGCACCGGCCACAGCGACTCCGGCAGCTGTTCACGCGACCGCGCGTGCAGGTACACCGAGTCGAGGACGGCGCCCCACACGTCGTGCTGCTTCTGCTTGTACGCCGCGTTGCCCACCCGGACCGGGAAGGCGCCCTCGTAGCCGGACAGGTGCGGCAGCGACTCCTCCTCGATCTCCCGCTCGCCGCCGACCCGGTACATGACCTGCAGGTCGTGCCCGTCCCGGCAGGCGTCGTTGATGAAGTAGAAGAAGTCGTTCGCCTCCCGGTCGAACCCGAGCGTGTACAGCCCCCACAGGGCGAAGGTGGAATCGCGGACCCAGGCGTAGCGGTAGTCCCAGTTGCGTTCGCCGTGCGGCGTCTCCGGCAGCGCCATGGTCGCCGCGGCGAGCAGCGCGCCGGTCGGCGCGTACGTCAGGCCCTTCAGGGTCAGCGCGCTGCGTTGCAGGTAGCTGCGCCACGGGTGATCGGGGAAGTCACCGAGCGTGATCCACTGCCGCCAGTACTCCGACGTGCGGCCCATCCGTTCCTGGGCCTCGTCCAGGGTGCGCGGCGGCGGCAGCGGCGACCAGGACAGCGCCACGAAATGGGTGTCGCCCTCGACCATGCGGGTCCGCGCGTTGAGTCCCCGGCCCTCGATGCCCGGCCGCAGGTCGGTGGTCAGCCGTAGCTTGACGTCGGTGTCCGGCGCCTCGGCGACGAGCTCGCCGTAGCCGGGACCCTCGTACCGCCAGGTCGGCTCGCGGCGGCCGTACTCGAAGACCGGTTCGCAGGTCATCGAGAGGTCCACCGAGCCGCTCACACACCGGACCGTACGCAGCAGGCAGTGCTCGGCGTCGAAGTCGGTGGGGGAGCGGCGGTGGGTGCGCGACCGGTCGTCGATGTTGTGCCACGGGCCCATGCACAGGGCGTCGCGGACGATCAGCCACCCGGTGCGGGTCTGCCAGGTGGTCTCCACCATCAGGCTGCCGGGCATGTACCGGCGGGCGGCGGGCACCATCTCGTCGTACGGGCCCAGCCGGAACGCGCCGGCGCTGCGGTCCAGCATGGTGGTGAACACACTGGGCGAATCGGGCCGGGGCAGGCACATCCACTCGACCGCCCCGTTCGGCGCGACCAGGCAGGTCGTCTCGCAGTCGGAGAGGAAGGCGTAGTCGGCGATCGGCGGGAACGGGCTGCGCGCCCACTGCTGAGGCTGCAGCAACTCGGTGGCATTGTCCAGTGGCGCCTCGTCCATATCAAGAATGCTCGTCCCTGCGCGGCTTCCGCGCTAGAGGTTCTCGGCATTCCCCCGGCTACCCCCGGCGGGGTACGCCCGCTGACTTCTCCGGGGGGACGTCCACGGCGTCGCGCCGCCCTAACGTCCCTGGCCATGAACGAAATCCTTGGGCAGGTCTGGCGGGCGGTGCGGCCGATCACCTCTCAGCAACGGTTCCTCTGGTGGTGCGGGACGCTGCTGCTGGCGTCCGGCGTGGTACACGCGGTGGTCGCGGTGGTGGACTGGGCGCCCTGGTGGGGTGCCGTGTCGTGGCGCAAGCCGGTGGTGTTCGGCCTGTCGTTCGGCATCCTGGCCTGGTCCGCGATGTGGGTGATGCGCCAGCTGCCGGAACGGCGGTGGGGCTGGCTGCCGGTCGGGCTCATCGGTGGCGGGTCGGCGGTGGAGTACGTCGCCATCACGATGCAGCGGTGGCGGGGCGAGCCGTCGCATTTCAACCACCGGACCGGCTTCGACGAGACGGTCTGGGGTGTCATGAGCCAGGTGATCATTCTCGTGGCGGCCGGCATCGCCGTGCTGCTGTTCTGGTCGCTGGTGCGGTTCCGGGGCACGCCCGCCGCCCGGATCGCCGTCGTGGCCGGCCTGGCCGCGATGACGGTGAGCGGCTACATCGGGTACGGCATGGCGGCGGTCGGCGAGGCCGCGGCCGCCGCCACCGGTCAGGCGCCCGCCACCATCCTGTTCGGCGCGGCCGGCAGCGCCAAGCTGGCACACGCCCTGGGGATGCACGGGCTGCAGGTGCTCGGTGTGCTGGCCGTCGGCCTCGGCATCCGGCCGCCGCCGGCCCGTACCCAGCTCGGATTGATGATCGTCGCGACCGCCGGGTACGCCTCGGTGTTCGCGGGGGTGACCGCCACCGCGTACGCCGGCCGGGCCTGGACCTCGCCGGCCTGGCCGGTGGCGCTCCTCATCCTGGCCGGGCTCGGGGCCGTGCTGGCGGCGTACGCCGTCCTGGCGCGTCGGCTGCTGCCGGCCGCCGGCCGGACACTGCCTGACCCTGTGCGGCAGCCCGCCGGCATGGTGAAGTAGCTCCATGCACGGGCGCGCCGGGATCGTCGCGCGGGTCAACGCGCTGCCCGCCTGGGTCGTCGACGCGGCCCTGGCGGGCATCGTGGTGGCGGCGATGGTCAGCGGGCGGCTGGCCGCCACGCCGCCGCTGGGGGCCCGGCTGCCGGGTGCGGTGGCACTGGCCGCGATCATCGGCGGCAGCCTCGCCTTCCGCCGGCGGCTGCCGGTGACCTCGTATGCGGTGGGCTCGGCGGCGCTCGCCGCCGAGGCGCTCTGGCTGGGCCCCCGTGACCTGTCCGAGACCGCGAACCTGATCGGCCTGCTCTCGGTCGGCCAGTACGCGACGCCGCGGCGGGCGTTGTGGGGTCCGGTGATCATGGTGCCCGGCGTCGCGGCGTACTTCGCGGGAGAGCGTGCCGCGGTGCCACCCGCGCTGCCCGCCGCCGTGGTGTTCGGCTGGCTGCTCGCCTGGGCCGCCGGCTACGCCGCTGCCCGCCGCCGGGAGCGGCAGGAGGGCGACCGGCGGCTGATGCGCCGTGACGCCGTCCTGGACGAGCGACACCGGATCGCCCGCGAGTTGCACGACCTGATCGGACACACCATGAGCGTCATGCTGGTGCGTACGGGCGCGGCCCGGGTGGTGCTCGACCGCGACCCGGACCAGGCCCGCGAGATCCTCGCGGGCGTGGAACGGACCGGTCGCGAGGCCCTCGACGAACTGGATCGCGTGCTCGCGGTGCTGCGCCGCGACGACGGCGGCGACCTGCAGCCGGGCCTCGCCGAACTGCCCCGCCTGGTGGCGCGGACCGCCGAGGCCGGGATGACCGTGACGGTGCGGGTCGACCCGCCGGAGCCGCGGCTGCCCGGCAGCATCGACCTGTCGGCGTACCGGATCGTGCAGGAGGCGCTGACCAACGCGATCCGGCACGGCCGGGCCGCCTCGGCCGCCGTCCTCGTGCGCTGCTCCGGGCACCGGGTGGACGTCGAGGTCACCGACGACGGTGCCGGTCCGCCGCCGGGCTACCAGCCGGGCCGGGGGCTGCTCGGCATCGGCGAACGGGTCGCCGTCTTCGGCGGCACCATCGAACACGGGCGCGGTGCCGGCGGCGGCTTCCGGCTGCGGGCGGTGCTGCCCCTCCCATGAACGTCCGGGTGCTGCTCGCCGACGACGACGCGCTGATGCGGGCCGGGCTCGCCGTCGTCCTCGGCAACGCCACCGGCGTCGAGGTGGTCGGTGAGGCGCCCGACGGCCTCCGGGCGGTCGAGCTGTGCCTGGCGCTGACCCCCGACGTGGTGCTCATGGACGTCCGGATGCCCGGCATCGACGGCATCGAGGCGACCCGGCGGGTGGTCGCGGCGGGGCCGCGCACGAAGGTGCTCGTCCTGACGACGTTCCGCTACGACGAGTACGTGTGGGGAGCGCTGCGTGCCGGCGCCAGCGGTTTCCTGCTCAAGCGCGCCTCGCCCGAGCGGCTGGTCGACGCGGTGCACACGGTGGCGGCCGGCGACACCCTGCTCGACTCGGCGGTCACCCGCGACCTGGTCGAACACTTCGTGCTGCGGGGCGGCGGACCGGGCACCGTCGCCCCCGAGGACGGGCGGCGGGTCGCCGCGCTGACCCACCGGGAGGTGCAGGTCCTGCGGCTGATCGCCGAGGGCCTGTCCAACGAGGAGATCGCCGGCCTGCTGGTCATCGCCGAGTCGACCGCGAAGACCCACGTGAAGCGGATCCTGGCGAAGATCGGTGCGCGGGACCGGGCGCAGGCCGTCGTCCTCGCGTACCGGTCGGGGTTGATGACGCCGGGCGACCGGTAGCGACGGTCCTCACCCGGTGACCCTCAGCGGCACCGGCAGGCCCTGCTGGACCTCGAGGACGGCCCGCTCGCCCAGCGGTCGGTTCAGGTCCACCGTCGCGGTCCGCCGCGCGCCGATGGACCTGCATGCCTCGTCGGCCGCGTGCCGGTGCTCGAGAACGATGACGACCACGGCGTCGGCCGACTCGACCGCCTGCGCGGTGTAGTCGGCGCCGCACGGCCGGCCGGCCGGATCGGGTGCGCCGGTGAAGTCGACGGTCAACCGCGTGCCCGGCGGGCTTGTTCTCGCCGACTCGATGGCGATGCCGCCCCGCGGGTGCTCGGGATCCCACGGTGGCGGCGTCACCGCGACCGTGGCCGAATCCGGCACGGCCACCCGGGTCACGCGCACCGCCGTCCCCTTGAGCGCGTACTCCCAGGCCGGTGCCGTCGCCGGTCCGCGGGTGGTCTCGATCCGGGTGGTGGTCAGGCGCGCACCGGTGACCCGCAGCGGGACGCACCCGGGACAGTCGCCCGTGCCGGCCGCGGTCAGCTGCCGCAGGGCTTCCCGGGCCGAGATCAACGCGACCGTCCGGGTCGTCCCGTCGTCCCAGGTCACCCGCCCCGTGGACGACGGCGCGGCGGGCAGCTCCGTGGCCAGGATCCGGCCGGAGGACAGCGCCTGCTTGTTGTCGCCGTTCGCGGGCTCCCAGTCACCGAGCTGAGCGGTCAGGCTTCCCACCGGAACGAGGACCGGCATTCCGCCGGCATCGAGGACCGCTCGGTCGTAGCGGGCCAGCGCGTCCAGCGCCTGCTGGTGCAGCATGTCCGGGCCGTCACCGCCGCCACCGGAGCCGCAGGCCGCGACCGCGGCCATCGCCGCCGTCCCGAGCGTCCAGCGCCATCGGACCATGCCGCTCACCTCCGTGCCGTCGACACATATTGCTCCCACGAGGGTTCCCCGAGGCGAATCCCCGTCCGCGGCCGAGCACGTATTACCGGACGTGCCCGGATTGTTTCCCGCGCCGGTCCTGGCGTCGCTGGCCGCCGCCCCCGGCCGGCCGGCGTTCGAGGACGGCTCCCGCACGGTGACCCGGGGCGAGTTGCTGGCGATGGTGCGCCGGCTGGCGGGCGGCCTGCGCGCGGCGGGCGTGGGCCCGGGGGTGGGCCTCGGGATGGTGCTGTCACTGTCGCCCGAGGCGTACGCCGCCCACCTCGCGGCCCACGCCCTGGGATGCCGGGTGGCGGCGCCGCGGCCGGGATGGAGCCCGCGGCAGCTCGCCGAGGCCCTGGCGAAGGTGGACGTGGTGGTCGCCGATCGGCCCGTGCCCGGGCCCGCGCTGGAACCGGCCGAATTGCTCGCCCACCCCGATCCCGGTGGAGGTGTGCCGCTACCGGCGCGGCCGGGCGACATCGCGCGGCTCACCTACACCAGCGGCAGTACCGGGCAGCCCAAGGCCTGCGCGCATTCGTACCGGGCGATCAGCCTCGCCTACCGGCCGGACCGGTGGGCACCGGTGCTGGCGCGGCTGCTCACCGGGTTCGACCGCTGCCTGATTCCGGAGAGCCTGGCCAGCCCGGTGATGTTCACCTATCTGGGCCGGTGCCTCGTGGTCGGTGGCACCGCGGTCCTCCCGGACGGGCTCGCGCTGCCGGAGGCGGTCGAGCGGTACCGCGTCACCGCCACGATGATGCCGCCGGCGCGGCTGCACCAACTGCTCGGCTCGGGGGCCGATCTGCGCAGCCTGCGCGCCGTCGTGCTCGGCGGATCGCCGGCCGGTCCGGGGCTGCTGCGGGCCGCCACCGAGCGGCTCGGGCCGATCGTGTGGCAGGGGTACGGGCAGGGCGAGGCCGGGGTGATCGCCATGTTGACGCCCGAGGACATCCTCGCCGGTCACGAGGCCTCGGTCGGACGGCCGCTGCCGGCGGTGCGGGTCGCCATCCGCGACGGCGAGATCTGCGTGCGGAGCCCGCATCTGATGGCCGGCTACTGGGACGACCCGGAGCAGACGGCGGAGGTGCTGCGGGACGGCTGGTTGCACACCCGCGATCTCGGCCATCTGGACGCCGCCGGCATGCTCCACCTGACCGGCCGCACCCGCGATGTGATCATGGTGAACGCGGAGGTCTGCTACGCCGGCGCGATCGAGCGCGTCCTGGCGGCGCACGACCAGGTCGCCCAGGCGTACGTCGCGGGGGCACCCGATCCGGTGACCGGGGAGGCGATCCACGCCTTCGTCGTTCCCGCCGGCGGGCGGGAACCCGACCCGTTGTCGCTGCTCGAGCTGGTCCGGCAGCGATTGAGTGCGAACAGTGTGCCGAAATCGGTGACGATGATACGAGAAGTGCCTTTGAACGCTGGCGGAAAACCGGACCGGAGTGCGCTGCTGCGTCGAACCGGGGTGACGCGGCACGGGTGACGTGGGGTGTGGACCCCTCGGACGAGGCACTCATGTGGCGGATGACGCAAGGCGACGCGGACGCGCTGGCGACCCTCATGGGGCGCTTCCACGCCCGCGTCTACGGGCTGGCGCTCAGCGTGGTGGACGATCCGGGCCTGGCCGAGGAGGTGGCGCAGGACGCGTTCCTGCGTACCTGGCGCCGGGCGGCGGCGTACGACCCGCGGCGGGCGCGGGTGGTCACCTGGCTTCTGACGATCACCCGGAACATGGCGGTGGACGCGATCCGGATGCGCCGGGACCTGCCGGTCGACCCGCAGAGCCTGATGGTCGCGCTGGCCACGCAGGAGGACCGGGCCGGGTACGACCCGGGGACCGGCCCGCTGCGCGCCGGGCTCCGCAACATCCCGGCCGCTCAGGCGCGGACCGTGGTGCTGGCCGTCGGCTACGGCTGGACGGCGCAGGAGATCGCCGACCGGGAAGGGATCCCGCTCGGGACGGCCAAGACCCGGATCCGGCGGGGCCTGGCGCGGCTGCGCCGGGAACTGGGCGAGATGGACGGCATGGAGGAGAGCCGGTCCAGCGCCGTGGTCGCCGCGGCGTGACCACTGAGCTTCACCCGCGGCGGTCAGGGCCGGCTCTCGCCGACCCGGGCCGCCACCCGGGCCCAGAACTTCCCCGGGTCGTTGAGGTGCGGGTACGCCTCGGCCGGGACGTCCGCGCCGAGGAACGTACACAGCGGCTCCCAACCCGCGTCCGGAGGTATCACCAGCAGCCGGTCGGCGGGCACCTCGCGCCGCACCGCCGCGTTGTGTTCCTGGTAGACCCGGATCGCGTGATCCCGGTCGGCGAACCGGCCGGCGAAGAAGCCGTCCCAGACGATCCGCCGGTGGAACGCCGTGAAGACGTCGAGGCCGGGCACGACGCGGCGGGCCTCGGCCACCCGGGCGTCCGGCGGCCCGTCGCCGAACATCCGGTAGATCGTGCTCCGCACGCTGTCGTACCAGCTGTCGCCGTCCCGGACGGTCAGGACGACCTTCGCGGCCGGGAACGCCGCGACCAGCCGGCGCCAGAACGCCGCTCCCGGCCAGTCCACGGTGGACGTGTAGCCGGCGAGCACCGCCGTCCAGTCCACCGGCTCGCCCGCGGCGGCGGCCTGCCACAGCGGCAGCCGGTCCGGGTGATCCAGCACGTGGCGGCCGTGGAAACAGGGACCGTAGCCGAGACGCTCCAGCGCCGCCTTCAACGAGAGCGTCCCGGTCCGTCCGACACCCGCTCCGATCACCTTCACGGTTCCACCTGGTCCCGGGTCAGTTCCGTGGGGGAGGCCACGCCGAGCAGGGTGAGCGCGTTGGCGAGCTCGCCGCGCAGCAGCTCGAGCACCTGAGCGACGCCGGCCTCGCCCGCCGACGCCAGGCCCCACAGCACCGGGCGGCCGATCGCCACCGCCTGGGCGCCCAGCGCCAGCGCCTTGGCGACGTCGGTACCGCGCCGTACGCCGCCGTCGAGCAGCAGCCGCACGCTCGAGCCCACCGCGCCGGCGACGGGCGCCAGCCGGTCCAGCGTGGCCGGGGGGGGGTCGAGTTGCCGGCCGCC
>Ga0081539_10006232_pt1 | contig 11557 bp, 10 predicted proteins | sample TabmetS4T2R2_FD_71023 | JGI IMG/M metagenome (GOLD analysis project Ga0081539, IMG submission 71023) | Tabebuia heterophylla rhizosphere microbial communities from the University of Puerto Rico - S4T2R2 | ecosystem: Host-associated > Plants > Roots > Rhizosphere ...
GACGCACGCCGTCCCCTCGGCGTGCTCGGCGAGCCAGGCGTCGAGGATCGCGCCGAGCTCCGCCACCGACCCGTGGCCGACCGGGACGCCGGTGCTGCGGATGGACGTCGGCACGTTGGCGTCCGGGAGCACGGCACGGATGACCGGCTCCGCCTCCGCCATGATCTCTTCCGGTGTCCGGTAGTTGATGCGCAGCGAGGCCAGGGCGATCCGGTCGAACCCGACCCGCTCGAGCCGCTCCTGCCACGACTCCGCGAACCCGTGCCGGGCCTGGGCGCGGTCGCCTACGATCGTGAAGCTCCGCGACGGGCAGCGCAGCAGCAGCATCTGCCACTCCGCGTCGGTCAGCTCCTGGGCCTCGTCGACCACGATGTGGGCGAACGGTCCGGCGAGCAGGTCGGGGTCGGCGGCGGGCAGGGCGGTGTGGTCGACCAGCGCGTCCCGCAGGTCCTCGCCGCGCAGCATCGACATCACGAGCATCTCGGAGTCGTCGGCCGCGATCAGGTCGTCGACGACCCGGTCCATGCGCTCGCGCTGGGCGGCGACCGAGGCCTCGTCCCGGCGCCTGCGACGCGTCGCCTCCGGGTCGCCGAGCCGCTGCCGTGCGGCGTCCAGGAACGGCAGGTCGGACACCGTCCAGGCCTGGGCGTCGTCGCGCTGCAGCGCCCGGACGTCGTCCGGGCCGAGCCAGGGCGCGCACCTGCGGAGGTACGCCGGCACCGACCACAGGTCCCCGACCAGGTCCGCCGCCTCGAGCAGCGGCCACGCCCGGTCGAGGGCCGTGCGCAGCTCAGGGTTCTGCAACAGCGACCTCCGCAGCAGCTCGGGCGAGACGTCGCCGCCGTCGTGCCTGTCCACCAGGATCGTGACCAGCTCCTCCAGGACCCGGTCGCGCGCCTCGTTGTGCGGCGTGCCGGGGTCCGGTGCGTCGAACGCCTCGGCCCAGTCGGCGGCGCTCAGCCAGACGTCGGACCAGGGGGTCTCGACCGTCATCCCCTCCGTGGGCGGCTCCTCGTAGAGCCGGACCGCCGGCTCGATCGCCGTCACCAGGTCCGCGGACGCCTTCAGCCGCGCCACCCGCGGGTCGGGCTCGACCGGCGCCGTCGCGCCCTCGGCGACGAGGTCCCGCAGCGTGCAGGTCTGCACGCCCTCCTCGCCCAGGCTGGGCAGGACGTCGGAGACGTAGGCCAGGTAGGGCTGGTGCGGACCGACGACGAGCACGTCGCCGCGGTGGTGGCCGAGGCGAGGGTCGGAGTAGAGGAGGTAGGCGGCGCGGTGCAGGGCGACGACGGTCTTCCCGGTGCCGGGACCGCCGTCGACGACGAGGGCGCCGCGGGACCCGGCACGGATGACGGCGTCCTGGTCGGCCTGGATGGTGCCGAGGACGTCGCGCATCCGCGGCGACCGGGAGCCGGCCAGGCTGGCGATGAAGGCGGACTGGTCGTCGAGCGCGGCGTGCCTCTCGAACCCGTCCGGGGTGAACACCTCGTCCCAGTAGTCGCGGATCCGGCCGCCGGTCCAGCGGTACCGGCGGCGGCTCGCGAGACCCATCGGGTCGGCGTGGGTGGCTCCGAAGAACGGCTCGGCCGCCGGCGAGCGCCAGTCGACCAGCAGCCGGCGACCGGTGCTGTCCGTGAGGCCGAGGCGCCCGACGTACACGGGCTCGGGGTCGTCGGCGCCGACCATGCGCCCCAGGCACAGGTCCAGGCCGAAGCGGCGCAGGGTGCGCAGGCGAGCCGTCAGCCGGTGGATCTCCTGGTCCCGGTCCAGCGCCTTCTGGCCGGTGCCGGCGGGCGCCTTGCGCTCGGCGTCGAGGCGCTGGGACAGCTCGGCGATCGACCGGTCCAGGCTCGCCGCGATGGCAGCGAAGTGCCGCTCGTCGGCGGCGACGAGCGCCGGGTCGGCCTTGGCGGCGAGGTGGTCGGGCAGCGCGAACGCGCTCGCGACCGGAGGTTCCACAGCATCGCTCCGACGCACTCCGTTCCCCCGTTTCCGCAGGTCATGGCCTCGGGCCATCGATTCTGCGGTACGCCGGGGGCCTTGCCGCAAGGCCCCCGTCGCGCTATACGTTGAGAGTGGCGGGGGGTTTCGATGCAGCCGACGGCGACCAGGTGCACGGGGTCTGCTCCCGGCGTCAGGCGGGCTCGCCGGACGTGTCCGGCAGCAGGTCGGCGACGAGCTCCTCGACGCGACCCTTGAGCTCGTCCCGGATGGGGCGGACGGCGTCGATGCCCTGGCCCGACGGGTCGTCGAGCGGCCAGTCCAGGTAGCGGGTGGCGGGCAGCACGGGGCAGGTGTCGCCGCAGCCCATGGAGACCACGACGTCGCTGGCCTCGACGGCGTCGAGCGTGAGGGCCTTCGGCGATGCCGCGGAGATGTCGATGCCGACCTCGCGCATGGCCTCGACGGCGACCGGGTTGACCTGGTCGGTGGGCGCCGTCCCGGCCGACCTGACCTCGATCCGGTCGCCGGCGAGCGCCTGCAGCCAGGCGGCCGCCATCTGCGACCGGCCGGCGTTGTGGACGCACAGGAACAGCACGGAGGGCTTCTTCGCGTCGCCCGCGACGCCGCTCATGAGGTGACCTCCTTCTTGCGCACGGGGCGTCCCTGCGATCGGTAGAAGCGCACGGGGACGCCCCGTGCGCAATGGTCGCTGGGCGACGGGCTCCCGTCGAGCGGCGGGCCGACCGGACGCCGAGGCCGTCGCTGGACAGGCGATCACCGCTGGTCAGCCGTACGGTTGCGCCACCGGAGACCCGACGACGGGAGGCGACTCTTGGCGGAGACCGCCGCCTCAGGCCGGGTGCTCCAGGGGCGCTTCCACCTGGGCGACGAGCTGTCAGGCACGAAGACGGTCGTCACGCGGCGCGGGCGCGACGAGCTGCTTCAGCGCGACGTGGCCGTCACGATGCCGCGTGAGCCGGTCCCGGCCGAGCCGGCGCCCGGCGACCCGGGGCGGGACCGGGTCGAGACCGCGCGCGAGGTGCTCACCGACGTGGACCACCCAGCGCTGCCGAGGGTGTTCGACGCCGGGACGGACCGGGACGGGCCGTACCTGGTCACGGAGCTGTTCGGCGGCGAGAGCCTGGCGCGGCGTCTGGGGCGGGGCCCGCTGGACCGGTCGGCGGCGGCCCGGGTGGGCGCCGTCCTCGCCGATCTTCTCGCGTGCCTCCACGCGCGCGACCTCGTCCACGGCCCCCTGCCGGCCGAGGCCGTGTGGATCGAGGACGACGGCCGGGTCCGGGTCGGCGGGCTCGGGATCACCCGCGCACCGGACGATCCGGTGGACCGGCGGGCTGCGGTCGCGGACGACGTCGCGTCGCTCGGGCGGCTGCTGGGGGCGTCGGCGGCGCCCGAGACCCACGGCGCGGGCGGATGGCGTTCGCTGCTCGACCGCATGACCGCGGCGGCGCCCGCCGACCGGCCGACCCCGGCGGAGGTCCGCGCCCGGCTGCAGGTTCTCGTCGCGGACACGGCGTCCCGCCGCGCCGCCGACGACGCGCGCACCGACGGGTCGGCGACGGCGCGCCACCTGGCCGCGGTCGTGCCGGCCACCGCCGCGCTGAGGCGTCCCGGGCGCCGTTGGCGCTCTGGGCGCGGTGGCGCGCCCGGCCGCGCGACGGCGGTGCTGACGGCGGCGGTCGCCGTCCTCGTCGGGATCGGCGCGCTGCTGGTCGCACCGACGCTGTCGACGCTCGGCGGCGGGGGCGAGGGCGATCCGGGCGGGGCCGTCGCCGACGTCCGGCCCACGCCGGCGCGGCCTGCCCCGGCGTCGACGGCCGATCCGACCGCGCCCCCGACGGCGGCGGGCGAGACCCGCCAGGCGGAGGCGTCGGAGGACCCGGACAGGGCCCAGACGGAGACGACCGAGGAGCCGAAGGACAAGGGCAAGGTCGAGGCGGAGCGGAGGAAGGGAAAGGGCAAGGGGAGGCCCGGCAACAGTTAGGGCGCGTCTCACGACTCCCCGCCTACTGCGGGCCGTCGGCCCGCCCGGATCGCGACGTCAACCGGTCCGGCCGGGGGGGTGGCGCCAGTTGCCTGTCGAGGTGGTCGGTCAACGCGTCGAGGCGGCTGTCCCAGTCGCTGGCCAGCGCGGCCAGGAACCGCTGGGCCCGCTGCATCGGCGCGGACCGCAGCCGGTAGCGGACCCGGCGACGCTCACCCGGTTCGGCGGTGACCAGGCCGGCGTCCGCCAGCAGGGTGAGGTGCTTGGCGATCGCCTGCCGGGTGATCGGTAGCCGCGCGGCGAGGTCTGTGGCGGTGGCCGGTCCTTCTGCGGCGAGCGCGGCCAGGATGCCGCGCCGGGTCGGGTCGGCCAGGGCGACGAAGACCTGCTCGGCGATCGCCTCGTCGTCAGGCGGCATCGAGGTGTTCGAGGAGCTCGCCCAGCTCGCTCGCCCAGCCCTGGGTGTGGGCGTCGTACGCCGTGCGGTGGGCGTCCGGCGGCAGTTGGGCGAAGCCGGTCTCGACGACCCGCAGCCGCGTCCCGGAACCGACCGGTTCGAGGGTGAACTCCACATAGGTGCGGCGGACGTCGTCCTCGGGCAGGCCGTCGATCTGCCAGGTGAACCCGAAGACGGTTGGCTCCTCGACGCGTTCCACCCGCATGCTCTTGGTGGACCCGTCGGACCACCGCATCCGGGCCGTCCCACCGGGACGCAGGTCGATGGTCACCTCGTGGCCGAACCAGGCGGCCAGCCCCTCGGCCGTGGTGAGCGCGGACCACACCTTGGCCGGTGGGTGAGCGAGCTCGACGGTCCGCTCGATGCGATCGGGAAAGCCCACGGCGGCCGCTACGTCCCGGCCGGGTACCGGTCGTGGCGGTGCAGCCAGCCCATGGCCGAGCTGTCCGAGCGGCCCGGCGGCAGTTCCCAGTCCTCCTGGCGGCCCAGGGCGGTCAGGTCCAGCCAGTTGTAGGTGCCCACGAGAAGGTCGAGGCCCCGCCCGTACGTCGAGTAGGTGTGGAAGACCCGGCCACCCTCGGCGAGGAACGCGCTCGCCCCGGGCTGCTCGCCGGTCCAGCCCTGCCAGGCCGGATCGCCGGACAGGTCGCGGTAGTTGTACTCGACGTGGCCGGAGGGGGCGTCGAAGGTGACGCCGAAGTCGACGTTGAAGTCGCTTCGGCCCGAGGAGTACCAGTCGACGTCCCAGCCCATTCGCTCCCGGTACGCCTGAAGGCGGTCCAGCGGCGCCCGGGAGACGAGCGCGAGCGTCGTGTCGCGGGCGTGCAGGTGCGCCTGGTGCCCGACGTTGTCGATGAGATACGTGCAGGACGGGCAGCCCTCGGTCCAGTCCGGCTCGAACATGAAGTGGTAGATCAGCAGCTGGCGCCGCTGCCGGAACAGGTCGGCCAGCCCCACCGGCCCGTCCGCGCCGTCGAAGACGTAGGGCTTGACGACCTCGACCATCGGCAGCTCCCGGCGCGCGGTGTTCACCGCGTCCCGGTGCCGGTTGAGCTCCTTCTCCGTGGCCAGCAGCTCCAGGCGGGCGGCCCGCCACGTCGCGGCGTCGACGATCTCCGGCAGGTCGCCGGTGGTCGACGACGTCGGCCCCGTGCGGTGCGTCGACTCATCGCTCATGACGGTCGCCTTCGGCGGGTGCCGACATCGGACTCTCCCCTTGGGTGGCAACGCTGACGTAGTCAACCTATGGCAACCGTTCGATTGCGACAAGCCCGGTGGGAGGACAGGCGGGCACGGCGGCGGGCGGTAGCCGACGGAAGGGCCGCCCTGTGACGCTGTTCCCGTGACCGACGACGCCCGCCGCGCGCTCGAGACGGCGCGCGCGGCGACGCTGGAGCGGATCGCGGAGCTCACCCGGGACATCGACCGCGTCGTCGAGGCGACTGCGAGCGCGAACACGGACGACGAGCACGACCCCGAGGGCGCGACGATCGCGTTCGAGCGCGCCCAGGCGCTGTCGCTGCGGGAGCACGCCCGCGGGCGGCTCTCGGAGCTCGACGCCGCCCTCGCACGGCTCGAGGTCGGCGGCTACGGCAGGTGCGAGGTCTGCGGCGAGGCGATCGCCGTCGGGCGCCTCGTCGCGCGCCCGGCGGCGCGTACTTGCATCCGGTGCGCCGCCCCGGGATGACGCCGAGCCGGCCGGCGGCTCACGTCAGGTGACGGGGCCGGTCACCAGCGGGAGGAGGGTGGCCAGCCGGTCGGCGAGGTTCTCGGCGTCCAGGGGGTCGTCGGCCTCGATGACCCAGGTGTGGACGATGGCGGCGACACCCCCGGTGAGGAAGTCGATGAGGTCGTCGACGGTGGCAGGGTCGAGCCGGTCGCCGTACCGCGCATGGACGATCTGCCGGTTGGCGGGCGCGAAGACCTCGCAGAGGGCGCGGTCGAAGGCGTAGGCGCAGGATCCGGTGAGCATGGTCCGGTAGAAGGCGCGGTGCTCGGCCATGTGGCGGCCGATGTCCACCACGTTGGCGCGGGCGGCCGCGGGTCCGGTGCCGGGGATGCGCTCCGCGCGCTCGGCGGCGGCGCGGCGTGCGAGGTCGAGAGCGGCGGCCAGCAACAGTGCGTCCTTGTCCTCGAAGTGCTGGTAGACGACGCGGCGGCTCACGTCCGCGGCCTCGGCCAGCTCGGACACCGAGATCGCGGTGGTCTCGCGCTCGGTCACCAGCCTGACCGCCGCCTCGAACAGGGCGGTCCGGGACCGGCGCACGCGCCGGTCGGCCGACGGCACCGGCGGCTCCAGAAGGTTCACTCCAGCTCCGCTACACACTTGACACTTAAGTAACAGGTGAGAACACTTGCGGCCAGGCCCCGAGCGGTCGAGTCCGAGCAGATCCGAGCAGATCCGAGCAGGTCCGAGCAGGTCCGAGCAGGTCCGAGCAGGTCCGAGCAGGTCCGAGCAGGTCCGAGCAGGTCTGAGCAGGTCTGAGCAGGTCTGAGCAGATCCGTAGCCGGTCCGAGCAGATCGGGAACCGGGGCGCCCGACGCGGCGGATCCCGGCCGCGCAGCATGACTATATGTGTTCGCTATACGAACTATCGTGCGCTAGGCGAATGGATCGGGACGGCGGAGACCGGGCCGGTCCAGGGAGCGCCCCGAGGGGCGCGGGAAGTGGGTGCCGATGCCTGCTGCGAGCTCGGGAACCTCCTCGACGAGGCGGCCACGTGCCGGATCGCGGTCCGTCGTGCGGCGGTCGGCCTCGTGGCTCGGCCTCGTGGGACTGCTGCTGGGCGGCGTCGGTGTCTCCGGAGCGACCGGCGCGACGGCGGGTGCCGGTGCGACGGCGGCGGGGGCCGGCGCCGCGGCGTCGGCACCGGGAGCACCGACCGGCTCCGGCGCAGCGGGCGGGTCGGCCGCTCGTGCCGGCCTGCCGGCCGTGTCGCCGGTGCGGGCCTGCGAGCAGCTCGCCGGCCTCGACCTGGCCGGGATGACGGGAACGCCGGTCTCGATCGCGGCGGCGGCCGTCACGACGGCGACCCCGGGCGGCTGGTCGGCCTGCCGGGTGACCGGCAACCTGGCGCCGCAGCTCCAGTTCGAGGCCCTCCTGCCGACCGGGACCTGGCGCCAGCTCTACCTGCAGACCGGCTGCGGCGGGTACTGCGGCTCGGTGCGGATCAACGCACCTGCCGCCAGCGGCTGCCTCCCGCTCACCGAGGGGCAGTTCGTGATGGCGTCCGGCAACCAGGGGCACTACGGCACGGCGCCCTTCGACGCCACGTTCGGGGCGGATCCGCAGCTGCGCGCGGACTTCGGGTACCTGTCCGAGCACAAGCTCGCGGTCTTCGTCAAGCAGCTGATCGGCGTCTACTACGGCAGGCCCGCCCGCTACTCGTTCTACGACGGCTGCTCCCAGGGCGGTCACCAGGGGCTCACCGAGGCCCAGCGGTACCCGCGGGACTTCGACGGGATCGTCGCCGGAGCCCCGGCGAGCATCACGCAGCCGCTGAACGTCTGGTACCAGGCGTGGAACGCGCTCGCGAACCTCGGCCCTGACGGTCGGTCCATCCTGACGCCGGAGACGCTCGCGGTCCTCCACCGCGCCGCCGTCCGCACGTGTGGCGGCCCGAACGGACTGATCATCGACCCGATGACGTGCCGGTTCGACCCCGGCAGCGTCGAGTGCCCGGCGGGCGCCGGCGACACGTCGTCCTGCCTCACCGCCGCGCAGGTCGGTGCGGTGCGCAAGCTGTACCAGGGCCCGCGCGACGACCGGGGCCGGCTGATGTATCCCGGCTGGCAGGTCCCCGGCTCGGAGCTGGAGTGGGTGCCGTGGGTCGTGCCCGCCGCCCCCGGCGGGTTCACGATCGACCCGACGATCGCCCGCAACGCGATCCGCTACCTGGCCTACCCCGGGATCGACCCGAGACGCACCCTCGAGGACGTTCCGTTCACCCAGGCCGGGTTCCGCCAGATCATGAACGCCACCGGCGACGTCTTCGACGCCACCGACCCGGATCTGCGTCCCTTCCGCGACGCCGGCGGGAAGCTGCTCCTCTGGCACGGCCTCGCCGACGCCGCCATCTCCCCGATCGGGACGATCGCCTACTACCAGGCCGTCCAGGACCACCTCGGCGGGGCGGCCGCGACCCGCACCTTCGCGCGGCTCTTCCTCATGCCCGGCATGGGCCACTGCGCCGTCGGTCAGGGCCCGAGCTCGTTCGACGCGCTCAGCGCCGTCGTCGACTGGGTCCTCCACGGCACGGCACCCGTCTCGCTGCTCGTCACGCGGCCGCCGGGCTCGACCGACCCCGTGAGATCCCTGCCCGCATACCCCTACCCGCTCCAGGCGACCTACAACGGCACCGGCGACGTCGACGAGGCCACCAGCTACCACGCGGCCCCGCCGCGCGTGCCCTTCGACGCCCGGGTCCGGTGGCTCGGCGCCTTCACCCCGCGCCACCCGCGCCGCTGACCCCTTCCGGCCGGCCGCCGGCGCCCTCGACCGACCGTCGTCCGACGTCGTCCGACACCTTCCGTCCGCACGCACTTGGAGGATCCATGCGACAGCTCCCAGCGTTCCGCCGCGCCGGCCTACCGGTGGTCGTGGCCCTGCTCGCCGCCTCCCTGGCGGCCTGCGGCGGAGACGACGGCGGTGGCGGCGGCGGCTCGGCGTCGCCCGGCGGCACCGGCGGCGAGCTGCGGAAGGTCTCGGTCGGCGTGATCCCGATCCTCGACGTCGCACCGCTCTACCTCGGCATCGAGAAGGGCTTCTTCGCCGAGCACGGCCTCGAGGTCACCCCCACGCCGGCCCAGGGCGGCGCGGCGATCGTGCCCGCCGTCCTCGCCGGGTCCAACGACTTCGGCTTCAGCAACGTGGTGTCGCTGCTGACGGCGCGGGACAAGGGCGTCCCGCTGGTCGCCGTCGCCGGCGGCTCCAGCTCCACCGGCGACCCCGCCAAGGACTTCAACTCCGTCCTCGTCGCCAAGGAGTCCACGCTGCGCAGCGCCAGGGACCTCGCCGGGAAGACCGTCGCCATCAACACCCTCAACAACATCGGCGACACCACCGTCCGCGCCGCCGTCGAGAAGGCCGGTGGCGACCCCTCCGCCGTGAAGTTCGTCGAGCTGCCGCTGCCCGACATGCCTGCCCAGCTCGCCGCCGGGCGCATCGACGCCGCCTGGACCAGCGAGCCGTTCGTCGCCGCCATCAAGGCCCAGGGCGGGCGCGTCCTCGTCGACGCCCTCACCGAGACCTACGCCAGCCTCCAGGTCGCCGCCTACTTCACCAGCGAGCAGACCAAGGCCAAGGACCCCCAGCTCGTCAAGGACTTCGTCGCCGCCATGAACCAGTCCTTGCAGTACGCCACCGCCCACCCCGACGAGGCCCGCGCCGTCGTCAGCACCTACACCAAGATCACGCCCGACGTCGCCGCCGGCGTCGTCCTCCCCGGCTGGCCCGCCGAGCTCGACCAGGACTCCCTGACCGCCGTCGGCCAGGCCGCCAGGAAGTACGGCACCCTCAAGAACGACCCCGACGTCAAAGGCCTCCTGGGGCTCGACGGCTGAGGCCACCGACCGCCTGCACCCAGCGGTCGTCGCTCGGGCGACCTCAGTCGGCGGGCCGGCCGAACCAGCGGGTGAGGTGGTCGTCCAGGTCCCGCTGGTCGTCGCCGATCCAGGCGACGTGGCCGTCGGGGCGTAGCAGGAGGCACGGAACGTCCAGCGCCGCAGCGGGATCCGCGAGGTGGTCGACCCGGTCCGACCAGCCGCCGGCGGTCAGGCGTTCGGTGCGGTCCAGCAGCAGTCCGCGGCCGCGATGCAGCAGGCCGTAGAGGCGGCCCTGCTTCACGTCGATGTCGGGCAGGCGGCGGCCGAGCAGGTCGGGGCCTTCGCCGAAGTCGTAGCGGATGCCGATCGCGGTGATCTTCTCGATCAGGTGGCGGTTCACCACGTCGAAGTCCATCAGCTCGGTGAGCAGCCGGCGCACGGCCCGCGCGCCCGGCTCCGCGGACCCCAGCTCGAGCTGGGCGCGGGTGTTGTCCAGCACGTCCTCGGCGACCGGACGACGTTCGGCCTGGTAGGTGTCCAGCAGGGTCTCCGGCGCCCAGCCGCGGATCTGCGCGGCCAGTTTCCAGCCGAGGTTGAACGCGTCCTGAACACCCAGGTTGAGGCCCTGCCCGCCGGCGGGTGGATGGATGTGCGCCGCGTCGCCGGCCAGCAGCACCCGCCCGACCCGATACCGGTCGGCCAGCCGGGTGGCGTCCCCGAAGCGGGACAGCCAGCGCGGGGAGTGCACGCCGAAATCGGTTCCGGCGACGGTGCGCAGCTCTCGTCTGAAATCCTCGAGCGTGGGCGGTTCCGCGTGATCGCCGACTCCCGCGGCGCGGACGACGACGCGATAGACCCCTTCGCCGAATGGCCGGAGACTGAACGTCTTGTCGGTCTCCTGGATCTCGGTCACCTTGGCGGCGACCTCCTCCTGCGGCACGCCCACTTCCAGTTCGCCCATCAGCGTCTCGGTCCGCGAGGGCTCGCCCGGGAAGCCGACACCGAGCAGTCTGCGCACGGTGCTGCGCGCGCCGTCACAGCCGACGAGATAGCGCGAGCGCAGCCGTTCGCCGTCTGCCAGCTCGACGGTCACACCCTCGTCGTCCTGATGGAGATCGGCCACCGCACAGCCGCGCCGGACCTGCGCACCCAGGTCGATCGCATGCTCTTCGAGCAGGTGGACGACGACCGGCTGCGGAATGCCCAGCAGGTAGGCGTGCGCCGAGTCCAGGCCCGCGGGCGGGGGCTTGTCGATGGCGGCGAAGAATCCGCCGGCCGGACGCTTTCTCCCGTGTTCGAGAAAGCGATCCAGTAGCCCGCGCATGGCCATCAGCTCGAGACTGCGAATATGCAGACCGACGATGCGGACGAACGACACGGGCTCGGTTTCCTGCTCCAGAACGAGTACCCGCACGTCGTGCAGCCGCAGTTCGGCGGCCAGCATCGCGCCGGTCGGCCCGCACCCGGCAATGATCACGTCGAACATGAGGAGGCTTATTCAAAAGCGAGTTTGAAGAAGTGGAGTGCGCGGACGGATGCGAATGCTGTCGGGTAGGTGTTCAGTGGTCTGCGGTAGTCGGTGTGGAGGATGCGCCAGGTCTTGAGGTTGG
>Ga0081539_10006234_pt1 | contig 11553 bp, 15 predicted proteins | sample TabmetS4T2R2_FD_71023 | JGI IMG/M metagenome (GOLD analysis project Ga0081539, IMG submission 71023) | Tabebuia heterophylla rhizosphere microbial communities from the University of Puerto Rico - S4T2R2 | ecosystem: Host-associated > Plants > Roots > Rhizosphere ...
GTGCAGTTGCGCCACCCACTGCGCGATCTGGTCCCGGGTCTCCGCGATGTCCCGCGGGGTCGGCCGCTCGACAGCTGCCCCCATCACGGCCGACCCCGGATCACCGCGATCGCCTCGGTGCACACCCGGGTCGCCTCCGTCAGAGCCGGGATGACCTTCTCCCGCATGTCCTTGTTGAGCTCGGCCAATGCCGCCTCGGCGCGGTCCGCGCGGGCGGTCTCCCGGTCCGCCCGCTCCCGCTCCCGGACGACCGCGTTGAATGAGAACCACAACAGGACGATCGCGACAGCGCCGAGGACCCCGTACTGCAGGAACGTCGCCGCGATACTCGACGACACCTCAGCGCCCGCCGCAGCCACCGTCAGAGCCGGCCCGCGTTCAGCCGCCGCTGCAGCGCCCGCACCGTGCCCCGACCCCACGCCCCGTCCTGGTGGACCCCCAGCCGGGCCTGCAGCGCCCGCCGGGTGACTGGCCCCCACTTGCCGTCCGTCCGGACCCCGACCCGGGCCTGCAGCGCCCGCCGGGTCCGGTCATCCAGCCGCCCGGTCACCGGGACCGCCAGCACCGCCTGCAGGCGGCGGGTCGTCTTCTGGCCCCACACCCCGTCCACCAGCAGCGGCGGCGTCCGGTCCCGGGACGCCGGACGCGGCACCACCCGGCCAGCCGGCCGGTAGTCGGGGTAGCCGTACCCGACGACGTAGGCGGTCGACCGGCGGCGACGGTACACGCCGTCCCCGTTGGACTGACTGCCGCGCTCACCGGAACTGGTGTTGCCCTCGATGGTCTGGATGATCCCCTTCGGCAGCACCCGCTCCACGATCCCCACATGCTGGATCCGGTGCACCGAGTCGGGGAAGTCGAAGAAGGCGATGGCGCCCGGCCTCGGCTCGGTGCCCCACCGGCCCATCGCCTGGAACCACGCCGCATGCGCCGGGGTGTAAGCGCAGCGGCCGATGATGTCGAGCGCGCCGGCGTGCGCGGCGACCCATGAGACGAAGATGTCGCACCAGGACAGGCCGTCCCACCCGTACCAGGCGCCGTACTTGGTGCGGTTGGACCCGTCCGGCTGCTCCCGGGTGCCGAGTTCGGCGCGGGCGACGTTGAGGACCTGCGTCGCCGTTGTCACGGCGCATCCCCCGCCGTCTCGTCGTCGACAGTCGGGTCGGCCAGCGACTCGTCTCCGTCGGCGACCTCCTCGTCCTCCAGGCCCGGGTCCTGCCCGACGGCGACGTCGGGGTCCCCGTCCCGAGGGCCGGTGTAGATGTCGTCCGGGGCTCGGTCGTTGCCGCCGGGCACGGTGGGCGTCTCAGACATCAGTGGTCCCCTCTGTGACGGTCCGTACACGCCACGGTACTGACGGTGGTGTCAGTGCTCATGGTGGCACGAGCAGCAGGCGCGGGCCGGGACCTGGCCACGTCCACGGCGGCCGGGATCACCCTGATGGCGGCGCGGGGAAGATTCCTCACGGGGAACGCTCAAGCCGCGTCCGGGTCGGCCGATGTTCTCAGTGTCCGAAGAAACCCCGGGGGCCCCCACCCCGGCCCCGAAGGGTGTCGACACCACCCGACCAGCCGGAACGGGCAGGGGCCCCCGTTGACCGAGTCTGTGAAGGAGACCCGGCAATGTCCGATCCTGTCATCCATGCCCGCCCGGCGGGCGCCGACGCGGCGGCCCGGTTCGCGGGCCGCACCGACCTACTCGCTGACCTCCTCGGCGGCACCAGCCTGCTGCTGGCCCTCGCCGAAGCATCCGCCGCCCTCCCGGAGGCGCTGGTCCACGTCCGCGCCGCCTCCGGGATGATCCGCGACGCGCACCGGGTTGCCCTGTCGGTCCGCGCCGAAGGCACCCCCGGAGGCGGCGCGTGAACGCCCGCCGAGCCGTCGGCGGGCTCATCCTCGCTGCGGGGATCGGCGTGGCCGGGTCGATCCCGGCCCACGCCACCACCACCCCGGCGGTGACGGTGGAGTCCGCCGGGACGGTGCTGGTCGACGCCCCCACCCAGGTCGTCGCCCGCACCACCCAGGTCACATTCACCGTCCGGGTCCGCACCACCACCCGGACCATCGGCGGGGTGTACGAGGCGTCCATCTACACCCAATCCCCGTACAGCGACTACGGCATGGGCATGACCGGGTGGGGCCAGTCCGACACCCCATGGGTGCCGGTCACCGTCACCGTCGACACCGCATGGACCGGCTGGGGCACACTGCCGTTGCTGGCCTGCGACGACGCGACCGGGGAATGCGAGGCGGCCACCACGTCCATCAAACGGCAGTCCCGGGCCGCCGTCACCCACGCCGAAACCCTCGGCCACGGCAAGGTGGCCGTGGCTGTCCGCGTCACCCACTACGACCCCGCCCGGCGTGCGTGGGTCGGGTCCAACAGGTCCCCGGTGCGGATCCAGCAGTACACCGCCCGCGGCTGGGTCACCGTCGCGGACGTGACCACCAACCGCGACGGCCTCGCTGGGGCGGTCATCACCGCCCGCCCCGGATACCGGCTGTTCCGCAGCGTCCGGCTGACTGGGGAGACCGTCACGGCGGCGGTGTCCCGGCCAGTGCGGGTGCGGGTGGTGTAGCCCGCCAAACACGGCAGCGGCCCCGCCAGGACAATGTCCTGGCGGGGCCGCTGCCGTGTTTGGGGATGGGTGTGGCGTGTCAGCCGGGGGCCATCAGTTGCCGGTCCAGACCGCGGAGAACCACGTGTAGTCGACGCCGGTGACCAGCGTGAGGGATCCCCCGGAGGTCTGCACGGCCTGGACCTCGTAGTAGTCCCCGGCCACCGCGAGGTCCTCACCGATGACCTGCTGCACGGTGTTGTTGGTGGTCGGGGACGCCGCAGCCTGGCACCGGGCGACCGCCGCGCCGTTCTTCAGCAGGATCGCGTTGCGGTACCCGGAGGAGTTGGACGGCCACCCGACCGACCCGGTGAACAGGTACCGGCCGGGGGTGACGATCGTGATCCGGGAGTTGTTGGTGACCGTGTTGTGCATCGAGTCGGTGTCCCACGACTCGGAGTTGTATTGCACAACCGCCGCAGTGCCGGTGGTGAACACCTGGCCGCTGCCGGACTGCCACGCCTTCACCCGCGGCGGCTCGGCGAGGAAGTCCAGGTACGTTTTGATCGAGGTCAGGTACGCGGCGGTGATCTTGTCGCCTACCGCGATCGTCGCCAACGTCGGAACCGCCACCGGTCACACCCCTCTCTCGTGTTCAGCGGGCGGCGCGGGCCGCGTCCCAAACCTCGACAGGTTCATCCGCCGCATGCGCCCTGGCCCCGGTCGGGGACACCCCCCGCGCCGTCGTGGTGACCGTCTGCGGGCTCACCGCACTCCCCGGCGGCGACCCGATGGTGACCTGCTCACCGGCCCAGTCCAGGCCCAGCGGGTAGGCGGCCGGATCGAGGGTGAGGGTCGGCCCGGCCGACCTGTCGATGACCAGGGTTCCGTTGCCGGTGGACCCGACCGCGGTCCCGCCGGAGACCGTGGCCACCCCGTCCCCCCACGCCGCCGGGGACGTGTCAGCGACCGCCTCCTCCACGATCGCGTCACAGTCGTAGGTGATCAGGCACGAGACGCCCTCAGCGTCGTAGGTCTCCGTCCAGCCCGCCACGTAGGCGTCGACCTGGGTGACGCCATGCCACCCGACCGGCATCCCCTGCACCCGCAGCCGTGACCCCACCCGCACGCTGTACGCGTCCGCCCACAGGTCATGCGCCGCCGTGGACAGGTCCACCGTCACCGACGCCAACCGCAGCCCCCCGGCCGCGTTCAACAAGGCCGAAGCGACGTCCCGGGCGCCGTCGACGGTCGCCGCGATGGTCTGCACCTGGACGTCGCGGCGGGCGCTGGCCGGGACGTCCGGCAGCTGCACCGTCACCGACCCGACGTTCGCGCTGGCCGTGACCGACGTGGGTTTCGCTTTGCTGGCGTCGGACCAGCGGATCTCCCCGGCTTCGGTGGCCAGGTCCTGCTCCACGTCGAGGGTCAACGCCGGCGTGGTGGGCCGCGCCGCGTCCGGGCCGGTGATCTCCAGGACGCCGTCCGGGCGGCCCGCGACGGTCCCGCCGATAGTGCGGGCCAGCAGCTCCCACATGTCCAGCAGCGTCGTCCCGGCGGTCGGCGCCGCCGTGATCTCCCGGGTAAAGTCGCCGGTGGCGACGGTGGTCCCGTACGGGTTGGTGCCGCCGTAGGAGACGAGGTCTGTGACGAAGTTCGCCGCAGTGCGGACGTGGGTGGGGGTGGCCCACAGGGACCGGTCGGCGTGCGCGGCGCCCCGGCCGGTGATGATCCCGGACACGGAGCCGACGAACGTGTTGCGGTTGTAGCCAGGGGTCTTCGGGCTGCAGTTCCCGCCGACGCTCAACCACCGGGTGGAGCGGATGTCCAGCAGCGAATACGCCCCGTACCCGAGGACGGCGTCGAGGAAGAACTCGACCGCGTAGGCGCCGCCGCCGCTGTCGAACGCCAAAATGTAGACGCCGCGCCACTTGTTGAGGTCCCCACCGACCGCCGACTCACTGATCACGTTGTCGTCGACGTCGCGGATCTGCCACTCCTGCGCCCCGGCGTTGTCGTAGGCGCCGAACCGGAACGTGTTGTTCCCGGCGGCGTCCCAGCCGCAGACGATGTCGTCGAAGCCGCCCGGCTGCTCCGTCGCGCGGGCCCAGAAATTCACCGTGTACACGTCGTCGTCCTGCAACGGCAGCAGCAGCACCGGGCAGGTCCCCACGCCCGGGTCACGCGCGAAGGACGCGACCCCGTCGACCAGCGGCCCGTCCGGGTCACCGAACTGCAAGGTGCCCTGCCCGAGCTTGCTGGCCACGGCCCGGCCGTCGACGCCGCCCACCGCCAGGTTGCGGACGGTGACCGCGTCGGAGGACTCGTCGAACGGGTGCACGTCCGTGTCGGCTGATTGCAGCGCCCGCTCGGTCCACTCCGACCGCATGTCCCGGCGGGCGTACTGGCCGAGGACATCGGAGCAGGTGACCGCCACCGTCTGCGCGGCCACCGACCCGGACTCCGTGCTCGGCGCGAACTCCTCGGTCCACCCGGCGAACCGGGTGTAGTCGACGCCTGAGCGGGTGGCGGTGACCCGGACCCGTTTCCGCGGCACACAGTTCGGGCCGTACGGCGACATCGGGTTCCCCGGCATGAACGGCGCCACCCCGGCAGCGTCCGGGGTGTTCCATAAGGCGAAGCCGCACGTGCCGGGGCTGACGGTCAGTGTCGGGTCGCCGTCCCCCTCCCGGCCGTAATGCAGTTCGACGACCCCGCCGACGACGGACCCGGTGACATCGGTCCAGACGCCGTCGACGAACTCGACCTCGACGGCCAGCGAGTCCAGCGGGTACGTCACGCCGGTCTGGCCCGCCGGACCTGGCCGTTGCCGACCGCGTCAGCGACCACCCGCCGCAGATCACGCACCAGGGCCGCCCGGTCGCTGACCATGCCCGCGGACACGTTCACCGTCACGTACGTGTCCCCGCCGCGGAGCGCGGCCGCGGTCGGGCCGGCGGGGGTGACGTACCCGGCCGCGCCGAACGTGACCATCTCCGGGCCCCGCTCACCCACCAGGTAGGTGCCGCCCGCGATGACCGGTCCGCCGCCGGCGCGTTCACCCTCCCGGTACTGGGTGTACCCGGACTCGTGCCGGAGCACGTACGCGTCGATCCGCACGTTCCGGTCCTTGATCCCACCCAGCGCGCTGTTCACCCGATCCTTGAATTTGTCGAACTCTTTCGCGGCGGTTTTCAGTTTCGGGCCGATCCCGGGCACCCAGCCGAACGCCTTCGCCGCGGCGTGAACCAGCAGGCCGAACTGGAAGATGGCCGCATTGAACAAGAAACGCAGAGCGGCCAAAGCCTTGTCCTTCAGCCACACAAACGCTTGCCCGATTCCCCGCAGTGCACCGTCGACGATCCGGCGGAACGTCTGCGAATGCTTGTAGGCGTAGATGATCCCAGCGACCAGGGCGGCGATCGCGACGACGACGATCCCGATCGGGTTAGCGGTCAACGCGGCGTTGAGGAGCCATTGACCCGCGGCCCAGATCTTCGTTCCGGCGGCGGCGATTTTCGCGGCCAGCCCCAGGTTCGATGCGGCCATCACCATCGTGCCGATCTGCGCGCCCGCGGCGACCGCTCCGCCGCCGAACGCCAGGATGCCCGCTGAGGCGGTGCCGAGCGGCCCGTCGCTGGACGCCATCGACTGCGCCCACTGCTCGATCTTCCGTTTGAATGTTTCGATCTTCGCGGCGCCGTTGCTGCCGACGGTGTCGGCGAGCCGCTTGGTGGATCCGGTCACGTCGTCGGTGGCGGACAGGGCCGACCGGAGCGCGGGGAGGGTCTGCCGGACGGTGTCCTCCCACTGGGTGCCGAACAGCGCCACGCCCGCAGTGTTTTGGTCGACGGGGTCCTTGATTGAGGCGAGGGCGGTGAGGGTCTGCTGGGTGGCGCGCTGCGCGGCAGGACCGCCCTTGGCGATCTGCCCCGCCATCCGGTCCGCGTCCAGCCCGATCGCCTTGAAACCCTCGGCGGTCGCCGTCGACCCGTCGATCGCCCGGATCGCGAATTCCTTGAACGCGTCGGCGACGGCGTCGGTGTCGCGGGCCCCGGCCCTGACCCCACGGGACAGCAACGCGAGCACCTGCGGGCCCTTGATGCCCAGCTTGTCGAACTGGGTCGAGTATTCGTTGATGGTGTCCAGCCAGTCACCGGACGCGTCGAGGCCCTGCTGGAACCCCGCGGTGATCAGGTCCAGTGCTTCCGGCCCGGATTTCGCCAGCCCACCCGTGATCGCCTTGTCCGCGGCCCGCAACGAGTCCGCGACATCCACATCGAAGGTGGAGGACAGCACCAGCGCACCCTCGGTCATCTGCTGCAGTTCGGCCTGCGTCATGTCGCCGATGTCGCCGAGGTTGGTGCCGACGGCGCGGATGGCGTCGTTGACCTCCTCGATGGACCCGCCGAAGTTCCGCGCGTAGACCTTCGCGGCGACCCCGCCGGCCATCCGGGCGGCCTCGCTGGTCAGGTTGAGTTGGCCGGCGAGTTTGTCGTTGGCCGCCTCAATGTTCAGGTTGTCGGCGAAGCCTTTGGCCATCATCGCGCCGGCCGTTGCCCCCGCCGCGGCGGTGGCCGCGGCGATGCCCTTGCCGAACTTGTGGACCTTCGACTCGGAGTCCTTCAGCTTCGTGCCGAACTTGTCGAGCGCCGCGGAAGCCTTGTCCCGCATGACCAGGGTCCAGGAGAGGGTGCTCACGTCGCCCTCACCTCCCGCGCCGCGTCATCGGCTCGCCGGTTGACCGCCTCGATCCACGCCTTGCACCGCTCGAAGTCGTCCACGCTGAGGAGGTCCATCTCCCACGGCCGGATCCCGAGCCAGTGCGCGAACGCGGGCGCCCAGTCGTCGACTAGGTCCCCGTAGGAGGGTCCTCGCCGCTCGTCGGGGTAGCTGACGACGGGGCTGCCGTCGCTGCGGCGCCGCCCAAAGGGTCAGGCACCGGGTCTCCCCGCTCAGCCACGCACTCCGGGCACGGCTCGACCGGTGCCCGGGTCTCACGGTCCATGACGAGGAGGTGCCCGCAGGTGTTGTAGTAGTCGACATCCCACGCCTCAAGGTCGACGTCGACGTCCTCGAAGGCCAGGTCTGGCTGCTCCCGCTTCCGCGCCACCCAGGTGATGGCGACGACGGCGTCGGTCTCGAGTTCGCTGAGCGCCTCCAGCAGCCCCTTGACGCCCTTGATGTGCGCGGCCTTCTCGATCGCGCGCATCTCCGAGGTCATGAGCCGCCGCAGATCCCGCTCAACGCCACCGTCCTTGATCCGCAGGCCGGGGAACATGTCAGCCTCCCTCGATCGCCTTCAACGCCCGCTGCGCCGCCTCGTTGATCTGGGCGCGGGCCCGCGCGGAATGCGGCTTGATTGTCGCGGTGAACCAGCCGGCGGGGGTGACGGTCTGGGCCACCCACACGTCCGGGTCGCCCATGACGGGATGCTGCCACGTCCCGGTGTCCATGTGCCGGGGCAGTTTCCGTTGCCCCGGCGGGAGTTTCGCGGTGTCCACCCGGATCCGCACCCCGGTCCGCGGACCCGCGTACGTGATCTTCGTCTGGATGGCGCGGGCGATCGTCGCGCGCAGGCCGTGGCCGCCGCGCGGGGCACGCTTCGCGGTCGAATGCGCCGCCCGCTGCCTGGTCCCGCCCCCACCGGAAGCCTTGGAATCCACGCCCATCACGGCCCGCTTGAGGTCCGCCTGGATCGGCTTGGTGACGCCGCGGATGGCTTTGTTGAGGTCCTTGCGGATCTGCTTGTCGGCGCCCCGCAGCCGCTTCGCGGCCTGCGCGAAGTCCGGGCTGACCGTGGCGTAGAGCTCCGGCACGTCAGGCGGCCGTGTCCGCGGTGCGGTGCACGATGTACACCGCCTCGTTGGTGCCGTCCTCCAGGATGTCCGCCTCCACCGACATGACGACCGTCTCCCGGGACGGCGCAGGCAGGTCCTTGTTCAGCACCATCTGCGGGATCACGGCCTGGAACTGCGAGAACCCCGAGCTCAGAGCCTCGCTGGTGGTGTAGGTGGCGTAGAACGGCAGCAGTGTCCCGGCGATGATCGCGGTCGGGACAGTCAGCGCGTTGTATTCGATCTCCGCGGTCAGCGTCGCCTTCGGTACGCCCGCGGTGGGCTGGTTGCGGCGCTGCGCGGTCTGCACCCACCGGCCCACGTCGACGCCATGCTCGACCTTCAGATTCCAGCTCTTCACGTCGGCGAACGAGGTCGGGCCACTTCCGAGGGCGGTGGTCGTCGGGACCGTCACCGACCCGCCCAACCCCATCCCGCCCGCACACTGGCTGGCGTCGAACAGGTACGGGCTGGTGGCGTAGGAGGCGGACGCGAGGCCGGTCGCTGTCGCCATCGACAACGCGTCGAACACGATCGTCAGGGTGGGGCCGTCGTCGGAGTCCTCACCGGGGAAATCCAGCTCCAGCGACTTGGCGGTGCAGCCCGCGAACGTCTTCGGGTCGACGTTGCCGTCGTTCCTCACATGCCCGATCTGGATCGTGTAGCTGGGCAGCACCACCCCGGTGATCCCGGTGTGCGCCCTCTGCTGATACGTCGACCCGGACACGACAGTGTGGGCGATCACCCCGAGGCCGGCCTCCCACAACAGGCCGAGGTGCTTGGACTGCAGCGCGACCTTCAGCGTGACCTCGGCCTGCGGGGTCCGCATCACCGACCGGGCCCCGAGGGGGAACCGGGACCCGACCTGCAGGCCCATGCTCTGCCGCCGCCGCGGCTCGTAACTGTAGGTGGTCCCCTCCTCCATCGTGTAGAACCGATCCACGGTGACGGGCGTGCCGTACGTGGACTCCTTCTTGATCCCGATCTGCGAATCGGTCAACGCGGCCACGGATCAGCCCTCCTGCTCACCGGCGGTCGTCCCGGATTCCTTACTAGGCAGCGTCTTCCCGCGGCCGGGCGCGGGCTGCCACACGTCCGGCTGCGCCAACAGCCCCACACCCAGGTCCAGCACCTCGGTCCGTTCCCGCGGCGACCCCTCGTCGAGGATCCGGGTCTGCGTGCCCGCCGGCAGCACCTCACCCTGGACGAGGGGACGCCATGACGGCGCCCGGCCCGCCAGGGCGTCGGGGACGTCGACCGCTTCCCCCGCGGCGACCACCCCGACACCGGGCAGGACCCGGCTCTCACTGACCGGGCACACCAAAGTCACCCGCATCCGCGCACCATCCTCACAGGCTTGTCTCGTACCGGATCTCGAAGGACCACTCACACACCACGCCGCTGCGCTGGTACTGCAGCGGGCTCCCCGCGACGAACCGCGCGCGCATCAAGAACCGCTGCGGATCCACCGGCGACAACCCCAGCGTCGGGTTGCCCCGCACCAGCTCCGCGACGTCCTCCAACACGCCCAGCGCCGCCGCCCGCGCCGCCGACGGCGCGCCCACCCCGGACTGGCCGGTCTGCGCGACCGCCCGGCACCGGACCAGCCCCGACTCGTCGCGGGGCCGGGTCGGTGCGTGCGGGCCCGCCGACTGGCTCACCTCACCCGGGGACTCCGGGTCGTCCGTCGTCCCGCCCCAGCCGACCACCAGGAACACGCCCGCCGGATCGGCGGTCGTTACGTACTCCGGGCCGTCGAACACCAGCACGTCGCCCGCGACGTCCCCGGTCGCGTCCGGGGCCCGGTACCCGGGCTGGGCCCGGCACAACGCGACCAGGGCGGTGACGACGTCATGCCAGCGGGACTGGGTGGCCATCTCAGGCGACCAGCGGCCCGCGGCGCGACAGATCCCACAACTCCGCGACCCGCCGCGGGATGGAGTAGGCGTGGGACGGGTCCCATTCGCCGTCCGGGCCGGTCCGGGGCAGCCCGGTGCCGCCGCGTTGCGTCTCCCACAGGTGCCGCACCATCTCCAGCACCCCGTGGGTGATGGTGTACGGCACCGGCCCGGGGGGGGCGGCCACGTAGGTGACGGCGATGGATTGGCGGCCGTCCAGCCAGCACAGCGGGGTCGTGGGCCCGCCCCGGTACAGCCAGCCCAGCCGCCCATCCAGGACGTAATCGGCGGCGGTCAGGGTGGTCCCGTACTCGACCACGGTGGTGATCGAGGCGACCGGGACGGTCCGCAGCCGCAGGAACGGCTGCCCGCCGTCGTGGAGTTCGGCGGTGACGGTGGTGGACCGCCAGACCCGGCCGGTGTACGCCTCACACGCATCCGACGCGGCGAGGCAGAAGTTGCCCAACTCGGTGTCGTAGCTGCTGACGGTGATCTGCAGGTGGGTCTTGATGTCGGCTGTGGTGACGATCCCGGCCACGCCCACCTCCCGTCAGCAGCTACGACGTCGCGGGGATGTGCGGGCATGACGGACGGGCGGCCATGACGCTGGGCCGCCCGTCCGGTGAGAGGTGCTGGGTTGCTGGCATTCTCGCACGCCGCCCCCAGCGGGACGGCGACCTAGCCGCCGTTATGCCGCGGGCGGCGGCTCAGACTCGGCGGCCGCGGCGGCCAGTTCCTGGCGGGCGCGAATGACTTGCGCCACCGCATGCTCGAAGTCTGGTGCGCCCACACTGATCTGCTGCGCCGAGAGCAGGCTCATCAGGAACTCGACCGTCTCCTTGGTCAGCATGGATGCCCTGTCCTTCTACTTCCAGGCTGGCACGTAGACCGTGCTGCCGTCTGAACTGGTCATCTTGAGCCACGTGTAGGGCGAGGACACGGTGGTAGCTGGGCAGTTGGTGCCGAGCGCGGCGGTACCAGCGCCAGTCGCATTGTTACTGATCTTCACTTGGTGATTGGCGGTGCCAAGGGCGATCTCATTGGCGGTGCTGGTGGACGCTGCGGTGCTGCTGGAGTCCCGGCCGATAGCGACAGAACCGCTGCCGCTGGCTGAGGCTGACGTGCCGATAGCGACAGAACCGCTGCCGCTGGCTGAGGCATTGGTGCCCACCGCGACGGTGTTGCTGGCGCCGATCGTTGCACCCTTACCTATCCCGACTGTGGCGGAGTACTGGCTGCCTCCGGTAAAACCTGCGTTGTA
>Ga0081539_10006235_pt1 | contig 11553 bp, 8 predicted proteins | sample TabmetS4T2R2_FD_71023 | JGI IMG/M metagenome (GOLD analysis project Ga0081539, IMG submission 71023) | Tabebuia heterophylla rhizosphere microbial communities from the University of Puerto Rico - S4T2R2 | ecosystem: Host-associated > Plants > Roots > Rhizosphere ...
CGTTTTTGTTCATCGCGCGATGGTTGTGAGGGGTCGCGCGCCAGAGCCGGGCGAAGCGGTGCGCATCTCAGTGGATGCTGACCGGCGCAAATTGATTCAGGGACATCACACCGTCACCCATCTGTTGCACTGGGCGTTGCACGAAGTCGTGTCGCGCGATGCGTCGCAAAAAGGGAGCTACGTCGGGCCGGACAAATTGACGTTCGATTTTTCAAGCGCGCCGTTAACGGCGGAGCAAAAACGCGACGTTGAAAAGTTGGTGAACGAAAAAATTGTCGAGAACGCGCCGGTTTCGTGGACTGAAATTCCGTTCGCCGAGGCGAAACAGCGAAAAGATATCATTCAGTTTTTTGGTGAGAAATACGGCGACACCGTTCGTGTGTTGCAAATCGGGGGAGAGCCTCGCGCTCTTAACGGTTATTCAATGGAGCTCTGCGGCGGCACCCACGTTTCATCGACGGGGGAGATTGGGCCGTTCCATATCGTAAAAGAAGAAGCGATTGCTGCGGGAACACGTCGCATCGAAGCAGTTGCCGGCGATGCGGCTCGGGTGTGGGCCAGGCAGGAAGCCGCGCGACAGCGCGCGAAATTTGAAACGCTTGCGCGCAAGAAACCAGACATCGTTTTGCTGCCGGCTTTCCAAGATGATGCAGCGGCAGCCGAAATTCTGAAACAAATCGAGGCGCGCGCGGCGCATCTCGAAAAAATGGATGCCGACGTTCGTGAGTGGGAAAAGAAAACGGCGAAATCTGCTGAGGCAGAATTAAAGAGCAGAGCTGCTCAAGTCGCCAGCGAACTGGCGCGATCACATGCTGGAAAGGACTTTGCCGTCGCGGAAGTACCGGATGCGGACGGAAAACTTCTCCAAGCCGTGGCGGATGCGTTAAAGTCCCAATTCAAAGGTCCGATTGTTATTGCCGGCACGCGAGGCGCGTCAGTCGCTCTGGTCGCTTATGTGCCTAACGAACTCACACCGCACTTCCAGGCGAACAAGTTAATCCAGCAAATCGCGCCGATCGTCGGCGGCAAAGGGGGTGGGAGACCGGAAAACGCGCAAGGCGCTGGGAAAGACCCGAGCAAAATTAACGAGGCGCTTGCGAAAGCTCGCGAGCTACTGACTTAATCGCAGGCGAAAGCTACAAACGGTTATCATTCTGAGCGAAGCGAATCGCGGAGGGCTTTGGAAGCATGGCCTTATGCTTTGCATTTCCGTGCAACGACGGCGCGCAGTGGCGCGCCCTATCCAGGATTATTGCTTCATGGCGATACGAGTGTCGCGAAAAAGGTGATGGCGAGCGCCGCTAACAGGACAATCAGATACACAAATCCGCCGAAAAGGAACTTAAAAATGCTGAAGAACCAGCCCTGGCGATAAACGTAGCGGATCGACAGGAAGATTTGCGTTACAAACGCGATCCACAGGAGCGCTATAAGCCATCCTGTAATTGCACTGGGCGCGAAATGAGTGAGCCCAATTGTTGCCAGCACAATCAGCATGACCCCGGCATAGAAGAACGAGTGGATATGCAGCGCATAAATCAGATGGTCGATATAGAAGAGACGCCGCCGGACATAGAGAAGTTTCAACACAAGAGCAAAGAGCGGGATGCAGCAGAGCATCATATAGGGGAGATTGCTGAACAGCGTGCTGATAAAAAGGCCCATTTTCGTTCCCTTCTCGCCCATCTTCTCTTTCGCCCGACCTTCGATCCAGCGTTCAAACGGCGTCGTCGATTTCGCATCGTCAAAAACCACGAACGGGCGATCTCCCACTGGACCATAGGTTTGCTGACCCGATCCGGCTGTGGGCGATGCGCTTGGCGTCGCTGAGGGTGACGAAGTTCCTTCGGGCGTTGGTGTTGTTGTGGCAGACGGCTTTGTCAGATAATCCAACGCTTTCTGCACTTTTTGCCGTTGCTGCGGCGTGAGGCCGTCGTCCTTGTTCAGTTCCTCTTCAATCTCGCCGCGTTTGTCTGCGATTGCTGCGGCAATCTCCGCCCGCTTTTCCTCCGGAAACTTCGTCGGGTCAAACTTTATCCCCTTTGTTCCGTAGTTCACTGCGAAGAAAAACAAGATGCTGGCGAGCAGGTACAGCCGCAGGGGATTCACGTACCGGACTCGTTTGCCGGCGAGAAACTCATTGGTCAGTCGCCACGGTTTTAAGATGAGTAGCGCGATGCTCGTGAAGAATTTCGAATCCCAATTCAGGAACTCGTTTAGTAGATCAGCGACGACATACCGGAAAGAACGCCGGTACTCGATCGCTGGTTGGCCGCAGTGCCCGCACCAGTGGCCCTGCAGCTCTGCGCCGCAATTCTCACAATGCGTCAGCGGCGGACCTGCATCTTTCCCTCTGCGTGGCGGGCGTCCCGTAGTTCCTTCGAATGCGCTGATCGCCGTGTCACCGAGAATAATTTTTGCCGGTTCATCGGACATACACACCGATGCTACAAAACTATTTTACCCGCGTCGACTCAGCATAGCTGTGTGCACATTCCACCCAAAGCTTTGGATTGACCCGGCGAAGTGCTATGAGACGATCTCGAAAAGTGGCACTTCAACTGTTCAGAACCAAAAGTCCGGATCACCTGATCGCCGAAGCAGAGGCGCCGGACCGGCAGATGAAACGCACGCTTGGACCACTTGCGCTGACCTGCATTGGTATCGGTGCAGTCATTGGCGCGGGAATTTTCTCGCTTACCGGAACCGCCGCGGCCGGCCAGACATTTGCGGCGGGCCTCGAAACGCCGGTCATAAATTTTGTTCAAGCCTGGTTTTCCGGAACAGACGTTGTGCTTGGACGCGCGGGCGCAGGCCCCGCCATTGCCGTTTCGTTCATCGTGGCCGGCATCGCCTGCGCGTTCGCTGCCTTTTGTTATGCCGAGCTTGCGTCCATGATCCCGGTCTCTGGTTCGGCGTACACCTATTCGTACGCCACGATGGGCGAGTTGATAGCGTGGATCATCGGTTGGGACCTGATCTTAGAATATGCGGTTGGCAACATGGCCGTAGCCGTGAGCTGGTCGGGATATTTCGTCGATTTGTGCGGCAATTTGCCATTCGGCTTAAGCATAAGATTCCCACTTTGGCTTGTCGCCGATCACCAGACGGCGTTGGAAACCATTGCTAAGGGAGGCGACACAGTGTCGAAATTTTCATCCACGACCTTGCCCGCGATCGCCGGTCACTCGATCGCAATCAATCTACCGGCCTTGCTCATCGTTGCCGCGGTTACTGTCATTCTGGTTTACGGGATTCGAGAAAGCGCGCACACGAACACGACAATAGTCATTATCAAGGTCGCCGTGGTCGTGTTCGTCATCGCGTTCGGCGCATTCATGGTGAATCCGACCCATTGGCATCCGTTCATGCCGCATGGTTTTGCTGGGTTGATGAGTGGCGCGGCGATCGTCTTTTTCGCGTTCATCGGGTTCGACGCTGTCTCGACGACAGCCGAAGAGACGCGCAATCCGCGACGTGACATGCCGATCGGGATTATTGCGAGTCTGATCATCTGCACGGTTCTGTACGTGCTGATGTCGGCTGTGCTTACCGGAATTAAAAAATATACTATCTATGCCGGCGACGCCGCCGCTGTTGCCACTGCTTTCGCCAGCAAACCGTGGGCGCAAGCGCTGGTGAGCGCAGGCGCACTGGCAGGCACGACTTCAGTGTTGCTTGTGTTTCAGCTTGGGCAGCCGCGTATTTTCATGGCTATGGCACGCGATGGTTTGCTGCCGCAATATTTTGCCAGAATTCATCCGCGATTCCGGACACCTCACATCACGACGATCTGGACCGGAGTTGTCGTGGGTGCCGTGGCGATGGTTACAAACATCGGCGCGCTCGCCGACCTCACGAATATCGGCACGCTCTTCGCGTTTATTCTGGTTTGCCTCGGAGTCAACGTACTGCGCCGCGTCAATCCGGAACGTCCGCGTCCGTTTCGCGTGCCGTTCGTTCCGATTTTCCCAATAGTCGGCGTGTTCATGTGCCTGGCTCTAATGTTGAGTCTGCCGGTGATGACCTGGATTCGCTTTGTGATCTGGCTTGGAATCGGACTGCTGATTTATTTCCTCTATAGCGTGGGGCACAGCAAACTCCGGCGTGGCATCGACGTCGGGATCACGGAAGACATTCCTCCGCCGATCATCAAAACGTAATCTCCGGATCTTTCGTCACTCTACCACCAAGGTGGCTGTTTCGCGGCGATTCCTATAGAGATGACGGATGAGTCTGTAGTCGAAACGCAACAGGTTCCAGCGAACAAGTTCAAGGCCGGTTGGAAATTGCTCAAACTTACATTTGCGGACTGGACAAATGACAACGCCTTCGAATTGTCCGCTGCTCTCGCGTTTTATACCATATTTTCTATCGCGCCGGTGTTGCTCATTGCGGTGGGTGTAGCCAGTTTCTTTCTCGCGCCCGATACAGCCACCGATCAGATCGTTGCTGAAATGGAAAAGCTGATCGGCGCGCAGGGGGCGAATGCGGTGCGGCAGGTAATCGAATCATCCCGCGGGTTTGGCAAGGGACTGTGGGCAGTGAGCGTCGGAGTTGTCACCCTCATGATGGGCGCGACTGCGGTTTTCGGAGAACTGCAATCGGCGCTGAATCACATTTGGGACGTCAAAGCAAAACCGGACCGTGGAGTGATCATGTCGTTTATCGTCGATCGTTTGCGCTCTTTTTCGATCGCCGTTTGCGTGGGATTTCTCCTCCTGGTTTCGCTCGTCGTCAGTGCACTGCTCAGCGGACTTCAACACTACATGAACCACTGGTTGCCGGGTGTCCCATGGGTTTGGCAAACTGCAAACGTTGTTAGCTCGTTCTTCGTGGTGGCGGTTCTTTTCGCCATGATCTACAAATTCTTGCCGGACGTCGTGATCTCGTGGAAAGAGGTGTCGATCGGAGCGGCGGTGACGGCCCTGCTTTTTTCCGCAGGAAAATATTTGATCGGTATTTATCTCGGGCGAACCGCGACCGCGAGCGCCTTCGGAGCGGCCGGTTCCCTGGTCGTGTTGCTTTTCTGGGTTTATTACTCCGCGCTCATCAGCTTTTTGGGAGCGGAGTTCACACAGGTTTATGCACGCCGGTACGGGCCAGGCATCCGACCGAAAAAACATGCGATTCGTGTCGGCCGCAAGAGGGACCCGATCTGATGTGACAAAAGCTGACAGCAGTCGCATTGTTTCTCATGGTTGGAGTCTCAGTTAAGTACACCGGGGACTTGCATTGCGAGGCGACGCACGGTCCCTCGCAAGCAAGAATTTCCACGGACGCGCCGAGCGACAACAAAGGCAAGGGTGAAGCCTTTTCACCTACCGATCTGGTTGCCACGGCTCTCGCCACATGCATCAGCACGACCATGGGAATTAAGGCGGAGGACCTCGGAGTTGACTTGCGCGGCATGACTGTGTCCGTGCAAAAAGAGATGTCGAACGATCCGCCACGCCGGATCGTTGCTTTGCCGTCAGAAATTCACATCCCGCTTGCGCCGGATCATCCTCAGCGGGAAATCCTTGAGCAAACCGCTCTCAACTGTCCCGTGCACAAAAGTCTTCCGGCGGAAATTCATCGGCCGACAAAGTTCTTCTGGGAAGGATAGTGCGCATCATTCCGAGCGATCTCCAGGCTGCAACCAGCCAGGCTTGCGATGCGCTTGCTTCAGCGTGGGTGTCGTGTCGCGAGATCGCTCAGGATGCTCGACCATCTTATGTAGTGGGGTGTAACCACTGCATGTAATCGCGCACGCCATCTTCGAGCGAAAACCGGGGCTCGTATCGGAGCGCTTTTCGCGCGCTGCTAAGGTCAGCTTGCGTGAAGTTTTGATAATGCCGGTGAGGGTTATCGAAGTAGTCGGGCTGAAAATTGGTGCCCAGACATTTATTTAGAACCTCAATGAGTTCGTTAAACGAGCGCGCCTGACCTGTGCCAAGATTGTAAATTCCACTCGTCTTCGCCTCGAGCGCGCAAATGCTGCCTTCAACAGCGTCCCTGACGTAAACGAAATCGCGTTTCTGCTCGCCGTGCTTGAAAATGCGCGGCCGCCTGCCGGCTTTCATTTGTTGCGCCAGGTGATAAACCATGCTCGCGGGAACGCCCTTGTGCGCTTCACGCGGTCCGTAAACATTGAAATAACGCAGCCCGATAATGATCCAATCAGGCGAGTCGGCGGCAGCCTGTCGGGCGATATTATCCATGATTACCTTGGAAAATGCGTAAACGTTCGCCGGTGCGGCGCCATTTGATTCCACACTGGCTCCAGTGGCGAAACCGTACGTCGCCGCAGAGGAAGCGTAGATGATCCGTGTCTTTGTGGGCCGCGCAAAATTCAAAATGCCGCGGAAACTTTCCACATTGTCGTGCACCTGAACGAATTGATCGTGCAAAGTCGTGTCCGTGATCGATGCGAGATGAAAAATTGCGTCAAATCCGGCAGTTGCCGGGTCACCGAACTTTTCGTGCCAATCCAAAGTCACCAGATTTTCGGCGACGAAATCTCCACGAAACCCCGTCAAATTTTTGAAATCACCGGATCGGAAATCGTCGATCACGGTGAGGTGCGCGTCCGGGAATTTTTCCTGCAACTCCAGCGTGAGGTTCGACCCGATGAACCCGGCGCCGCCGGTGATGATGAACTTTGGCTTGGACGCGGTCATTGTGGTTTTGTCATTTCGAGCGAAGTCGAGGAATCCCGCGGTAAAACGGGAGACCTGATTTCACGGGATATGTCAACTTCGCTCGATATGACAGTTAGAGCAGTTGATTAAATAATCTTGACGCTTAAATCGCAAGCCGTTACTCCTCGTCCCAGTTCTTTGCGAGCTTGGAAAGTGGATCGGCGCAAGAAATCCCGTGAGAATCGGGAGCAGTTGCGCTGCTGTAACTGGATACAACTTCCCATTTGGGCCAATCCCCGAAACAATCGCGGGGGTGAAGGCGGGAAGAAGGTGCGGTGCCGCACAGGCATCACAAGCCAGGAGCCAGAATATTTGTCCGGTCCACCTCATTCGTTTCGCGAATGCGGAGCGAAAAAACTTCTTCGCAAAAAGAAGAATGAGAGCTGGGCGATGCGCCTTGTTGTAGCGGCCATCTCGGATCGCCGAAACGATTGACCGATCAGAGACCACTACACGGCATACAAGTCCGACTCTCGGAGTTGGAGGTAACTTGTTATGCAAAATCGTGTTGTTTGGTTTTTTCCGGTCGCGATACTCGGCCTGGCGTCCATCCTTTGTCATGCGCAGGAAGCCACGACCGCTCCCTCCCCGGCTGAAGCGGAAGTGGAGTCAGTCATCGTCTCAGCGACGCGTTTCGATATCCCGCTGGATCAATCGCCCGCCAGCGCGAGCGTGATCAGCTCCGAGGATTTGGAGGAAAAACAAATCCAACGCGTGAGCGATGCCTTGCGCGAAGTGCCCGGTTTGTCGGTCGTGCAGACCGGAGTAGCCGGCCAATTAACGTCGGTCTTTACGCGTGGACTGCGCAGCGAGCACACGCAGGTCTTGCTCGACGGGATTCCAATCAATCAAGGGTTGCAGGGCGCGTTCAATTTTGCCGATTTCACCGCCGAGGACATTGCGAGGATCGAGGTTGTGCGCGGACCGCAAAGCACAATTTATGGACCACGTGCTCTCGCTGGTGTGATTCAGATCTTCACCAAACAAGGCACTGGAACGCCCGGTGTTATGCTGGCCGCCGAGGGCGGCTCCTACTACACCTTTCGCGAATGGAGTCAGAGCGACGGCAAAATAGATGGGTTCGATTATTCAGTCGGTGCAAGCCGTCTCGATACGGAGAACGCACGTCCGAACAATAACTACCGCAACACAGCCTCGATCGCCGACGTCGGCTGGTCGCCCAACGAGCAATTGCGGATCAGCAGCTTGTTCACGTATTCGGTCAGCGACATAGGATTGCCGAACACGATTTTTGATCCACGGCCGATCGATCATTTTCTTACGGAGCGCTGGCTGATTGGTCCACATATCGATTGGAAACCCACTGAGTGGTGGGACCACAAACTCATCGTCGCTTATGATCACGAGCGGCAAATCAACGATCCGAATGACGACGGTTTTGTCGGGGCGACACGGGCGGTATTCGAACGGACGCAGGTTGATTATCAGAACGATCTGCGACCAGTGCCGTGGTTGACACTAACCTCAGGATTTTTCTACAGCCGGGTTAATGCGGGCCAGGAGCGTCCCTTCGTCTTGTTTGGACCAACATTTATCAGCGATCACACGAACGATATCGCGGGATTTGTGGAGGCGACGGTAGTGCCATTCGAAAATTTAATTTTCGTTGCAGGCGGACGTTACGATCATTTTAATGAATTTGGCGGCATTTGGACGTATCGGTTTGCCGGCAGTTACAAAATCGAGAAAACCAATACGATTCTACATTCCAGCGTTGGTACCGGCTTCAGTCCACCGAGCAGTCAGGACAAAATTTTCGGAAACAACTTCGGCCTGAAACCTGAAGAAGACCTTGGCTGGGACATCGGAATAAGACAACAGTTGTGGCAAAATCGCGTAGACGCCGGGCTCACCTTTTTTCACAACGACCTTTCGAATGTGATTGGGTTCAACGGGCTTTTTGACACGCTCAATCTTGGCTCCGCCGAAACCCAGGGCTTGGAAGCGGAACTGCGCGCCCAACCGGTTTCCAATCTCGTTTTCACCGCTGCGTACACCTACCTCGAGGCAGAAAAGACTTCCGCAAAAGACGTCTCGCAGTTGCAAGGTGCGCGGCTGCCACGTCGCCCACGCAATGAGGTTTACGTTTCAGTGACATATTTCTGGTGGAAAAAGCTGCGAACGGTACTCGAAGCAAAGTTCGTCAACGCCCGCGAGGAATTGAATTTCGGCGGACCAAATTTCGACATCGAAGACTACTCCTTTGTAAACATCGCAGCGGAATACGAAGTGAACCCGCACCTCTCGATCTTTGGCCGGATCAACAACCTGACGAACGAGGATTACTCCGAGGTGTTCGGCTTTCCCGCGCTCGGTCGCGCCGTGTATGGCGGGATCAAAGTCCGCTTTTAGTAGCTCTTGTCATTCCGAACGAAGTCGAGGAACCTCTCTGTTGTTTGGGGACACTTTCGAACATGTCGACAAAACTTGCGGATAAGAAACTGGCGGTGCTTGGAGCCGGCAAACTCGGTGGCATCCTGCTGCGCGCGTATTTGAACCAGGGACTTTTTGTATCGAGTCGCGTCGCCGCAACGGTCAGACATGGGGAACGAGCAGCTGCGCTCGCGAAGGAGCTTGGCATCGCAATGACCACCGACAATCGCGAGGCGGTAAGGGGCGCTGACATCGTTTTGCTGACGATAAAACCGCAGACCGTTGCGGAAGTGTTGCAGGAGATCGCTCCCGAAATCGGCGCCAATTCGCTGCTGGTGTCGGTTGCGGCTTCGGTGCCAACAGGTTTCCTTGAGCAGCAACTCGCCGCGGCAACTGGCGATAAGCGGGACGAAGTGCCGGTTGTTCGGGCAATGCCGAACACACCAGCTGCTGTCGGCTGCGGGATGACTGCAATCTGTGGGGGAACTCATGCGCGAACCGAGCATCTCGAAATCGCTCGCGCGATGTTCGACGCCGTGGGCCGCACCATCGTGCTGGACGAAAAACACATGGACGCGGTAACGGGCCTGTCCGCAAGCGGCCCGGCATTCGCATACATTATTCTGGAATCGTTGGCGGAAGCTGGTGTGAAAGTCGGTTTGCCGCGCGACGTCGCCACTCTTCTGGCAGCCCAGATGATGAAAGGCGCATCGAGCGTCGTTTTGGAAACCGGCGATCACCCCGCTCTGCTCAAAGATGCCGTGACTACTCCGGCCGGCTGCACCATTGATGGCATTCTGGAGCTAGAAGAAGGCAAACTCCGCGTCACGCTCATCAAGGCCGTCGTGAAGGCCACGAGCCGCGCCGGCGAGCTGTTGTTTGAAAAGTAGGGGGCCGGTTGTCGTCTTGTCATTCGGAACGAAGTCGCGGAATTTCTGAGCATGACTCCGCTGCTTTACCTCGTGATCGGATTGATCGGGGGCGGGTTGATTGTCGCGGTGGTCGTTCTGCTAAGAGGGCGCAGCAGCCACCGCGCAGCAACCGAGGTGGCGAAACAATTAGAGACGATCGATCGCAGCCTGCGCGATGAATTTTCGCGCAATCGCGAGGAAGCAGGCGCAGCGGCAAAGAATCAGCGCGAGGAATTGGCCAGATCTTTGGAAGGCGTCAGATCGATTGTGGATGTTCGACTCCGGCAATTACAAGACGACAACGCAAGGCAGATCGATAAGATGCGCGCCACCGTCGACGAAAAGTTGCAGGGCACACTCGAGAAACGGCTGGGCGAGTCATTCAAGCTGGTCAGCGATCGGTTGGAGCAGGTGCACCAGGGCCTCGGTGCGATGCGGCAACTGGCCAGTGACGTTGGCGGACTACAGCGCGTGCTCACAAACGTGAAAACACGAGGTGGCTGGAGTGAGTGGCAGCTTGGCGTTCTTCTGGATGAAATGCTTACCCCCGAGCAGTTCGCGAAAAACATCAGGATGCGCGATGACACTGACGAGCGAGTCGAGTTTGCGATCAAGTTGCCGGGCGACGAAAACGGCGCGCCGGTTTGGCTGCCCATCGACGCCAAGTTTCCGATGGAGCACTACGACCGCCTGGCTGCGGCGCAGGAGAAAGGCGATCCCGTGGGAGTCGAGAGCGCGATCAAAACCTTGGAAACCCAATTGAAACGCTGCGCCAAAGATATTTGCGAGAAGTACATTAATCCGCCGAAGACGACCGATTTTGCGCTGTTATTTCTTCCCAGTGAAGGACTTTACGCCGAAGCGATCCGGCGCGTCGGCCTGGTGCAAAACGTGCAGCGCGATTGTCGCGTTACGTTTGTGGGGCCGACCACGCTCGCCGCGTTGCTCAATAGTCTGCAAATGGGTTTCCGCACGCTGGCGATTCAGAAGCGCTCCAGTGAAGTCTGGAACCGCCTGGCAGAAGTGAAAACAGAGTTTGGAAAATTTGGTGAAGCATTATCGGCGGTTAAGGAGAAAATCGATCAGGCCTCGCGAAAGATAGAAGATGTCAATGTTCGCTCGCGCGCGATCACAAAGAAATTGCGCGACGTCGAAGAATTACCGTCGAATCCGCAGCCTTTGCTAAAAGACTTTTTGCAAACCGACAACGACGACTGAGCCGAATCAGGGTCGCACATGAAAACGGTATTGGTCACAGGAGCGAACAAAGGCATTGGGTACGAAGTGGCGCGGCAACTCGCGTCCAAAGGATTTCACGTGTTCGTGGGTGCGCGGAATGCAAAGGCTGGTCGCAAGGCGGCGCAGGAGATCGCAACCCAATCCGGCAAGGCGACGTTTTTGGAAATAGACGTTGCCGACAACAGAAGCGTGACAATCGCCGCGCGTGAATTCTCGAACACCGAGGATCATCTCGATGTGCTCGTGAACAATGCGGGGATCATCATCGACGGAGACAATGCAGTTTTGGAATTCAGTCACGACCTGTTTCGAAAGACGCTGGAGAC
>Ga0081539_10006236_pt1 | contig 11551 bp, 11 predicted proteins | sample TabmetS4T2R2_FD_71023 | JGI IMG/M metagenome (GOLD analysis project Ga0081539, IMG submission 71023) | Tabebuia heterophylla rhizosphere microbial communities from the University of Puerto Rico - S4T2R2 | ecosystem: Host-associated > Plants > Roots > Rhizosphere ...
ACCTGAAGTCCGCGCGTGGGATAGCCTTTTGCCGAGGCCTCGCGAATGTCCTTGCGGGCACAAATATCATCAGCCCATTGGAGGAGAGTCAATAGATCAGTTTGTTCTTCAAGGGAGGGAGAGGATGTGGGGATTTTTCCGAGAAATACTTTGCCTGTGGTACCGTCAACTGAAATCCACTCACCTTCTTTGACAGTCGCTTCACCAACGGTCATTTGCCGTCTTTCAAGATCGATTTTGATTGACGATGCGCCGACCACACATGGAATACCAAACTGGCGAGCGACTACAGCTGCGTGTGAAGTCGCGCCGCCTTCGCTTGTTAGCACACCCTTCGATGCAATCATGCCATGAACGTCATCAGGCTTTGTGAACGGGCGCACCATAATGGTATCTTGCCTTTCTTCCTTAGCCATTTTTTCTGCGGTATCCGCATCGAAATAGACCTGACCGACGGCTGCTCCGGGAGATGCATTAACGCCTTTGGCAAGCAACTTGCCGCTTTTTTCTGCATCGTTCATGGCTACCTCATCAAACTGAGGATGAAGCAGGGAATCTACATTCTCCGGCGTGACGCGTAGAACGGCCTGCTCTTTGGTGATCAGCCCTTCGTTTGCCATATCTACTGCGACCTTCACCGCGGACTTGGCTGTGCGCTTTCCGTTACGAGTCTGGAGCATCCACAGTTTGCCACGTTCGATGGTGAACTCAACATCCTGCATATCCTTGTAATGCTTTTCAAGCTTGTTGGAGATATCCATGAATTGTTTGTAGGCGGCCGGCATTTTCTCTCGAAGGTTTTCGATTGGCTCAGCGTTGCGGATGCCTGCCACCACGTCCTCACCCTGTGCGTTAAGCAGATATTCGCCCATCATTTTCTTATCGCCTGTAGATGGGTTGCGCGTAAAAGCCACACCTGTGCCAGAATCATCCCCCATGTTTCCAAAGACCATGGTAACGATATTAACCGCAGTTCCAAGATCGTCTGAGATACCTTCCTTTTTGCGGTAGGCAATGGCGCGTTTGCCATTCCACGATTCAAACACTGCCTTTGTCGCCAACTCAAGCTGCTTGTAGACATCCTGAGGAAAATCCGAACCAATGTGCTCTTTATAAACGGACTTAAAAGTAGAGACCAATGCTTTCCAATCTTCTGCTGTCATCTCAGTATCTACCTTGTAGCCCATATCGGTTTTATATTCAGCCATCGGATGTTCAAAGACTTCGTCGTCCAGATTGAAAACGGTCGTGCCAAACATTTCGATCAACCGTCGATACGAATCCCAGGCGAAACGCGGATTGTTTGTAAGTGCGGCTAGACCTTCCACCACTGCATCATTCAGCCCAATATTCAGGATGGTATTCATCATGCCGGGCATCGAGAACTTCGCACCGGAACGGCACGAGACCAATAATGGATTCTTGGGATCACCGAATTTCTTACCTGTCCGTTTCTCAACTACTTTCATTGACGCGAGCACTTCATTCCACATTCCAGATGGGAACTTGCCCGTTTTACGGAACCAATTACAGGCCTCGGTCGTGACCGTAAATCCGGGTGGAACAGGAACACCCGCCCGCGTCATATCGAAAAGTCCTGCGCCCTTGCCGCCCAATAATGCCCGGACATCTTCCCAAGATCCGGCGTATTTTTCCGCTTTTGTGACTTCGTCAAATAAATAGACCCACTTGCTCATGGAAACCTCCAAGGTAATGTTATAATTTTCGTGCAGAAGTTTACCACGAACGGTATAGGACAAAAGTAACGTTTTTAAAACGAAATTTTCACCATTTATCTGTTAGCCTATTGCAAAGTGAAAACGGGTATTAATCGGTGATAATTGCCGCAGATAGGAAAACACATGACCACAAAAATTTTCGTTATCGACGATGATTCTGCTGTTACCGATTTACTCTCTGTGCTTTTAAACACGCAAGGCTTTCAGGTATGGGCAACCAATAGCAGCTCGGAAGGATTGACACAGATCCGCGAGAAAAAGCCAGACCTTGTCATCCTGGATTTGATGATGCCCGAGATGGACGGATGGGAAGTCTGCAAAGCTGTGCGCGCCTTTAGTGATGTACCCATCATCGTGCTTTCAGCTTTGAATGACCCTTCCATGGTTGCCAGTGTTTTGGATGCCGGTGCGGATGATTACTTAACGAAGCCCACACCAAGTCGCGTGCTGGTCGCCCACATCAAACGTCTTGTGGATCGTAAGAATTCATCAGTATCTATAAATCAGACGTTGCCTGGAAGTCTGCCCGCCGCTTAGAGATCGTCATCCGCCTCATTTTCGCGTTAGACTACTTCCACTAGATGAAGGTCCCTATCCGCTTGGATGGGGACTTTGTTTTATGCCAGGCGCTTCAATGCATCAGCAGTCTCTTTCGCCGCTTCAAGCATCGGTACATGACCCACACCTTCTAATTCAATGTAAAGTGAGCCTGGAATTGCATCTCGTACTTCACGCCCTCGATCAACGGGAATTAGCGCGTCGGCGTCGCCATGAATGATCACTACGGGAAAGTCAAATGTGCTAAGCAGGGGAGTGGAATCGGCTCGTTCTGCCATCGCTTTGAGCGCGCCGATATAAGCCGCTGACGACTGTTTTTCCATGATTTCGCGTGTCTGGGCTTGCAGGTGTGGTTCAACGGTAAATTTGGGAGTCATCATTTCGACAACGCTATTGATACCGTGTTCTGCTACATCCTCTGCAGATTTGTAACGACCTTCTTTGCGCTCAGGGGAATCGGCAGGAGCCTGTGAAGAGATCAAGGCGAGTCCACTCACTCGCTCAGGATAGCGTCCTGCAAAGGCCAGAGCAACATATCCGCCCATGGAATGGCCAGCAATTGCGGTTTTTTGAATGCCAAGCTGATCGAGTAAACCGGCGATATCTGAGGCATAATCCTCCATTACATAAGTCGTATCAATTGTTTCCGACTCACCGAACCCGCGCAAATCTGGGATGATAAGATCGAATGTATCTTCAAGTAATGGTGCAACCTCATCCCATAGATGATGGTCGAGTGGGAACCCGTGTAAAAGTACAAGCGGAGAACCTTTTCCGCGACGATCATAAGTGAGGTTAATATCATTAACCTTAATCTTTTCCATGAATAGGCTCCTTTGTCATTTCCAGTTGACTGCTACTTTCAATTTACTACCTAATCTCGAATAATACTGCACAAAACCATTCTCGCGTCCAAATTCATAAATCCGGCGCGTGATATCAACATCCGCTTTACAATACTCAGCCACTTTATCCAATTCGCCATTACGATACCATGTGACCGATTGCAGGCCGTTGGCGCTTTTCGTTGCTCCAAGTGTTGCTTTTGCAATCGAATCCAGGCTCAGTCTGAAATTTAAAGCCCTATAAATATCCACTAATATATCTGTGGAACGGAGCGCGCGAAAGTTTATATTGGGTGCATAAGGTCTCAATACTTCATAATCAAAGTTGATAATATTGAACCCGATCACATGATCTGCCGATTTAAGTTCCTCGACCAACGCGGCGGCATCCTGTTCCCAATACACGGAAAAGTCGTTTTTAGCTGTTGACCATGTCACTCCACAAGCGAGCAAAAGCTTGGATGGATAACGGCCGCCAACCTCTTCAAAGAGCTTCTGACTTTCCACATCAAAATAGACAAGATTCATATCAATTTTCGATTTTCGATTTCTGATTTTCGATGAGCCAATTGCGGGCGAATGAGATTGCTTCCTCTCGTTGGTTGATTTCACCCGTGGCCTGCCCTTCCCGAATCGCTTCGAGCAATTGACCTACAATGCGCCCCGGCTCCAATTTTAGTTCATTCATCAATTCGTTTCCGTCAAGAAGGCGCGGCGGGGAAATGACTTCTTCAGGTCTTTCAAAGAAATTTTCCAGGAGAATCCGCGCAACCGTTAACGCGGCTATCCATGTTTCTTTCGTTAGTTTAGGTCCTTGTGTTCCGCGTAAATCTGCAAGACCTAGTAACACAAGATCCACTCCTGCATCACCTGAATCGCGGAAGAAGTGATAAATTGCCTTATGTGATGGCTCCTCTTGGCTATTCTCAAGGCGGTTTGTAAAAAAATGAAATCTCATGTGATTTCTGATAATTTTCTTTATGCGCTCAATTTCATCCTTGCTTAAGTTGAACGCCTGCCCGCGCTTGGATGCCACTTCTGCACCTTTTATATCATGATCGAAAAAACGGATTCGTTTCCCTTCATCCAGAGACTTCGTGGATGGTTTTGCTACATCATGATACAAAGCAGCGAAAAAAAGCGCAGCGCGGGCAGAGCGATCAATATTCAACGATTTTGTGTAGTGTGCTGCAATTTGTTCGCGGAAATTCCTGATGTTTTGAATTAGAAGCTGTATAAAGGAATCACTTGATTCTTTTGAAGCATTCTCTGATAGTATTGCTGTGAGAATTAACTCGAGATATCGTAAAACGTTCAACGTATGCTCCCATACATCATAAAAATGTGGGGAGGATTGCTCCAAACCCTTCATTCCTGAGAGTTCTGGCAGCAAATGGGGAAAAATTCCAAGCATTTCCAGAGCGCGCAGGGATGAGTCAGGCTTAGGTCCTTCGAGGATCTTGAATAACTCATCGCGTTTTCGTTCTGGTGAAACATTTGGCAAAAGATGAGCAGCCTGCTTCATCGACTTGCGTGTTTCGAGGTGGATCTTGAAATCAAACGCGGCGGCTTGCCGTACAGCTCGCAAAACACGCACGGGGTCATCTGTTATCGATGTTTGCGAACAAGCTCGGATGATTTTTGCGCGCACGTCTGAAGCGCCATTGAGTGGGTCAATGATTGCACGTGCGCGCAGGTCATAAGCAATAGCATTGATGGTAAAGTCGCGGGCGCGCAGATCTTCTTCTAGGTTATTTCCACGGTATGTTGCGAAATCGAGGAAGGTACGCGTGCCATCGGATTCGGTCACGATGACACGGCCGGTATCGCGTTCATCGTCGAGCACCATGAAATCCGCTTTAAGCGCGTTTGCAACCCGACGGGCGGTGGAGATGCCATTCGAAGGCAAGGCAAAGTCGAGGTCGTGTGAGAGGCGGTTCAGCATCATGTCTCGAACTGCGCCGCCAACGAGATATATTTCCTGATTCGGGAGCATCTCGCGGACTTTGTCCACAAAAGGTGAATAAGTATAAGGCCCAGGGATGTAAATAATTTCTGGTCTTTCCTTGTGCCGAATTTTTTTCGCACTCTGCAATGCCTGCTCCGGTGTGCCCCCTTGAGCAATGATCTTGCCGCGAACGCGAGCAACCCAACGGCCAGCGTAAGGAGATGTTTGTGCTTGAGAATCGTCGGGCATGGGAAATCAGCAATTGAGGAAATTGTCAATCGGCAATCGAAAATCAGGAGGGTTTATATTTTTCCAAATCTACAACACCGACAAAAGGCAGGTTGCGGTAATACTCGTCGAGATCAAGACCATAGCCAAAGACAAATTTATTGGGAATTTCGAAACCGCGATAATGGATCGGTACCACCGCTTCGCGCCGTTCAGATTTATCGAGCAGCGCACAAACCTTAAGAGTACGCGGCTGGCGCACCTGAAGTAACTCCAACACAGAAGCTATCGTGTGACCACTGTCTACAATGTCTTCAACGAGCAGCACATCTCTATCATGAATATCCATTTGCAAATCCATTGTGACCCGCACTGCACCACTTGATTCACGTTTGCCCACGCCATACGAGCCAACAGCCATGAAATCCACCATATGCGGAGAAGTAATATGACGACTCAAATCAACAAGGAATGGAACGCCTCCGCGCAGGATGCAGATGAGGAGAAGATTATTATCTGGATAGTCTGCACTGATCTCCGCGCCGAGTTCTTTGATACGCGATTGGAGCGTTTCTTCATCGATCAAAATCTCGGCGATGAAATCTTTGTAATCTTTAATGTGTTGGCTCATAGAACACTATCGCGACACTTCATCTAAACGTCGTTTACGAGCATGGAACCGCGCCCCACTAACTACCGTGGGACTTCGTGATGGATACGGCAGCGCGCTTCATACAATTCAGATGCGCCCACGATCACAACCGGATCATCATATCGGGCTGGCTTGCCATTGACCAGTCGTTGCGTCCTTGATGCTTCGCCGCCACAAACCATACAGATTGCATGCAATTTGTCCACATCCTCTGCCATAGACATCAATATCGGCATCGGTCCAAATGGTTCGCCGCGGAAATCTGTATCTAATCCGGCTACAAGCACTCGTATACCTCGAGAAGCAAGCTCCTGTGCCACATTTACAATCTCAGAGTCGAAGAATTGTGCCTCATCAATTGCCACGACCGTTGCACCTCCATCGAGTTTGTCGCGAATATCCGCTGCTTTTTCTACAGGAATGGCATCAAAGTTCGAGCCTGCGTGAGAGGTAACTTTTTCCACTGCATAGCGAATATCGATTGCTGGCTTAAAGACTTGAACTTTTTGCTTGGCGATTGTTGCTCGCACGAGGCGTCGGATCAACTCATCGGTCTTGCCACTGAACATCGAACCGCAGACAACTTCGATTGAACCCTGTGTATGTTTCATATTACCTCGCGTCATTGCGAGGGATGATGTGTCGCCCGAAGCAATCTCCACCATCGCAAGAAGACACTTGCACCTGACGCAAGTGCAGGTGTTGCTTCGTCGTGGCGCCTTGGCGCCATTCCTCGCAATGACAGATAGAATTAACGAAACAGGCATGGCGCGTACGCGCGCCATGCCTGTAAGTTTACCAGATTACTTATTCAACAAGCCTTAGGCTGCTGCCTCGGGCAGCTCATAACCAAGAGAGCGAAGCTTCTTCTTGGCGGCTGTTAGTGAAGCCTGACCAAAGCCTGGAATGGCCAATACTGCCTCATTGCCCTGGCTTAGTCTTTCGAGGAATTGACCAACGTTTTCAATACCTACCTTCTTGAGCGCATCCAATGCACGAGTCGAAAGTCCCAATTCTTCAATTGGACGTATGGGGGAGCCCTTCAATTCTTCCTTAGCCTTCTGCTGTTCGACGTAGGTTTGGCGGACAGATAGCTTCTTGTAGAAGCGATCCACCTGACCTTCGATGTCGAGGATGCGAGAGGCTTCGCCCGTAAAGAATGGATGACAATTGGAGCAGATATCGACGCGTAATTCTTTCTTGGTTGAGCCTGTGGTCCAGGTCCGACCGCAGGAGGCGCAAGTTACTTTCGCATCAGGATAATAGGTTGGATGAATATTAGCTCGCATCTTCTGCCTCAGCTTCCACTACTTCTGGAACAATATTCACGCGCTTCTGTCCTCGAGTGATGTCATACATCACAACACCGTCTGCGGTCGCGAACAGTGTATCGTCCTTGCCAGCTGCTACATTCAAACCTGGCTTGATCTTTGTGCCGCGCTGGCGCACGAGAATATTTCCAGACAACACAAATTGACCCGCATAGCGTTTTACGCCCAGGCGCTGTGAATTTGAATCTCGTCCGTTGCGGCTTGAGCCGCCACCTTTTTTATGTGCCATGACTACCTCTCTTACTTTTTCTTCGTGTCAGTCTTCTTGGAAGACGACTTGGTTGTGGTTGACTTCTTGGTCGCTTCGGCCTTTGCAGGGGCTTTCTGGGTGGGAGACTTCGCCGTCTTTTTCTCAGCTTTTGGTTTTGCCTCGACCACTACTTCGGGTTCCGCAGGTACTTCTTCTACAATTTCAGGCTTTTCAGCCCTGCGTTCTTCGCCGGGTTTTCCGATGAAGTCGACCATTAAGCGTGTATACTGCTGACGGTGACCACCGCGCACACGAATGCGCTTCTTGGGGCGATATTTGAACCGGTCGATTTTGGGACCCTTGACATGATCCACCACAGTGACCTTGACAAGGATGTCACTCAAAGTGGGTGTTCCAACCATAATATCATCCCCATCAGACATTAACAAGATGCGTTCAAAGTCAAATTTTTTACCTGCTTCCACAGGCAGGCGATCCACTTCGATGGCGCGCCCTTCGATGACGCGGTATTGTTTACCACCGCTTTCTACAATTGCAAATCTCATTTTTTTCTCCAGTCAATCACTTCGCCGTGTGCCTGCGGAGGGCTTTCACTCGTCGCCTGCGAACGGGGAAGCTGGGTTTATACAAGCAACCGCCCCAGCGTTGTCTGCTGAGGCAGAAGCGGACGGTATTATACATGTGCGGTGGAGATGTGTCAACCGCGAAACGAATTCTGTTAGCGCAAAGTAGTAAAGTCCCCTTTGTGCAAAGTTAAAATGTCCCCTATTGGAAGGGACGCACAATGGACGAAATACTACAGATGAGCACAACAGAAATCACACGCTTAGAAGTCATGCAGCGGTTGAAAGAGAAACGGGTACGCCAGAAAGAAGCGGCGCGCTGGCTGGGCGTGAGCGTGCGGCAAGTCAAGCGGCTGTGGCGGCAGTATCGGAAAGCCGGGGCCAAAGGCTTGCTCAGTGCCCGGCGCGGGAAGGCGAGTAACCATCAGTTGGAGGCGGGCGTGGTGCAGCACGCCTTGGACTTGCTCAAGCAGAAGTATGCCGATTTTGGACCGACGCTGGCGCATGAGAAACTGGTGGAGGTAGATCAGTTGCGGATCTCACGCGAGAGTGTGCGGAAGCTCATGATCGAGGAGGAGTTGTGGAAACCGAGACGGGCCCAGCCAGCCGAAGTACACCAGTTGCGAGAACGACGAGCTTGTTTTGGGGAGTTGATCCAGATCGATGGCTCGGATCATGCCTGGTTTGAAGAGCGTGGAGAACGATGCACCCTATTGGTGTTCATCGACGATGCTACAGGCAAGTTGGTGGAACTGTGGTTTGTTGCGGAGGAAACCTTTTTTGCCTACGCGGAGGCAGCCCGCCATTATTTTGAGCGGGATGGGAAGCCGGTGGCCTTCTACAGCGACCGGCATGGCATCTTTCGGGTGAACATGCCACAACCGCTAGGGACGACCTCTGGTCTGACCCAATTTGGGCGGGCGATGCAGGAATTGGACATCCAGATCCTGTGTGCGCATTCGCCCCAGGCTAAGGGTCGCGTGGAACGCGTCATCCAAACCTTGCAAGACCGGCTGGTCAAGGAATTACGCTTGCGCAACCTCTCGACCATGGACGCGGGGAATGCCTTCCTGCCCGAATTTCGCGCCGACTTCAATCGCCGCTTTGCCGTCTCACCGCGCAGTACTCATGATGCTCATCGTCCTCTGCTGCCCAGCGACAACCTGGATCTGATCCTGACCCACCAAAAAACAGGCGTGCTCTCCAAAAACCTCACCGTTCAATACCATAAGATCATTTACCAGATCCAGACTGAGCGCCCCACCTATGCCCTGCAGAAAGCGCCGGTCACCCTTTGTGAAACTGCGCAAGGCGCAGTCACCATCCTCTACAAGAACCAAGCCCTCGCCTACACCATTTATAAAAAGCTCCCTCACCAAGCTGAAGTCGTGGACACCAAACAACTCCACCACCCGCGACCCCTCCCACAACCACCGGCCACAAACCATCCCTGGCGGACCTATGGCAAGCACCTCAATGGCAAACCCATTCCACAGAGTTCTTCCCTTGCCGCAGACTAATCCCAACCAGAGCTTGAGTTTAGCGCATTCTGGCCAAAACACTGGGCAGAAACCAAAAGGGCAGGACCATTCGGTTCCTGCCCAGTGTCTGGCACTCGTGGCAGCGCTCGGGTCGCTCTCCAGCGTTGCCCTATCCTCTGCACGAGTGCGGCTAGTCTACCACCTTTTCCCTGCATCCTCTCGCCTAGGGGACATTTCTACTTTGCAGAAAAGGGGACATCTCTACTTTGCATTGACACCGCGAAACGAATTCTGTGTTAGCGCAAAGTAGTAGAGTCCCCTTTGTGCAAAGTTAAAATGTCCCCTTTTGAAGGGACAGAAAATGGACGAACTACTACAAATGAGCACAACAGAAATTACCCGACTGGAAGTGATGCAACGTTTGAAAGAGAAACGCCTAGGACAGAAAGAAGCCGCCCTCGTGCTGGGCTTGAGCGTGCGGCAAGTAAAGCGGATATGGCGGAAGTATCAGAAAGGAGGTGCGAAAGGTTTGGTCAGTGCCCGGCGCGGGCAGGCGAGTAACCATCGTCTGGATGCAGGTGTGGTGCAGCAGGCTCTCGACTGGATCAAGCAGAGGTATGCCGATTTTGGACCGACCCTGGCGCATGAGAAGCTGGTGGAGGTGCATCGGTTGCCGATCGCGCGCGAGAGTGTGCGGAAGATCATGGTGGAGGAGGGGCTCTGGAAGCCGAGACGGGCGAAGAAAGCGGAGGTGCACCAACTGCGAGAACGACGCGCTTGTTTTGGGGAGTTGATCCAGATCGATGGCTCGGACCATGCCTGGTTTGAAGAGCGCGGGGAGCGATGTACGCTGCTGGTGTTCATCGATGATGCGACCGGCAGGCTGGTCGAACTGTGGTTTGTGCCGGAGGAAAGCTTTTTTGGCTACGCGGAAGCGGCACGCCATTATTTTGAGCGCGATGGGAAGCCGGTAGCATTCTACAGCGACCGACATGGGATCTTTCGGGTGAACATGCCACAACCGCTGGGGACGACCTCTGGTCTGACCCAATTTGGGCGCGCCATGCAAGAGTTGGACATCCAGATCATTTGTGCGCATTCGCCCCAGGCCAAGGGACGTGTGGAACGCGTCATCCAAACCCTGCAAGACCGGCTGGTCAAGGAGTTACGCTTGCGCAACATCTCCACCATTGAGGCCGCCAATGCCTTCTTGCCCGAGTTTCGCGCCGACTTCAATCGCCGCTTTGCGGTCCCTGCCCGCAGCACTCACAATGCCCATCGTCCCCTGCTGCTCAGCGACAACCTGGATCTGATCCTGACCCACCAAAAAACAGGGGTGCTCTCGAAAAACATCACCGTTCAATATCACAAGATCCTTTACCAGATCCAGACCGAGCGACCGACCTATGCCCTGCAGAAAGCGCCTGTCACCATTTGTGAAAATGCCAAAGGAGAAGTCACGATCCTCTACAAGAACCAACCCCTCGCTTACACCACTTACAAAAAACTCCCCCGCCAAGCCGAAGTGGTGGACACCAAACAACTCAATCGCACCCAACCTCTCCCAAAACCGCCCGCCGCCAACCATCCCTGGCGCACCTATGGCAAGCACCTCAATGGCAAACCTATTCAACAGAGTACGCCGCTTGGCACAGACTGATCCCGACCAGAAAGTGAGTTTAGCGCTTTGGGGCCAAGAAACTGGGCAAGAACAAAAAGGGCAGAACCGTCCGGTTCCTGCCCAGTTTCTGGCGCTCGTGGCAGCGCTCGGGTCGCTCTCCAGCGTTGCCCTACCCTCTGCACGAGTGCCGCTAGTCTACCACCTTTTCCTCCCCTCCCTTTACCAAGGGGACATTTCTACTTTGCTCAAAAGGGGACATCTCTATTTTGCATTGACAGGTAAAATTCAACTCGAATTTTTGGATAGTATGGTAATGCCTCTTGCAATCAACATTGCTCCACCCTCCTGCAGATTTTGGTTTAGCGAATTTTGGT
>Ga0081539_10006237_pt1 | contig 11550 bp, 11 predicted proteins | sample TabmetS4T2R2_FD_71023 | JGI IMG/M metagenome (GOLD analysis project Ga0081539, IMG submission 71023) | Tabebuia heterophylla rhizosphere microbial communities from the University of Puerto Rico - S4T2R2 | ecosystem: Host-associated > Plants > Roots > Rhizosphere ...
TCAGCGGTTCGAGGTGGCCATCACGCCGCAGACGCGCGTGCTGCACATGTGCCACGTCACCAACGTGACCGGGCAGCTGTTTCCCGTCCAGCGGTTGTGCCGCATGGCGCGGCAGCGCGGCATCATCACCATCGTCGACGCGGCGCACTCGGTCGCACACTTTCCGTTCAAGCTCCGCGACCTCGAGTGCGATTTTGCGGGGACGAGCCTGCACAAGTGGCTGCTGGCGCCGCACGGCACCGGCCTGCTCTACGTGCGGCGCGAGCGGATCAAGGACACCTGGCCGCTGCAGGCGGCGAACGAACGTCAGAGCGGAGACGTCCGGAAGTTCGAGCAGGTTGGTACGCAACAGGTCGCGCCCAAGGCGGCGATTGCCGAGGCCCTGGCGTTCCATCAGGCCATCGGCGCCGAGCGGAAGGCGGCGCGACTGCGCTACCTGACGCAGTATTGGGCGAATCAGGTGAAGGATCTGCCGCGCGTGAAGATTTACACGAGCCTCGAGCCCGGGCAGAGCTGGGGGCTGGCATATGTCGGCGTCGATGGCATCCAGGCGCGGGCCTTGAACGATTTCTGCTGGAACAAGTACCGCATCATCGGCCAGGCGATGACGGGCGGACAGTATCCTGCGCAGCAGTACGATTACCAGGGCGTGCGCATCACGCCGAACGTCTACACCACGCTCGAGGAGCTCGACTCGTTCGTCGTCGCTCTGAAGGATGCGGCGAAGAACGGCGTTGGATAGAGGAGTCCCGTGCAGCGACGAGTGTTTCTGAAGACGGGCGGCCTGGCCGCTCTCGGATTCGGTGTCAGCGCCTGCGGTCCGCACAACGGACCGCGGAGCGCACCGGCGCGGCCGCGTGTCCACGTGGCGCCGGTCAACGCGTCGTGGGATCGCGTCATCCGCACGACTGTCGGCCTGCGGCCGCACCGCGATCCCGGATTCGTGCTCAAGGCCGATCGCCTGGACGAGAAGCTCCTGATTCACGACTACGGGCACGGCGGCGCCGGCATGTCGCTGGCGTGGGGCACCGGTCTGATGGCCGCCGAGATCGCGCTGGAGCACCAGGCGCGGCAGGCCGCGGTCGTCGGCTGCGGCTCGGTCGGCCTGACCTGCGCGCGGCAGCTGCAGCGCCGCGGTTTCGACGTGACGATCTACGCGGCGGCCGTGCCGCCGAACGTGACGTCGAACATGTCGCTCGCCGGCTTCACGCCGACGTCAGGGCTGGTCGATCCGGAGCGGCGTACGCCGGAGTGGGACGCGCAGTATCGCCGCGCCGCCGACATCTCGTACCGCCAGCTCCAGCTGATGATCGGACCGCTCTACGGCGTCTCGTGGATCGACAATTTCGCGCTGTTCAACGAGCTGCCGCGACAGAACCCACCGAATGCCGAGCGGCCGAACCTGATGGCCGGGCTGCAGCCGGCGGAAGTCCTGTTGCAGCCGGGCGAGCATCCGTTTCCCACCAGGTACGCGCGCTGGGGGCCGACCATTCGCATCGAGCCGTCGATCTATCTCGACGCGCTCGTCCGCGATTTCCAGCTCTGGGGCGGCCGCATCGTGATCAGGAAGTTCGACACGCCGCGCGAGCTCGCCGCGCTGCGCGAGCCGATCGTCGTCAACTGCACGGGGCTCGGCGCGCGCGACCTGTTTGGCGATCGCGAGCTCATCCCGCTGAAAGGACAGCTCACGGTCATGGTGCCGCAGGCGGAGGTCACGTATCACACGGCCGGCGGCCTGCAGCCGGCGGCGCCCGGCAGCCTCGGCATCCACATGATGCCGCGCAGCGACGGCATCGTCCTCGGCGGCACGTCGCAGCGCGATGTCTGGACGCTCGAGCCGGACGACGTCGAGCGCCGGCGCATCGTCGAGGGGCACATCGAAGTGTTCAGCCGGATGCGCGCGTAGTATCGTCAGTCGATGAGTAGCCGGTCTGGGATCGTTTTTCTCACGTCGCTCGTCGTGTCGGCGGCGGCCTGCTCGCGTCAGCCGGCGCCGGGGCCCGCCGACACGCCGAGCGCCCCGGCAGCCGACGCCTCCCGCGCGCCGCGTGCGGGCGCGGGCGCCGCGGCCGCGCGCTGCCGCGACTTGCCGACCGCGGCGGCGCTGCGCGAGTATCTGCGCCGCGCGCCGGGGGAGGGCGGCGACGCCGGGGGCCTGTTTGCCGGAAAGATGGAATGGGCGTCGGTCGTGAACCGCTTCGGCGAGATCTGCGCGACGGCGGTGGCGACCGAAGATCCCGCGAGCGCGTGGCCGGGCAGCCAGGCGATCGCGAAAGCCAAGGCGTACACCGCCAACGCCTACAGCACCGATCAGCTCCCGATGTCGACGGCTCGGCTCTATACGCTGACGCAGCCGGGACACTCGTTGTGGGGCGTCGGCGCGCCGAACCCGTTCAATCCCGAGTGCCTCGAGACGCCGCTCAACGCGGACAAGAGCGACGGGAAAGTCTGCGGCGGCTCGATCGCGTTCGGCGGCGGCGTGCCGCTCTACAAGGGCAAGACCCGCGTCGGCGGGCTGGGTGTCAGCGGCGATACGGCTTGCGCCGATCACGAGATCGCGAAACGCATCCGGCACATCGCCCAATTGGATCCGGAGCAGGGACCGTTGGTCGACGACATCATGTATTCGGCGGCCGGCGGCGCTTCGGTGTTCACGCACCCGCTCTGCCCGAATACCTGGCTGAATGGCAAGAAGATCGGCGACGAAGCACGGGCCAGCGGCTACTGACCGAGGCGCTACGTTCCGAGTTCCAGCCGCCGCCGCGTAAAGCGATCGTCGTCGTCGTCGTCGCGCCGCGCCATCAATCCCGCGCGCTCCAGTCCGAGGAGCACCGCGCGACAGACTTCCGGACTGAGCCCCGTTTCGTCGGCGGCCTCGCCGGGACGCATTTCGTCGCCGACGTGCATCGCGAGCAGGAGGCGCTGCAGGCGATCGAAGCCCTCGTTGACGCTGACCGTGATCGAATCCATTTCGTGCCGGTACCGCGTCAGCGAGCAACCGACATGCCGCGCGGATTTGCGCGGTTTTCCACGATATTTCGAGCGCCGTCTACCTCGTCAACGCACAATGGACCCGCTGTGGCGCAGCGATCCTGAACAGGCGGGAGTGAACAAACTACAGTGCTAAACTATTGGGCCTGAAGCGCTGATACTTCCAGTATGGCTACTTGTCCCCGATGCATGGGCGCGCTGACGGACAATCACCGGTGCCCGAAAGGTCCGCTCAGCCGCGTGCGGGACGCGATATCGACGGTGGGCGTCGGCGCGTTGCTCGGGGCGATTGTCTGCTTCGCGATTGAAGAGCGGCCGGCGGGTGCGCTGGTCGTCGCGGCGGCGGCGCTCGGTGCCGTGCTCGTCTCCGCCCTCCGGAACGCCATCGGCGGTTCCGCCTCTTAGTTCTCAGTTCTTCCTTCTTAGTTCTTCCTTCTCGCTTCAGACTGCGTTTTTCAGACAGCCTGCTAGCTAGGCGCAATACCTCTTGACCACGTCCAGCAGTCGGTCGATATCGATCGGCTTGGCGACGGTCGCCACGGCTCCCAGCGCCTGTGCGCGCTGCTCGATGTCGAGCGCGCCCGACATGACGGCGACCGGTACGCTGGCGACCGTCGGATCGCCCAGCTGCGCCCGCCGGAATTCATTGCCTCCCAAACGCGGCATCTTGAGATCGAGCAGCACCAGGCACGGCGTTTCCGGCGCGCGGTGCCGCACCGTCCGCAGCAGGTGCAGCGCCTCGAGGCCATCTTCGGCGCCGACCGCGTGGAAGCCGGCCAGGCGAAGCAGGGCGGCGAGCATCTCGCGGACATCCGGATCGTCTTCGACGATCAGGATGTTGCCGAGACTTTGAGCGCCGTGTGCATCGTTTGGCGAGGCCGCGCTGCTCATGTGTGGAGGCCCGTAATCAAACGGCGTACCGGCCCTTGATGCGTCAAGACGCGCCAATTCGTTCCGGAAAAGGCGCGGTCGCTGGCCGCGGCGTAGGGAATCGTGTCAGATTTCCCATCCATGAGCGTTGAGTCTGCACCAATTTCCTACCGGGATTTCGAAAAAATCGACATCCGCGTCGGCCGGATCGTCGATGTCGACGATTTTCCGGAAGCGCGAAAGCCCGCGTACAAACTGCGGATCGATTTTGGCGGAACTATCGGCATCAAGAAGTCCTCCGCGCAGGTCACGAAGCACTACTCGAAGGAGACGCTGCTCAATCGCCTCGTCGTCGCGGTCGTCAACTTTCCGCCGAAGCAGATCGGCCCCGTCGTGTCGGAGGTCCTCACGCTCGGCGTCCCCGACGACGACGGCGCGGTGGTCCTGCTCACACCCGAGCGCGAAGTCCCGCTCGGCGGGCGGATGTTCTAGTCGATCGAATCAGCTTGACGATGGACAGCGCCGTCAGGACGAGGGCGAGCGCGGTCACGCCGACGACAATCCGCTGAAACGCGTCGGACTCGAGCCAGTCGACGATGGCGCGGCCGTAGATCATCGCGAGCAGCGCTTCGAGGCCGAAGCGGAACAGCCGGCACGCGGTGAGCGTGGTGAAGAACAGCCGGGTGTCGACCTCGAGGGCGCCGGCCGCGAGCACGAAGGGCGTGAACGGAAACGGCGGCGGGATGAGGTCGAGAATCGCCAGCGCGATCGCGCCGCTCTCGGCGATCTTGCGGCGGATGCGGTCCAGCCGTCCCGGCGCGACGAAGCGATCGAGCCCTTTCTCGCCCGCGAGCGCGCCCATCGCGAACGTCAACGCGGCGCCGGCCAGCGATCCCGCTGTCGCGAGCAGCGGGACGATCCACCAGAGCGATCCGAGACGCGCCGCGAGGATGACCACCGTCGCGTCGATCCCGAACGGCACCGAGAAGAAGAGCGTCGAGTCGAGCGCCGCCAGCACGAACACGCCAGCCGGCGAGGCGAAAATCCCGAGAATCCAACGGCCGAGCGCTCCCATTCAGCTCGAGCGTGGAGGAAGCAACCGACGGGCCAGAAAAAGGAAGAAGTTAGAAGTAAGAAGTGAGAAGGAAGAAATCTCTCAGAGCGGTAGCCGGAGAAACGCGCGGCAGCCGCGCCGATCGGCGCGATTCTCGAGCGTCAGCGTCCCGCCGTGCGCTTCGGCGATCTGCCGGCTGAGCACCAGGCCGATGCCCGATCCGCTCGGCTTCGTCGTGAAGAAGGGGACGAACAGGTTCGACGCGTTCGGCAGCCCCGCGCCTTCATCGTCCACCCAGAGCTCGATGTTTCGCGCGTCGACCTTCCAGCCCACCGAGACGCCGCCGCCCGTTTCGAGCGCGGCGTCGACGGCGTTGTGAACGAGATTGATCAGCAGCTGCTCGAGCTGATCCGGATCGGCGCGGATGACGATGTCGGGGCTCGCCTCGAGCCTGGCGGCGAGCCGGGTTTCGACGCTGAGGATTCGCTGCACGAGGGCGAGCACGTAGACCGTGTCGCGGCGCGGCGCCGGCAGCTTGGCGAGCCGCGCGTACGCGGTGGTGAAGCGGCTGAGCGAATCGGACCGCGCCGCGATGACGGCGAGGCCGCGCCGCATGTCGTCGTTCCAGTCCTCCGGCATCCGCTCGCGCGACAGCATCGATTCCAGGCTGCCGGCGATCGACTTGATGGGCGCCAGCGAGTTGTTGATCTCGTGGCCGATGACCCGGATCAGACGCTGCCACGCCTGGCGTTCTTCGTCGCGCAAGGGGCGGCTGACGTCGGCGAGCACCAGTAGCTGGTGGGGGCGTCCCTCCTGCCGGAACGTCGTCCGCCGCAGCTCCCACCGGCCGGTGCCGCCGGGAAACGCGATGTTCTCGATGCGCGGCGTCTGGCCTTCGAGACAGCCGGCGAGCTCGAGCTCCTCGGCGCTGCGGCCGAGCAGTTGGTCCGCGGGGTGGCCGAGCAGGCGCTCGCCCGCGCGATTCACCAGCCGCAGCGTCTGCGCGCCGTCGAAGGTCAGCACCGCCACGTCGATCTCGACCATCATCGTGCGCAGCAGCGCGCCTGCCTCGAGGGCGACGAGCCGCTGATTGTGCAGCGTCGCGGCGAGCACGTTGACCTCGAGCATCACCGCGCCGAGCGGGTCGTCGCCGCTCGCGCCGCGGGCGCGGATCGAGAAGTCGCTCTCGCGGAGCGCCGCCAGCAGGTTCGAGAGCGTCTGCAGGGGGAGAACGACGCGGTGGCGGACGCTGAACGAGCAGCCGGTCCAGACGCCGACGATCAGCACCGAGAGCGTCCACTGGACCTTGGGTGTGTAGTCGCCGGTCCAGAGCAGGATCAGCGCGACGATCGCGGCCGGCAGGCCGGCCACCAGCGCCAGCAGCAGGATGCGCTGGTCGAACCGCAGCCGGGAGAGCGGACGATTGTCGGCCGGCTCGAGGACGGATGCCAGTGTCGCATCCGTGCTCGGGCCCGCTTCAGCGTTCACACGGGAATCTTAACTCGTCGTCTCGTCAGCTCGTCGTCTCGTCAGCTCGTCGTCTCGTCAGCTCGTCGTCTCGTCAGCTCGTCGTCGTCTCGTACGGCCGTCGTCCGTCGTCCCACCGTCCGTACGAGACGACGAACAGACGAGACGACGACGAGTAGACGAGACGACGAGCTGGACGAGACGACGGTTACAGGCCGTAGCGCTGCAGACGGCGATAAAGCGCGCTTCGACTGAGGCCGAGGGCTTTGGCGGCCTGGCTGACGTTGCCGTCGAAGCGGGCCATCGCCTTCTTGATCAGGAACCCTTCGACCTCTTCGAGGCTCATGTCCTCGATGCGCGAGGTGGCGTCGCGGTCGATCCGCAGGCCCAGCTCGCCGAGGCGAATCGTCCCGCTCTGCGCCATCAGCACGCCGCGCTCGACCGCGTGATCCAGCTCGCGGATGTTGCCGGGCCACGGGTGGTCGAGGAGCGCCTGCAGCGCCGCCGTCTCGAAGCCGACGATGTTCTTGCGATAGCGCTGGGCGTGCTGACGCAGGAAGTGCGACGCCAGCGCCGGGATGTCCTCGCGGCGGTCGCGCAGCGCCGGCAGCTGGATCTCGATCGTGTTCAGACGGAAGAGCAGATCCTGGCGGAAGCGCCCGCTGCCCACTTCCTCCGACAGATTCGCGTTGGTGGCCGACAGGATCCGGACGTTGACGTGGCGGGTCCGCGACGAGCCGACCCGCTCGAAGTCGCCGGTCTCGAGGACGCGCAGCAGCTTCGGCTGCAGGTTGAGCGGGACGTTGGCGATTTCATCGAGGAAGAGCGTGCCGCCGTCGGCCAGCTCGAAGCGGCCGACGCGGTCGGTCTTCGCGTCGGTGAACGCGCCCTTGACGTGGCCGAACAGCTCGCTCTCGAAGACGCCCTCGGAGAGGCCGCCGGCGTTGACCGTGACGAGCCCCTTGCCGGTGCGGGACGACACCGAGTGGAGCGCCTGCGCGATGGTGCCTTTGCCGGTGCCGTTTTCGCCGGTGACGAGCACGTTCGCCTCCGACGGCCCGACGCGCGAGATCAGCTCGAGCACCGGGCGCATCGACGGCGCCTCGGCGATGAGCAGCGGGCGGACGTCGGGCTTGAGCGAGCGATTCTCGGCTTCGAGCCGCTGCTGCCGGCGGAGCGCCCGCGACAGCTCGACCTGCGTGCGCACGATCGTCAGCAGCCGCGCGTTCTCCCACGGCTTCTGCACGAAGTCGCGCGCGCCGCGCCGCATCGCTTCGACCGCGACCTCCACGCTGCCCCACGCCGTCATGACGACGACCGGCAGCGTCGGATCGTGCGAGCGCAGCTGCGAGAGGAGATCGAGGCCCTCCTGGCCCGACGTGGTGTCGCGCGCGTAGTTCAAGTCGATCAGCACGGCGTCGAACTCGTCGCCGTCGACCGCTTCGAGCACGCCGGCGGGGGAGCTCGCCGAGTCGATCTTGAAGCCCTCGCCCTTCAGCAGCAGACGCAAGGCCTCGAGGACGTCGGGCTGATCGTCCGCGATCAGCACACGCGGCGTAGTCGGATCAGATCGCAACGGCGCGTCCGATCGATCCGTCGATGAGGTCGGTGAATCCACAGGCCAGCGTTGGGCAAGTGCCACGTCGGTTCTCCACGTTTTCGGCCGCCGTTTAGACGTCGAACGACGGCGTTTGGTTGGACCTAGTCGTCGACCACCCAGCCGTCGCGCAGCTGGATGATGCGCGTCCCGTAAGACGCGTTCACCTCGGAATGGGTTACCTGAACGATCGTCGTGCCGCCTTCGTTCAGTGTCCGGAACAGCTCCATGATCTCTTTGCCTTGAGCCGTGTGCAGGTTGCCGGTCGGCTCGTCGGCGAGGATCACTTGCGGATTCGCAATCACGGCGCGCGCCACGCCCACCAGCTGCTGCTGGCCGCCCGAGAGCTGATTCGGATACAGATCCTTCTTTCCCACGATCTGAAAGCGATCGAGGATGTCGCCGACCATGCTCTGTCGATCCTTGCGGCTCACATTCCTATACGACAGCGGAATCTCGAGGTTCTCGTAGACCGTCAGGTTGTCGAGCAGGTGATAGCTCTGGAACACGAAGCCGATGTGCTTCTTGTGCAATTCCGAACGCTGTTTCGGATTGAGACGATGGACCGGCTGGTCCATGAAGTAGTACTCGCCCGACCACGCGCTGTCGTGCATGCCGAGGATGTGCAGGACGGTGGACTTGCCGGCGCCCGAGGGGCCCATGATCGAGACGAATTCGCCTTCTTTGATGTCCACGTTGACGCGGCGCAGGACGTAGGTGCGCCCGACGCCGACCGGGTACGACTTCTCGACATTACGAAGAGAGATGAGCATGGGTTACTCGGTTCTGAGCGCAGTCATCGGATCCACGCGCGTCGCGGCGCGCGCGGGCAGGTAGGCCGCCAGCAGCATGACGGCGAGCAGCGTCGCGGAGACCGCCGCGAAGGTGAAGGGATCGTTCGGCGTGACGCCGTAGAGAAGACTCTCGAGCACGCGGGTGACCGCGAGGGCTCCCGCCAGTCCGAGCGCCAGGCCGGTGACACCCATCCGCAGCGCCTGGCCGACCACCATCGTGCGCACGTCTCCCGGCCGGGCGCCGAGCGCCATGCGGATGCCGATCTCGCGTCCGCGCTGCGCGACCGAATAGGCCATCACGCTGAACAGCCCGAAGCCGGCCAGCAGCAGGGCGAACGACGCGAACGAGCCGACCAGCAGCGCCGTGAACCGCGGCGTCGCCACCGCGCGGGAGACATATTGATCCAGCGTCTTGATCTCTCCGGCCGCCTGCATCGGATCGACCTGTGCCAGGAGACCGCGCAGCGCGCCCGCCGCCGACTCCGGCGCCGCGCGCGTCCGCACGATCACCGACACGAACGGCCACGGCGTCTGCTCGAACGGCGTATAGATCGTCGGCTTCACGCGGTCGGCCAGGTCGGCCTGCTTGACGTCGCCGGCGACGCCGACGATCTCGCGCGGCCCGGAGTCGTTGTAGCCGATGGTGATGCGCTTGCCGATCGGATCCTCGTTCGGCCAGTACTTCGCGGCCATGGCCTCGCTGATGATGAGGACGTTCGGCGCGTTCTCATTGTCACGCTCGGTGAACGCCCGCCCCTTGACCAGCGGAATCCCCATCGTCGCCAGATACTCCGGACTGACGGCGAAGAGCGGCGCGCCCGTGCGGACCTTGGGATCGACAGGACGGCCTTCGACGGCGTAGCCGACGTCGACGTTGCTTCCGGACAATGGCAGGGTCGTTGAGAGGGCGACGGCGGATGCGCCGGGGATCGACAGGGCCCCGTCGCGCAGCCGGCGATAGAACGCCCGCATCGAGGCGGCGTTGGGATACTTCGCGCCCGGCAGCAGCAGCTGCATGGCGACGGCGCGCTCGGCCACGAAGCCGGGATTCACACGCTGGAGCTCGACGAGACTGCGCACCAACAAACCGGCGGCGGCCAGAAGGACCAGCGACACCGCCATCTCGGCGACGACGAGCGCTCCGGGGGTTCGCGAGCCGGAGGCGCCTGTGCCGCCGCGCTCCCCGTCCTTCAGTGAATCGCCCGGATTCGAGCCGGAGAGCTGAAACGCCGGAGCCAGGCCGCTGAGCGCGCCGGTCACCATCGAGAGCGCCGCCGCAAACGCCAGCGCGCCGCCATCCACGTGGACGGCGTGCAGCCGTGGAATCTGGAGCGGGCTGACGGCGACGAGCACGTCGACCGCCCAGACGGCGAACGCGGCGCCGAAGATGCCGCCAATCACCGCGAGGGTCAGGCTCTCGGCGAGCAGCTGACGAACGATCTGACCGCGGCTCGCGCCCAGCGCCAGCCGCACCGCGATCTCGCGCCGCCGGGCGGAACCGCGCGCGAGCAGCAGATTCGCGATATTGGCGCAGGCAATGAGCAACACCGCGGCGACCGCGGACAACAGCACCAGGAGACCGAGCCGGTAATCCTTGACCAGCACTTCCTGGAGCGGCCGCACGAGCACGGTACGATCCTGATTGCGCGGGTATTTCGCGGCCAGCCCGGCGGCGATCGTCGCCAGCTCCGCCTGCGCGGTGCGAACGTCGACGCCCTCTCGCAACAGGCCGACGGCCTTCATGAACGAGGCATTGCGCTGGTCGGCCCACTGCGAGAGCAGGCGCGACGCGCGGACCGGCAGCCAGACCTCCGGCGGATCCTCGGCGTCGAAGGGAAACTCGAACCCGGCCGGCATGACGCCGACGACAACGAACGGATCGCCGTCGAGGGTGATCGAGCGGCCCACGATCGCCCGGTCGCGCGAGAAGTATTTACTCCACGCGGAATCGGCGAGGACCACATGCCGCCCGGCGCCCGGCGTCTCGTCCTCATCTCCGAAGGTGCGGCCAAGCTGTGGCGCGACGCCGAGCATCGAGAGCAGATCGCCCGAGACGACCGCGCAGGGAAACGACGCGGCCTCGCCGTTCCCGGTCAGCGTGACGGCGGCGGTAGCGTAGCCGCCAAGGCGCTCGAACGATCGCGCCTGCGCCTTCCAGTCGAGGAAGTCGGGGTAGGCGGTATCGTCAGGACTGTTGTTCTTGATCGTGTCGACCGCGACCAGCCGGGACGCGGCGGCAAAGGGCAGCGGCTTCAGCAGGACGCCGTTGACGATGCTGAAGATGGCGGTGTTCGCGCCGATGCCGATGGCGAGCACGGCGACGACCAGCGCGCTGAAGCCCGGCGTTTTTCTGAGGGTGCGGAAGGCCTGGGTCAGATACGACATAGAGCTGATGGCTGATGCCTCCGGAGAGCCATCAGCCATGGCGGGGGCTACTCGGTCACGGCCATTTCCATCCGCTCCTCGACGACCCGTCCGTCGAAGAGATGGATGCTGCGGTCGGCATGCCGCGCGTAGCGCGGATCGTGCGTCACCATGCAGATCGTCGCACCGCTCTGGTGCAGTTCGCGAAGCAGGTCCATGACGGCCTCGCCGCTGCGCGAGTCGAGGTTGCCGGTCGGCTCGTCCGCGAGCAGCAGGAGCGGTTCGCCGGCGACGGCGCGGGCCACAGCGACGCGCTGCTGCTGACCGCCGGAGAGCTGGCTTGGAAGATGTTTCGCGCGATGCGCCATGCCGACCCGCTCGAGCGCCGCCTCCACTCGCTGTTTGCGTTCGGC
>Ga0081539_10006238_pt1 | contig 11550 bp, 6 predicted proteins | sample TabmetS4T2R2_FD_71023 | JGI IMG/M metagenome (GOLD analysis project Ga0081539, IMG submission 71023) | Tabebuia heterophylla rhizosphere microbial communities from the University of Puerto Rico - S4T2R2 | ecosystem: Host-associated > Plants > Roots > Rhizosphere ...
GATCACGGGGATAGTCGCCTCGTCCGCTTTCGTGCGGAGTTGGTCGATCATCGGACGCGAGAGCTCGATGCCGACGACGCGCACGCCGCGCGCCGCGAGCGGCACCGCGACGCGGCCGGTGCCGATGCCGAACTCCAGCGCCGGCCCACCGCCCGCGAGCTCGGCGAGCCGGTCCACCGTCGGGCCCAACACGTCGGGCGCGAACATGCCTTCGCCCGGCGTGTCGTAGCGCTTCGCGGCTTCATCGTCCCAAGGGTCTTGCTGCTGCATATCGAGCTAGTGGTCCCGGTCAAAAGTATCGCAACAAATTGAGCGCACCGCAGCGAGCGGCGGTCGAAGTATCTTCGATGGCACACGGAGGTGCCCGGATGCGTGGTCGGAGACCTCGCGATCTGGCGCTGGCGGCGGAGGACGCCGCCGCCCTGCGACAGGTCGCCCGTTGCCAGTCGCTGCCCTGGTTTCAAGTCCGCCGTGCGCGCACCGTGCTGGCGGTTGCCGACGGCGAACGGATCGATGCGGTCGCCGACCGGATGCAATGCGATCGCGCCACCATCTGGCGCACCTGCCGCCTGTATGAAGGGCGGGGAGTGGACGGGCTGATGGCGGCACCGGACCGTTCGGGCCGACCCGAACGGCTTTCCCCCCCCTGCAGCGGGCAAGGATCGTGCAACTTGCCTGTCTGGAGCCGGTCGCCCGCGGGTTGCACGTGACCCACACTGGTCCAGTGAGGACTTGGCCCGGCAGGCGGTGGCGGACGGCATCGTGGACGCGATCGACGGTCGGGCCGTGCGGCGCATCCTGAATGCCGTCGACCTCCAGCCACATCGCACCCGTTACTGGCGGACGGCCCGGCTCGACGAACAGTTCAAGCAACGCGGGCCGAGCGCGTGCTGTGGTGCTACGGGAATGCGTCCCGGCTGGCTGAGCATGGCATCTGGACCGTCTGCACCGACGAGATGCCCAACCTGCAAGTGCTGGAACGGGAGCCGATTCGCCGCGCGGTCCCCGGCCTGATCGAGCGGCGGGAGTTCGAGTACGTGCGGCACGGGACGGTGAACCTGTTGAACTTCCTGGTGGTCCACACCGGGCAAATGGAGGCCGCCGTGGTCGAGCGGAAGGACGCCGCCCACTACGTTCGCGAACTGCGGGCCTTCCGCCGGCGGCACCGGCGGCTGCGCGGGGTGTTCCTGGTCCACGACGGCGACCCGGGACACACCGCCGCCGACACCGACGCGTATCTGAACGGGTGCGGGGGATGGTGGCGGCCCCGCCTGACGCCGGCCGCATGCATCCTGGCTGAATCAGGCCGAGTTGCTGAACCGGGCGTTCGCGCCGCGCTATCTGCGGCGCGGGTCGTGGCGGGTACGCGAGGCGTTCATCGACCACGTGCTGGCGTCGGCGCCGGAGTACAACCGTCTCTACGCACACCCGTTCGAGTGGACGTGGACCAATCAGAAGATGAGGAACTGGTACGCCGAACATACCGACTGAATTTGTTGCACTACTTTTGTCCAAGACCACTAGCGCGAGATTCTACCACGGTACGTCGCGTCCGCTCGCACACGTCGTCTGTTGCCGAAAGCACAAAGCAGAGGGTGCGGCGCCGAATCTTGGCACTCTGTCATCCTGAGCGTACCCGCGAAGGATCTCGGATGCCGAGACGCTTTCGCACCGCGAGATCCTTCGCGAATACGCTCAGGATGACAATGGTCACCTTGAGGTGCCGAGAACACGAGCCACACCCCAAAGCACATTGTCAAGCGATTGATCAGCAGCGGACCTCACGCATGACGACGAACGGGATTCAAAACTATTTGCTCGGGTGAACCGTCCCGCAGCGGCAGGCGGCCGAGCGTGCCGCCTTGCGTGTTGAAGGCCGTGTCGATCAGCACGTAGTCGTCGAAGTTCACGGCGCCCGAGTAGTTGAAATCGCCGTTGGCCCAGCCGGTGCGGTGGGCGTTGAATCCGGTGTCGATGCGGACGTAGTCGTCGAACGTGATCCGCCCGTCGAGCGTGGCGTCGCCGTTGTAGGTGTACTTGACGAGGACGGCCGTCGCGTCGGGGTCGATGCCGTCGAACAGCGCGCCCGGGCCGCCGTGCATCGCGTCGTAGTCGGTCGCCTCGACAGCGCCCAGGCCCGTGATCAAGCCCGGCTGCACGCGCGCCGCGGCGCTGGTCAGGCCGGTCGTGCCGTTCCACGCGCCGCCGTTGCGGGCGCTCACGATCAGGTTCTGGATCGTGACCAACTGCGAAGCGCCCGTGTAATCGACGATGAGGTCGTTGTCGTCGAGGTCGAGCGTCCCGCCGGCCGGGATCGAGAGGTTGTTGACGACGCTCGTGCCGCTGTTGCCGCCGTTCGGTCGCACGTGCGCGAAGCCCGCGACGGACAGCGTCGTCTGCCGCACGCGGTCGGCCTGGAGGGTTGCGTTGGACGAGAGGTCGACGGTTCCGATGCCGTCGATCGCGCCGGTGCTGAGCGTCCGTGCGCCGCCCGTGCCGACGTGCGTGACGAGCGTGCCGTTGTTGAGCAGGTTGCCGTTGATCGTGAGCGATTCGCTCCAGCCCTGGTCGATCGATTCGAGGAGGATCGTCCCGTCGTTCGTGATGTTGCCGGTTTCGGTGAGGCTCGCGTGTCCGTCGATGTTGTTGCCCTGGACCCAGAGCGTCATGTTCGCGAGGTTGCTGGTGAGCAGCGTCGTCGTGCCGAACAGGACGAGTTGCGTGGGCAGCACGGTGGGCGCGGTGACCTTGAGCTGCACGCTGTGCAGGCGAACGTTCGCGCTCGCGTAACCGCCCGCAGCTTCGTAAGCGCCGTTGACGTCGATGTAGTACCCGCTCGCATCCACCAGTCCGGCGTTGATGACGCTGCCGTTGATCGAGCGCGGCCCGCCGGTGCCGGCGTTCGAGTTGATCACACCGGTCGCGGCGTTGCTGAACCCGCCCGCGTTCGTGAGGATCGAGGAGCTCCAGCCTTGATCGATCGATTCCAAATTGATCGTCCCACGGTTGCTCGCGCCGGCGGCGGTCGTGAGCTGCGCGTGGCCGGCGGGGTTGTTGCCTTGGACCCAGATCGTGGTCGCAGTCGAGAGGTTGTTCGTGAGCGTGCAACCGCCTTCAAGGCGCACGGTCGAAGCGCCGGCCGTCGCTGCGACATCGAGCGAGCCGTTGCGGACGTACACCGGCCCGGCGAGCGTGCCGCCGCTGAAGCTCATCGACCCGGCATCCCACGTGAAACGCCCGCCGGTCGCGTCGATCGAGCCGCCTTGCTGGTTGAGCGTCAACCCTGACGCCGGACAAGACAGGTCCGTCGCAGCGCGGATGGTGCCCTGGTTGTTGATGTTCGTCGTGACGACGCGCGGCCCGCCGGCGCCGACGTTGGCGCGGATCGTTCCGCCCGCGGCGTTGCTGAGCACGCCGCTCGTGACGGTGAGCGAATCCGTCCATCCCTGGTCGATCGATTCGAGCAGGATCGTCCCGCTATTCGTGAAGCCGCTCGCCGAGGTCAGCGACGCGTGGCCGCTGGCGTTGTTGCCCTGGACCCAGAGCGTCATGTTCGAGAGGTTGTTGCTCAACAGCGTTGTCGCGCCGTAGAGCAGCAGGGTCGTCGGCGACGTGGTCGCGGCCGTCTCACTCAGGTTGACGGCGCGCAGTGCAACCAAACCGCTGGTCGTTCCGCCCGCTGCGGTATAGGCGCCGGAGACGTCGATGAAATTCGTGCCCGCATCGACCGAGCCCTGGTTGATCAGCTTGCCGCTGATCGAGCGCGGCCCGCCGGTGCCGGCGTTCGATCGGATCACGCCGGTCGCGGCGTTGGTGAACCCGCCGCTGTCCGTGGCGATGACGGAATTCCATCCCTGGTCGGTCGACTCGAGCAGGATCGTCCCGCGGTTGATCGCGCCGACCGCGGTGGCGAGCTGCGCGTGGCCGGCGGGGTTGTTGCCTTGCACCCAGACGGTGGCGCTGGTCGAGAGGTTGTTCTTGAGCAGAGTCAAACCTTCCGCGCGCACGGTCGATGCGCCGGCGCTCGACGCGACGTCGAGCGAGCCGTTGCGCACGTAGACCGCGCCGCTGAGCGTGCCGCCGCTGAAGTTCATCAATCCGCTATCCCAGGTGAACCGCGCGCCGCTGGCGGCCGTGACCGAGCCGGCCAGTTGGTTGAACGTCGCGCCGCTTCCGGCGCCGGACAGGTCGGCGTCGGCCGTGATCGTGCCCGAGTTGTCGAGGTTGCCGCCGATCGTGCGCGGCCCGCCGGTGCCGGGCTCGCTGAGGATCGAGGCGCCGGACGAGTTGGTAATCGTTCCGCCGCTGGTGCTGACGGTGTCCGCCCAGCCCTGGTCGATCGATTCCAGGCGCAGCGTGCCTTCGTTGGAGATGCTCGTGGTCGCGTTGAGCGCCGCGTGGCCGAAGGCGTTGCTGCCCTGGACCCAGAGCGTCTCGCGGTTGACGAGCGAGCGGACGGTGCCGGGGTTGCCGCGGAGGATGACGCTGAGCGGGCCGGGCACGTCGATGGTGACATCGTCGGCGTTGCCGGGGACGGCGTCGCCGGTCCAGTTGAGCGGGTCTTCCCAGTGCACGTTGTCCCCGCCGCCGTCCCACGCGACCGCCGAAAGCAGGCGTCGAGGTTCCAGGGGTTCGGCGAGACAAGGGCGAACGACGTCGACGACGAGTCTACGAGGACGACGACGAGGCGCGCGAACCATGTGAGTGCTCCTTCTTCCCCGGGGTTCCTGCTGCGACACGACAACACTGAGATGAAAGGAATTGCGAGAAAGGCCCGCCGACCCTGCAATCGTCGCGCGGAAATCGGTGCGAATCAAGCGGAGCGCTTCGGTCGTGCCCGGCAGCTGCGTTGGGGTCGGGATGTGAAGCCGCGGATGAACGCGGCCTGCCCTGAGCCTGCCGAAGGGATGAACGCGGATTGATCGCGGCGGCGCGCGGGTTATCTTTCCCCGCGTGGCGAAAAAAAGGGTGTCCGGGCAAATCTGTTTCGACCGAAGCTGCGGCCACGGCGGGGCGTCCGCCCGGCCTTCCAGATCGAAGCCACCGCCATCCCCGAACCCGCCGCGACGGCGTCCCTGCTTGCGATCGCCGGCGCGATGCGGTTCAGACGCATCAAGCGGAGTGAGCGACGCGAAGAACGAATGCTATTGAAGCCGCAGATGAACGCAGATGAACGCAAGCGACGCCGCGTCGGGCTTTTGACAAACCCAACGTCGAGAGGCGCACGTCAACGAGTGCGGTTCGCCCGCCTCCAGATTTGTCGTAGCTCAACGACGAACTCGGGAGCCAGCTTCATCTTTGCGGCGTACGCGTCGAATTCTGCTTCGCTCCTCCCACGAAACGCCCGCTCCAGTTCTGCCTCCGCGTCCTTCAGATTTGATTCAGCGTTAACGATGTTGACGACGGCATCGCTCAGCGATGTAAGGTTCTCCTTCAGCTCCTGTTCCCTTGTTTTCCCGGGAGGGCGTTTCGCGGGTTCTCGCGACCCGCTCGGCACAGGTTCATTCAGGATTTCGACGCGCACAATCAGGCGCTTGATCCCGAGCGCGTCGGCGAGCGCCGTGCAATATCGATCGCTACTCACGTCAACGCCGTTCAGGAGGTGTCCCTTCAAGAGGTTCTCGACAAACGCGAGGACGGCCTTTCGCTCGATGTCTTCGAGCAGCGTTGACGAAAGCGCTAGGCTTAGCTCCAGCGACGAGAGCATGAGGTAGGCACCCGGACTTCCGTCTGGAGGCCGATAGACCGTGAACGACACCAAGCAGTTGCTGGGATCGAGGTGGAATGTTTTCCTCGAGTCTTCCACCATCGACGTAAGCGTATTAGGGCAACGTGGTTCGTCAATAGTGCGGTAGGGGTGCGTTAAGGCGCACGAGACGCTGGCGCATCGCTGAACAGGATGCCTCGGATCTGTGAGAGTGAAATCTCACGGAGCGTTCCGGCGGGTTCGACTTTGAACTGGGCGCTGCGCTTGGCGAGTTGCGGCGCCCGGAGTTGCCCACGGAACGCGTCATTGTCCGCGAGGCGCACGACGACACCGTGATAAGGGTAAGGGGAAGGGTAAGGGGACATCACTCTTTGTTTAAGAGTGATGTCCCCTTACTCCGCTTCCCTTACTCCGCTTCGGCCAGTTCGATCATCCAGCGTGGCACGGTCGGCCCGCCCGTGGGGCTTCCCGGCATCGACAGGTCGCGCAACCAGATGCCTTGCTGACCTCGGCTCGAGGCTCTTAGGCTCTCTGCGGTGCAACTGGTTAGAAGGCGTGGGACTGACAGCTTCTCCGTCGTGAAGCGAATAGCACGCTGCCGAAGCCTACCAATCCTGCAAAGGTCGGCTCGGGCACGACACCTTCTCGGAACCAAAAGTCGTTTCCGGCCACGGGATTGCCGTCGATGATCGCTCGACCGTTCCCGTAAGCGCCCGCGCCGATATTGTCACCGGCCAAGCCGAAGTTGGAGTTCCCGACCACGATCGAGCCGGTCTGTTGCACCTCAAGCACGTAGGTAGAACCGGGCACGAGCGGAACGAGTGACGCGAAGCTAATCCTCGTGAGCGTCGAACCGCCTCCGGTGTTCGTACCATCGGGAACAAACGTCGTAAGACTGGTGCCGACGATCGAGCCGGCGATCGTAGCCGAGCGGACGTTTACGAGTACGTTCGCACCAGGACCGGCCCCGCTGCCGGCATCCTCGATGAACAGATCGACAAAATCCATTGCGCCCAGTGACGGTATGAACTCCTGACCGATCGGCGTGTTCGAGGTAGAGCTGAGGTTGTACACTTGGCCCGTGCTGAACGACACCGGAATGTTTACCTGATCAACGGCGACGGCGTACACCTTCCGCGCCAGGACGCCAAAGTGTACAGCCGCCGCCACAACCGCCGCACCGCTGATCCGAGGCAAGGTGCCCATCTTCCGCTCCTCCGCCATGACCTGAAACGTTGTCCGAAATGCAGTCGCCCGACGTGTACCGGGACGCTACAAGAATCGGTTTGACCACGTCAATTGCATTTCCGGCAGGCCACTGAGTTCGTGGGTCACATCGCAGGCGCTCGATTCTCGTTTCAAGGCGTATCGGTTTCTGAATAGCTTTGTAGGGTGTGCTTCAGCACACCACCCCATTACCGCTTGACCGCGCAGAGTCCGCGACCAATTGTTTCGTAGTCGCCCTCGGACGCTCTTACCGTCCCCCGGCGCGTTGCGGATGACCAGGAGGTTTTCCGAGTTCCGCTCGTCGGCTCGCACGGTGAAGTGGTAGCTGCCGGTCACGACGATCGCTCCGTCGATCACCATGTACTTGTTGTGCTGGTTCCCCCCGGCGGCGGGTGCGGACCTCGATCCCGGCTTGGATCAGCTCGGGCGCGAGCGAGTCATCTCGCCGTTGCGGATGCTCACGTGCGCGACTATCTGATCCGTCCCGATCTGCCGGACGCCAACCCCCGGCCGAGCGTCCCGGACTGCGTGTTGAACGCGATGTCGATCAGCACGTAGTCGTCGAAGTTCACCGTGCCGTCGCCGTTGAAATCGCCGTTCACCCAGCCGGTGCTGTGCGCGTTGAAGCCGGTATCGATCTTCACGTAATCGTCGAACGTCACCCGGCCGTCGAACGTCGCGTCGCCGTAATAGGTGTACTTCACGAGAACGGCAGTGGCGTCGGGGTCGATGCCGTCAAACAACGCGCCCGACCCGCCGTGCATCGCGTCGTATTCGGTGGCCTCCATCAGTCCGAGTGTGGTGTTGTGCGCCGCGTTGTTCTTGGCGGACGTGGAGGTGATACCGGTCGCGCCCAGCCACGTGCCGGAGCTGCGGGCGGTGTTGATGTAGCCGCGAATCGTCGCCAGCGGTGTGCCGCCGGTGTAATCGACGACCAGGTCGTTGTCGTTCAGGTCGAGCTTGCCGGGCGACGTGATCGAGAGGGACGGGACGACCAGCGTCTTGTTCCCGCCGGCGGCGAGGGACGCTTGTCCGGTCAGCGCGAACCCGCGGGTGCTGGAGCGCGTGCCGCTGCCGATGACCGAAAGCGTGGCGGCGCTCGCCAGCGAGAACGATCCGGAGCCGGCGATCGAGCCGCCGCTCCAGGTGAACGTGCCGCCGGCCACGTTGATGTTTCCCGTGCCACCGAGCGTACCGCTGAGCGACACGTTGGTGTTGAACGTGGAGGCGTTGGTGACGTTGAGCGTGCCGGTGATGTTCAGGATCTCGCTGCTGGTCACGCTCTTCACGCTCTGTACGCCGGTAACGTTGATCGTCGGGTTGGCGGCGACGTTGAGGATGCAATCGTCCGACGCGCCGGGCAGGACGTTGTTCGACCAATTGATCGGGTCGGACCAGTTGACTCCGTCGCCACCGCCGTCCCAGATGCCGTTGGGCGTCACGATGGCGGCGACCGCGGCGTCGGCTTGGATCAGACCCCAGCCGGTGTTGGTGTCATACCCGGCCGTGCTCATGTCGATGGCGCCGGTGCGGATGGCGGTGTTGAGCTGCGCGATGGTGGCGGCGGGATTGGCTTGGTACATCAGCGCCGCGATGGCGGCGGCGTGCGGGGTGGCGGCGGAGGTGCCGAAGAACGAGCCGAACCCGGAGACGGTCGTGCTTACGCCGTCGGTCGCAGTGATGTCCGGCTTGTTGCGGATCACCGGCCCGGTCGGCACGCCGGTCGTGGTGAACAGGATCGGCGTCGTGCCGCCCGACGAGTAAGACTCGGCAACCGGCGGGTTGGTCCCGAAGGCCGGGGTCTGCTGGTACCACGCCGCGCCGACGGTCTGCGCGCCGGCGGCGTTGAAGTGTCCGTAGATCGTCCCGCTGTTCGTGGCGAACTGCGTGAAGTTCCCGCCGCCGGACAGGTCGATGTACTTCAAGAACGTGGGGTTCGCGCCGCTGAACTTGGTGAGCATCAATTGATACGTCTGCGTGCTCCCGCTGGTGTTCTGGAAACTGAACACTTCGACGGCGTCGCCGCCAGCGTTATTCGCGGTGGCGCCGCCCACGACCTGCGTCCCGGCCGAGTTGAGGACGTAGACGTCGCAGTCGTTGGACGAGCCGCTGCCGCCGCTGACGGAAAAGAACGGCGAGTCCCATTGGAACGAGAGGAGGATGCTGGCGCCGGACGCGAGCGTGAACGACTGCATGTTGTCGACGCCGGCCCCGGGGTCGAAGTCGAAGGTCGTGCCGCCGTAGAAATGGGGCGCGCCGGCGGCCGACGTTATCGCCCCGTCGGCCAGGACCGCGCCCGAACGCCAGGCGCTCTCGTAGCCCTTGCGGCCGAAGTTGCCGGCGAGCGAGAAGTAGCTGACGCCCGCGGCCACCGTGGAGTCCACCGCTTGCGCGATCACTCCGTCCTGGAAGAACGGCTCGGCGAAATAGTAAACGTCGTCGCAGATCACCTTGCATCCGGCGGTCGTGCGCAGCGAGTTGATGTTGCTGGCGAAGCTGGCTTGTCCGAGGAAGGCCGTCGCGTACGCGAGCGGCGAGCCGGGTGCCAGGTCGTTCACGATCTGGAGCATCGCGCGCCCCTCATCGGTGCCGCCGCTGGACATGTCCTGAAGCACCTGCACGTTGTTCGGCAGGTCGCCCGTGGTGATGTTGGTGGCGTAGCCGCCGTTGTTGTTGAAGCTGTCCGAGAGGACGCCGACCTTCACTCCGCTGCCGTTAACCGCGTAGGTCGCGCGCGCGTTCGAGGCCCTGAGGGCGGTGTCGCCCTGGCTGTTGACGCTGCCCGTGCCGGTGCCGGCGGCGACCGCGGTGCCGAACCGCAACGCTTGCAGGTCCAAGAGCGCCGGCAGTTGCAGCAGTGGTACGGCCGCATCGATCGTGTCGCCGAACTGTTGCACCAGCGGCGCGCCGACCGACCGCACCGCGGCGGCAACCTTCGCGCCGGCTCCGGGATTCGCGTAAAGCTCGACGGCCACGTTGCCGTCTGCGACCCGGACGACTTCGTTGCTCGGTTCGAAGCGGTCGGCGCTGGGCAGCGAACGGGCCGCCAACTGTGCCTCAAGCTCCTGGTAAGCGCTGACGAGGTTGGAGTCGAACTTGCTCAGCAGGCCGGTCTTCGCGCTCAGTGAAGCGGCGAGGAGTATCCGTCCTTCCAACGGTTCGCCGACAGCGCCCGTGTTCCGGCGCCTGGAGATCGAAAGGACAGTGCGGCCGCCCTGCGATGCTCGACGAGCGTCGTTGTTCATTGCCATGATTGATCTACCCCATTCGGTTGCGGGACGTGATGCCCAAATCTTGCCGCGCACGATACCCTGCGGCAGGGACGACCCGCAATCTAAATCGCGAAAACGTTTAGGAAGCTAGCGTGGCAGGTCGTTCAGGTGGTTGATCAGCAGACGCAGCTTGCCGTGGTCCTTGCGGTTGAAGTTGAAGATTAGGCGGTGCAGGTCGGCCAGCGCCGGCTCGTCGCGTTCGATGGGGAGCGGGCCGCTGACCTTGAAGGCGCCGCGGATCTTGAGCGAGCCGAACTTCTCCTCGATCGTTTCGAGTTGCGCGGGAGTGGGCTTGCGGTGCAGGCGCATGACCACGTCGTCGCGGCTGTAGCGCAGCGAGTGGTAGTTGCTGTAGAAGTGGCGGACTTCCCGCACCGCTTCCTCGACGTTGTCGGTGATCTTGTACAGGTGCAGGTCGTCGGCGCTGATCAGCTTGCTGCCGAGCAGGTGCTTCTCGACGTAGTCCTGCCAGGAGCGCCAGAAGTCGCCGCCGGGGCGATCGACGAGGACCATGGGGACGGGGACGGACTTGCCGGTCTGCACGAGCGTGAGCACTTCGAACCCTTCGTCCATCGTGCCGAACCCGCCGGGGAACAGCGCGATCGCGTGGCTGGATCGGACGAACATCAGCTTGCGGGTGAAGAAGTATTTGAAGTTGATCAGCTTCGGATCGTCGGCGATGAAGCGGTTGGTGACCTGTTCGAACGGCAACCGGATCGCGAGCCCGAACGAGGGCTTGGCGCCCGCGCCGCCGTGCCCGGCGGCCATGATCCCGCCGCCGGCGCCGGTGATGACCATCCAGCCCGAGTCGGCCATCATCTTCCCGAACCGCGCCGCGGCGCGGTAGTCGTCGTGCTCTTCGAGCGTGCGCGCGGAGCCGAAGATGCTGACCTTTCGCACGTCGCGGTAGGGGGCGAAGATCTTCAGCGCGTAGCGCAGTTCCTTGAAGCTCTTGTTGATCAGCTTGATGTCGCCGCGGTTGGTCTGGTCGCGCAGGAGCTTGAGCGAGTTGGCGACGATCTCGCCCACGAGATCGCCGTCGGAAACCTTCGCGAGCGCGACGAGGAGGTCGTTGGCGATGCTGTGGACTTCCGAGAGGTCGTGTCGCGAAACGATGGTGGCGGGTGCGGTGGTTTCCTGGGTCTGCTCGATGTTGTTATCGAGGTTGTCGACTTCCTTCACGTGAATGTTCCTTCTGATGTGAGAGCCTGTGCCTCTTTGTCGAAAGGCCCCGATTGGCCTTTGCCCATTTGAGTGTTGGGGGGAAGGGTAACAGATTTGAGGGGCGCATCAAAGTGATGGGATGGGCGCGGGCGCGAGGACGTGGTCACCGCAGGTGACCAC